>Ga0255028_100152_pt1 | contig 16807 bp, 15 predicted proteins | sample DRGLUT_MetaT_FD_178168 | JGI IMG/M metagenome (GOLD analysis project Ga0255028, IMG submission 178168) | Metatranscriptome of freshwater microbial communities from Pennsylvania, United States - DR:GLUT (Metagenome Metatranscriptome) | ecosystem: Environmental > Aquatic > Freshwater > Creek...
CGCGCGACGCGATCGAGGACATCATCGAGCCCTACCTGATCCAGCGCGGCTTCGTGCAGCGCACCCCGCGCGGGCGCGTCCTCACCAGGCACGCCTACCGCCATATGGGCCTCGCCGTGCCGAAGGTCGAAGCGGCCGCAGCCGCCTAAAATCTCTTGCGCCGAACCGGTGACCACTTCGGCGGACAATGCTCTCGCGCCGGTGTGCCGCGTCCACGGGGCGGATCGAGCCCGCATTGGACATCCGGGGCCGCGGGGCGCATGCTGCGTGCACTATCAGCGGATGTCGATCCGGGCGCTGGTGGCTGAGAGACGCGCGCTCTCGCCTGCAGTGAACGGAGTGCCGTCATGTCTGATCTGCCGTCCAGAACCCGAGCGCCGGGCGGATACGACCGCTGGCTCATCGAGACCTCGCAGCTCGCCATCCTGCAGTCGCGCGCGCTGCTGGAACAGACCGAGCCGCTGCTTCAGGCGCCCACCCGCCTAAACGCGCCGTCCGCGACGCTTCGGGTGCCGGCAGGCGCCGGCGCGTCCCACCGCTCCGCAACCCGGCCCGGTGAGCGAGCAGAGATCTAAGCTGCCGGCCGCGTTGTTTCCTCAGGGGCGTAGGAGCGGCGTAGCATGAGCAATCGCGACATCCTCGTCATCGGGGGCTCGTCCGGAGCGACCATCCCGCTCAAGACGATCCTGAGCACGTTGCCGAAGGACCTGCCGGCGGCGGTGTTCGTCGTGGTCCACATCCCCGCCCGAAGCCTCGGCCTGCTCGCGACCGTGACGGCCGCGGCATCCCACCTGCCGGTCCACCCGGCGGCGGACGGCATGGCGATCACCCCCGGCAACATCTACCTGGGCATCCCCGACCACCACCTCATCCTGGCGGACGGGCGGATCCGGCTCGGGCGCGGCCCCCGCGAGAACATGGCCCGGCCCTCCATCGACCCGCTGTTCCGCTCGGCCGCCATCGCGTACGGACCCCGGGTGATCGGCGTGCTCCTGAGCGGCCTCCTCAACGACGGGACGGCCGGCCTGGATGCGATCAAGCGCTGCGGCGGCCTCGCGCTCGTGCAGGACCCGGCGGACGCGATCGCCGACGAGATGCCCCGCAGCGCGCTGTCGGGCCTGGAGGTCGATCTCACCCTTTCGGCGCTCCGGATCGGCGACGTGCTCGCCGATCTCGTGCGCGATCCCGCCGGCCCGCCGCGGCCGGTGCCCCCGGAGCTGCGGCTCGAGGTCGACATCGCGGCCGGCTCCCGGGTCGACAGCGACGTGATCGGCCGTCTGGGCAGCCCCGCGGCCCTCTCGTGCCCGCAATGCGGCGGCGTCCTCTCGACCATGGCGAGCGGCAAGCCGCTGCGCTTCCGCTGCCAGGTCGGCCACGGCTATACGGCCGAGCTCGTCGCCAAGGAGCAGGAGAACTCGGTCGACGAGGCCCTGCGGGTGGCTCTGCGCATCATCGAGGAGCGGGCCGAGCTGGTCCGGCGCATGGCCGCCGACGGCCGCAGCGCCGGGCGGCGGGCGCTGGCCGAGATGTACGAGGAGCGCGCCGCCGAGTATCGCGCCTATGCCGAAACGATCCGGAACGCCGTCCTGAAGGCGCTTCCCTCGCCCGAGCCCTCGGGTAATGAGGGAGCACAGGAGGAGTGATGCGTGGCCCGGCTTCGATCTCGGCGGGCGGCGGGGAACCGCGGTTCCCGGCCGCGCGGGCGACGGCTGCCCGCAGGGGCGCGTCCCTGCGCGCGTCCATGAGTCCGGGAGCAGCGCCGCGATGGTGACGTCCGCCCCCGAAGCGGCCCCCCCGGATGCGCGGCCCGCCGTCGTCGCGGTCTGTGCCTCGGCCGCGAGCCCGGAATCGCTGCTGCATCTTCTGCGCACGCTGGCGCCGCAGCCCGATATGGCGCTCGTCATCGTGCTGCAGCACCGGGAGGCGCTGGACGCCGAGGCGTTCACGCAGGCGCTGCGCGAGGCCGGCCACGTCCCCAGCCCGGTCGCGCACGACGCTCCGCTCGTCGCGGGGAAGACCTACCTCCCCGATCCCGATGTCATCATGAGCCTGGAGGGCGGCCGGTTCCGGGTCAAGCCCGCCGAGCAGAGGCCGGGCGCGCGCGGGACCATCGACAGCTTCCTCGTGGCGCTGGCCAGCGACGAGGAGGCCAACAGCATCGTGGCGATCCTGGCCGGCACGGGTGCGGACGGCACCCTCGGCTTCAAGGCCGTGAAGGAGGCGGGCGGGCTGACGCTCGCGGAGGAGACCGAGGAATCGCGCTCCAGCGAACTCGCGGGCAGCAACCATCCCGCCGCCCTGGCCGACGCGGTGCTGCCGATCGACCGGCTGGCGGAGCGGATCAAGGACGGCATCCGGCAGATCCGGGCGGGCGCCGAATTCGCCCGCCCCGACGCGGCCGACAACCCGGCCACGCTGGGGAGTATCGCGGCGGTGCTGCGCAAGCGGACCGGCCACGATTTTCACGGCTACAAGCCCGGCACCTTCCTGCGCCGGGTCCAGCGGCGCATGCAGGTCGTTCAGATGTCCTCCGCGGCCGCCTATCTCGACCTGCTGCGCGAGCGGCCCAGCGAGGCCCAGGAGCTGTTCAACGACCTGCTGATCGGCGTCACGCAGTTCTTCCGCGATCCCAACGAATTCGAGCTGCTCGCCCGCGAAATCGTCCCGAAGCTGTTCGCCGGCAAATCGCAGAACGACCGGATCCGCGTCTGGGTGATCGGCTGCTCCACCGGCGAGGAGGCCTATTCCCTCGGAATCCTGCTGCGCGAGCACATGGCCACCCTCGACGAGGTGCCGCTGGTGCAGATCTTCGCGACCGATCTCGACGGCCGGGCGCTCGCGGCGGCCCGCGCCGCCCGCTACGCGCACACGATCGCGGACGACATGTCGCCGGAGCGGCTGGCGCGCTGGTTCGTCAAGGAAGGCAACACCTACTGCGTGGTCAAGGAGCTGCGCGAGATGTGCATCTTCTCGCAACACAGCATCATCAAGGACGCCCCGTTCTCGCGCCTCGACATCGTCTCCTGCCGCAACCTGCTGATCTACCTCGACGCCGAGCTGCAGAACCAGGTGATCCCGCTGTTCCACTTCGCGCTGAAGCCGAGCGGCGTGCTGTTCCTGGGCAATTCCGAGAACGTCTCCCGCCACACCAACCTGTTCGCGCCGCTCGAGCCCCGCTCCCGGGTGTTCCGCCGGCTGGAAGCGTCCAACCGGGTGCTGCCCAACTTCCCGTTCACGGTGGCCTCGCTGCCTCCCGAGAGGCTGCCGGTTCGCAGCGTGGCGCCCAGCACGATCGAGCCGTCCCTGGCGCAGCGGGCCGAGCGCTTCGCGGAGCGCTACGCGCCGGCCTACGTGATCCTCGACGACGGCTACAACGTCCTGCATTTCTCCGCCCGGACGGGCCGCTACCTCGACCCGGTCGGCGGGGCGGCGACGCTGAACCTCCTGCAGCTGATCCACCCCGACCTGCGCTTCGACGTGCGCGAGGCGCTGTCGCGGGCCGCTGAGGCGGAGGAGACCGTCGAGCTCGAGGACCGGCGCATCGGGGTGAACGGCCACAGCCTCGTCGTCGACCTCGTGGTCGAGCCGGTCAAGCACGCCTCCGGCCCGGTGCGGAGCTACTTCGTCCTGTTCAAGGACGGGCACGCCGCGCCGGGACCCGGGCAGATCGTCGTCCCGACCGCTTCCTCCGACCAGCAGGCCTACATCCAGCAGCTCGAAGCCGAGCTGCGCGAGACACGGGAGCGGCTCCAGGCGACCGCCGAGGAGGCCGAGGCCACCAGCGAGGAGCTGAAGGCCTCCAACGAGGAATATCAGTCCCTCAACGAGGAGCTGCAATCCGCCAACGAGGAATTGCAGACCTCCAAGGAGGAGCTGCAGTCGCTCAACGAGGAATTGACCACCGTCAATGGCGAACTCAGCCTCCGGGTGCAGGAACTCGGGCGCAGCAACAGCGACCTGAAGAACTTCCTCGAGAGCACGCAGATCGCCACGATCTTCCTCGACAACCACTTGCGGGTGACGAACTACACACCGGCGGTCGCCGAGATCTTTCACCTTGTCGAGACCGATACCGGCCGGCCGATCGGCCACATCAAGTCGCGCCTCGCCTATGAGGAACTGCAGGCCGATGCCCGGCAGGTGCTGCGGACCCTGGCGGCGGTCGAGCGGGAGATCGAGAGCGCCACCGGAGCCCGCTACATCGTCCGGATCCTGCCCTACCGCAGCGTGGACAACTTCATCGCCGGCGTCGTGATCACCTTCGTCGACATCACCGCGCGCAAGCAGGCCGAGACGGCCCTGCGCGAGAGCCAGGAGCGCTTCCGGCTCGTGGTCGAGAACGCCCGGGACCACGCCATCTTCACCACCGATCCGGAGAACCGGATCACCGACTGGTACCCGAGCGCGGAGGCGGTGTTCGGCTGGACCGCCGACGAGGCCATCGGGCAGCCCGGCAGCATCCTGTACACGCCGTCGGACCGTCGGCAGCACGCCGACGAGAAGGAGCTCGAGGCGGCGCGCCGGGAAGGCTCGGCGCCCAACATCCGCTGGCACCTGCGCAAGGACGGGGCGCGCGTGTTCATCGAGGGCACGACCCGGGCCCTGCACCACGCGGATGGAAGCCTGCGCGGCTTCCTCAAGATCGGCCAGGATACCACGAACCGGCGGGAGACCCACGAGGCCCTGCGCGCGAGCGAGACCCGCCAGCGCGCGCTGATCGAAGGCATCCCGCAGCTCGTCTGGCGTTCGGCCGAGGATGGCCAATGGACCTGGGGCAGCCCGCAATGGCTGGCCTTCACCGGGCAGAGCCAGGACGAGAGCCTCGGCATGGGCTGGCTCGACGCCGTGCACCCGGATGACCACAACGCGGCCCTGGAGGCCTGGGACCGGGCCCGGCTCGATGGCGTCCTCAATGTCGAGTACCGCGTGCGCCGCGCCGCCGACGGGGCCTGGCTCTGGCACCATACCCGCTCACTGCCGGTGCGGGACGCCGCGGGCCACACCGTGGAATGGCTCGGCACCTCGACGGATATCGATGCCATCCGCCAGCTCCAGGCCCGGCAGGAGGTTCTGGTCAACGAGCTGCAGCACCGGGCGCGCAACCTGCTCGGTGTCGTCTCGGCCGTCGCCGACCGGACGGTGCGGCAGGGCGGATCGGTGGAGGCGTTCGAGGAGCGGCTGCAGGCCCTCAGCCGGGCGCAGGGTCTGCTCAGCCAGGGCGGCCACGACACCGTCGCGGTCGGTGCCCTGGTGCGGGCCGAGCTGGCCACCTACACCGACGAGGCCTCGCCCGTCGTCGTGATCGAAGGACCCGAGGTCCGGCTCAAGGCGCGGCAGGTGCAGAACTTCGCCCTGGCCGTGCACGAACTCACCACCAATGCGGTGAAGTACGGGGCCCTGAAGGACGGCTCCGGGCGCCTGTCGGTCACGTGGGACGTCGCGCAGGACGCGCAGGCGCGCGGCCGGCTGGCGCTGAGCTGGATCGAGAGCGGAGTCGCCGTACCCCAGGGCGTGGCGCCCCGGCGCGGCTACGGCACGGAGCTGATCCAGGAGGCGCTCGCCTACGCGCTGCAGGCCGACGTCGAATACGTCCTCGAGCCGGGCGGCGTGCGCTGCCGGATCGAGATGCCCGTCTCGTGACCTTTGTGAACCCGTGGGCCCGGTGCCCTGTTGATCCAGGCGTGTCCTGATCGATCCCGCTCGGAGAGCCCATGTCCCGCGCTGATGCTGCCCTCGCCGGTCGCCGCGTCCTGGTCGTCGAGGACGAGTACCTGATCGCCAGCGAGATGAGGCGCTGGCTGCAGGCGGCCGGGTCCGAGGTGCTGGGTCCGGTGCCGAGCGTGGACAGGGCCCTGGACCTGATCGAGGAGCGCCGCCCCGACGTGGCGGTGCTCGACGTCAACCTCGGGGCGGGCGATGACGCCTACCCGATCGCCGACAGGCTGGGGGCGCTGGGGGTGCCGTACCTGTTCGCCACGGGCGACGTGCGCCTGGCCGATACCTCGATCTACCGGGACCGGCCACGGCTGGAGAAGCCGTTCCTGGCGCGGGAGCTGGTGCGCGCCCTGAGCGCGATCCTCGCCGAGAACCGCGCCTGAGCGTGCGGCGCCGGGATCCGTGAGGCGGTAACATCCTCGGGGCCGAGCCGGGCTGCGGCGCGGTCGCGCGCTCGACAACCCCGGGCGCGCTCACCATCTTGGCGGCAACAAAGGACGTCCGCCATGACAACCTATCGCAAATCGCCCGAGGCCATCGCGGCGCTGACGCCGGAGCAGTACCGGGTCACCCAGCAGAACGGCACCGAACGGCCCGGCACGGGCCCGCTCCTGGCCAACAAGGAGCCGGGCATCTACGTCGACATCGTCTCCGGCGAGCCGCTGTTCGCCAGCGCCGCCAAGTACGAATCCGGCTGCGGTTGGCCGAGCTTCACCCGGCCGATCGACCCCGCGCACGTGACCGAACTCCGGGACGCGTCGCACGGCATGGTCCGCATCGAGGTCCGGTCCACGCACGGGGACAGCCATCTCGGCCACGTGTTCAACGACGGCCCGCGCGACCGCGGCGGCCTGCGCTACTGCATCAACTCGGCGGCGCTCCGCTTCGTGCACCGGGACGACATGGAAGCGCAGGGCTACGGCGCCTACCTGCCTCAGGTGGAGACGGTATCATGAGCATCGAACGCGCAGTTCTCGCCGGCGGCTGCTTCTGGGGCATGCAGGATCTGATCCGCAAGCTGCCGGGCGTGGTCTCGACCCGGGTCGGCTACACGGGCGGGGACGTTCCGCACGCGACCTACCGCAACCACGGCACGCATGCGGAGGGGATCGAGATCACGTTCGACCCCGCGACGATCAGCTTCCGCCAGCTGCTGGAATTCTTCTTCCAGATCCACGACCCGACCACGCCGAACCGCCAGGGCAACGACCGCGGCCTGAGCTACCGCTCCGCGATCTTCTACGTGACGCCCGAGCAGAAGCAGGTCGCCGAGGACACGATCGCGGATGTCGACGCATCGGGCCTCTGGCCCGGCCGGGTCGTGACCGAGGTCGCGCCGGCCGGCGATTTCTGGGAGGCGGAGCCCGAGCACCAGGATTACCTGGAGCGGATCCCGAACGGCTACACCTGCCACTTCGTCCGGCCGGGCTGGCGGCTGCCGCGGCGCTCGGACGCGGCCTGACGCGGGCGCCGCTGCGGCCCCGTCGTTCCGGGGTGCCGCAGGCGAGCCCGGAACCCAGAGCCGCGGGTGCCAAATCGTGTCGCCTCGGCGGGTCTGGATGGCCCGCCTGCGGCGTGCCCCCTTCGGGTCCGGGCGCCGCTGCGCGGCTCCGGGATGACGGGGTGGCTGCCGCCGGCCGGAGATGGGGAAGGGAGTTCGAGACCGGCCATGAGCGACGACGCGCCCGGACAGACCCTCAGCGTCTACTACGACGGCGGCTGCCCGCTCTGTCGGGTCGAGATCGACCAGTACCGCCGTTGCGCGGGCGCGGAGCGGCTCGCCTTCGTGGATGTCGGCCGCGGGGCACAGGCGCTCGGGCCGGATCTCCCGCGCGACGCCGCCCTGCGGCGCTTCCACGTGCGCACCGCGGATGGCCAGCTGGTCTCCGGCGCCGCGGCCTTCGCGTGCCTCTGGCGGACCCTGCCGGCCTGGCGCTGGCTCGGACGGCTGATCGATTGGCGCGTGCTGGGAGTCCGGCCCGTGCTGCCGGTCGCCGAGGCCGCCTACCGGCTGTCCCTGACCGTGCGGCCTCGGCTGGCGCGGTTGGCCGCCCGGCGATCCGGGGCGTGACCCGGTGACGACACGCTGCGTCCACTATGTCGGCTTCCGGGATGACCGCTTCTGGAACGCGTTCCGGATCTTCGGCGGTCCGCGGGTGATCCACCGCCGCTGGGACTTCTACGCGACCCGCGACGTCGGTCCCGACGACATCGTGGTCTTCGCCGAGGGCGACGACACGCAGCCGCTGGCCGCGCGCAACGCCACCGACATCGACGAGCGCTGGCTGTAGCGCCCGGTCGGCGGGGAGGCCCGTTGAACCCCTGTCATTCCGGGCTCGTCTGCGGCACGCCGGAACGACGGCCCGGCGTACCGTTTGTCGAACTTCCGCCTGAAGATCGATCGCCGCAAGCGCGCCACCCGAAGCCCGTGCGGGCGAGAAGGCTCCGCCGCGATCCTAGAGCGCGCCCGGGAAGAACGTCGCGTAGCCGTCCTCGTGAACCCGGCGGAGGTAGTCCCGGTACTGGGCGTGGCCCGGCGCCTCCGGCCCGATGCGCCCGTAGCCGAACTCCGCGCCCGCCGGCTCGGGCAGCAGCGCCAGCGGCGCGCAGGCCGGTGTGAGCTGGGTGCCGCGGCCTGCGGCCAGCGTCGTCAGAATCCCGTACATCTCGCCCTGGATGTTCGGGCGGCACAGCACCGCGAGCCGGTGCTGCCCGTGCCAGTTGGTCACGAGATAGATCATGCCCGACTGGCTCGGCACGGCGACGCTGCCGGATTGCGCGAACGGTGCGTCGATCCGCTCGGCCTCGCGGAACACCAGGCGGGCGCTGTCGGAATCCCAGGCGATCTCGGTCCGGTAGGCGAAGATCGCGCCCGCATCGCCGAAGGAGGGCCGCAGGGTGAGGTAGCGCCCCTCGATCCAGGCCACGCTCTCCCGCGAGTAGGATCCCAGGGCGTCGGGCGCGTGGCGCGCCGTTTCCTGTGCCGGCGGCCCCGTCTCCTGGCGCAGGGACTGGCCCAGGGCCTCCTCAAGCCGGATCGTGGTCGCCAGGGTGAAGGGGCGCCGGCCGGCCAGCGCCTTCTCCAGGGTCGAGAGGCTGATCCGGGCCTCCTCGGCCAGGGTCTGCCGCGAGATGCGGCGGCGGGCCAGCGCCTCCCGCACGGTCTGGGCAATGGCGCGGCTCTGCGCCTCCGACAGCTCGATCTCGCTCACGGGCAGGCTCGCAGGGGCTCGATCCGCACAGATCCGCACGGAACCGCACATTTGCGCAAGCGTCGCCGTGTCGATCCCTGTGGCCAGTCAGGGCGTTTCCGCCTCCGCCTCGACGATCAGCCGCAACGGTCCGGCGCGCAGAGCCGCGAGCGGCCAGCAGGTGACCAGGGCGAGATGCCGGCCGGGCGCCTGCGGGTCGAGCCCCGAGGCGTCCCAGGCGGCGACCCGCGAACCGGTGACGCGGAAACGGACGGCCCGGCCGTCGCGGCGCGTGACTGTGACGGGGTCGCCCGGCGCGAGACCACCCAGCACCCCGAACTGCGTGTCCCGGTGCGCGGCGAAGACCGCGGTGCCGGGCCCGCCCGCCTCCGGCGTGCCGTCGAGCTGCCCGGGACCGAAGGCCAGGGCCTGCCCGCTGCCGCCGCGCAGCACCACGAAGCTGCGGCCGGCCAGATCGAGCCGGGCGACCGGCTCCGTATCGGCCCAGGGCCAGGGCTTCATCGGGCGCCCCTCAGCCAGAGAGCGGGCGAAGGCGCGTTCCAGCAGCGCCTGCGCCAGGGCGGCCTTGGCGGGGATCCAGGCGGCCTGCGCGGCGAGGCCCAGGCCCGCCAGGGTGAGGAGGGCCGCAAGGGCCCTCCCCAATCCGGTTCCGGGACGGCCGCTCATCGGGCGTCCCCGATCCGCCGGCCGCCGGACCGTCGCAGGCCGGCGCTCAGCACCACGCCCAGGAGGGCGAGGAGCAGCCCGAGGCCGAGCTGCGCCAGGATCCCGGCCCCGGTCTGGGGGAGGGCGATGCCGTCCCCGGCGGCGTTGATCGGCACGATGCGCGGCCCGGTCCCGCGGGTCGGGTCCGGTGCGGCGCCCGGCTGATCCGGTCCGAAGACCTTGGCGAAGTCCCAGCCCGCCGGCAGGTTCAGCGGCAGATCGGCGGCCACGAGCGGCGTGCCCGCGGCGCGGCGCGGTGTGGCGTCGACGGCCACGAGGCTGGTCAGGCGCGTCGTCAGCCCGTGCTCCAGGGCGAGGGCGAGGATCGCGGCATCGGCCGCGTCGGTGCCGAGGCGTCCGGTGATGCGCGCCGTCTCGGTCTCGCCGATCCGGGAGCGCGCCCAGACCTTCGAGATGCCGGCCCCCGGGGCCGCCCCGGCGAGGGGCAGCGTGCGGCTCCAGGGCCGGCCGCCGACACGGCCCGAGACGGTGACGGTCCCGCCGATCTCGGGGAGCCGGGCGGCGAAGACCAGCGGCTCGCCGCGATAGAGGTCCGGAAGCGCGCCCGGCGTCACCTCGGCGCCGGGGACCGAGAAGGTCGCGGTGAGGTCGGTCACGGCGGGGGATTCGAGCTTGGCGTAGAGGGCGCGGGTGCGCGCGTCGACCTGGGCGAGGTCGCGGATCTCCGTGAAGCTGCCGCGGCCGATCTCGGCGGCGTGGCGCATCAGGTGGCCGTTGGGCGCCGAGCCGATGCCGACCATGAACAGGCGCGAGCGCCCGAGATTGGCGTGGATCGCCGCGAAGATCCGGTCCTCGTCGCCGACCGCACCGTCGGTGAGGAACACGACCTGCCGCACGCGCCCGTCCTCCGGGTGGGGATCGGCTAGGGCCGCCTTCAGGGGCGCCAGCATCTCGGTGCCGCCGCGCGCCTCCAGGGCGGTGACGAAGCGCTCGGCGCCCGCCAGGGCCTCCGGGGTCGCCGGGACGGACTCGGGATGCAGTGCGTCCCAGGTGTCGTCGAAGCGGATGACGTTGAACCGGTCCCGCGGCGTCAGGCGGGCGAGGCCCGCGATCAGCCCGGCCTTGGCCTGCCGCATCGAGGCGCCGGACATCGAGCCGGAATTGTCGATGACGAAGGTGACGTCGCGGGCGGGCCGGGCGGCCGACTCGGCCTCGACCGTCGGCGGGGTCAGAGTGGCGAGCAGGTAGGTCCGGCCGGCGACCGTCTCGCGGAACAGGCCGAGGCCCGGCATCCGGCTGGGGACGGGCTCCCAAGTCAGTTCGAGGTCGCGGTCGGCCGGCACCACGCCGTCGGCCAGGGTGATGGTGCGGGCCTCCGGGCCGGCCTCGGTCACGCGGATCGCGTGGGTCGCGCTGTGGACGGCGCCGATGGCGAAGCCCGCCTGGAGCCGCACCGTGACGGCGACCGGGTTGAGCGGCGGCGTCGTCACCGGGTCACGCACGGGCGGGCTGATCCGCGCGCGGTCCGGCACGGGATCGTGCGCGGCGCCGTCGAGCGCGACCGTGCCCAGAGCCGACGGCGCCGGATTGTAGCGCGGCGCCACCACCAGGGGCAGGCGCAGCGTCCGCGTCCCGCCGGAGACGGGAACCGTCTGCTGATAGGTGATCTGGACCAGAACCGTCTCGCCGGGACCGATATTGGCGACCGTGTCGGTGAAGACGTTGGGCCGCTCCTGCTCGGTGAGCGCCGCCGACTGCCCAGCCGCCTTGGCGGCCTCGTAGGCGCGCTTGGCCGCGGCCCGCTCGCGGATATCGGCGACGATCACGCGGGCGCCCACGACGAGCTTCATCCCGTCGACGGCCGCGTCCTCCGGCAGGGGATACAGGTAGGTGCCCTCGACCCAGTCGGCCGTGGTGTTGCGGAAGGCCTGGGTGACGGTGGCGCGGGCGGTCGGGCCGCTGACGTCGACGCCGATATCGGTCGCCAGTTGAATGGCCTCGACCGGCGCGGTGCCGGCGGGCCCGCGCAGCATCAGGCCGCCGCGTGCCGGCCCCGGCATCGCGTGCGCCGATGCGAGCATGACGAGGAGCGCCAGCAGCCCGAGGAAGAGCGGCGACAGCGCGGCAGCGCGCGGCTGCCCGAGTGCGGATCGTGGAGCGGAGAACGGCATCGGAGAACCTCCAGCGCCGGCGGATCTGGGCCGGCTCGGTGCTGAAGCTCCCGCGCCTGCCGCTGCGCCGCCACGGGAAGCTTCGCCCTTTTCCGGGCCGGAACCGGACGCGCCGGACGGGCCGCGGCGGATCGGTGCGGAGACAGTGCGGTCCCGTGCGCCCTGTGGCGCTTCCTGACGGATACGCCACGGCCACGAATTTCGGCCAACGAGACCTGGCTCAGGCTCGGAGGGACAACCCCGTCATTCCGGGACCGCGGAGCAGGGCACGCAATCCAGATCCGAAACGCGCGCCCGGCCTGTCACGGTGGACGGTTCCGGGTTCCGGGCTCCCCTGCGGCGCCCCGGAACGACGGCATGCGTGCTGCGCGGCGACCGGCACTCGGCGGCGTCGCAACCCGTCGACCTGCGTTCGCATCCGTGGACGTCGCCGACGCGCCTTGACTTATGCGCAGGTTGCGTCTTAGTTATACTCAAGTTGAGCAGAAAGGCCTCGCGATGACCGAATCCGAGTTCCTGGCCGGCTACGATCCCGCAGCCTACGAACGGCCCGCCTTGGCGGTGGACCTGGTGCTGACGGGCATCCGGCACGGCCGCCCGGCGGCGCTCCTGATGCGGCGGACCCAACACCCGCAGGCCGGGCTCTGGGCGCTGCCCGGCGGCTTTGTGGGGATCGCCGAGACCCTCGACGACGCGGCGGAGCGCGTCCTGCGCGACAAGGCCGGGATTGCCCGGGCGCGGCTGGAGCAGCTCTACACGTTCGGCGCCGTCGATCGCGATCCGCGCATGCGCATCGTCTCGGTCGCCTACCTGGCGCTTCTGCCCGCAGCGGCCTTCGCCGAGGCCCTGGCCGGCGGCGGCCTGACGGCGGCCGCGCTCGTGGTGCCCTGGGCGGGTGAGGCCGGCGGCTCCGTCTCGGCGGTGTCGGAGGAGGGCGCACCGCTCGCCCTCGCCTTCGACCATGCCGATATCCTGGCGCTCGCCGTGAAGCGGCTGCGCGGCAAGCTCGACTACACGGACGTCGCCTTCGCGCTGCTGCCCGAGCAGTTCACGCTGCGGCAGCTTCAGGACGTCCACGAGGCGGTGCTCGGCGCAGCCCTCAACACCTCCGCCTTCCGCCGCCGCATGCGCGACCGGGGCTGGATCGCGCCGACCGGCGCTCGCGAGACCGGGACGGCGTTCCGCCCGGCCGAACTCTTCCGCTTCGACAGGTCACGTCAGTCTTGAGGAGACCCCCATGGCCACGATCCGCAACATCGGTGTGATCGCCCAGCTCCGGAGCGAGGCGAGCAGCCACATCATCCGCTTCCAGAACGGGCGCGTCCGCCAGAGCGGGCGGGGGCTGGTGTTCTGGTTCCGGCCGGAGACCGCGAGCATCAGCGAGGTGCCGGTGGACGACCGCGAGATGACCCTGTTCGTCCGGGGTCGCAGCCGCGATTTCCAGACCGTCGTGGTGCAGGGCACGATCGGCTGGCGCGTGGTCGATCCCGAGCTGCTGGCGAGCCGGGTCGACTTCTCGATCAACCTCGCGAGCGGGCGCCTGCAGGGCGAGCCGCTGGAGCGGATCGAGGTGCGCCTCGGCGGCATCGCCGGTCAGGCGGCGCTGCACTATCTCGGGGCAAGCCCGATCGGCGCGCTCCTCGACGCAGGGCCGGAGCCGTTGCGCGCGGCCCTCGAGGCGGTTCTGGCCGCCGCCCCGGCGCTGGCCGAGATCGGCCTCGCGGCCGTGTCGGTGCGGCTGACCAATCTGGCGCCGACCAGCGAGCTGGAGCGGGCCCTGCAGACGCCGACCTTCGAGGCCCTGCAGCAGAAGGCCGATGCGGCGACCTTCGCCCGGCGGGCCCTGGCGGTGGAGAAGGAGCGCGCCATCGCGGAGAACGAGCTCGCGACCAAGACCGAGCTGGCCCGGCGCGAGACGGTCCTGATCGCCCAGGAGGCGGAGAATGCCCGCGACCGCGCCGCCGGCCTCGCGGAGGCGCGCGGCCTGGAGGCGGCCGCGGAGGCGGAACGGATCCGGCTGGTCGAGGGTGCCCGAGCCGAGGCCGAGCAGCGCCGCGCGGCGGTCTACCGGGACATGCCGCCGGCCGTGCTGCTCGGGCTGGCCGCCCGGGAACTCGCCGGCAAGCTGGAGACGATCGAGCACGTCAACGTCACGCCCGACCTGCTCGCGGCGTTCCTGGGCGAGGTCCGCAGCGCGCTTCCCGTGCCGGCTGCGGCGCGCTGAGGAGAGGCGCCATGCCGGCCGCGACGCCCCGCGTGGTCTTCGTGATCCGCGACACCGATTACGAGCTGCTGCTCGCCCGGCACGCGACGAGCGGCCAGGTCCGGTTCTTCCTGGAGAGCCGCGGGCAGTCGATCGCCGAGGTCGAGGCCCGCCACGCGCAGTTCCACGCGGTCCTGGCCGAGGCCCGGGGGAGCGTACCCCTGGACTGGCGTCAGGCGCTGGTGCGGCGCCCCGATCTCGACCGCTTCCTGTTCGCCCCCGAGGACCTCGTGGTGGCGGTGGGGCAGGACGGGCTCGTGGCCAACGTCGCCAAGTACCTGGACGGCCAGCCGGTCGTCGGCGTCAACCCGGCGCCCGACCTCAACGACGGCGTCCTCGCCCGGGCCCGGGTGGGCAGCCTGCGCGCCCTCCTGCCCGCCAGCGCCGCCGGCAAGGTGCCGCTCCAGCGGCGCACCATGGTGCAGGCCCTGTTCGACGGCGGCGCGCGGCTGCTCGCCCTGAACGAGATCTTCGTCGGACACCGCAGCCATCAATCCGCGCGCTACCGGATCGACGACGGTGCGCGGGCGGAGGACCAGTCGTCGAGCGGGCTGATCGTGGCGTCGGGCACCGGCCTGACCGGGTGGGCGCGGTCGATCAGCGAGGCGACGCATCTCACCCTGGAGGTGGGCATCGAGGAGGCGGCCTTCGGCTACTGGGTGCGCGAGCCGTTCCCGAGCGTCGCCACCGGCACGGCGATGCGCGCGGGCCGGTTCGCCGGCGCGCCGCTCACCGTGACGTCCCGCATGAACGAGGGCGGCGTGGTGTTCGCGGACGGGATCGAGCAGGACTTCGTTGCCTTCGACTGGGGCCGGCGCGTCGCGGTCACCCCCGCGTCGCGGACCCTCAACCTCGTGATCGCCTGAGCCGCCGCGGTCCCGTCACGGGCCGGGCGGGTTGAGCAGCACCCAGAGGCGCGCGATCCGGCCGCCGACGATCTCAGCCACATCCGCTCCGGTGACCGCGACCGGTCCGCCGTCCGGACCGGCCTGCCACTGCAGCGAACCCAGCCCGTGGTGCCCGACGGCCGGGCCGACGGGCGTGAACCGGAATGTCGGCCCGAACTGATCCAGCAGCCTGCCGGCCACCGCCGCGATGGCGGCCTGGCCGCGCACGATGTCGGCGGGCTCGTACATGACCGGCTCCTCCACGAAGAGCTCCGCCAGCGCCGCCGCCCGCTTGCCGGCGTCGCGCTCGTTGAAGACGCGCTCCAGGTTGGCGCGCAGCAGCCGGTCGTAATCCGGCTCCGCCTCCGGCCGGACGGTGTCGCTGGTCTCGGGCATCGGGTCATCTCCATCAGGGCGTCGGGCGCTCGGATCCGCCGGGCTCGTTCGTCAGACGAGACGGGCGCCGCCGTCAACGTGCAGGGTCTCGCCGTTCATGAAGCCGTGGCTCATACGGAAGACGAGCGCCGCGCCGGCCTCCTCGGCCGTGCCCAGGCGACGCTGCGGCAGCCTCTCGGTCAGCGCGGCCGCAGAGGCATCGGCATCGCTCCGACCTACGTGGTCGCGTCCGACGTCGCGCGCGGCGCGCCGGTGCCGATCCTGCGGGACTTCGCGGTCGAGCGCTCGGCCGTCACGGCGCGCCGTCGCCGCGAGCCTGGATTTCCGGTCGAAACGCTCGCGGCGCGCCGGCCTCACGGGATCCGCGAACGGCCGTGGGGTGCATCTGCCGCACGAACGCCTTCGCGGCGCAGGGGGAAGCGGGTTCCTCCGGTGGCCGGTCGCTGGTATCGGCCATTCCTGCAGGTGATGGGCAGCTTGGCCGCTCGTATCTGTTCGCAGGACTGAGCAAGGGATCTGAGCATGCCGAGCACGTTTGGCCTGAACCGCACGCTGGGCAGCGCCATCGGTGTCATCGCCCTGGTGTCGGTCCTCAGCAGCGGGGCGGTCCTGATCACCGGCAACCAGCTGCAGGACGCAACCGACGCCCGAAACCGCTCCAGCCAGCTGATCCGCGGCCTCGATAACTTCCGGACCGCCATGCTCAATCAGGAGACCGGGCTGCGCGGCTACCTGCTCACCGGGCGAGAGGGCAGCCTGGAGCCGTACAGGTCTGGACGCCTGGCCCTCGATGAGGCCATCAGCCGGCTCAAGGTCATGATCGGCAACGATGCCGAGCGCACGCGTCTCCTGGCCGACGCTATCGCAGCCGCGGGGAGCTGGCAGGCCGACATCGGCGAGGCTGCCGTCCGGAATGCGGCCGACCCGTCGACCCGGGCCGAAGCGGTCCGCATCGAGGCGGACGGCAGAGGCAAGCAGTTCTTCGACACGGTGCGCGCGAAGCTCGCAGCCATCGAGACCCTTGAGGATGCGGTTCGCACCGCGCTGGTCGGACGTGTCGCGCAGGCACAGCGCGACGAAAGCGTCGCCTTGTGGGGCGGGACCTTGCTCACGCTCCTGATCTGCGCGGGCATCTGGGTCGCCATCAACCGCCTGATCGTCCGTCCCCTCGTGCGCGTCATGGCCTTCGTCGCGCAGGTCGGCGAGGGCGACCTGTCAGGGCGGCTGGAGGCAGGCGTGGCTGGCGAGGTCGGCCGCCTCGGCGCGACGCTGAATGCGATGGTGGCGGGGCTGTCGGACCTGGCGCGCACCAACCGGGCCGCCACCGCCGACCTGAACGCGGCCGCAGCCGAGATCCGCGCCTCGGCGCAGGAGCAGGCGGCCTCCGTGGAGCAGCAATTCGCCGCCGTGCAGGAGACCGCCGCCACGGTCGACGAGATCACCCATTCGGGCGCGCAGATCAGCAAGCGCGCCACCGAGGTGGTCGCCACCGCCCAG
>Ga0255028_100153_pt1 | contig 16781 bp, 10 predicted proteins | sample DRGLUT_MetaT_FD_178168 | JGI IMG/M metagenome (GOLD analysis project Ga0255028, IMG submission 178168) | Metatranscriptome of freshwater microbial communities from Pennsylvania, United States - DR:GLUT (Metagenome Metatranscriptome) | ecosystem: Environmental > Aquatic > Freshwater > Creek...
CGGCCGGCGCAGCCGCGACGGCGCGACCGCCGCCCTCGGCGACCCGGCGTTGGGCCAGCGGCTGGGCGACGTCCACAGTGCGGCCGGAGCGGGAGACCAGGGACGAGAGCTCGTTGAGCGCCTTGATCTGGTCGGCCACGACCCGGCGCATCTCGCCGGTCGCGTCCTGCGTCTCGCGCGGCAGTTCGAGCACGCCCTTGGCAAGCTCGGCGCGGGTGGCGTCGAGCTCACCGCGGATCGAGCCCGTCATCTCGCGCAGGGCCGAGAAGGAGTCGCCGAAGCTGGCCTGAGCCTCCTGGAAGCCGCTGCGCATCTCGCGGGCCGCCTCCTCGATGGCCTGCCGGACGCCCTGGGCGGCCTTCTCGCCCTCGGCGCTGGCGCTGTCCTTGAGGTCGGCAAAGGCGCTCGTCACCGAGGCGCCGGCGCCCTGGGCCGACTGGGCGAGGGATTCGCCGACGCTGCGGGCGCGCTCCTCGGCGGCGCGCAGCGTCTGCTCGATCGTCTGCGCGAGGGCGCTGCCGTTCTGCTCCAGAGCGGCGGCGCGCGCCTCGAAGGCGCTCATGGCCTCGGTCAGGGCGGTTTCGCGGCCCGACAGGGCCGTTCCCAGACGCTCCTCGATCGCGGCCAGCGAGGCCGCGGCCCGGTCGAGCGCCGCCACATGCACGGCGGTCTGCTCGCCCAGGGAGCGGCCGCGGCCGTCGAGGGTCTCGGCCAGCCGGGCGGCCTCGCGCAGAGCCCCGTCGGCGGCACCCCGCAGCGACTCGACCTGGGCCGAGACGCCCGCACTGGCCCGGCCGGTCTCGGCGGCGATGCGCTCCAGAGCGCCCTGGACCTGCTCGATCCGGCCGGCAAGGCCCTGCTCGATCGCACCGAGATTGGTGTCGGCGCCGGCCACCAAGTCTGTGAGGGCCGTGTTGGCGGCCTCGATCCGCTGGAGCAGGGCGCCCAGCTCCTGGCCCATCCGGTCGTTGGTCTCGAACAGCTCCGAGAGGGTGCGGCCTGCGCCGTCCTCGACGGCGGCGCGCAGCAGCTCGGCCGAGGCCCTGGACTGCACGGCCAGCTCCTCGGTCCGCTCCCGCAGGCTCTCGGCCAGGGGCATGCCGGTCTCGGCAAGCGTCCGCTCGATGGCCTCGGCCCGGTCCGCCAGGGCCCGGGACAGGTCCATCATCGGCCCGTCGATGGCGGTGCGCAGGCGCTCGACATGGCCGTCCAGGCTGTCGCCGACCGCGCGGCCGCTGCCCTCGACACTGGCGAGCAATGCGCCGCCGCGCTCCTCGATGGCGCGGACCAGGGTCTCGGCACTCTCCGCGAGGCGGCGCGACAGGGCCTCGCCGCGGGAATCCACCAGGGCGCCGAGCGCCATGGCGCGCCGCTCGAACCCGGCCCCGAGGGCTTCCGTACGGGCATCGATCAAACCCGCCAGGGTGGCCTCGCGGCGGCTGAGCGTCTCGGCCAGCGCCGCGTTGTGGGCGTCGACCTGCTCGGCATGGGCGCGCGCCCGCTCGTCGAGGGCGGCGACCAGGGCTGCCGTGCGCTCGTCCATGAGGCCCGCGAAGGCGTCGTGGCGGTCGTCGAAGGCGGTGGCCAGCGTGTCGGCGCGCTGCGCCACCAGGGTCGCGAACAGCCGCATGCGGCTGTCGATGCGCTGGGTGAAGGCATCGGCGCGGGCGTCGACGCCGCGGGCCAGGGCCTCGCTCTGCGCCTCAACCGCCTGCGCCAGGGCCGCCGTGCGACCCTCCACGACGCCGTCGAGGTCGCGCAGCCGGGTATCGAAGACCTCGACCAGCGCGCCGGTGCGGCCTTCGGCAGCCGCCACCAGGGCCTGGCTGCGGTCCTCCAGAAGCCCCTCGATCGAGGCGCGCGCCTGCTCGAACGTCGACCGCAGAGCCTCGATGCGCGCGTCGACCCGCTCGGATACGTCGCGGCCGGTGCCCTCGACGATCGCGCCGAGGCGGCTCTGCACCCGCTCGAACAGGGCCTGCAGCTCGCCCGAACGCTCCCTGAGGGTCTCAGCGAGACGGGTCTCGCGCTCCTCGAGCAGGCCGGCGATCGCCGGGTTCACCTTCTCGATCGTCGCCTGGAGGGACTGGGTCCGGTGCTCGATCGTCCCGGCGATCTGGCGGCCGCGGCCGTCCACGAGCCGGTCGATCTCGCCTTGCGCCCGCTCGAACAGGCCCTGCAGATCCGCCAGGCGGGTATCCAGCATCTCGGCCATCTGGGCGGGCGCCGCGTCGAGGGTCGTGCGCAGGCTTTCGGTCCGGGCCCCGATGGCGTCGGCGACCTCCTGGCCGCGCCCGTCAACGAGCTCGCGCAGGCCGGTCTGGGCCTCCTCGAACAGGGTCTGAAGACGCTGGGTCCGGGCGTCGAGGGTCGCGGCAAGCTGGCGCTCGCGGGTCTCGACCAGCGCGGAGACGGCGGCAGGCGCCTCCTCCAGCACCGCGCGCAGCGACTGGATGCGCGCATCGACCGTGGCGGCGAAGCGGCCGCCGCCGCCCTCCACCACCGCGTCGAGGGCGGATTGCGCCTCCTCGAACAGGGTGCGCAGGGACTGCGCCCGGGCGCTGAGAGTCTCGGCGAGGCGGTTGCCGCGCCCCTCGACCAGGCCTTCCAGAGTGCCCAGCCGCTCGTCGAACAGGCTGCCGAGCTGCCGGGTCCGGTCCTCGAGGGCTCCGTTCGCGGTGCCGAACGCCCCATCCAGGGCAGCGACCAGCGCCCGGCCGCGGCCGTCGAGCGCCTCGTTGATCGGGCCCATGCGGCCGTCGAGAGTCGCGGCCAGGGTGCCAGCGTGGTCGTCCAGCATCACGCGGATCTGGTTGGTGCGGTCGTCGAGCAGCGTGTGAACCGTGCGCACGCCGTCATCGAGCAGGCCGCTGATATCGGCGGTGCGGCTCGAGAGGGTGTGCCCGAGGCGACCCTCGCCGGCATCGAGCATGCGCTCGGCATCCGCGATGGTCTGCTGGAGCTTGGACAGCACGCTCTCGCCGCGCTGGTCGATCAGCTCGGCGAGCGACGTGCCGCCGCGGTCGAGCAGGCGGGCGAGTTCGGTGATCCGGGTGCCGATCGCCCCGAACACGGCCCGACCCTTCTCGTCGAGCTCGCCCGACATGGCGGCGATGCGCTCGTCGATCAGGCGGCCGAGGAGGTCCGCGCGCTCCGAGAAGGCGGCGCGGACGGCCTCGGTGTGAGCCGTGAGGGCCGCATCGGCGCTCTCGCTGCGCTCGTCGACCTGCCGCACGAGGGCCTCCGTGCGGGCCGTCAGCGACGCCTCCAGGGCGCGGGTGGAGTCCTCGATGGTCGCCGTGAGGGCGCGGACGCGCTCGCCCATGGCGCCGTCGAGGCCGCCGGTACGGTCGGAGATCATCGCCACGAGGTCGCGGGTCCGGCCGGCCAGCTCCTCGTCGACCGCACGGGTGCGGGTCTCGATGAGGCGGATCGCCTCGAAGGCCTGGACGCCGAAGCTCTCGTCGACGAGGCGGGCGCGCTCGTCCAGGGTCTCGGCGATCGCCTGGAGGCGGCCGATCACGCCGGCGTCGAAATGGCCGGCGCTCTCCTCGATCCGGCGGGCGATCTCGCCGGTGTGCCGGGCGATGTCCTGGCCGAGCCCGCTGGTGCGGCCCTCCAGCATCTCGATCAGGCCGCGATGACCCTCGGCCATGATCCGCGCCATCTCGTCGGTGCGGGCGCGCAGCGCCTCGTCGACGGCGCCGACGCGGCTGCCCAGATGCCCGTCGATGTGGCTGACGAGGTCGGTCACGGCCGCCCCGATCTCGGCGGCCCGCTGGGCGGAGCGCGTCTCGAGGCCCCCGAGCTGGGTCTCGATCAGGCTCCCGGCCTCCTGGGCCCTGGCCGTGATCGTCTCGGCCACCGCCTGCCCCTTGCCGGTGAGGAGACGGTCCATCTCTTCCAGGCGGGCGCCGACGGTCTCGCCGAGCGCCGCCGTGTCGCGTCCGATCCGGTCGGCCAGGATGTCGCCGCGGGCGATGGTTTCCTGCAGGGCGGCGAGGCGGTTGCCCAGGGTCTCGTCGATCGCCCGGACGCGGCCGTCGGCGGTCTCGGCGAAGCTCGCACCGGTCTGGCTGAGCGTGTCGGCGATGCGGGCGCCCTGGCTCGCCACCGCGAGCACGATGTCGCGGCCGGTGCCGCTGATGCGGGCCTGGGTCTCGTCGGCGTGGCTGGCGAGCAGCTCGGCGACGCCGCGGCCATGCGCGCCGAAGGCCGCCTCCATCTCGCCGATCCGGGCGGCGAGGTCGGCCGAGACCGCGCGGGCGGCCTCGGCGAGGCTGCCGGTGGCGTCGCCCGTGCGGGCGGCAAGCTCGCGGTTGAGATCGTCGAGGGCCGCCCGCACGGCCGAGACGGCGGCCATGCCGCGCTCGCCGAGTTCCGTGCCGGCGCGGTCGGCGGCGTCGCGGAAGCGGGCCGTCAGGATCGCGGTCTCGGCCTCAACGGCGCCGGTGACCTCGGCGGAGGCGTTCTGCAGGGTCTCCAGCGCACCGGCGAGCCGGGCAGCCGCGTCGCGGGTCTGCGTCTCGGCGGCATTGCCCGCCTGGTCGGCGGCGGCGCGCAGCGCCTCCGCGGCTTCCGCCGTGCGCGCCGCGAGAGCGGCGGCGGATTCCGCCACCCGGTGCTCGAAGATCTGCACGGCCTCGGCGGCGCGGCCGCCGATCGCGCCGGACAGCCCCTCGACGGTGCCCTGCAGGGAGCCGACTGCGGCGGCGGCCCCGGCCTCGAAGCCCTGCCCGAGAGCCGCGAAGGCGGCCTCCAGGCTCGCCGTGGCCTCCTGTGTGCGGTGTGCGAGACGACCGCCCGCGCGCTCGGCCGCGTCGGCGACCCGGGTCTCCAGATCCGCGGCGCGGACCGTGACGGTCTCGTCCAGGCGCGAAGCGATGCCGTCCATGCGGTCCGTGAGGGCACCCCCGCGGTCCGAGAGCGCCTCGGCAATTTGCTCGGCGGTGTCGATCAACGCGTCGCGCACCGTGCCGGCGCGCGCCGTCAGGGTCTCGCCGGCGCCGCTGGCCGCCAGCGCCAGGGCGGCCTGCGCGTCGCGCCCGCGGCCCTCGATCGTCTCGGCGACGGACAGGCCCGCGCTCTCGATCTCGGCGCGGAGGGCGAGACCGCGGCCGGCGATGTCCTCGGTGAGGGCGGAGCCGGTCTCGGCGAAGCGGGCGGTGATCTCGGCGCCCATCGTGCCGAAGCGCTCGGTCAGCTCCGAGCCGCGCGACAGGAACACGGTCTCAAGCCCGGTCACCGAGCGCTCGAAGCTCTCGCGCACCGTTCCGGCCTGACGCTCCAGCGCTTCGCTCACGCGCGCGCCCGTCTCGGCGATGCTCTGCGCGAGGGTGCCGGCATTCTCGGACAGGCGGCCGGCCAGGGTGGTGCCCGCGGCCTCGAAGGCGCCGGTCGCCTCGCCGGCGCGGCTCTCGAAGGCGCGCGTCAGGGTCTCGCCGACCTCCTGGAGGGTGCCGCGCACGTCCTGGCTGGTGGCCGCGAGATTGTCGATCAGGTCGCTGCCGCGGGCCGTCATCAGGCTGACCACCCGGTCGCCCGCGTCGCCCAGGGAGGCGGTGATGGCGGCGCCGCGGGTTTCCAGGGCACCGGTCACCCGCTCGCCCGCGCCGGTCACGGCGGAGACGATCCGGTCGGAGGCGCCCTCCAGGTCCTGGCTCAGGCTCTGGTGCGACCCGGTGATGGCGCTACGCACCCGCTCGGCGTTGGTGACGATCGCCTCGCGTTGCGCCACCAGCTCGTCCACGAGGGAGCGGATGCGGATCTCGTTGTCGGAATAGGCCCGCTCCAGCGTGGCGATCTCGCCGCGGACCAGGGTCTCCAGCTCGCCGGCCCGGGCGAGCGCCCGCTCGACGCCGTCGCCCACCGCCGCCACCTCGCGGCGCACCGTCTGCGACATGGTCAGGACGGCGTCGGTGGAGAAGCTCTCGGGCTCGGCCAGACGCACCGCGACCTCGCCGACCGCACGGGCGACAAGGCGCATCTCCTGGGCCCGCACCGCGAGCATGGCGGCGATCACGAACAGCACCACCGGGCCGAACAGGGCGGCGGCGCCGACGCTCGCCTGCAGGGCGGTCAGGCTCGAGACGACGGCGCGCAGGTCGCCGTCGGACTTCGACCACGCGATCAGCACCAGAGCGCCGATCCAGACGAGGCCGGCGGCGAGCGCGAGCAGGTAGGGCTTGGGCGAGGAGCGCACCCGCAGGGTCTGCTGCAGGATGCCGATGTTGCGCCGGTCGTCGTTGGCCACCAGCGAGCGGTCGGGGGGCAGGAGCCCGCCCTCGCGCCGCGGGCGGTCGAGGCCGGGCGGCGGCAGGTCGGAAACGAGCGGCGCGTCGAGATCGAGGCGCGGCGGCATGGTGCGGCCGGCCTGATCGAGGCCTCCGTCGAGAAGCGGATCGGCGTCGCCGACATCGGGGAGGCGCGGCTCGGCGCGGCCCTCGATGCCGTTCGGCGTCAGGGCGTCGAGGTTCAGCGCCTGCTCGATCGCAGAGAGCGCGGCCTCGGCCGGGTCCTTCAGCTTCTTCTCGGTCGCCATTCAACGCCTCGTTACACGGGTTCACCGGCGCCTGGAGAGGCTCATGCCGGAGACGCAACGCCCCGTTTACCATTACAAGCGTAAACTCGGGCAGCGATTGCCGATACCCGAGCCGCCGACCGGCCCCAGAAAACGTTAACCGAATGGTTACCGGGGCCGCCGCCTTTCGGCCGGGCCATCTTGCAGCAGACGGACCCGTCTGCGCGATCCCCCCGCGGCGAATCGGGGGGTGAATCATGGGGATCGGTTCGACAACCCCCAGAAGAATGCGGAGTTCGGGAGCCGGAGCATGCAGGCCATCGACCGTGCGGCCCTCGCTGCGCAGACCGGCAGCGACGCCGATCTCGCCCGGGAGGTTCTGGACCTGTTCGCCGGCCAGTGCCGGTCGATCCTGCCGCGCCTGACCGATCCTGCCCTGCCGCGGGACCAGCGCGCCGACCTCGCGCATACGCTCAAGGGCTCGGCCGCCGGGGTTGGAGCGGTTCAGGTGCGCACGCTGGCCGACACCGCCGAGACGCAGCTGCGGTCCGGCACCGGACCCGTCTCCCTCGGCGCCCTCACGGACGCGGTCGCGGCGGCGCTATCCGAGATCGCGGTCGCGCGGACCTGACCGCCGCCGCCCCGGGCGCCGCGACGCGCGCGTTCTTGCAATGCGGCGATCGATCCCGGACCGGCGTCAACCGCCGCGCTTGCATTCCGCGTTTCCAGCCGCCAAGCAGGCACGCCGCCCGTCGGACAGATTGCGCTCGACGCGAGCCCGGAGCCCCCAGCATGCCCAAGATCACCTACGTCGACCACGCCGGGACGGAGCGGACCGTCGAAGGCAGTGTCGGCGCGACCGTGATGGAGACGGCGCTGCGCAACAACGTCCCGGGCATCGATGCGGAGTGCGGCGGCGCCTGCGCCTGCGCCACCTGCCACGTCTACGTCGCCGACGCGTGGATCGAGACGGTCGGCAAGGCGCAGGACATGGAGCAGGACATGCTCGACTTCGCCAGCGACGTGCGCGAGAATTCCCGCCTGTCGTGCCAGATCAAGATCACGCCGGCGCTCGACGGCCTCGTGGTGACGACGCCCTCCCAGCAGGGCTGACACGGCAGCCGTTCAGGACGTTCGGTTCTCTCCCGTCAGCGCGAGCGCAGTGAGGCCGTAAACCCACCTGTTATCGCACGAGAGCCCGCGCAGCGGCGTCGAGCCCCTCCAGGGTGAGCGGGAACATCCGGCCGGCGACCAGCCGCTGCACCATGCCGATCGACTGGGTGTAGCCCCAGTGCGTCTGGGGCACCGGGTTCAGCCACGCCGCCTTCGGGAAGTGGTCGAGGAGCCGCTGCATCCAGACGGCGCCGGCCTCCTCGTTCCAATGCTCCACCGAGCCGCCGGGCGTGGCGATCTCGTACGGGCTCATCGAGGCGTCGCCCACGAAGACGAGTCGGTAGTCGCTGCCGTAGGTGCGGACCACGTCGAGCAGCGGCGTCTTCGCCTCGTGCCGACGCCGGTTCTCGGTCCAGACCGCCTCGTAGGGGCAGTTGTGGAAGTAGTAATGCGCGAGGTGTTTGAACTCCGAGCGCGCCGCCGAGAACAGCGCCTCGGCCTGCTCGATGTGCCAATCCATCGAGCCGCCGACATCGAGGAACAGCAGCACCTTCACGGCGTTGCGCCGCTCCGGCCGCAGCTTCACGTCGATATAGCCCTGGCGCGCGCTCGCGCGGATCGTGCCATCGAGGTCGAGCTCCTCGGCCGCCCCGGTCCGGGCGAAACGGCGCAGGCGCCGCAGCGCGAGGCGCATATTGCGGGCGCCGATCTCCCGGTCGTCGTCGAGATCCTTGAACGCACGCTTGTCCCAGACCTTGACCGCCCGGAAGTTGCGGTTGCCGTCCTGGCCAATGCGGATCCCCTCCGGGTTGTAGCCGTAGGCGCCGAAGGGCGAGGTACCGCCGGTGCCGATCCATTTCGAGCCGCCCTGGTGGCGCCCCTTCTGCTCGGCGAGGCGCTGCTTCAGGGTCTCGAACAGCTTGTCCCAGCCGAGCGCCTTGGGCTCGGCCTTCTCGGCCTCGGTCAGGTATTTTTCCGCGAGCTTGCGCAGCCACTCTTCGGGAATGGGCGTGGGCTCCACCGCCTCGCCGAGGGTCTCAAGCCCCTTGAACACCGTGCCGAACACCCGGTCGAACCGGTCGAGATGCGCCTCGTCCTTCACGAGCGCCGTGCGCGACAGGAAGTAGAACGCCTCCACGTCGTGACCAGCGAGGCCTCGGTCGAGGGCACCGAGAAGCGTCAGGTACTCCGTCAGGGAGACGGGCACCTTGGCGTCCCGGAGGGCCGTGAAGAACTGCAGCAGCATCCCCGGAGAACGCGCCACCCGGAGGCGCGGGTCAAGCCCGGCCGAATCGAGGATGGCAGCGCCGAGCTTGGCAAAGATTTCAGACCGTGATTCCGAATCTTCGCCGGTGGTCGACAAGATGCAATGTCATGAACAGCGCTGAATCAGACGCCTGCGGGAGTCTCTCCGCACAAATGGGACTCATAACCTGGGCATAACTCGCCGAATCTGTTGATATGTACCCGGACAACCCTGGCCCGGTCACTCAATCGGTCATGGGAATCGCTCAACTCGGTACATCGAGTGTGTGCGGACGCGGCGACGCGGTTCGTGCAGGGCAAGCGAGGAGACCCGCGATGGCGGTCATCCTGCGGAATCTGGCGGATTTCAAGCGGTTTCTCGGGAAGCCGGGCGCGACGATTCAGCTGGTGCGCAACACCTTCATGGACCGTCAGCCGGACGCGACCCGGGAGGCCTACCGAGACAAGGGCATGTACGCGCCGCGGGCCGTGCAGGCCCTGTCGCGCAAGGCCGCGGTGTTCACCCTGCGCGGCTATCCCGGCACGGTCTGGCTCTACTGGGACAAGGGCGCGCGCGGCTGGCGCTTCTCGGGGGACAGCGTGACGGTGCCCCTGGTCACCGGCCTCGGGCCGCCGGATGAACTGGTCTACCGGTGCAGCTTCGCCGACGGGTTCGAGCCGGCGCCGCGCAGCCGCGTCGCCCGCCGGCCCAAGCACGACGACGCGCATTCCGCCCCGCTCTGAGCGGAGGATCGCGGAGCTTCGGCGGCGCGCGGGCGACCGGCGGTAGCGCTCAGCGCGCACCCGCCGGTGGCCGGCCCGCACCCTGAACTCGGTCGGTATCTGCCCGAAGCGCTCGTGAAGCGGCGGGAGAAGTGCGCCTGACTGGCAAATCCGCACTGATATGCGACGAGCCCGAGCGGCACGACGAGATTGGCCGGATCGGCCAGCTTCGCCTGCGCGCTGCAGGCGGCGCTCCCATATCCGGTCCATGCGCGCGACGTTCTCCGCGCCGGCGACCTCCTGAAGCCGGCGGACCGAGATGTTGAGCGCGGCCGCACATCGCTGGTCGACAGGCCCTCGACGTCGATGTGGTCGGTGATGACGGCCTGGGCCCGGGTGAGGATTGCGGCACCGCTCAGCCACCGGGGCGGATCCGCCTCCAATCGTTCGGCGAGAAGCCCGCCGCGACGATGGGGAAGCTCGTCTGTGCGGCGGTGATCGACGCCCCGACGGCGTGTCGGCTCGGTCCGAGGGCTTGGTCGAGAGCGGCGCGCGGGACGAGGAAACTGATGACGTCGAGGCTCTCGGGATGGGCACTCACGCAGGGCTGGGCCGTGTCGATCAGCGAGATGCCGCCGGACACGGCGTCGTGGTAGCGGCCCTGCGCGGAGTGCCAGGTCCGCCGCGATCCGAGGATGATGGTGTCGTCATCCGTATCCGATGACCGGAGGTGACACTTCCGCCGCTCCATGGTGCGCGCGCCGCCGCAGTGATGGCACACCTTGATCGTACTGACAGCGAACATGTCGAGGCCGGCATGGAACCCCTTACGCTGATAGCCGACGAATTCGAACACGCCGACCGCATCTCGACAGGCGTTCCCCCAATACTCGATGCCCGCATCTTCGGCACGTCGTCCGTGCTCATGCTGAAGGTCGCGTACCGGGCGATGATGCGGCCGGAGCCTCTGCCGTGAACGCGGTCTTGCGGCTCGCTCATCGCCGTTTGCCCGACGCGATCCATCACTCGATCGGGTTCCGCGCCCGAACCGATCCTCTCAAGGACGAGGACGGTCGTTCCCCGCCTCCGAACGGGGCACGACCGGGACGTTTGACATGTCCCTCTGCTCCTCGGCCGCTTCGCCCCCCCCCCGACCGGTTCGATGCCCGCAGCGGTCGCGATCATGCAATCGATGACCCGAAACATAAAGCACGGACGACAGAATGACTACAGAATTATATAGATAGACGGAACTGTTATCGATAAACAATAATTTGGACGTCGTAAGCATTGTTTTACGTTAGAAATAACATCTAATATTGATAAAACTACGGCTCACCACTTTCAGATATTTGATACACGGCAGAAATCACGCAACCTTGATCTTGATCGACGCGTCCGTTGTCGCGATATCGCGCAGGCGCCGGAGGCACAGCTGCCGCAGACGGGTCCGGAGGCGCCGATATCGGCGCGCCCTCCCTGGCAGGCCGGGCGCGACGGTGAACCGGCACGCGGCTGCAGCGCCGCGCCCGGCCTCGTTCATTCGGGACGTATCGGAGATTGGGGCAGGCCTTGCACCGGAGGCGGTGGCTCCGGCGGGGAGGTCACGCCTCCTGGCCGGCCGCCACTTCCTGACGCTCCGGTTCCCGCTTGGCCGACGGCTTTCCCAGCGTCTTGCCCACCGTGCGGCGGGCGCGGAAGATCGGCTTCGCCTCGCTCTCGCGCTTCTTCAGCAGGGCGCGATACTCGTCCCGGCGCTCGTGGATCGACGCGATGACGAGTCCCATCGGCACGCCGACATCGACCAGCACCGCCTCCGACAATTGCAGCGAGGCCTCGATCGTTTCCGGCACCGCGTCGTCGACGCCGAGTTCGTAAAGGGACGAGGCATGGCGGGCGTCGCGGGCGCGGGCCACGATGGTCAGGTCCGGCCGCTCCGCGCGGGCCGCCGACACCGCCGCCTCGACGGCACGCGGGTTGTCGAGGGTCACCACCAGGGCCCGGGCCGTGGCGATGTCGCAGCGGCGCAGCATCTCGGTGTTGCCGCTGTCGCCGAAATAGACCGGCGCGCCGGCGCGACGCTGCTCGGCGACCCGGGCGGCGTCGGAATCGAGGGCGAGATACGGGATCTTGTGCCGCTCCAGCATCTCGCCGACCTGCCGGCCGACGCGGCCGAAGCCCGCCACGATCACCCGATTCTCCACCCGCTCCGGCCACGGCTCCGCCTTGACGGCAGCCTGGGCGCTGGCCGTCGCCCGCATCTTGAGCCGCCGGCCGATCGCCGCCAGAGCCGGGATCATGATCATCGTGACGGTGGTGACCACCAGGGCGGCCGCCCCAACCTCCTCCGGCACCAGCCCGGTCGCCATGGCGCCGCCGATCAGCACGTAGGCGAACTCGCCGCCCGGCCCGAGCAGCAGCGCCGTCTCCAGGGCCACGGGCCGGGGGATCTTCAGGACGGGGGCGGCCATCATCACCACGGCGGCCTTGATCAGGACGAGCGCCAGGGACAGGCCGAGGATCGCCCCCGGCGACGCCATGAGCTGGGCCGGGTCCAGGTTCATGCCCACCGAGACGAAGAACACGCCGAGGAGCAGGCCCTTGAACGGGTCGATCGTCGCCTCGATCGCCCGGCGATACTCGGTCTCGGCGAGCAGCAGGCCGGCCACGAAGGCGCCCAGCGTCATCGACAGGCCGCTCGCCGCCGCGGTCAGCGCCGTGCCGACGATGACCAGCAGGCAGGCCGCCATGAACAGCTCCGTAGAGCGCGTGCGCGCCACCAGCTGGAACAGGGGCCGCAGGGCGAGGCGCCCCGCGACCACGATCAGCACCAGCGCGACGGCGGCCTGGCCGAGCGCCATGGCCAGCGCCCAGCCCTTGTCGCCGCCGTCGTCGCGGCCGAGCACCGCGATGGCGAACAGGACCGGCGCCACCGCCAGATCCTGGAACAGCAGGACCGCGAAGCTGGTGCGGCCGGTGGGCGCATTGAGCCGCTTCTGTTCGGCCAGGACCGGCAGCACCACGGCGGTCGACGACAGGGCGAGGCCGATGCCGACGATCGCCGCGCCGGTGAGCGGCACGTTGAGTCCGTAGAGGATCGCGCCGAGGATCAGCGCGGAGCAGCCGACCTGCAGGGAACCGAGGCCGAAAACCAGGCGACGCAGGATCCGCAAGCGTTCCCAGGACAGCTCGATCCCGATCATGAACATCAGGAAGATCACGCCGAACTCGGCGAGGTGCGCGATCTCGGCCCGGTTGCCGATGGTGAAGAGATGCACGTAGGGGTGCGCATCGGCCAGGCGGCCGAGGCCGAAGGGTCCTAGCAGGGCGCCGGCACCGATGAAGCCGAGAACCGGCGAGATCCTCAGGCGGTGGAACAGCGGCACCACGATGCCCGCCGTGACGAGGAATAGGATCGCTTCCTTGTAGGAGCCCGAATGAACTCCTGAGATCTGGACCTCTGGCATCGGCGGCGGATCGAACCTCGTCTCTCGGGGCGGCGGGGATGCCGATCACGGCAGCGCGATCATGGGTCGGGCCTGTCCTGGGAGCAACCTGTTTCGACCCCGGATCGGTCCCGCGCAGGTGCGTTCCGACACAAGCCGGATACACGGCCGGGGTGAGACATTTCGGTCACCGGCACGCGGGATGCAGACGGCCATCCAGAGGATGCGTGCAGTGAAGACGTGCAACGCGGCGCAAAATCGGCACAATGCGCGCATACACGCCTGAGTTAACCGGCGGTTAAGCTCGGCAGGGCCGTGCCCGAGACTGGACCCGATGGACGCGACGAGGCCGATGATCTCCATCAAATCGATATTTAGCGGTCCCGCTTCGCCACCCAACCGCGACCTCAAGCGCGAGCAGCGCGAATGGAAGCTGGAATCAGATCGCTGGCACCACCAGCGCCACGTCGACAAGGGCTACCGCATCAAGTGGGGCTACGTGGCCATCGCGTACCTCGTCGAGTTCATGGTGATCGGCGCCTCGCTCTGGGGCGCGTGGCTATTCGCGGGCGTCTACAGCGACGGCGACTGGCACGCCTTCTACTTCATGCTGCTGGCGCCGCTGGTCTACGCCGCGGTTGAGCTGTGCCGGGTGCCGCTCGGGATCCTGGCCCGCACCCAGCGCTCCTACTTCGTGCGCGGCCTCGCGGTGCTGGGCATCATCTTCGCCGCGGGCGTGACCACCAAGTCGGTGTCGCAGCTCGGCGAGATGATGTTCCATCCCCGCCTGATGGAGGCGGCCCGCACCAAGACCGCCCTGAAGGACGCGCAGGCCGACCGCGCCACGATCGGCGACCGGATCAAGGCGGCGGACGAGCGCGTGGCCCAGTACACGGCCGAGCTCGACCAGATCGAGAAGCGCTCCGCCGACAACGCCCAGCAGCTCGCCGGCCTGCCGGCCCAGCGCTGCGAGCGCGTGTTCGGCACCAACAGCAAGGGCCGCAAGTACCAGAACCTGAAATGCGTGGCCGACCCCCGCGTCGCGGCCCTGTCGCAGGGCGTCGCCAAGGCGTCGGCCGACCGCGCCGGGATGATCAAGGACCTGGAGGAGGCCCGCAAGGCGCGCGCCGCCCTCGATCCGGGCGCCGCCGACCGCCGCGTGGCCGATGCCGAGCAGGGCTACCGGAACGCGGTCAACCGCTCGCAGCTCCACTCGTTCACCGCCATGGTCTACGGCGTCGATCCGATCGACGTGACCGAGAGCCAGGTCCACGCCTTCCTGCGGATCTTCGTGTTCCTGCCGGCGATCTGCGCGGCCTTCGCGTCGACGATCCTGGCGCTCTGCGCGGTCTCGACCCGCCGGACCTTCATGGACGAGGACGATCTCGGCGCCGCCGTGAACCCGGAGGCCGCCCCCTACATGCTGGACGCGATCGCCGACGCCCTGCGCTCGCATCCTGAGCCGATCCTGCCGCGCGCCGCCAACGCCTCGGGCGCGGTGATCCCGATGAACCGACCGGCCCAGGGCCAGCAGCCTCTGCCCAACCAGACCCTGCCGGGCCAGACCCTACCTGCCGCGGGAGCGGGCGCATGAACTACGTCGCGGGCGGAACTCCTGAGAACATCGCCCTCGCCCAGCAGGTAAATTCCCGTCTGCGGGCGGATTCGAGCTACGTCGCCGCCCGGGCGTTCCTGTTCCGGGCCCTGGGCTTCGGCGCCTTCGCGTGCCTCGCCGGCATCGGCGTCGGGGCGGCGGCCTATGGCTGGGCGACCCTGAACCAGTTCGACACCGCGGCGGAGAAGATCGCCGCCGCCATGCAGGCCGCGCTCTCGAACGTGACCCTGAAGACCAAGGGCGAGGTCACGCTCACCGACAACACCCTCAAGCTCGAGGGCCTGCCCAAGGTCGCCGCCTCGCCGACGCCGACCAAGGCGCAGCTCGGCAGCGACGCCGCCCCGGCCTCGAAGGCGGCGGTGAACACCACCTTCACGGTGTTCAAGCAGGTGCCCTATCTCGACGGGCAGATCGTGACCGGCTGGAACTTCAAGGACAGCGCCGACCAGCCCTACCAGCAATATTGCTACTTCTCCCGCCGCTCGAACGAGGCGAAGGGTCAGGTCGAGATCAAGATCGACCTCGCCATGGACGGCAAGACCCTGCCGCAGCCGCAGAAGTCGGACGTCAACCTCGAGATCCTGGCCCGGAACTGCGTCTGGCACGAGAAGGGCTGATCAGGCCCCGAGGTTTAGCGCGGACATCCAATCCTTACCCGCATCCTGAGGTGCCGGAGCGGAGGCCTCGAGGGAGCCTTCCAGATCGCTCCGAGATCCCTGGAGCCCTCCTTCGAGGCTCACTGACGCGGGCATCTCAGGATGACGGCGGGGGAGTCGGATCCAGCGTCGCGCTTGCGACCCTGTGGCGCCCCGCGTTACCCGTTTTCCCCGACCCACCTCATCGAGATCGCGATGCGCTTTTCCGGAACCGAGTCCTACGTCGCGACCCCCGACCTGACGGCAGCCGTCAACGCCGCCGTGGTTCTCGAGCGCCCGCTCCTGGTGAAGGGCGAGCCCGGCACCGGCAAGACCGTGCTGGCCGAGGAGATCGCCAAAGAGCTCGGCGCGCCGCTGATCGTCTGGAACATCAAGTCTACCACCAAGGCGCAGCAGGGCCTCTACGAGTACGACGCGGTCTCGCGCCTGCGCGATTCCCAACTCGGCGATCCCCGGGTCTCGGACATTGCCAACTACATCCGGCGCGGCAAGCTCTGGGAGGCCTTCACGGCGCCCGAGCGCCCGGTCCTGCTCATCGACGAGATCGACAAGGCCGACATCGAGTTCCCCAACGATCTCCTCACCGAACTCGACCGGATGGAGTTCCATGTCTACGAGACCGGCGAGACCGTGAAGGCCGTGCGCCGGCCGATCATGATCATCACGTCCAACAACGAGAAGGAGCTGCCGGACGCGTTCCTGCGCCGCTGCTTCTTCCACTACATCAAGTTCCCCGATGCCGAGACGCTGCAGCGCATCGTCGACGTGCATTATCCGGGCATCAAGCACCGCCTCGTCGAGGAAGCCCTGCGGACCTTCCTGGCGATGCGCGAGGTCCCAGGCCTCAAGAAGAAGCCCTCGACCTCGGAACTGCTCGACTGGCTGAAGCTCCTCGTCTCCGAGGACATCGCCCCTGAGACCCTGCGCGAGCACGACGGCCGCAAGCTGATCCCGCCGCTGCACGGGGCGCTTCTGAAAAACGAGCAGGATGTCAGCCTGTTCGAGAAGCTCGCCTTCATGATGCGGCGCGAGCAGCGCGGCGGCTGAGGTTCAGGCGCCCGCGTCAGCCGGTCTAGCCGGCGTAGATGTCGGTGATTTGTCCCAGAAGCTTCAGGGCCTCCGCCTTCGAGCGCTGGAACGCGTTGCGCCCGACGATCGAGCCGAAGCCGCCGCCGGCCTGGATCGCGCGGATCTCGTCGAGGAACGTGGCCTCCTCTGCGTGGGCGCCGCCGGAGAAGATCACGATCCGCCGGCCGTTGAAGGCGCATTGCACCACGTGGCGGACGCGCTCGGCCGCGGTGCCGATCGGGATGCCGGTGGATTCGTAGACCTTCCGGGCCGCCGGCTGCTCGATATGGGCGGTGGGCAGCTTGACCTTGATGATGTGGGCGCCGAGCTGCGCGGCGATCTGCGCCGCGTAGCCGATCACGTCGATGGCGGTCTCGCCCTCCTTCGACAGGGCC
>Ga0255028_100154_pt1 | contig 16478 bp, 18 predicted proteins | sample DRGLUT_MetaT_FD_178168 | JGI IMG/M metagenome (GOLD analysis project Ga0255028, IMG submission 178168) | Metatranscriptome of freshwater microbial communities from Pennsylvania, United States - DR:GLUT (Metagenome Metatranscriptome) | ecosystem: Environmental > Aquatic > Freshwater > Creek...
CAGGTCACTAATTATCGCTCATACAACCATGAGTTTTAACGCATCAGCGTCGACAGGGTCGGCTTTGTCGTACCAATCTCGCGGTACGAGCAGGTTAGTCGTGCTTGAGACGTGAATTCGTATCGCGTTGGCACATCCCCCCTGGCATAGTCTGAGGCGACGAGCGATAGCATCGCCCCGATCAAAGCCGTTTACCGAAGAGTCGCCAAGACCTTGCGTGAGCAGGGGGCGATCCCGTGGCGCTACTCGAAGGCTGGGGTGATCACCACCGATCTCGTGCCGCTCAGTGAGAGCCCCCGGGCGCTGATCGGACGGCTCGACCGGGAACGGTCGGGACCGCTGATGGCGGCGCTCGACGCGTGCAACGCCCGTTGGGGCCGGGGTTCTGTCGTCCCCGCTCGCGCTGGGCTCGCGCCGAAGCGCGAGTGGAACACGAAATTTGAGATGCGGACGCCCCGGTACACAACGCAGGTGTCAGATTTGCCGGTCGCGTGTGCGTGATATCTGAAGCAACGCTTCGACGAGATCTGCGTTAACTCTGTTGTACAAGGGTCAATACCGACAATCCAATGACGAACGGTCTCGAACCGGCGCAGCCGCCTGAGCGGAAGCGCATTGCCGTGTTTCTGGACGGCACGTGGAACACCCTCGACGACAACACCAACGTCTGGCGACTGAAAGCGCTTTGCGCGCAGCGCGGCACCGATGGCGTTCGTCAGGTCGCCTTTTACAGCCGGGGCGTGGGGACATCGCGGTTCGAAAAAGTCCGAGGTGGCGTCCTCGGTGTCGGCATCGATCGCAACGTCGCTCAGGCGTACGAATGGTTGGTCGAGACCTACGAGCCGGACGATGAGATCTTCATCTTCGGCTTCAGCCGCGGGGCGTACACGGCGCGGAGCCTCGCCGGGTTTATCGCCCTATGCGGTCTGCTGAAGCCTGGAGCGCCGCTCGGGACAGCGCAGCTGTTCGACCGGTACCGCAAGGGTGACGAGACGCGCACGATCCGGTGGCTCAAGGAGCAGGAGAAGGCCGGCACTCTGATCGACGCCGAGCGTGAAGAGCGCTGGATGCTGACCTATTCGATGCCGGTACCGGTGAAAATGGTCGGTGTCTGGGACACGGTGGGCTCGCTCGGGGTGCCGACCCTAACGGACCACGACTGGAGCAAGATCCTCGGCTACAGCAGGCTCCCAGACCTGAGCAAAATTCCGGGGATCAGCAAGCTCCGTCTCCTCAGCCGATCGAGCTTCGCTTTCTTGCACACGGGGCTGCGACTGCCCATCCAAAACGGCTACCACGCGCTCGCCATCGACGAGCACCGAGAGGCGTTCAAACCGACGCTCTGGACGAAGAAGTTCAGGGACGGTGTGACGCCACCCGAAATGGCACCGGCTCGAAAGGTCGCCAACGTCGAGCAGCGTTGGTTCGTTGGCGCGCACGCCAATGTCGGCGGCGGCTACCGGGACGACCTCCTCAGCCAGCTCCCGCTTCACTGGATATTGGAGAAGGCCGCCAACCATGGCTTGGCGTTCCGATCCGACGTCGTCCTCGAGCCCGGCGTTCTCGAAATGCATCCTCGGGATAGCTACGGCGAGTTTGGCTTTGGGGCATACCGCAGGATTTCCCAGCCATTCTATCGCCCCATCGGCGCACCCCCGGAGATCTCCGGGGGCGATCGCGACGAGACCGTCAACGAGACGATCGACGCGTCCGTGTTCGAGCGGTGGCGCGCGGATCGAAGCTACCGGCCTCAGAATCTCGAAGACTGGGCCCGACGCTACGGTGTCGAGCCAGGCGCGCTGACGGACAGCGTCTTCGCCCACGAGCCGCACACCGTCGTACCCAAAGTCACGTCCTCCGCGACCCAAGCGCCTTCGGTCTGAGCGCCACCTGACCTATTGTCGGGATTGTCGGTTGTGTCAGCCATGGCGCTCGCGCCTGCGAGGCGGTGTTCGCTGCAGTCCCCTCCCACGCGAGGAACTGACAAAAGGGGCGATAGCGACACAAGCGCGGGAATTGGCCCAACGTTGATCGCTGTCCGACCCGTCATACCGCCGGCGGCATGACCGCGCGAACGAAGCTGGCCAGACTGGCGCTCCGCACGGGATAGAACGGCTTCGCCGTCATCTCGCAGGATCGTTTGAGCTGCCCAGTCGCCTCATGGCTGATGCAACTGGTCGGGAACACCACGAGATCAGCTTGGCCGATAAGGCCCGGCAACAGGGCCAAATTATCTTCGATGCCTCCGTCGTGGCTCAGGAGACGTCCGCCGCATCCCTCGACGAAACGGCGGAGGTTCGCGACCTGACGCGGACGGCCGCCGACATAGAGGATGATCCGATCGTCGAAACGGACGCGTTCTTGATCGTCCGTAGCATCCGGAGTTGACGCGTCCCAGACCGCTTCCAGCGCGGCTAGCTCGGCCTCAGCCGCGGTCCGTCGGTCGATCTCTGCCGCTAGATCATAGCTCAGTCGATTTGCTGCAGCTCCGAGGACGGCGAGGCGTTCCTCGAGGGCATTGGCGTGTGCTTCCTCCTTGGCGAGACGGGCCTCCCATGTGCGAACGCACGAAAGCTCTGGCGTGGAAGGGGGCGGAACCGGGGCAGTCGTTCGAACGATCCTGACACGCTCCCCGAGGTCGTCGCGCTCGCGCATCAGCGTCATGATCCGTTCGTCGCGAACCGCGATCATTTCATCGCGTCGGCTCAACTCCGCCTCGAGATGGCGCAGGCGTCGGATGTCGGCCCGGTTGGACTGGCCGACCAGATGCGAGAGCATGTGCACTTCGCCGAAAATGTCTTGGACCAACGGCCAATCGGTGGCGGGATGGGTGATCGCCGCCCAGTAGGCCCCCGGGATCTCACCTCGCTCTAACGAGGCCTTCCATAGGGCACGCACGGCCTCGGACGTCCGAGCGTTCTCGAAACGCTCGATCTCCTTCTCGTGCAATCGGTCCAAGGTCTTCTGCAGGAGCCGACCCCCGCCGTCCTTGCGACCCGCAATCTGGACGATCTCCCCGTGCAACCGGTGCTCGCTGATCGTCCGGGCGTCGGCACGGCCGAGCTTGGCCAGGATAGCGCGGGCATCGCCGTTGGTCAGACAGGTCCCAACAATCGAGCAATGGAGGTTGTCGGCGAGTTCCCAGATCCGATCGCGTGGCTTGTCGGCCGGGTCGGTGCCCAACGGAGGCGTAAACGGTGGATGTCCCATCGACGTGAGAGCGCGAAGAGCGGGACCTTCGAGGTAAGGAGGCGGCATCGGCGTCTCGTGAGTCGCTATATCCGTTGAGATATAGCACTCTGACCAAAGAACCGCAGTTTGCCTAGAGGGGGTCGACCGCTGGCTTCGCGTCGCCGCTCACGACCGGAGCGGCCAGCCGTTCGAGGAAAGGAGCGGCAGCACGATCGGCGGCCCGCTCAATCGCCCGATAATGCGCGATCAGGTCCGTCCCCAGGGTCGACAAACGCGCACCGCCGCCTGCTTTCCCCCCGATCTGTGCGTCGATCACAGGCTGCCCGAAGCCTTTATTCATCTCTTCGATCAGCAGCCACGCCCGACGGTAGGACATGCCGAGAGCCCGCCCGGCCGCTGAGATCGAGCCGTGCTCCGCCACCATCTCGAGGAGTTGCACCTTGCCCGGCCCGATGCGGATGCCGGGAGCCAGATCGATCCGAATGCTGAGCCGGGCCATCAACTCGTTCCCATCGCGATCTGATCGGTTCGCCTGCAAACTTCGGTTGCCCATGCGAGCCAACGCTGTATCCTAATGAATATACCGACTGCCTACGGCCGCGCCCTCAGCGTGCAGGGTCGTTGCGCGTCAGCGGTCGAACAGGGAGACAACGAGCGATGAACGTCCGCGTCGACATCCCGACTGCCTCACCCACTATACCGCCTGCGATCCAAGAATGGCTGGCGAAGGATCGGTCCCTTCTCATCGATGGCAAATGGGTCCCGGCCCAGTCCGGCAAGACCTTCGACGTCACCAATCCCGCCACCGGTGAGGTCATCGCCAAGGTCGCCGAGGGTGACAAGGCCGATGTCGACGCCGCGGTGAAGGCGGCCCGCCGGGCCTTCGAGAGCGGCCCGTGGTCGAGGATGACGCCCTCCGCCCGGGGTCGCCTGCTGCACAAGATCGGCGACCTGATCTTGGAACACGCCGACGAGCTGGCCGCGCTGGAAGCGATCGACAACGGAAAGCCCAAGAACGTGGCCAAAGCCGCCGATGTGACCCTCTCGGCGGATATGTTCCACTACATGTCCGGCTGGGCGACGAAGATCGAGGGCAAATCGATCCCGATCTCGGCGTTGGCCGCCCCCGGCTCCGACTTCTTCTCGGTGACGCGGCCTGAGCCAATCGGCGTTGTCGGGCAGATCATCCCGTGGAACTTCCCGCTGCTGATGGCGGCCTGGAAGCTCGCCCCGGCGCTCACGACCGGATGCACGGTCGTCCTGAAGGTCGCCGAGGAGACGCCGCTCTCGGCGCTGCGCCTCGGTGAGCTGATGCTGGAGGCCGGACTGCCGGATGGGGTCGTCAACATCATCGCCGGGTTCGGTGAGACGGCAGGCGCGGCGCTCGCGGGCCATCCGGACGTCAACAAGGTTGCGTTCACCGGCTCCACCGAGGTGGGCAAGCTGATCGTGAAGGCGGCCGCGGGCGACCTGAAGCGGGTTTCGCTGGAGCTCGGCGGCAAGTCGCCGAACATCATCCTGCCCGATGCCGACCTGTCGCTCGCCATCCCCGGGGCCAACGCGGCGATCTTCTTCAACCACGGGCAGTGCTGCAATGCCGGCTCGCGGCTGTTCGTGCACCGCTCGATCTTCGACAAGGTGGTCGAGGGCATCGCCGCCGAGGCCGGCAAGATAAAGCTCGGCCACGGTCTCGACGAGGGCACCGAGATGGGGCCGCTCGTCTCCTCCGTGCAGTACGAGCGAGTGAACGGCTTCCTCGAAGCTGGGCGCTCTGAGGGCGCGACGGCGATCTCGTGTGGCAACGCCGTGCCGTCGGGCAAGGGCTACTTCGTGCCGCCGACGATCCTCACGGACACCAACCCGGGCATGAAGGTGGTGCGCGAGGAGATCTTCGGGCCGGTCCTCGTGGCTACGCCCTTCGACGACGTCGACGACGCGCTGATCGCTGAGGCCAACAACACGGTCTATGGGCTCGCCGCGGGCGTCTGGGGCAAGGACACCGGCCGCGCTCAGCAGATCGCGCATCGGCTGCGGGCGGGCACCGTGTGGGTGAACTGCTACCACGTCTTCGACGCGGCGCTCCCCTTCGGCGGCTACAAGCAGTCCGGCTGGGGCCGCGAGATGGGGCAGGCCGTCCTGTCGAACTACCTCGAGACCAAGGCGATCACGACCCGCCTCGGGCACCTCTAAGCGGGCGCTTATCCCGGCCGACCGAAGCACTGTCCGCGCAGCGCCGGGTTCATTCGATCCGGCGCTGCTTTCAGGCGGCTTTGATCCCCTATCCCACGAGGAACCGCATGTTCGAATGCACCGGCTATGCCGCGAAGGACGCCGAGGCTCCGCTCGCCCCCTTTCGCTTTGAACGCCGCGAGCCGGGCCCGACGGATATCGAAATCGAGATCCTGTACTGCGGCGTCTGCCACTCCGACCTGCATCAGGTTCGCAACGACTGGAAGAACACCCTGTACCCCTGTGTGCCGGGCCACGAGATCGTCGGGCGCGTCACGCGGGTCGGGACGGAGGTGCGCGACCTGAAAGCGGGTGACCTCGCTGCCGTCGGCTGCATGGTCGATTCCTGCCGGGAGTGTTCGAGCTGTCGGGACGGGCTGGAGCAGTACTGCGTCCCCGGCTTCACGGCGACCTACAACGGACCGGAGCAGGGCACGGGCGCGAACACCTACGGCGGCTACGCCAGCCACATCGTCGTCGACCGGCACTTCGTCCTGCGCGTTCCCGAAGGCCTCGACCTCCCCGGCGTCGCGCCGCTGCTCTGCGCGGGCGTCACGACGTACTCCCCGCTGAAGCGGTGGGGCGCGGGGCCGGGAAAGAAGGTCGGCATCGTCGGTCTCGGCGGGCTCGGGCACATGGGCGTCAAACTCGCCCACGCGATGGGGGCCCACGTCGTCCTGTTCACCACCTCTCCTGGCAAGGAGGAGGACGCCAAACGGCTTGGGGCGGATGAGGTGGTGATCTCGAAGGATCCCGATGCGATGGCGGCCCAGGCGGAGAGCTTCGATCTCATCGTCGATACGGTGGCAGCCGAGCACGACATCAACGCCTACCTCGCCCTGCTCAAGCGCGACTGCACGCTAGTGCAAGTCGGTGCACCCGAAAAGCCTCTGCCTGTCCAGGTTTTCAGCGTCATCTGGCGGCGGCGCAACTTCGCCGGCTCGCTGATCGGCGGCATCGCCGAGACGCAGGAGATGCTCGATTTTTGCGGGGAGCACGGCATCACCGCCGATATCGAGATGATCGCGATCGATCAGATCGAGACGGCCTATGCGCGGATGGTGAAGAGCGACGTGAAATACCGCTTCGTCATCGACATGGGCTCGCTGCCGAAAGCAGCTTGAGCGCTACTTCTCGACCACCGATTACCTATTGAAGGATCATCGCCGAATGCGAAGCCTGTTCCGCGCCAGCGTCGTCGCCGCACTCCTTTTTACAGCTGGTGCGGCGCAGGCGGCCGAGACCGCGACGGTCTTCGCTGCGGCCAGCCTCAAGAACGCTCTCGACGATGCGGGCAAGGCCTTCACGGCGCAGTCGGGGGTCGACGTTCGAGCGAGCTATGCCGCATCCTCGGCATTGGCTCGCCAGATCGAAGCGGGAGCACCCGCCGACCTGTTCGCCTCGGCGGATCTCGAGTGGATGGATTACCTCGCCAAGAAGAACCTCATCCGCCCCGATACCCGGGTCAATCTCCTTGGAAATCGCTTGGTCCTGATCGCACCGCGCGACGCGAAGGACAATGAAGTCGCCTTCACCACCGAGGGATTTGCGAAGGCACTCGGCTCTGACGGGCGGTTAGCGACCGGTGAGGTCAACTCGGTGCCGATCGGCAAGTACGCCAAGGTTGCCTTCGAGAAGCTCGGCCTCTGGAACAGCGTCCAGCCTCGCCTGGCGCAAAGCGACAACGTGCGGGCCGCCCTCGCTCTGGTTTCGCGCGGCGAGGCCCCTCTCGGCGTGGTCTATGAGAGCGATGCGAAGTCGGATCCCAAGGTGAAGGTCGTCGGTGTCTTTCCAGCGGACAGCCATCCGCCGGTCGTGTACCCGTTCGCCGTCACCGCGGACGCGAAGGGCGACGGGGCAAAGCGCTTTCTGGACTTCCTCCGGAGCGCGGCGGCCAAGCCCTACTTCGAAGCGCAAGGCTTCAGCGTGATCAGCGGTGGCGGCCAATGATCGACCCGGTTCGGGTCCAATTGAAAGTGCAAGCACCGTGAAGATCAGCGCGCGCAACGTCATCAAGGGCAAGGTGGTTTCGGTCGAGAAGGGTGCCACCACGGCGCACGTCAAGGTCGAGATCAGCCCTGGTCAGGTGATCACCTCTTCCATCACCAACGAAGCGGTCGACAGCCTCGGGTTGAAGGTTGGCGGCGACGCCTACGCGGTGGTGAAGGCCTCCGACGTCATGATCGCGGTCGACTGATATGCGGCTCTCACGCGCCATTCTCGCCATCGGACTGATCGCGGGCCCGGTCGGGCTGGCCTCGGCCGAAGACGCACCGGCCTGCTCGGAATTTGCGTGGTCTGTGGCGCGTGAGCGTGCGGCCTTCGCTGTGCCGGATCTGTCCACACTCGCGCCGGGGTCCGCTTTGCCCAGCGGCACGGAAGCGGCGCAGCTTACGCTGCAGCCGGCGGCTGATGTGACGTTGCCTGTGCCGTCCGAGAAGTCGGCGAAGCCGGGGACGTTCGCGGGTTTTGTCACCGCGACCGTCCCGGCGGCCGGCACCTACCAGCTGACGCTCTCAGATGAAGGCTGGGTCGATGTCAGCCAGGATGGCCGTACGACACTCAAGTCCAACGCCCACAGCGGCAAGGCCGGCTGCCCGGGCGTCCGCAAGAGCCTCCGGTTCGCTTTGAACCCCGGCACGGTGACGATCGAGATCAGTCGTGCACCCGGATCGCAGATCAAGCTCGGCCTGCTCAAGACCGAGTAGCGTTGCAGCTTCGACGCTCGGTCGTCGGCTCATCGAGCGCTGATGGGCCCGAGTTCGTGGCGGGCGAGGATCGCTTGCCCCTTCTCGGATACCAGCAAGAGGGCGAGGCGCATCGCATCCGGGTTATCGGTGATCAGCGCCATGCCGTAGGTCGCGGGCACCGACAGATCGGGCGGTAGCTGGACGAGACTGAGGCCGGCTGCCTCCTTCATCGTGCCGCCCTGACCGCTGCAGTAGTAAAGCAGTGCGTCGGCATTGTTACCGAGGAAGACTGTGGCGCTGGCGCTGCGGCCAGCCACTGGCACCATCGCATTGGGCGAGCCGAGGAGCTTGAGGGCCTTCCCTTCGAGCGTCGCCTTGCTGCCGGGGCGAGCGACCTCCGCCCGGTCGAATACGGCCTGCGCGTAGTCGCCGCCTGGGTCGGCCCCGGGGGTCGAGGTCGCGAGCCGCACCTCCGGGGCGAGCAATCGGTCGAGGAGATTGTCCGGGGTGAGCTGGAGATCGGCGCGGGCGAGCACGCACAGCGTGTTGCGGGCGAACGGCACGACCGCCTTGGCACGACCCTGCTGCTCCAGACGACGCGGACCTGCGAGATCAGCCGAGAGGTAGAGATCGGCCGTCTCGCCCTGTTCGATGCGCTTACGCAGAAGCCCGGCGGGTCCGAACGTCGGTGGGGCTATCGCCTCGGCGGGAAGCCCTGAAGCGGCGATCACGTCCTTGAGCGCTGCCACCAAGCTGCCGGCGGCATAGATCCGCACCGGCTCTGCGTGTGCCGCGCATACCCCAGCGACGGTGGTGCCAATGAGCAAAGCCGCGCGGACGCAGCGGGACGTCAATCGGCGCATGAGGGACAAAGACCGCTCCGGGCTTCAGCTTCGTTATATCCACATGGATATAACCAAAACCGCACCGTCGTCACCTCCTGAAGTCAGCTGTCTGTTTCGAAGTCACCGGGTTGCGGCGGGGCCAATGGCGTGAACAGTGTTCGGTCCGGCTTTAGATCGAGAAGTGGCGTACCGTCGAGGCAATCGAGGCCGCGCACTGTGAGGATGCAGCCTTCGAACGCGACAAGGGCGGCGATTGAGGTTCCAATCGGGTTTGGTCGGACCGGAGAACGCAGCGCGAAAGTGCCCCTCGTGGTGCCGTCGTTGGCCGGGCTCTGTCTGACGAGGTCGCGCCGCGATGCGTCCAGCCAGTACAAAACCTCGAGCCGTGCGTAGGCCCCAATCCCATCGAGCGCTGCAATCCAGGGTTCGAACACCTCGATCCGGCAGAGTGGGCCATCGAGGCGGCCTTGCCTGGGGCAGGCCAAGCGATCCGTCCACGGGGTATGAATGCGACCGACATAAATGAGGCCAGCGTCGGTCGCTGCGGGTGGCTGAACCTGAGTTTCGCCCGCACGGATCTCGTTGAGGCGCACCATGTGATACTTCCCGCAGCATGCGACTGATGACGCGCGGGACTTACCTCACGCCAAAGGAGTTTTTCGGAAATCGTCCCTTGATCGTCCCAACAGGGCTACCGTCGCTGAGGATGACATAGACGCCCGGCTGGACCAGCTTGATGACGACCTTCGCGCGTTTGTTGCACGCGCCGTCCCAGCCCTCGACCGCGAGTTGAGGCGAGATGACTCCGACCACGACTTGGTTCGGATCGTGAATGGCGAAGCCGCCGCGGTCTACGGTGATCTCACCGAGAAGTGCGTCATAGTTCTTCTTCGGATCTTTGAAGGTGGCGGACCGGACGATGGCCGTCTCGTAGTCGGGCTTCTTCAGAATATCGAGTTGGATGTCGCCAAACAGGATGTCGGCCATCTGACACGAAGCGGCGTGCGCGGATCCGGCCAACGCGAGCATCACGAGCGACGCAAAGGCGATCGATTTCATCCAAAACCCTTCGTGGTCAGGCGGACGGTCGAAAGTCGGAGCGTGCGGTATCCGTGTCCGACCGTTGTCGCTCACGCCCGGTGGTGCAAGTTCCTATCGAAGAGGGCGAGCATTGCTGTCCAGCCGCGCTCGGCTTCGTCGTGATCGTGGACTGGGAAGTCCGGCATCATCCAGCCGTGGGCGGCGGGGTAGGTCTCCGCCTTGAAACGCACATCTGCCTGAGACAAGGCCGTCTCCAGCCGTTGGGCCATCTCGGGCGGGTAGCTTCCATCTTTTTCGGCCGCCGCGATGTACGTCTCAGCATTCAACTTCGGCGCGAGGCGGTGGGGACTCGTGGGCTCGTCCGTCGCGAGGTTGCCCCCGTGAAAGCTGGCTGCGGCTGCGAAACGATCCGAGTACGTGCCAGCCGCCGTGAGGGCCATGCGACCACCCATGCAGAAGCCGACTGCGCCGACCGAAGGGCCGGCTACATCGTGACGCGTGTCGAGATAGGCGAGCAAGGCTTCGGTATCCTGTGCGGCCTTCACATTGTCGGTCGTCGCCATCAGTGGGCCAAGGATCGCGCGGAAGTCGCCCCTGAACACCTCCGCAGGCACAAAGGGCTCGTAAGACCCATAGCGATAGAAGAGATCCGGCAAGAGGACGACATAGCCGCCTCGAGCGATCCGCTCGGCCATGTCGATCAAGGTGGGGCGGATACCGCCAGCATCCATGTAAAGGATTACGGCCGGCCAAGGCCCTTCGCCGGTGGGCGTAGCGACGTGCGTCTTGCACACTCCATCCTTGGTTTGGATCGCGACGTGCTCGACGGGCATGGGGCCTTCCTTGATGTGGCGTTCGTGCGGACTGCTCTCGGTCGCAGAAGAGCGCTATGAGTTCTGAAACTGCTCGTCGGTGACGTGCTCCATCCAAGTCACGACTTTGCCGTCGAGGCGCTCTTGGATGGCGATGTGGGTCATCGCCGTCGTCGCGGTGGCCCCGTGCCAGTGCCGCTCGTCCGGCTCGAACCACACGACGTCGCCCGGCGCGATCTCCTGGATCGGACCACCCTCGCGCTGGACCCAGCCACGCCCGAACGTGACGATCAGCGTCTGGCCGAGCGGATGCGTGTGCCACGCCGTGCGTGCGTTCGGCTCGAAGGTCACGCTCGCCATCGCGACGCGGGCGGGATCGGGCGCGCTGTGGAGCGGGTCGATCCGCACCGTGCCGGTGAACCATTCGGCCGGTCCTACGCCCGAGGGCTGGCTTCCGCTACGCTTGATGTCCATGCGACCTCTCCTGCGTCAGTTGTAGGAACGCGCGTCAGAGCGACCAGCCGCCATCGACCGAGATCGACGCGCCGGTCACGAACGCGCCGAGGTCCGAGCACATCCAGAGGACTGCTTCGCCGATCTCCTCGGGCTTGCCCAGGCGTCCGACCGGCTCGAGGTCGATCGCCTTCTGGATGTCGCCGCCGGTGAAGCGGTCCATCATCGGCGTCTCGATGTTGCCGGGCAGCACCGCGTTCACCCGGATGCCAGCCTTGGCGTAGTCGAGGGCAGCGGACTTGGTGAGGCCGATCAGGGCGTGCTTGGAGGCGGCGTAGCTCGCTCCGCCCGGCACACCTCGGACGCCAGCGCCAGACGATGTGTTGACGATCACGCCGCCACCTTGGCGCAGCATCTGCGCGATCTCGTGCTTCATGCACACGAAGGTGCCGCGCAGGTTGATGCCGAGGATCCGATCCCACTCGTCGAGGGCGATCTCATGGACAGGAGCGGCCTTGTTCTCGACGCCGGCGTTATTGAACGCGCAGTTTAGGCGGCCGAACCGCTCGACGGTGTGGGCTACTGCGGCCTCGACCTCTTCGGGCACTGACACGTCGCAGCGGATCGCGAGCACCTCGCCGCCCGCCGCTTCGATCTCAGCGCGAACGCCATCAAGCGCGGCCTCGGTCCGGTCAGTGATCGTGACGCACGCGCCTTCCCGGGCAAACGCGAGTGCGGCGGCGCGACCGATGCCGCTGGCCGCGCCCGTGATGAAGGCAACTTTTCCGGTGAAGCGGTGCATGTCTCGATCTCTCGGCTGACCCTGATGGGCCATACGTGGAGATCAGGCTGGCCGCCGATCAGCCGCTCGATCCTCATCGGAACGATGAGCCCCGCTCATCGTCGAGCGCGGCCGCTACAGCCCGAGCGGTTTTATCTCACGGATGAGGTCGATGAGGAGCCGCAAGCCGGCTGGCAGTTGGCGGCGACCGGGATAGTACACGTGGAAGCCCGGCCCCATCGGGGCCCAGTCTGTGAGCACGACGCAAAGCTCGCCGCGTGCGACCGAGGGCGCGACGCACGGCTCGGGCAGGTAGGCGAGGCCGCCGCCGGCGACCGCCAGGTCCAGGGCGAACTGCGTGTTGTCAATCGTGACCGCGCCCGGGACATCGAGCGCTAGCGCCTCGTCCGCTCTCTCGAACTCCCACCGGTAGAGGCTCTCGTCGCCGAGCCGAATGCGCAGGCAGCGATGGGCTGCGAGTTCGCTTGGATGATCGGGCGTCCCATGCCGGTCGAGATAGGTTGGAGCGCCGACCACGACCCAGCGCAGGTCGGCCGATAGGCGCTGCGTGACCATGTCCTGAGGGACAGTTCCACCGTAGCGGATGCCGGCATCGGCCCCGGTCTCGACGACATCGAGCAGGTCGTTGGACACCCGGACATCGACTTCGATCTTCGGGTTACGGTTGTGGAAGATCGGGAGCACGGCGGCCAACAACAGCGTGCTCGCGTGTTCCAGGACGTTAAGCCGGATCCGCCCTGTGGCCTCGGTCGGCTCCCGGTGCCCGTTGAGCCCGTCGAGGGCGGAGCCGATCGCGGCGAACGGGGCCTCCAGCGAGGCCAGCAGATCTTCCCCGGCCGCAGTCAGCGTGACGCTGCGGCTGGTGCGATTGACGAGTCGCACGCCGAGACGCGCCTCCATCGCCTTTAGCGCGTGGCTGAGCGCCGAGGCGCTGACGCCGAGTTCCAAACCTGCCCGCCGAAAGTTGCGGTGGCGCGCGATGGCGAGGAAGGTCCCGAGGTCGGCGAGGTCGGTGCGATCCACGCGCATGTCACGGCCTATTGTCAGAATTGTCGTGATCGTCATCTCGGGTGCGACGGGCCCGATGAGTTTTGGAGGTCATGACCGCCGCTCCTTGCGCCTGACAATAGCGTCGATTGCGACACAAGCCGCTCACCGCGCGCCGGACAGTCGTTGGCGGCTGCCGCTATGGTGCCGCGACTTGGGAGGCATATCCGATGCGGCGACCGATCCTGTTCCTCGCGGCTGGCCTGATGGCGTGCGGTCTGGCTCCAGCGATCGCAGAGCCAGTGGGTGATGGCGTCGCCGACCTCGGCAGCTATGCCGCCCGCGTCGAGATCCATCCATTCGAGAGCCTCACGCTGAATGACCGGCAGTTTCTGACCGGCACATCGGACGGGGCGAAACCCGTGACCGTCACAGGTGTCCTGCGCATTGCGAAGGCGGGGACGGAGCGTCTGCCGACCGTCATCCTGATGCACGGCTCGGGCGGCTTGAGCGGGAACATCGAGTTCTGGCAGCGGGCGCTGGGCGCACGGGGGATCTCAACCTTCGCGCTCGACGGTTTTACCGGCCGCGGCCTGACGTCGGTCAATACCGATCAGAGCCTGCTGTCGCGCACGAACCTAATCCTCGACATCTACCGGGCGCTGGGCGTTTTGGCGAAACACCCGCGCGTGGATCCGGCACGGGTCGCCGTGATGGGCTTCTCGCGCGGCGGACAGGCGGCGCTGTACGCGAGCCTCAAGCGGTTCGATGCGGCCTGGAACCGGTCCGGCATCACCCCGGCCGTGTTCCTGCCGGTGTACCCGGACTGCTCGATCCGCTTCCAGGACGACACCGCGACGGTCGGGCGGCCGATTCGAATGTTCGGCGGCAGCGGCGACGACTATAATCCCGCTGCGTCCTGCACCGCCTACACCGATCGGCTCAAGGCGGCCGGGGTCGATGTCAACCTAACCGTGTTCCCGGGGGCCCAGCATGTGTTCGACAACCCTGCGGGCCCGCCTCAGCCGACGGTCGCCAAGGGCGCGCAGACGGTCCGCGCCTGTTCGCTTCACGAAACGGCGGACGGGGTGATCGTCGAGGGCTCCAAGGACACGCCGTTCACCTATGCTGATCCGTGCGTGCAGCGGGATCCGCATATCGGGTCGGACGAGGCCGCCCGCGTCGCGACCTTGAAGGGCGTCAAGGAGGCGCTTGGAGCGGCTTTCGAAGGACGTTGAGATTTGTCTATTAGGCAAAACCTTGAGCCGGGTTCCATCTGTTCCTGGCCCAACACAGCCACTCGGACCGCCGACGAAGCTCCTCCAAAGCGGCTGTTAGACGCCGATGTCGCCGGTGGCCAACTTACGATCTCGCTCCGCTATTTCGGCCTCGTTGCCAGGAAACAGCATCTGTACGCTGTCGATAGCGGCCCGTTCTTGCACTTGCTCCACGAACGGCCGTAGCCCTTCCTCATAAGCGTAAAATGCGGCGGCATGGTTGTCCGGATGCTGCGCCAGGGCGTCGGCCAGCCTTCCCGCGCCGATGATGGCCATCGAGCCACCGAGACCTGCGAACGGGGATACGCAGTAGCCGGCGTCGCCGACGAGAGTGATGCGCCCGTGCGACCACGTCGGCATCCTGATCTGGCTAATACGATCAAAATAGAAGTCGTTGTCCTCGCCCATACGAGCTAGCATGTCCGGTACTTTCCACTTTAGACCGGAAAAGTGCTCCCTGATCAGACGACGTTGCTGATCCTTGTTCCGGTAATCGTATTCGATCTCGAAAGCCGTGCGAAACCCGAAGCCGATATCCGTGCGATCATCATAGCCGTTCAGCATCGCCATCCGCCCAGGAACGGCAAAAATCTCCGAGCTGTTCGGTTCGATCAGTCCAGTGTCTGGCACGACTTTGAGGTAGAAATATCCTCCCATGAAATGGATGAACTGGTCACCGTCGCCGAACACTAGCTTGCGCGTATTAGAGCGGTTTCCATCGCAACCACATATCAAAGCGAACTCCTGCTGGCTGCCGTCGCTGAATGTCACCGACACCGCCTCCGGACGCTCTTCGATCGCCACGATCGAACGGTTGAACCGCAGTTCCACATCGCCCTCGATCGCGCCGCACAGAACATCCAACAGGTCGTCGCGGTGGATCTCGTAGCGCGGCCCCGCCTCATCGTCTGGATGGTGGGCCATATCGCCCAGCGTTGCGTTTTCCGCATCCTTGAAGGCGAAGCGTCGAGGGGGGAGCGTTCGCGCGCGAACAGCGTCCATCAACCCCATGCGTGTGAGGATTGCGATTGTCTCGCCTTCGATGTCGACGGGCGTCCCGCCGCGCCGCAGGCCCGGAGCGACCTCGACCACCGTGACCTGGTATCCCAGCCGGTTCAGCCAGAATGCCGTCGCCAAGCCGGCGAAGCTCGCGCCGCTGACGAGTGCGACTCGCGCTTCGGTCAAGGACGCACCGGACAGCACGGTTGACGTAGGCATGCCGTCACCTCAAAATAGTCCCGATCTAAAGATATACTGAGTATATATTTATATGCAGAAACAGGCAAGCCCTGGGCTGGATCGGCGCACCCGGAAGCGGCTTGCGACGCGCCAAGCCATCTCCGATGCAGCCACGCGTCTGTTCATGGAGCACGGCTTCGACCGAGTAACGGTCGACGAGATCGCGGAGGCCGCCGATGTCGGCCGCATGACCGTGTTCAACCATTTCCCCCGCAAAGAGGACATGTTCTACGATCGTGAGGACGAGGTGCGCGAAATGGTGGCCGCCGCCATCCACGGGCGGGATGAGGGAGCAAGCCCGGTCACAGCACTACGCTTGCTCGCTCACCGCTGTATCGAGGACCGGAACCCTCTACTCCCGCTTTTCGGTGCGCCGCTGAGGTTCGTGGCGACGGCGCTAGCCAGCGAGGCGCTGAAGGCGCGCGCCCGCCAGATGTGCAGCGAGTTCACGCGCGTTCTGGCAGCGATGATGGCAGAGGCGGTCGATCGACCGGCGGACGATCCCGACGCGCATCTGGTGGCGGGGTTGCTTGTGGCGACGTGGAGCGTCGCCTTCTTCGAGGGGTACAAGGTGGCTGACACGCCCGGCGACGCCGCAGCTGCCGGTCGTGTCTTTCTTCGTCTTATCGATCGTGGTTTCCAAGCCGCCGCGGGCGCGGCAGTGGGAACTCCCTATGTCAAAGCCGGATGAGGATATTGGGCTGCGGATGCGTGGCAGCAGATATCGTGAGGGCTTACTCAGGACTGTGTGCAATGCTGCGATTATATCCGCTGCAACGCATCCGTTGTCCGGAAGCTGACCTGCCGAACAAGCGGACGGCCTCCTATCGACCCAACTCGGCCATCCGACTCGGGTCGAACGAAACCCGAAAGCAGTCGTTCATGCGGGACGCGGGATACCTTGATGTACG
>Ga0255028_100155_pt1 | contig 16464 bp, 17 predicted proteins | sample DRGLUT_MetaT_FD_178168 | JGI IMG/M metagenome (GOLD analysis project Ga0255028, IMG submission 178168) | Metatranscriptome of freshwater microbial communities from Pennsylvania, United States - DR:GLUT (Metagenome Metatranscriptome) | ecosystem: Environmental > Aquatic > Freshwater > Creek...
GCGGCCCGAGATGCGCAGGCAGGTGTCGGTGCCGGGGATGTAGAAGAAGCCGGCGCCGTAGGCGGTGCAGACCCGGACGTACTCGATCGGAACCGCCTTCTTGACCGGCAGGTCGGCGGCGTGGGCACCTCCGACTGCGGCGAACGCAGCAGCCGAGCCCAACAGGGCGCTCTTCAAGAACCTCATCGATAACCCCAAAACTTCGAGACCAGCGGTACGGCAGCGCCCGATTGTTCGGATCTCGCCGCTTAGTTTTGGCTCGCGTCTGGTGGCGAGCTGTGGCGGCCTCAAGCTGAGTGGATCCGCTCGTGCCGGATCATGCCCCATTCTTTCCAATCAGCAATATGTTTTAATCCGGAGGCAATTGATGGATGAGGACCAGTATCAAATTTAACACATACCCATCCTGCAGCGCATACGTTCGGATGCACGGTTTGCATTATAGGCTGAACTGCCTAGAAATTGCGCACAGCCGGAGCCTTCGGAGCCGCATTGTTTCCGCAAGAAACATTTCTGATCAGAAACATTATTCCTATACCCGCAGATGTCTTGATCGCACGAATGGCGCTCCTGCCCGAGTTGGCTCTGGACGGCTGGACACGTCGCAGCAGAGCCTCGGTTTCCAGATGCAGGATCGAGTTATGGTTTTCACCGAGGATGTGTGAAAACGCAGAAGCGGCAGAAGGATCTTCCCAAGGATAACCTGAGCAGCGCCCAAATAGAGGCACAGACTGCACCAAGACCTCCACGCAGCGGGGCCGAATGTCTACCGCGCGGAGAATTAGTCTACATTTTTTCGCATGCGCTTTCGTTTTCACACCGGCTCCACCCCGAGCTGAAGATGCCGGATGGCCGATGGTTGTCCGTTTATGGGAAGCGCCCATTGCACCCCGAACGATCTGCGAAAGCAGCTCTGCCCCGGTGGCTTCGCGGAATTCCGCCCAGCGCGAGGCTTGCTCCGGGACACCCTCCCTCGTCGCCCTCCTATCGGCAGCCGCGATCAAGACGCTTCGATTCGGAACGCTACTCGTCATGCGTCTCTCACGAAGACAGCTAATGCCGCCTATCGCCGATAATGTTCCTATCGAACACAGTCTATCCTTCATTCGGGGGAGGACAAATGGAGCCTTAGCGGTAACGTAGCCCCATCGTCACGGCAGCGTTTACGCGTTCTCTCGCCGCGCTGCGCACAACACCCCGGATCGGCGGAGAGCCGTGCCGGGCCGGAGGGGCATGTGGAGACAGAGCGGCGCTATTTTCTCGGTGGTCTCGCGTTCGGTGTCGGCACCCTTGTGTCCGGCCGAGCGCTCGGAGCCGACGGAGACGGTCGGGCAGCCGGCAAGGACGCCTCGTCCTCTGCGAGCTTCGTCCGGACGATCCCGCGCAAGACTGGCGCAGCCCAGGTCTTTACCGGGCACCTCGACGGGGGGACCATCAAGGCGACGTCGGGGGGTTGGGCCCGGGATCTGACCGCCCGTCAGCTGCCGATCGCAACCGGCATCGCGGGCGCACACCTGTTCCTCAACCCGGGCGGTGTGCGCGAGATGCACTGGCACTCCTCGGCAGAGTGGGCCTACATCATCGCCGGTCAGTGCCAAGCGACGATCATCGATCCCGACGGCGGCCTCGAGGTCGTCAATTTCGGTCCCGGTGACACGTGGTCGTTTCCCGCGGGTCATGCCCACGCGATCCAGACGCTCGGCGAGACGCCATGCCACGCGATCCTGGCTTTCGATGATGGTCTCTACGGGGATCATGGCACCTTCGGACTCAGTGACTGGCTCAGCCGCTTCGACCCCACGACCCTGCAGGCCGCGTTCAACCTCCCGGATACGGTCAGCCGCAACTTGCCGGAAGGTGAGGTCTACATCGCGCAAGGGCCCGTCATCCCGCTGGACGGGGCCGTCGCGCGCGACGAGCGTCGCCTGAACGCCTCGGCCTCCCACCGGTTCGCCCTTGCCCAGGCTCAGCCCGTGATCGCGTGCGCTGCCGGGACGCTGCGCGTTGCGCCCGCCAAGACCTTCCCGATGTCGACCACCATGACGGGCTTCAGCGAGACCCTGCTCCCGGGCGCCGTGCACGCGCCGCACTGGCATCCCGGAGCGAACGAGTGGCACTTCCTGCTCGAAGGCCGCACGCGTGTGACGGTGTTCGAGCCCGAGAAGCGGCTCGCGACCGCGGAGTTGATGCCGGGCGATTGTGCCTACTTCCCGAAGGCCGCCGCGCACATGATCGAAAATATCGGGACCGCGCCCTGCACGTTCGTGGGCGTGCACGACAGCTCCGCACACCAAGAGTGTTCGCTCTCGCAGTGGCTGGCGCTAGCCCCTCGGCAGGTCATCGCGGCAAATCTCGGCTTGCGCGAGGACGAGCTGGCGGGACTACCGAAGGAGCCGATCGCCTTCGCGCGATCCGCCTGACCATGGCGCCGTCGCATCGCGCGGTTGCGGTCGGGGCCCTGCTCCTCTGCGGAACGGCAATCCGATCCGTCGCGGCGATCGGAACAGATCAGCCGCGGACCGCGGGAGACTTACAATCGGCGGATGCGCCGCTGACCGGGAACCGTGTCGACCTCGATCTGGCCGGCGACTGGGGGACGGTCGGCATCGATCCACGCATCGTGATCTCGGTGGAGCCTGTTGAGGGCGGGGCAGACGAGGCGTGCCGCGTCGTGTGGCGCGACGGACAAGCCCTCATCTTGGGAAGCGTGATCCAGACGAGGGCGCGGCTCGGTTTGGAGCCGGCGCGCTGAACCGGGTACGGGCGGCCGCCGAACTTGTCAGTCGCGTTCGCCGTACTCGATGAATCTCCGCACATTCGCTTCGATGCCCGCCACGCCGCAAAAGCGGACCGGCGGCTTTCGGCCAGACGTCGTCACGCCTCGCTGGTAAATCGAGCACAACCGAGATTCGGCGTCGCAGCCCTTCCCCCTCATTCAACGCACTTCAAACACATTTCCGAAGCGGCCGTCGCGGAAGTTGTGTCTCAAGGTCGGAAGCGGCGACGCCCCGGGACCTTCGACGTCGCGTCCCGAGATAGCTTCCTGTTCTCCGAAAATGGCCCAACCGGGTATCCAGCGTCGACCTGTGCGGCCGGGACAGCATAGGTACTCCGCCACCGCCGGCGTTCTCAAGGCCTCAATCACAGTACCGCCACGCAAGGTTCATCTGTCAATGCGACCGACATATCGGTTAGATAATTGTCAAACAACATTCTAATCGAGAACGACGGTAATAATTTTTCCTCGGCACGCGGAATTTTGAAGATACAATCCGTATGTCTCATACAGTTCGATCAGAATTCATATACTTTCCTCAATAAAAAGACAGACAGTGAGGCGACATCCAGTCATACGGAGCGAAGGAAGCGACTGATATCGACAAGCTTGATTGGTCTCTGCTGAATTGCACGCCGTCGATTTCAGACCGGCTTGGAAGAGTGTCTCTGAACGACTCGTTTGCTCGTGTGCGCCGCCGCTCTCTTCCTCACCGCAGCTAGCCCGTCGCCGGGACGTCAGCCCGCGCGGGCGTCGCCGCCGCTGAGAGCAGGGGGGATCCCGGCGAGCGATGCTCCCGGTGCCCAGGATGCCAGCGCCCTGCCGCGTTACGCCGGAGCGATCCTCCTCGACAGCAAGATAAACGCCTTCGACGCGATCGCACTGCCCAACGCGTCGCCGGAGCGACGCATCGACCAGTTGGACGCGCACAACAACGCGCTCGTCCTGCCGCCCGCATCTGCGCGGGGTGGAGGGCCGGCTGACGCGCATGAGCTCGCTCATGCCCGAGGGCCGCTCCGTCCTGGAGGCAATGCGCGGCTATCAGCAGACCGTCAAGGAGACAGGCGGCGGCATTCTATTCGAGTGGAACCGCGACGAGTGTGGCTCAGCGGTGACCTCTGCACGGTCCGGCGGGAGCAAGACCGGAATCGCGCATTTGCTCTATCCCTACGACATGATCTCGGGGCCCTGGACCGAGTGTGTGCTGCAGGAGGACCGCGCCGGCCAGCGCTACACGCTGCTCGATCCCCCGAATGGAACGGGCGAGGCAGAGCCCCGAGCCGCCCGAGTCGGGCCTGCAGCACCGCCTCGCGCTGCACGACACGGCCCGGATCGCCCGCCAACATTGGGGCCCTGCGCGCCTGACCGACCGCCTCGAGCGTCGCCCTTTCATGCGCGGCGTCGCTCCGCACGGTCTCGACGAGGTTTGGAACGAGATCGTGCCGCTGCTTCAGCTGCGCGTCGATATCGCCCAAGGCCGGGGCGACGCGCTGGCGAAGACTGACGAGGCTTAAGCCGACGCTGCGGAGGAGGGGGCCGCCGTCGCGGGGGGGCTCTGCGCTCGTTTCGCGAGCGCCCGGTTGGGGTCCCCCGTGAACGGCCCGGTGCAGGTCATGTGCGGCGTGATCATGGCCGCGCTGGGCGTCGCTTTACTTTCGATGGGCGCGCTGATGAGCGGCTGGTTCTGGGATCAGCCGACCGTCTTCCGCCTCGGGTCGGCAGCGGTCGCCGCGCTCTTGATGGTCTGGCTCGGCAAAGCCGGGCATCATGCACCAGCGGGCGGGGCGTGAGCGCTGACGGGGTGACCAACGCCATATGCCCGGCGCGTCGAGGCTGGCCGCCGGGCAGGCAGCCAGCGTAGATAGGATCCGGTGCGGCCCCGGCAGGGTGCATCCCCGCCGGGCCTTTCAGCCGGCCGGCAGGCGCCGACGAGGTGGGGAGCGTGACGCCCGATCAGACAGCGCTGGTCCTCGCGACCGCCGATGCCGCCTTCGTCGGTGGGCACTTCGCCACGCGCTTCTACGATCGCCTGTTCGCCAGCGCGCCGGACCTGCGGATCCTCTTCGGGACCGATCTCACGGCGCTCAAGCTTAAGTTCATGAACACGCTCGCCAGCCTCGTGGGCAGCGTCCAGCACCCCGTCATCTTCGGCTCCATCCTGATGCATCTCGGCCGCCAGCACCGCCGCTTTGGCGTCCTGCCGGCGTATTACGGGCCTGTCGGCGAAGCGCTGCTGGCGACGCTCCAGGACATCCTGGGCGAGCGTTGGACGCCGGCGGTGGCCGCGGCCTGGACGGCGCTCTACGCCGAGATGACGGAGCGGATGCAGGAGGGCGCGCGCGGGGAGTAAGCGCCGCCCGACCAAAGCTCGTGCGCGTCCTTGAGATGTCGCGCGCCCCGGTGCAACAATTGAAGCAATACATATGCAAAGCCAGCCTTTTACACCGTCACCGCCAACGACGGGCGCAGATGTCCGCGGCGCGGGAGGGCGATAGGCAGTCCTCCTCCGCCGCAGATGCGGTCCCGGCGTCTCAAGTCTGCGGATACGGAGATCACCACCATGGCTCTGCGCTCGACGCCCGTCCGAATCGCCGCCCCGATCCTCCTCGCCGCCTGCTGGGTCGCGCCGGCGCTTGCGGAGCCCGAGGGGGGCGTCCGGCCGAAGATGCTCGTCTATGGCAATTATTGCGGGCTCGGAAACAATGCCCCGCTGCCGCCGATCGACCTCCTCGACGCGGCCTGCGCTCGTCATGACGACTGCACTCCCGACAACGACCTGCCGACGAAAGCGTGCAACCTGCGGCTGAAGCGTGAAGCGACTGCTATCGCCAGCGACCCGCGACAGCCGGGCGACGTGCGCATAATGGCCGGCTTCGTCGCCTCATTCGCTTCGAACAACGCCTCGAAGGTCCTGCCGGACCTGGCATCCGTAGTCGTACCGGCCGCCACGCTGCGTGCCCCCAAAACCTACGCAACGCTGCGATGAACTTCCGACGTCCGCTCAACGCGAGACGACGTGTTCCGACTAGAATCAAGGGCGATGCTGCTGAAATAGCGAAGCCCCACGCCTGCATGCTTTCGAATGCTGACGCGCTGACGCTCATGGGCGCCGATTCGCGAGATGTTCAAGTTAGAATGGCAGGAAATCGCTATGTCCAGGATATGCTGTGTCGCACTCGCCTCGGTTTTGTTGCTGGGCCGGGCCAGTGCCGCACCCGGTTCGGACAGCCTGACCTTCGTGGGCGACCCTCTCGTCGCCAAGTCCGACTCACTCGGCGCTCAGGGCGGCCTCATCGAGTTCGTCCAACCCCATGAGTCGGCTGGGGGCTGGACCCGTCTTGTCGGCTATCGCGCTTTCCTCGACAGCCGGCAGAGCGCAGCCGACGCCGCCGATGCGCTGGCCCGCCAAGCGCGCCAGCGCTATCCAGCCGCGGCAGTGACGACATACGGCCGGCGGACCGAGTCGATCGTCGAGTTCAGTCTCGTCACGCCTGACGGAACGATCGAGTATAATGTGTTCCGCTACGCCGTCGGGCCGAGTGAGCGCGGCCTCGTATCCCTGCAATACGCCCGGCGCCTGCGTGGCAGCGACACCGACACGATGACCGTACAGGCTCCTCGTTGGGCGGCAGAGATCGCGCGCTTCGACATGAACCGCGTGCGCGCCGCTTTCACGCAACCGCGGTGACGATCGACCCAGTGCGCCATGGTTCGCTGCGCGAAGGCGGACGACGTTCCCGCCCGGGGACCACGTCTTCGCGAGCGGGACGGACAACGCGTGGGGTCGGGGTGGGCGGCGATTCCTGCTCGATGCGCCGGAGCTGGCTGGGTCGTGCGACCTGCAGGGGGATGGCTGACGTGGCCGACGATCTTGGCTGGGAACGGACGCGCCCCCGGTCTCGGGCGGGGCATGACCGGGACGCCGCCCCCTCACGGGCGGAAGATCGCGCTGCAACAGGGATGGCGCACCGGTGTTCGAAAAGATGGCTGCTTTGCACGGCCCTGCCGTTATGCGGCCTGATCATCGCGCCCTGCCTCGCGGGAGATGCGTCGGATGCGACACTTGATGAGGCTGCGGCGATCGTGAAGCGTCGACGCCTCCTCCACACTGCGGAACTGTCCTGCTCGACCTTCGTGTACAAGGGTTTCAGGAAGGAAGTACACGCCGTGGCGGTCCGAGAGAAGCATGATGACAGGTGCGGCGGTAACCCTGGCGTCGCGCCCATCCGGTTCCACATGCAGATCGACCGGCGGCGCAGGCGGGTGCTGTGGGACAACAATGCCGATGTCGAGATGAGGCCTATCCCATAGGTGCCGCGGCTCCCGCCCGGTGGATGCCATCTTCGAGCCGCCATCCGCAGCAAGTCCCTTAACTTCGTCCGGCACTGACATCGGCGTCCACTTGCTGGCGGCCACTCGATCACCCAAGAAGGCGATGAGTTGCGTGCATCGCCTATCGTCGCCGATGCCGTTTCGCTCGTGAGACAGCATAGCCCGCCATCAATGCACGCGCTCCTCGCCAAGCTCGGCCTCCGCTTTACCGAACCGGCCGACGAGCGCCTCTTCGTCGAGCGCTTCACTCTTGACGACCTGGGACGCACGCAGGCGGCAATGGTGCTGGGCGCGCTCGTGTACTGCGCATTCGCCGCCTGGGATCGCATCGTGGATCCCATCGCCTGGACGACGACTCTCGCGATGCGTGCCGCGGTCGCGATCATCGTCTTGCTGCCGCTCACCGCAGCCCTGTCACTGCGGCGCGCGCGGGCCTGGGCCGAGCCGATCTACCTCGCTTACTGCCTCGCCCCCGGCTGCGCGCTCAGCGTGATCTACCTCGCTCTGGAGCGCGGCTTCGCGCACGCGAGCGCCGGGATGATCATCGTCATCCTGTTCGTCGCAACCCTGCTGCCGCTGCGTCTGCCCGCGCTTGCCGTCTTCTGCGCAGCGACCTGGAGCTGCTTTGCGACGTGCGAGGCATTCGCGCGGCACGATCAGCCCGGGCTGTCGTTCGTCAACAACTTCGAGATCGGCATGGCCTACGCCCTGTCGCTCTACGCCGTCGGCGCGCGGGAGATCCGCGCGCGATTGCACTTCCGGACGGAGCAGGCGGTCCAGCGGGAGAAGGGCCGCTCGGAGGCGGCGCTTGCCGAACTGCGCGCTGCGCAGGCACACCTCGTGCAATCCGAAAAGTTGGCGGCCCTCGGACAGCTCGTGGCCGGCGTCGCCCACGAGGTCAATACGCCGATCGGGCTGGCGCTGACCATCGTCACGACGATCGACGCCGACGTGAAGCAGCTCGCCCTTGTCGTCGACGGTGGGCAGGTGCGGCGCTCGGAACTGGTGCAGGCCGTCGCGCGGCTCAGAGAAGGCGCACAACTGGCATTCGTCAATCTGACGCGCGCCACCGAGCTGCTGCGCAACTTCAAGCAGGTCGCGGTCGATCAGAGCAGCGAGATACAGCGCGACTTCGAGATTTCCGAGTGGCTGCACGATCTGATGAGCACGCTCGGACCGCTGCTACGGCAGCGGGGGCACGAAGTGCGAATCCACTGCGAGGCGGGGATCGTACTCTCGTCCTACCCAGGGGCGCTCGGGCAAGTCATCAGCAATCTCGCCCTGAATGCGATCCACCACGCCTTCGCGGACGGACGATGCGGCGTCCTCGATCTTCGCGTCTCGCGCGTGACTCCGAACGACCTGCGCATCGTGTTCACCGACGATGGGGCCGGCATCCCGGCTGACGATCTGCCGAGGGTGTTCGACCCTTTCTTTACGACAGGACGCGGGAGGGGCAGCACCGGTCTGGGTCTGCAGATCGTGCACAACCTCGTCGTGTCGACGCTGGGCGGGCAGATTAGACTCGCGAGCGAAGCGGGGTGGGGCACGCAAGCGACGATCGATCTGCCCCTCTCTGTTGCCTCATGAGCGGCCCGGAATCCGGCCACGTCCGCAATGGCCGTCGCGGCATCCTCCGTCACCGTATTGGCGGTGATGTTCGCCCGATAGGACCGGGGCAACACTAGGAATACGTCCGCCGTTTATGCGCCGAGATTCTATTGATCCTCCCCTGACTTCGCGTACACGGGGAGATCAGCTCGCGGTCCATTCGGCCCGCTCGGGCGTGAGATAGCCGAGTGCCGAATAGATGCGCTGCCGATTGTAGTCGCCCTCGACGTAGGCGAACAGGTCGCGTCGCGCCTCACCCCGGGTCGTCCAAGGTGGCTGGTGGACGAGTTCGACCTGGAGGGTGTGGAAGAAGCTCTCCATCGGGGCGTTATCGTAGCGACATCCTGTCCGGCTCATAGACGGCCTCGCCCCATGGCGACGAGCTGCTTCTGGTAGGCCTCGGCTGCATACTGGCTGCCGCGATCCGAGTGGCAGATGAGCCCAGCGGTCGGTCGTTGCCGCTGGGCGGCCATCAACAGCGCAGCTACGCTCAGCTCGGCCCGCATATGATCGCGCATCGACCAGCCGACGATCTTGCGCGTAGCCAGATCGAGGACGGCGTCCAGGTACAGCCAGCCCTCGCCGGGAGGCAGGTCGGTGATGTCGGTCCGCAGTCCTTCGGTTCGGCCGGCCAGACCGTGTTGGGCCGCGCGGCCGAGAAGTCTTGCTTCAGGAGATTGGGCGCGATCGGGAGGTCGTGGCGGCTGTCGGTCGTGCAGCGCCTGAACTCGCGCCCCGCCAGGGCACGGATGCCGTCTCGTCTTCGCCATCCGACACCTTCCCCACGCCGTTAGGGCGTATCAGAGCTGTCCGTGAAACCGAGGGAGGATCATGCCGGTCGGGTCAGCTCAGGTCGACTCACTGAATTGAGCCAATATAGAATGACGAATGTTTCCATTCGGCAGAATTGGATATGTAAACCCACGGGATCGCACCGCACGCTCCGCCATACCGAATCGATCTTACATTCCAGGACAGCCCTCAACACCATAACCAGTCGAATATTCAATCAATCACCGCCAAGCCACGTTGACCGCAGATGCTTTATCGGACGTTCATATCTGCGACGCAAATCGCGCGAGGCTGCAGTTTAGATCGGTGGCGGTAAGTCACCGCATTTCTTAAGATGCCGTATCGAACGCGAAGCTCGAGCGAAAGCTTGGTCTCGGTAGCGGCGATGTTGCCTCGCTTCGTCTCGACCACCCGCGAAGAAAGTTCGACCGGAAAGCCTTTAAGGCAGTTCACCTCGATGTGTGGCCGGTCGTGCTGACGAGCGTTCAGGTAAGCTAAATCCGCCCCAATACGGGATCTTCGAGCCCTTCATAAACTCGGGACAGATGGCACCACGCTGCCTTTAGAGATTGACAACACCCTCCTGTCCAGCGGAAGCATGCGCTCTGCTATTATTGAGACAAGGCGATTTGGAGACTTTTGATGGCGTGGTCGCCTTTTCGCAATGGTTTGTTCCCAGCAGATAGATCAACCGAGACTGTTCATAGCGATATCCCGACTTCCAAAATAATTGAAGCGCCCGTTGCAGCAGCGCACCTCGCCGCTGCAGGCGAACTGTCTGTAGCCAAGACCAATTCTGTCGAACGCAACCCTTTAGATGCAATCGGACAACGCGACGAATTGCTCCGCATGCGCGTCAGCGAAATGAGCAGTCGGCTCGAAGAGCTGAAAAGTTTGCAGGATGACTTCTCGTCCGTGTTGACGCCCCTCATCGCCATCTCGGAAGAATTACCGCGCGCAACCATGCGTCTTGCAGAAGTTGAGGCGCTCTTTGCCATGGAGCAACAATCCGCCCTCGCTGCGCGGCGGGAGGTCAGCGAGCTCACCGTGAAGACTGCCGCCTTGGCGAGCGACCTCGCCACAACGACCGCTGAGGTCGCTCGCTTGGAGAGCGGTATCCATAGCCGCGATATCGAACTTGAGCAGTTGCGTGTCACAGGGCGAGACAAGGGTCTCGCGGCTGAAAATTTCGAGCGCCAACTCGTCGCTGAAGTGGAGCAGACAAAAGCTTTTTCTGCAGAGAACAAAGCCTTGCGTCTTGAGGCTCATGCTGCTGATCAAGCGCTTTCACGATCTGAACGTGACCTAGCCGAGGCGCGCGAGCGCCTTGCAATTCTTGACCAAGACAATCGCCGTCTACAGTTGTTGTGCGAGGATCAGGAGGGGCGATTAGCCGAGGCGGCAGTTCGATATGACAGCTTGCGAGAGGAGGCCGAGAATGAGCGCCAGCGGCTGCTGGCCATAGAAGCCGATTTCGCAGCCGAAAGCGCCGCCCGGCAGAAGTCTGACGCTCAGTATGAGGCTGAAATCGGGGCATTACGGACTGAACGCGCCAGCTTGACTATGAAGCTGGAGGCCGCAACGAACCGAGCGAACGCGACCGAGCAACTTCTTGCGCAACTGCGAGCACAATTACGAGAGAAGGACGAGGCACACCGGGCCTCAGAGCGAGCGGCGAAGGAAGCTGCGATCGAGCGTATAACATCCGACCGCCGGGTCGAAGCAGTGCAGGCAGATCTCGCGCGTCAGACTGAACGGCTGCTCGAAGCGCAGCGGCTTCGGTCTGAGTTGGACAACCGCTGCGATATGCTTACGAAGGCCCTGGCGGCCAAGGATGTTGCGGTTGAGCAGGCGACGTCTCGCGCCACGACACTCTCCGACCGCATTGACCAACTCAGCCATCGTCACGCGGCCGAGTTGCACGAGCTCGAGGTCTCCAACCGCCGCCTCGTCGAAGATCTACAATCTGAGCGCTCGGAGCGAGCTCTGATGCAGGGTGCTTTGGACATCGCTCGCGAGAGCCGTGTCACACTGCAGAAGCAGCATGAGGCACTCAAGCGAGATGCTCGAAAAATCCGAGGGCTCGATGGGGTGGGCCCCGTTCCGGACCTTGAACACAGCGCCGCGCCGACAAAAACTGGATCCGAAGCTTTGGATAATATCCGTCCGTTTCTCCCGCCTGAACGAGCTAGCTGACAACAACTCTTAAAATCAATGATCGGTAATTTTAGGGAGGCCGCGGTGGCAGATCAGGCATACAAAAGTTCGGCCCCATCGCTTTCGGCGAGCTGGCTTGTACGCGGTATCAAAGCAGAAGGAACAATGACTTCGCAGCAGGAGACCACGTCGGCCGCTCAGCCGGAAGCGTTGCTTCATGAGCCTTCTCAAACTCGACTTCCGGCAGGAGCTTCTCGGGACTGGTCGTCTGCGCTCGATCTGATCCGAGAGGCGACCGAGGCCATCAACATAAGCGACGAGCGTGCTGCCGATCTGGAGGCAGAGTTGCAGCAGTTCAAAATCAGTGCAAGCGAGGAACTTCGTCAGCTCAAAGGGCAAATCGCTGCTGCCGAACGCCGCATAGAAAAGGCTGAGGAACGAGCGCATTCGGCTGAAGCTCGCGCGAAGGAGGCCGAAGCATGGCTCGTCCGTATTCACGATGCGGTACTCAATGGGTTTCGGCGCAAAGCTCGAACAATACCTGCGCCGATTGTCGTCAGTGAACAGGATCCTGGCGACTCTTAAGGGCACCTGAATAGTAAAAATGGCATTCCGGGTTCGGTATGAGCTTGAAAACTCTCGAACAATCTGGCCTGCTCGGCGGGCATTCTTCAGGCGTGCTCGCCTATGAAGAGCAACGCGATGCCTTGAAGCGTGCACCATTGCCCGCCACCACGCTACAAATCATCGAGGCGGCAGTAGAGAGCTATCGTTCCATAGAAGATGAGGGTGAGCGGATTTCTGAGCAGGCTCAAAGCCTGCTCGCTCATGTCGCGACAGAGCGAAGGCGGATGCGCACGGAAGCAGAAAAATTGCGTGTCGATCTAACGCAATCACAGCTGGAGTTATTGTCGGCTCAGAAAGACCTTGCGGCTGCAAAGGCTCGCGCGAAAGCGGCAGAACATCGCGCGAGGGACTTGGAAGCACGCACAAAGGAAATGACACGCATATGTCTCCGTCTTGTAGAGGCGGTCGAACCGATGCTGGGGCGGGACATTGCCTGCATTGAATCGCTAGATCAGCATCAATTTTCAGACCGAAACTGATTTGGATACAACGGATCCGCCGGTGCGAGGCAAGATGTTGTCGATCTCATTTGCAAGATACGCAGGGGCAGATCTATCAGTCGATCTCCCGATATCGACTGCGGCTTACGAAGGTATCGTACTTATCCGCCTTGCCTATGTTGATCTTATATTCCGAACGAACATGGCTGGCGCAAAGCCGAAAGTCAGCTTTCGGGGAGCGCCGAAAGCGGTCCAGACGGCAGAGTGGCGCGGATGCGGAACGTCCACAACCGACATTCTGTGCCGCGCTGGCCCTGATTGTTGGCCGGAGAGCACTGGCCCTCGACGCGGCCAGATCAACCGAAGTCTGAGTCGCTTCCTCCCTGGGTGCATCGCGGCGTCGTTCCCGCAAGTCGCACTGCGCCACGTTCGGTGCGAGTTGCTGACGCTTGGACGATGACCGTCCAAGGAGGGTGAGCGTTGCTCGATGAAGCGGCGTACGCAGTTACAGGAAGCCGGCGCCTTCGCGGCCAGCGCGGTCGCGGCGCCAGCCCGAGTCCGCACGGAGGCCGCCACGACCCTGCGCTGCATCCTGCAGCAGGATCTCGTCACGCTCGATCTGTTGACGACCTTTGCGTGCATCACCCGCAACCGAGGTGCATGGTCTTCGACACAACCTACGGGACGGACGGCGCCTGCGGCGCCACTCGGAGGCCCGCGTGAAGCCGGGATCCGTGCGGCCGCACCGGGCGAGGTCGGCGAATAGGGCCTCCGCCCGGTCGCCCTTCGCGCGGGCCGCCGCGCCGATCGCCGATTCCCTGTCCATCCCGCCGCCTCTGGCGCGCGGGTCCGGAGCGGACCGCGACGGCGCCTTTCTGCCACTCCCGTGCCGCCCCGCCGGAACGATCCTTGCCACTGGCGAGGGCCGGGCTCGCACCGAGGCGCAGGGGAGATAGGCAGGATGGTGGGCACGCGGCCGACGGTCAGGCTCGGAATGCTGACGCCGTCCTCGAATAGCGTCCTCGAACCGATGACGGCGCGCCTGCTGGCCGGGCAGCCGGGAATCACGGCTCATTTCGCGCGCCTGCGGGTGACGCAGATCGGCCTGTCGACGGCGGCGCTCGGTCAGTTCGACCAGGCGCCGATGCTGGCCGCCTCCGCGCTGCTCGCCGACGCCCGGGTCGCCGCGATGCTGTGGAACGGCACGGCGGGCGCTTGGCTCGGCTTCGCGAACGATGAGGTCCTGTCCGATGCGATCACGCGGCGGACCGGCGTGCCGGCCTCGACTTCGGCGCTCGCCTTTCGCGACCTGTTCCGACGGCGCGGGATCGGGCGCGTTGGGCTGGTGACGCCCTATACGGGGGATGTCCAGGCGCGGATCCAGGCGAACTGGCAGGCCGACGGGCTCGACTGCTCGGCCGAGCGGCACCTCGGCCTGTCGGAGAACTTCGCCTTCGCGGAGGCCGGGGAGGCCGAGATCGCCGGGATGGTCCGCGCCGTGGCGGCCGAGGGCGCCGAGGCGGCCGCCATCGTGTGCACCAACCTCGCGGGCGCCGCCCTCGCGCCCGCCCTCGAAGCGGAACTCGGGATCCCGGTCTACGATTCGGTGACGGTCAGTCTCTGGAAGGCGATGGATCTCGCCGGGCTGGACACAGCTGCGATCACTGGCTGGGGCAGCGTGTTCGCACCGGCCTGAAACGCGTGCTTCAGGCGTCGTCCCGCTCGATCCAGCGCCGCAAGGCCGGTGCCAGCCCGGTGGCGGGCTTGGCTGGGGGCCGGGCGAAGCGGCCCACGCGCGGCGGACGCGAGCCGAGCCGGACCAGCGCCTGCGCCTGACCGAGAGCGGCCGCCAGCGGATCAACCAGGGGGACCGGCACCGCGTCGCCGAGCCGCGCGGCGAGGCCGGTCAGCGGGGCGCCGGCGAGGATCACCGCGTCGGCCCCGTTCTCGGCGACGACCCGGTTGGCCAGGGCGACGATCTCCGCCTCCAACTCGTGCTGCACCTCCGTGACCGAGCGGAAGGCCGCCGAGACAGCCCGGACACAGGCGCAGCGGGCCGAGAGGCCGGAGAGAGCAACCGCATCCTCGTACCAGGGCAGCAAAGTGCTCGAAAACGTCACGATGCCAAAGCGCTGGCCGAGCTGGCAGGCCGTCAGCATCGCCGCCTCGGCCATGCCGACGATAGGCAGGTCGAACAGCTCTCGCGCCGCGATCAGCCCGGGATCGCCGAAGGCTGCGATCACGGCGGCGTCGAAGCCGGCTTGGTGCTCGGCCAAACTTTCCAGCACAGCGGCCCCCGCGAGCTGCGCCTCCGCGCGGCTCGCGATGTAGGGCAGGCCCCGGGCGGCCGTCAGCACGGTGAGCGTCGCGTCCGGGGCGAGGGCGGCCGCGGCGGCCTGCTCCATCCGGGCCGTCATGGCGGCCGAGGTGTTCGGATTGAGGAGGAGGAGCCGCACGCCGTCAGACGCGCGAACTTGGGCGGTAGAACGGCTCGTGCCGCGACGGGTCGATGTAGTCGGCGTAGAAGCGTTTCGCGTGCGGCAGCAAGGCTTTGGAGAGCTGACGCCGCTCGACCTCGTCGTCCGACAGCGCCCGCGACAGGTCGTCGTGGAGCGCCTTCAGGGCGGCGTCCTTGTCGACCCGGGTGAAGCGCCCGTCGGCGTAGAGGACCTCGCCCTCGCACAGCACCGTGGTGACGCCGCCGGTCTTGGCCCGCTGGATCACCGCGTCGAGGAGCGGCGTCTCCGGGTCGAGATACGGATAGGCAATCTGGTCCCAGTCGATCAGCACGAGGTCGGCGCCCTTGCCGACTTCGATCGTGCCGAGGCTGTCGCCGTAGGGCGTGGTGCGGGCGCCGCCGACGGTCGCCATGCGCAGCACCTGCGCCATGCTCGGCACGTCGGCCTCGTCCATGCCGGGCACCCGGTGGGCGCGCAGCACGAGGCGCATCTCCTGAAGCATGTCGCGGTCGTCGTTGATGCCGGCCTCGTCGAGGCCGATCGCCGTGTTGATCCCCTTCGCCTCGAAGCGGTTGAGCGCCGCCACGCCGGAGCGCAGCCGGAAGTTCGACGAGCAATTGTGGCAGATGCAGGTGCCGGTCGCCGCCACCCGCTCGATGTCGGACTCGTTGAGCCAGACGCCGTGGCCGAGCGTCAGCCGCGGACCGAGCATGCCGAACCGGTCGAGATACTCCAGGGCGGTGCCGCCGCCGCGCTTCTCCGCGTAGGCCTTCTGGTAGGCGGTCTCGACGAGGTGCATGTGCATCGGCACGTCGTAGGATTCGGACAGGCCGGCGAGGCCTTCGAGGGCCGCGTCGGAGCACCAGTGGAGGTTGGCGGGCGCGAGCTGGATCTTGGCCCGCGCGGCCCCGGCCTGGCCGCTATGCAGGCTGCGGAACAGGGAGAAATTGTCCTCCAGGGACATCTGGAAGCGCTCGAACCAGCGCTTCATCGGGTCCTGCAGCGGCGCCGGCAGGCTCCCCACGAAGTCCATGTCGGCCTGGTAGACGAGGCGGTTCTGGTCGCGGACCGCGAAGCAGTACGAGACCCGCATGCCGATGTCGCGATAGGCGCGGAGCACCTCGTTGGAGCGCGCCTCGACCTCCTCCAGGCTGCCGGGCATCCAGCCGTGGATGTGCTGGACCGTGGTGATCCCGGAGCCGACCATCTCGAAGGCCGAGTACAGGGTGTCGAGGTAGAGGTTCAGGTTGCGCGCCACCATGCGGGTGAC
>Ga0255028_100156_pt1 | contig 16450 bp, 17 predicted proteins | sample DRGLUT_MetaT_FD_178168 | JGI IMG/M metagenome (GOLD analysis project Ga0255028, IMG submission 178168) | Metatranscriptome of freshwater microbial communities from Pennsylvania, United States - DR:GLUT (Metagenome Metatranscriptome) | ecosystem: Environmental > Aquatic > Freshwater > Creek...
ACCATCGATGGCGACGATCGAGCGGCTGAAGAAGCGGCCTGACTTCCTGGCGACAGCCGAGGGCCGCCGCTTCCATACCGAGCGCATGACCGCCCAGGGGCGGCTGCGTGATCCGCAGGCCGCGGATGGGCTGAGGCTCGGCTTCACCATCACCAAGCGCGTCGGCCATGCGGTCGAGCGCAACCGCATCCGGCGGCGCCTGCGCGCGGCCGTGTGCCTGGTCGCGTCCGATCTGCCGGGTGAACTGGCCCGGCTGCCCGCCGATATCGTGCTGATCGCCCGGCGCCCGGCCCTGACAGCGGCCTTCGCGGCGCTGGCCGAGGATCTGCGCCGCGCCATCCCGACCGTGACGCGCCCGGCCGCGCCGCGGCCGCCCGGCCAGCGGTCCGGCGGCAAATCCAACGGCAAGTCCGGTGGTCCACCGTCCAAAACCAAACCTCTCCAGCGCGATGCGGGGCAAGCCCCCGCGCGACCTGCACCCTCCGGCGCAGCGGATCTCGATCCGTCACAGGAGCGTGCGAGAGGTCCCCGAATCGCGGAAGCGCGCCGACCCGATGGGCCCGGCGCCGCTCCTGTTGCCACTCCGAACGCGTGCGGCGGTGTCCCCGATGGGCAATGACAAGACGAACATGTTCGTGGCCATCGGCCTGTCGCTGCTGGTGCTGCTCGGCTGGCAGTACTTCGTGGCCGGCCCCCGGGTGGAGCAGCAGCGCCTGATCGAGGCGCAGAACAAGGCCGCGCAACAGCAACAGCCGCCGGGCGTGACCCCGGACGGGGTGCCGTCGCCCTCGCCCAAGGAGGGCGGGCCGGCAGCCCCCGCGCCCGGCACGGTGCCCGGACAGGGCGGCCCGGTCTCGCGCGAGGCGGCGCTCACCCGCTCGCCGCGCATCCGCATCGAGACCCCGGCGCTCAGTGGCTCGATCGCCCTGAAGGGCGGCCGCGTCGACGACGTGTCGCTCAAGAACTACCACGAGACCGTGGACCCGAAGAGCCCGGAGATCGTGCTGTTCTCGCCCGCGGGCAGCGAGACGCCGTACTACGCCGAGTTCGGCTGGGTCGGCGCCAATGCCGGGCCGCTGCCCGGCAGCGACACCCTCTGGACCAGCGACGGCAAGAGCCTCTCCCCCGGGATGCCCGTGACCCTGACCTGGGACAACGGCGCCGGCCTCGTCTTCAAGCGGATCATCGCGGTCGACGACAAGTACATGTTCACGGTCCGCGAGGAGGTCGAGAACAAGGGCTCGGGCGCGGTGACGCTCTACCCGTACAGCCTCGTCTCGCGCTGGGGTAAGCCGCACACCCAGGGCTACTACGTCCTGCACGAGGGCATGATCGGCTATCTCGGCAACGACGGCCTGCAGGAATTCACCTACGACAAGCTCGCCAAGGAAGGCGCCTATGGCGGTGCCAACACCAAGGGCAAGGCCTGGAACGGCGTAACCGGCGGCTTCGTCGGCATCACCGACAAGTACTGGGCGGCGGCCGTGATGCCCGGCGACCAGGACGTGCCCTATACCGGCGCCTTCACCGACCGCACCGACGGCGCCACCAACGTCTACCAGGCGAGCGTGCGCGGCGACGCCGTGAACCTCGCCGCCGGCGCCACCGCCACCACGACCCAGCGCCTGTTCGCCGGCGCCAAGGAAGTGAACCTGATCAACAACTACGAGAAGGACCTCGGCATCAAGCACTTCGATCTGATGATCGATTGGGGCTGGTTCTTCTTCATCACCAAGCCGATGTTCCGGGCTCTGGACTTCTTCTACCACCTGTTCGGCAATTTCGGCGTCTCGATCCTGGTGGTGACCTTCTGCCTGAAGCTGCTGTTCCTGCCGATCGCCAACCGCTCCTACGTCTCGATGGCCAAGATGAAGGCCGTGCAGCCCGAGATGGCCGCCATCCGGGAGCGGTACAAGGACGACCGCATGAAGCAGCAGCAGGCCACGATGGAGCTGTACAAGAAGGAGAGGATCAATCCGGTCGCCGGCTGCTGGCCGGTGCTGATCCAGATCCCGGTCTTCTTCGCGCTCTACAAGGTGCTGTTCATCACCATCGAGATGCGGCACGCGCCGTTCTTCGGCTGGATCCACGATCTCGCCGCCCCGGATCCGACGAGCATCGTCAACCTGTTCGGCCTGCTGCCCTTCCCGGCGCCGGACTTCGTCCATCTCGGCGTCTGGCCGCTGATCATGGGCGTGACCATGTTCGTGCAGATGAAGATGAACCCCGCGCCGCCGGACCCGGTCCAGGCGCAGATCTTCACCTTCATGCCGATCGTGTTCACCTTCATGCTGGGCTCGTTCCCGGCAGGCCTGGTGATCTACTGGGCCTGGAACAACACCCTGTCGGTGACCCAGCAATACGTCATCATGCGTCGCAACGGCGTGAAGGTGGAGCTGTGGGACAACCTGCGGTCCACGTTCCGGCGCGGCGGCACCAAGGCGGCGGCCACCACCAAGGGCTGATAAGGAAAGCCGTGACCGAGACTGACGACGACGCGGCCGACCTCTTGGAGGCCGGCCGCCTGCTGTTTGCCGGCGCCGCCGACTTCTACGCGGCTGCCCAGGTGCTCGACCGCATCCCGCCCATGGAGGGCGTGGAGATCGCGTTCGCGGGGCGCTCGAATGTCGGCAAGTCGAGCCTGATCAACGCGCTGACCGGCCGCAACACGCTCGCGCGCACGTCGCACACGCCGGGGCGGACCCAGCAGCTCAACTTCTTCCGGATCGGCGACCGCCTGTCGCTGGTCGACATGCCGGGCTACGGCTACGCGGCGGTGGAGAAGGCCAAGGTCGAGGCCTGGACCCAGCTGATCCACGCCTACCTCAAGGGCCGGGCCAACCTCGCCCGGGTGTTCATGCTGATCGACGCCCGCCACGGCTTCAAGTCGATCGACACCGACGTGCTCGACGGTCTCGACAAGGCCGCGGTGAGCTATCAGGTCGTGCTCACCAAGGCCGATTCCCTGAAGAAGGGCGAGGTCGCGAGCCGGATCGCCGGCATCCAGGCCGGCCTGGCCAAGCGCCCGGCCGCCTTCCCGCAGGTGATCCTCACCTCCAGCCGGGACGATCTCGGCGTGCCCGAATTGCGCGCGGCCGTCGCCAAGCTTCTGGTCGAGCGCGGCGCGTGAGGGTGTCGGGGCTCGATCGCGCACTGATGGCTCTGGCCTGCCTCGCCGGGCTGCTCGGTGTCGCGCTCAGCGCCGCGGCGGCGCACATCCCCGGGGCGGATTCGCTCAAGACCGCCGCGCAGTTCCTGCTGTTCCACGCCCCCGCGATCCTGGCGTTGCTCGGACTCGGCGCCGTCGGTCTGGCGCGACCCGGGCTCGCCCGTGCCGCGGCCGGCCTCCTCGTCCTCGGCCTGATCCTGTTCTGCGGCGACCTCTCGGTGCGCACCTGGCTGCAGCACCCGCTCTTCCCGATGGCCGCGCCCATCGGCGGGTTCGCCCTGATGGGCGGCTGGCTCGTGGGCGCGATCGGCGCGCTGATTCCCGGGCCGGGTCGGCGCGAAGACCGGACGCCGACCTGACGGTGAGCCGGTGCGGATCGCGTTCCCGATACGCCTCAGTAAGACCGTATTCCTCTCTTATCCGATCCGCATCATGGGACCGATCCGGGGGGACGGAGCATGGCGAAGGCAAACTCGCGGCTGGCGACGGCTGCACGGTCGTGGATCAACGTCGCGCGTCTCATCACGCGGAGACGCAACATGAGGCGCCCAACCGCCCCAGAGGCGGTCCGGCCCTTCGTGGTGGACGCCGACATTCCGGTCGATATCGGCTGCATCAAGATCTTCCGGGCAGAAAACTTTCCGGAATCGGGTCCCAGCCCGTGGCTCGACCATCCCGACGCTTTGGAGACGATTGAACGGCGTCTGGCCCGCGGTGAGATCACCACCGAGCAGGCCGAGATTTGCCGTTACTGGACGGCGCACGGATATTACGTCGCCCGCGGGGCGATCGACCCGGCGACGATTGACGAGGCCTGGGCCGCCTACGAGGCCGCGATCGTCCGGGGGGAACTGACCCTGGCGCCCGAGAAGGCGGCCGAAGACGATCCCCATCCGGGCCGCTACCTGAACCCGCACCTCAAGGTCGAGGCGCTCGATCGGTTGCTCAAGCATCCGGTGCTGATCAATTTCAGCAGCCTGGTGCTCGGCCGGCAGGCGATCCCGTTCCAGACCATCGCCTCGCACAAGGGCAGCCAGCAATCCGAGCACTCGGATTCGATCCACATGACCACCTACCCGATCGGCTACCTCGCCGCGTGCTGGGTCGCCATGGAGGACATCCATGCCGATTGCGGGCCGCTGGTCTATTATCCCGGCACCCACCGCCTGCCGTACCTGTTCAGCCACGATGTCGGCATCTCGACGGACGATTTCCGCGAGCGCGGCTACGCGGCCTATGCGGAGCATTACGAGCCCGCGATCAAGCGCGAGATCGCCGATCACGGCGCCGAGCCGCGGCACTTCCTGGCCCGCAAGGGCGACGTGCTGTTCTGGCACGCCAATCTCCTGCACGGCGGATCGGCCCGCAACGACCTGCGCCACTCGCGCAAGGCGCTGGTGCACCATTACTTCGCCGAAGGCTGCATCTGCTACCACGACCTGTCGTCGACCACCTCGGCGGTCCACGGCCCGGTCGAGAGCCTGCCGACCTGCGGCGCGTCGAGCCCCGACATCCAGGTCCGGGAGAAGATCGCCTCGTAGCAGGCTCTGGATCAGGCGGCGGGCACCGACAGGAATTCCAGCGCCGGCCCCTGCGCGTCGGAGAAGAGTCCGGCCGTGAGCGCGCCGCCATAGACCGCGGCGGTGTCGAGATTCGTCCGGAACCGGCGGATGTCCGGGCGGCCGTCCCGCTGCGGCGTGTGGCCGTGGACCACGTGCCGGCCGAAATCGTGGTCCCCCTCCAGGAACGGCTCCCGGATCCACAGGCGGTCGTGGGCGTCCGAATCCGGCGCCGCGGTGCCGGGCTGGAGGCCGGCATGGACGTACCAGTGGGCCGCGTCCCCGTGCAGGGTCGGCAGTGCCTCGAGCCAGTCGAGGGTGTCGCGCGGAAGGCCGCCGAGATCCCGCGCGCCGAACGAGTCGAGCGTCTCCTCGCCGCCGTTGTAGAGCCAGTGCCGCGCGGCTTCCGGCGTCAGCAGCGCGTCGAGCAGCATACGCTCGTGGTTGCCCATCAGGCAGGTGACGCGCTCGGGCTCGGCCCAGTTCAGCCGGCTGACCGTGCGCAGCACCGCGGCGCTGTCGGGGCCGCGGTCGATATAGTCGCCCAGGAAGACCAGCCGGTGGGCGCGGTCCCCGGCATGGGCGGCGATCCGGTCCAGCAAGCTATCGAGCAGCTCGGCGCAGCCGTGGATGTCGCCGATGGCGTAGGTGAGGGTCTGGGACTCCATGCGCCATCGTCCACGGGCGGCGCCTGATCCGCAAGGCGGTGCCGGTGGATCCTCAGCCCTTCGCCTCGCGTGCATAGCGGCCGTCGTACCGGCCTGCCCGGATCAGCGCGAGCACCTCGGCCTCCCGGGCCGCCTGCGCGCGCACGGCCTCGATCAGGCTCGGCGCGAGGGCGGGCGGGAAGGTGACGACGCCGTCCGCATCGCCCAAAACCACGTCGCCCGGGTTCACCGTCCAGCCGCCGATGGACACCGGCAGGTTGACCGCGCCGGGCCCGGTCTTGAACGGCCCCCGCGGCGTCGCGGCGCGGGCGTAGCAGGGGAAATCCGAATCCGCGAAGGCGTCGGTATCGCGCACCGCCCCGTCGATCACGAAGCCCGCCACGCCCCGGCTCTCGGCGATCGCCTTCATGATGTCGCCCACGAGCGCCCGGCTGGTGTCGCCGCCGCCATCGACCACGATCACATCTCCGCGACGGACCTGCTCCAGCGCCTGGTGGATGGCGAGGTTGTCGCCGGCCCGCACCCGCACCGTGACGGCCGTGCCGAGCAGCCGGCCTCGCCGGTGGAAAGCGCGCAGGCCGAGCAGGACCGGCATCCTGTCGAGACAGTCGCTGATCGTCGCCGTGGCGACGTCCTGGAACGCCGCGAGCATGTCGGGATCGACGGCGGGCGGCGGCGGATTGAGCGTGATGCCGGGCATCGGCGAGAGACCTCCCTGACGGCGCGCCGGGCGGGATCGCGCCGGATCGAGCCGAAGGTGGATCTTGCCCCAGCGTCCGCGCGATGTCGCGGTCGGGAGCGGCCGGCCGGTTTCAGTGGTCGGCGGCTTGGGGGCCTGCGGCGCCCCCGCCGGTGGCGAGCTTGCGGCGGGCATCGGCCTGGCCGCTGGTCGTCCCGAAATAATTCGCCGAGTCGCCGAGCTGCACGGCCGGCTGGCAGTTCGGCGTGCAGGACAGCGATTCCCGATCCAAGCCGCGCTGGACCGTGATGGTCGAATCCCGCGACGCCTCGACCCGGATCATGGTCTCGGCGATCAGCCCGCCAGCCGTGTCGAGCGCGATCAGGTTGGTCGAGCCGAAGCTCTTGCCGGTGAGCACGAGCACGCCGTTCTTCTGCGGCGTCACTTCGGCGATGATCGGGTTGCCGACGATGACGGTCGCGGTCTTCTCCGGCAGGCGGATCACCTTGGCGTTGTCCACCAGCACGGTGACGATCGGCAGCGGCTCCGGCTGGCCGGCCGCGACCGATGCGCCCGTCAGCAGGAGGACGAGGCCGGCTCGGGCCCCATTCGACAGGGTGCGGCGCATCGGGGTTCTCGGAAGCGGCCGGCGCCTGCGCGTGGCGACGCCTGAAGCCTGGACGGTAGTCCGGGATCGATGAAGGAACCGCTAAGCATGAGACAGTGGCACCAATCGACGGCAATGACGAAACCGATCTTTCACTAAGCTCGCAGGGGACCGCGACCGAACTTTGATCGAGACGCGATTTAACCGAATTTCAAGGCGTACCCGGCAATGTCTAATGGCCGCCGATCGAGACATACAAATCTTCGTCGGTCACCTCTCAAAACTCGCGCTGCAAATTGTTGATCGAAGGATCGCCCCCCATGAAGACCCTGTTCTCGCGTTTCGCCTCGGACGAGTCCGGCGCCACCGCGATCGAGTACGGCATGATCGCCGCCCTGATCGCCGTCGTCATCATCGGCGCGCTGAAGACCGTCGGCACGTCGCTCACCGCCAAGTTCAGCGCGATCGCCGGCAACCTGAACTGATCGAGTCTCTTCACGGTCAGGATCTGCGGCAGGTTCGAGGCTCCATCGCGTGCAGCGATGGGGTCTCGGCCGGCCGGATCCGCCGTTCGGCGGCGGCCTCGATCCCGAGCCGCTTCCCCGTCGGGCATGGATAGGGTTGGCCCCGAGATGGTTGGCGCAGGATCGGCGATCGCGAGCCTCGGCACGGCGGGTTTCGGCCTGTTGGTGCTGTTCCCGTTCCTGATGGCCTATGCGGCGGCGAGCGACCTGCTGACGATGCTGATCCCGAACCGGATCTCGTTGGCCCTCGTCGCGGGCTTCGCCCTGCTCGCCCTGACCGGCCCGATGGACTGGGCCGAGATCGGACTTCACCTCGGCGCCGGCGCCGCCGTCCTGGCGGTGACCTTCACGCTGTTCGCCTTCGGGGTGATCGGCGGGGGCGACGCCAAGCTGGCCGCTGCCACCGCGCTGTGGCTCGGCTTCGACGGCCTGGGCGATTACCTGCTGGTAGCCTCGATCTTCGGCGGGGCGCTGACCCTGGCGATCCTGGCCGCCCGCGCCTATCCGCTGCCGCAGCGCGTCGCGCGCCTGCCGTTCGCGCTGCATCTCCACGATGCCAAGACCGGCATCCCCTACGGCATCGCGCTCGCCGCCGCCGCCCTGCTGGTGATGCCCGACACCGAGGTCTGGACCCGGGCGCTCGCCGGCTGACGCCGCCGCACGGCGCAGAGCCGCCACGCCGGAACCGTCGCGATTCCCGAGGTCGGGATTTGGAGCCCCGGTTCGGGGCCGGCTAGAACGGTGCCATGTCGTTCGCGCTGCTGCGTCGTCCCGATCCCGACCACCTCGAGGTCCAGCACGAGGGAGCCAGCCTCCAGATCGCGCTGCGCCGTCGCCCGACCGCGCGCCGGATCACCCTGCGGGTCTCGGCGGCCACCGGTGAGGTCGTGATCACCCTGCCGAGCCGGACCGCGGTGAACACGGCGCAGCGTTTCGCCACCAGCCATGCCGGCTGGATCGCGGCACGCCTGGCGCGCGTGCCCGAGCGAGTCCTGTTCGTTCCCGACGCGATCCTGCCCCTGCGCGGCGAGCCGCATCGCGTGCATCTGCGCGGCACCCGCAGCGGGGCGGTGCGCGTCGAGGTCGGGCAGGGGGAGGGACAGATGGAGCCCGTGATCTCGGTCTCCTGCGAGCCCGCCCATGTCCCGCGCCGGGTCCGGGATTTCCTGACCCGCGAGGCGCGTCAGGATCTGACGGGTGCGGTGGAGCGCTACGCGCCGCTGCTCGGTCAAAGGCCGGTGCGCATCACCCTGCGCGACACCCGCAGCCGCTGGGGCTCCTGCACCGCGCGCGGCGAGCTCAATTTCTCGTGGCGCCTGATCCTGGCGCCCCCGATGGTGCTCGATTACCTCGTCGCCCACGAGATGGCGCATCTGCGCGAGATGAACCACTCGGCCCGGTACTGGGCGCTGCTGCGCAGCCTCTGCCCGCATGTCGACGCGGCCGAAGCGTGGCTGAAGCGCAACGGCACCAGCCTGCATCGCTACGGCTGATCGGGCCTCAGCCCTTGGCGCGCAGGACCTTCTCGCGGGTCACGGCCTCGCCGGGCCAGGTCGGCCTGGGATCGACCTGGCCGGGTTCGAGCGTGCGCGGGGCGACGCTGTCGCAGATCTCGCGCTGGCGGATGATCACCGGGTTGCCGAAGGTGTCGCGGCGGCGGACGAGGCCGCCCTCCCGGCAATAGCCGGCGATCGCGGCCTGGCCGTTGCGGCCGCCATACGGGTTCACCGCCACCGGCGGATGCTCGACGATCAGCGTGTCGGAGCGGTTCAGGGAGTGTTCCACATACGTGGTTTCGCCGACCGGAAGCGACTGCGCCCCGGCCTGCGCGAGGGTGGCCAGCAGGAAGCCGGCCGAGAGGGCGAACAGGCGCATCACAGCTTCAGGATCCTGCGCTGGAGGAAGAGCTCCCTTCATTTAGGCCGTTCTGCAACTCTCGGGTAGCGTCCAGGCGCAACACCGGGGCCGGCATCGCTTGACAGCGCGGGGCGGACCATGGTCGGAACACCCCCGATTTTACGGCCCTGCCGGTCCTCGGCGGTGGCGTTCCGAAGGGTTCGGTGGTGCCGCTTCACGCGAAGCTCGATCGTTTTCGGCGCGTGGTCCGGCGCGTCGCGCTGCCGGTATCCCTCGCCCTCTCCGCGACAGGGCTCGCATCCGCCGGGCCGGCCGCCGCCCAGGGCATGGTGCGCAAGACCTTCGACGACTGGCAGCTGCGCTGCGAGACGCCGGCCGGCGCGAAGGCCGAGCAATGCGCCCTGGTGCAGTACCTGGCCGCGGAGGACCGCCCCAATCTCACCCTGGTGGTGATCGTCCTGAAGACGGCCGACAACCGCGGTTATCTGCTGCGGGTGGTGGCGCCACTGGGCGTGCTCCTCCCCTCCGGCCTCGGCCTGAAGATCGACCAGACTGATGTCGGCCGGGCCGGCTTCGTGCGCTGCCTCACCACCGGTTGCGTGGCCGAGGTGGTGATGGATGACGGCTTGATCCGCCAGTTCAAGGGCGGCACGCAGGCGACCTTCATCGTGTTCCAGACGCCCGAGGAAGGCGTCGGCATTCCGCTGTCGATGAAGGGCTTCGCGGCCGGGTTCGACAGCTTGAAATGACGAGGCCGCTCGGGAGCCGTGCGATGATCGGAGGTCGTGACCTGGTCCTTGGCCTGTGCGGCCTGATCCTCGCCGGGGCGCTGTCGGCGAGCCCGGCTTGCGCGGAGGACGGCAACGTCTTCTCCAACCTGTTCAAGTTCGGCGGCACGACGGTGCCGCCGTCGCAACCCCAGAGCCTCGATCCGCCCTATTGCCCGCCCGTCGAGGTGGCCGAGAACGGGGCCGCGTATCGCGTGCTCGCCGGGAGCGAGGTGCGGACGCAGTTCTCGGTCGGGCGGCTCGCCCGGGAATGCGCCCGGCGCCAGGACGGCTCGGTCACCGTCAAGGTCGGCGTCGAGGCCAACGTCCTGCTCGGCCCGAAGGGCGCGCCCGGCCGGTTCGACGTGCCGGTGACGATCCAGATCCGCCAGGACGGCAAGGTCGTCGCGAGCCGCGTCGAGCATTCCAGCGTGGTCGTCGGACCGGGGGAGGCCCAAGGCTTCACCACCATCGTCGCCGAGGAACTGACGGTGCCGCCGGCGGCCGCCGAGGATTACGAGATCACCGTCGGTGTCGGCACCAGCAAGGGCACCGGCGGCAAGCCCGCCGCCAAGCCGCGGCGCAAGAAGCCGGCGGTGGCCGAGCCCGCAGCCGCTGAGCCCGCCGGCGGAGGCGACGCTGCCCAGTGATGCCGCGGCGCGTCTCGTCGATCCGAACTCGCTGACGGGGACAGCCGGACACGGCACAGCCTGGCTCGGCCGCGCGACGCGGTTTCACCTGGAGCCGGCCGACGATCCGGTCTTCGATCGCCGCCTCGTCCTGCCCGACCATCCGGTCGGCTGGATCGTGCTGAGCTATGCCGGCGATCCCGGTGTGGCGCCGCGCCGCCCGATCCTGCGGGTCCTGCGCGGGGTGGACGGCACCCCGCAGGACTTCATCCTCCCGGGCGCGTCGCACGGCTATGCCCATTGGCTCGGCCTGATCCCGCCGGATACGCAGGAGATCCGCCTGTCGGCGGGAGCCGGCTTCGTGCTGGAGCGGGTCGGGACCCGGCGCGAGGTGTCGGTACTGGCCCAGTGCCTGCTGCGCCGGCCCTGGCGCTTCGTCTCGGCGCTCTACGAGCGCCTGCGCGGATCCGAGCGGCGCTACCGCGATACCCTGCGCGGCGCCTGCGCGGTGACGCCCCTGCGGCACTACGGATCCTGGGCGGCGTCGCGGAATCGCCCGGTCCGGATCGCCCCGGCCGACCTGCGGATCCGCTGCCTCGTCCTGGCCCGGTCCGGGGAAGAGGCGGCGCTCGCCGCGACGCTCGATGCCCTCGACGCGCAGATCCATCAGGCCCGGACCGTCGGGGTCGCCTGGGAGGATGCGCTCCCCGCGACGCCGGATCCCCGCGCCGATCACCGGCTCTGGGATCGTCACGCGACCGCCGCCGAACTGATCGCCGAATCCGACGCCCTGTGCCTGCACAGGCCGGGCGACATCCCGGCCCCGGACGCGCTTGCCCTGCTGGCGCCGGCCCTGGCGGAGGCGGATCTCGCTTACGGCGACGCGATCGGCCCCTATGGCCGGCCGCAGCTCAAGCCGGACTGGAGCCCGGACCTCGCGCTGGCGACCGGCTATGTCGGCCGCGCCGCGCTGTTCTCGCAAGCCCTGCTGTCCCGGCTCCCTCCCCAGCCGCTCGGGCCCCTGGACGAGGCGGAACTGGCCATCGAGAGCGCCGCGATCGCCGCCGGTGCGCGTGGCGCCCACGTCCCGCGCGTCCTCGCCCGCACCACCGGCGCGTGTCTCGACCCACCAGCCCGGGCGCAGGCGCTCGACGCGCGCCTGAAGGCTTCGGATGCCCCGATCGGCGCGACGCTCCGCAACGGCGCCGTCCACCTGGGCTGGCCGCTGCCGCAACCCGCCCCGAAAGCCAGCATCGTGATCCCGTCGCGGGACCGGCTCGACCTGATCGAGCGGGTCTGCCGCGGCGTGCTGCTTGAGACCGCCTACCCAAACCTCGAGCTGATCATCGTCGACAACGGCTCCACCGATCCGGCCGTGCTGGCGCATTACGAAGCGCTGCGGCGCGACCCGCGGGTCCGGATCCTGATCGATCCGCAGCCGTTCAACTTCGCCGCGATGGTCAATGCCGGCGTCGCCGCGGCCACGGGCGCGGTGGTGGTGCTGCTCAACAACGACGTGGCGGTGCTGGAGCCCGGCTGGCTCGACGCGATGGTCCGCCAGGCGAGCCGGCCGGAGGTCGGGGCGGTCGGCGCAAAGCTCCTCTACGCGGACGGCACCCTGCAGCATGCCGGGGTCGTGGTCGGCCTCGGGGGACGGGCCGGCCATATCCTCCGCCGCCGCCCCGGCGATACGCCCGGCCATCTCGGCCGCCTGCGCGTGGCCCACGAGGTCTCGGCCGTGACCGCCGCCTGCCTCGCCGTATCGCGGGAAAAATATTTGGCGGTGGGCGGCTTCGAGGCCGAGGCCTTCCCGGTAGATTTTAACGACGTCGATTTCTGCCTGCGCCTGGGCGCTCGCGGCTGGAAGACGGTCTGGACCCCCGCCGCCACCCTGGCCCACCTCGAATCCGTGAGCCGGGGCCCCTCGGTCGGGGCCAAGCGCGCCCGCTTCGAGCAGGAGGCGGCCCGGTTCTCCGAGCGCTGGCGCGCTGTGATCCGCCACGATCCCTATTACCATCCCGCCCTGTCGGTCACGACCTTCGGCGAGGATCTCGAATGACGCGACGCCGATGACCAGGCCTGTGGCGGGCCTCGCGCAGTTGCTGCATCTCGGGATCCCGCGCCGCTCCGGGCGCGCGGTGCTCGGCGCGCTGCGCGGGCTCCTGGGCCGGCCCCGGGCGACGGGCGAGATCCTGGCCGCGCGGCTCCAGGGGAAACGCCTGCGCGCCCGCCAGAAGCTGGCGGCCCTGATCGGGATCGATCACCGGCTCACTCTGCCGAAAAACATCCTCGACCGTTTCCCGCCCGCGCCGGCCCCGCCGGGCGACGGCATCCGGCTGTTCGGCGACGGTCTCCTCGTTTCGGGCGCTGCGGCCCGCATCGCCGCCGCCTTCGCGGCCGATCCCGAGTTGCAGGCGGTCTACGGTGACGCGCTGGTCCAGGATCGGCCGAACGGACCGGTGCGCCCTCTGCTGCCGCCAACCTTCGATCCCGAGTTGCTGGCGGCGGTCGATTACCTCACGCCCCTGCTGGCCTGCCGGCCGGGGGCGCTGGCTCCGGAGACGCAGCCGAGCGGCGCCGCCGACGCTGCGTTCCAGATCGCCGAGCGGCACGGCGCCCGCGCGATCGGCCATTTGCCCGAGATCCTGACGATCCGGCGCGGCGACCCGGCCGATTGCGTGGCGCCGGCAGGGGAGGGGGGGCGGCACCGCCATCGCGACGCCCTGCGCCGCCATCTCGACCGGACAGGCCGCAAAGGAAGCCGCATCGTGCCGGCCGAAGACGGCCTCCTGCAGGTCGAGCACCCGCTGCCGGATCCGCGCCCGCTGGTGAGCGTGATCGTGCCGACCCGCGACCGCCTCGACCTGCTCCGCCCCTGCCTCGACAGCCTGGCGGCCTGCACCGACTGGCCGAATCTCGAGATCCTGGTCTGCGATAACGACAGCCGCGAGCCGGAGACGCTGGCCTTCCTCCAGGCGCTGGAGCGGGAGGGGAGGGGGGGCGTCGTGCCCTGTCCCGGGCCGTTCAACTTCGCCGCCATGAACAACGCCGCCGCCGCCCGCGCCCGCGGGGCGCTGCTGGTCTTCGTCAACAACGACGTCGAGGCGTTCCGGCCCGACTGGCTGGCCCGGATGGCCCGGGAGGCTTTGCGCCCGGAGATCGGCGCGGTCGGCGCAAAGCTCCTCGACGGCGAGGGGCGGATCCAGCACGGCGGCATCGTGCTCGGCACGGGCGGCGGCCTGGTCACCCACGCGCACCGCCACTTCCCCGGGGACGCGCCGGGTTACCTCGCCGCCTTGCGCGCCACCCACGTGGTCTCGGCGGTCACGGCCGCCTGCCTGATGGTCGAGACCCAGAAATTCCGGGCGGTCGGCGGCTTCGACGCGGCGGTCTTCGCGGTCGATTTCAACGATGTCGACCTGTGCCTGCGCCTCAACGCGGCGGGCCACCGCACCCTGCTGGTGCCCGGGGCGGTGCTGCATCACCGCGAATCGGCGAGCCGCCGGTGGACGCCGGAGGCCCGCGCCCGCCACGCGCGCGAGATCGCGGCGCTCAAAGAGCGATGGGGGCCGCTGCTGGCGCAGGACCCCCATTATCATCCGGGCTTCGACCCGGACCTCTCGACCCACGCACGTCTGCGCGCGGGTTTCTGGGATGCAGGGCCGGCGCCGATCCGACGCCCGCCTGCCTAACCGGCCTACTGCACGAGGCGCGGGCCGCCGGTCTGAACCTTCTCGTTCTCCGACATGATCCCGAGCCGCTTGGCGACTTCCGTGTAGGCCTCGATCAGGCCGCCGAGATCCTTGCGGAACCGGTCCTTGTCGAGCTTGTCCGAGGACTTGATGTCCCACAGCCGGCAGGAATCCGGGGAGATCTCGTCGGCGACGACGATGCGCATCATGTCGCCTTCCCACAGGCGTCCGGTCTCGATCTTGAAGTCCACGAGCCGGATGCCGACGCCGAGGAAGAGGCCCGACAGGAAGTCGTTGACGCGGATCGCCAGCGCCATGATGTCGTCGATCTCCTGGGGCGTCGCCCAGCCGAACGCGGTGATGTGCTCTTCCGAGACCATCGGGTCGTTGAGCGCGTCGTTCTTGTAGTAGAACTCGATGATCGAGCGCGGCAGCTGGGTGCCTTCCTCCAGGCCCAGCCGGGTCGCCAGCGAGCCGGCCGCGACGTTGCGCACCACCACCTCAAGCGGGATGATCTCGACCTCCCGGATCAGCTGCTCGCGCATGTTCAGCCGGCGGATGAAGTGCGTCGGCACGCCGATGTCGTTGAGGTGCTGGAACACGAACTCCGAGATCCGGTTGTTCAGCACGCCCTTGCCGTCGATGATCTCGTGCTTCTTCGCGTTGAAGGCGGTCGCGTCATCCTTGAAGTGCTGGATGAGCGTCCCGGGCTCGGGCCCCTCGTAGAGGACCTTCGCCTTGCCCTCGTAGATGCGACGGCGGCGGTTCATAGGCGTGTACCGTGGTTTGAGGAAGTCCATGGGCCGAGGCTCCTGATGCGCGACGAGTGGGAGGATCCGCGGCGCGGCGACCGAATGCGAAGGTCGGGCAGCCGGACGGCCTCTGCCCGAGGGCCCGGCTACTGCCGTTCAAACTAGCCGAACCGGGCTTCCAGCACAACGCGTTAGCCCGCAGGGCGGGATTGCGTGCGCGGGTCCGGACGTGGGTCCGGGCCCCCTTCGGACCCGGCGCCTCACCCGGTCACGCGGCGGTCTTCGACGGGTAGCGGCACAGATCCGCGATGAGGCAGCGCGGGCATTCGGGCTTGCGCGCCTTGCAGGTGTAGCGGCCGTGCAGGATCAGCCAGTGATGGGCGTGCAGCCGGTAGGGCTCCGGCACGATCGCCTCCAGCCCGGCCTGGACCTTGTCGGTTGTGGTGCCGACGAACAGCGGGATCCGATTCGAGACCCGGAAGATATGGGTGTCGACCGCGATCCGCGGCACCCGGAAGGCGATGTTCAGCACGACGCTGGCGGTCTTCGCGCCCACTCCGGGCAGCACCTGCAGCGCCTCCAGGCTCGCCGGCACTTCGCCGCCATGCTGCTCGACCAGGATGCGCGACAGGGCGACGACGTTCTTGGCCTTGGTGTTGAACAGCCCGATCGTGCGGATGTAGCCGCGGACCGTCTCCTCGCCGAGCGCCAGCATCGTCGCCGGGGTGTCGGCCACCGCGAAGAGCGGGCCGGTGGCGAGGTTGACGCCACGGTCGGTCGCCTGGGCCGACAGGACCACCGCAACGAGGAGCGTGAACGGGTTCACATAATGCAACTCGCCCTTCGGCTCGGGTTCGGCCGCGTGGAAGCGCCGGAAGATCTCGGTGAGCGTCGCCGCATCGACCGCCTCCGGCGCTGTGTCGATATGGACGGTGGAAGCCGGCGTGATCCGTCCGCCGAGCCGCCCGGAGGCGGCGCCTTTCCCAGTGGTGCCTGCGTCACGCGGGCGAGGCGCGCTCTTTACCGACGGCGGAGTCTTTCTGGCGGGCATCGGCGCGTTATATGGATCGGATGGCGAGCGGCAATCCTTCAGTCCATCCCTACGGGCTCGACCCGGATACGATCGGCCGGCCGGTCTTCTCGGCCACGATCCGGCCGCACCAATCCTTGAGCCGTCTCGGCTTCCGGGTCGTGATGACCGGATGCTGCCTGGTCTCGCTCACCGTCTCGGTCTGGGCCTGGCGGATGGGCTTCTGGCCGGTGGCCGGCTTCTTCGGTCTCGACATGCTGGCGATTTACGCGGCCCTGAAGGTCAGCCTCCGGCGCGGTCGTTCCTTCGAGGAGGTGATGATCTCGCAGCTCGAGATTCTGCTCGCCCGGGTCAGCCACCGGGGTGAGCGGCACGAATGGCGGTTCAACCCGCTCTGGACCAAGATCGTGACCATCGAGGACGACGAGTACGGCCTGCAGCGACTCACCCTGGTCTCGCGGCGCCAGCAGGCGCTGGTCGCCCGCGATGCCGATCCGGATGAGCGCGCCCGCATCGC
>Ga0255028_100157_pt1 | contig 16331 bp, 16 predicted proteins | sample DRGLUT_MetaT_FD_178168 | JGI IMG/M metagenome (GOLD analysis project Ga0255028, IMG submission 178168) | Metatranscriptome of freshwater microbial communities from Pennsylvania, United States - DR:GLUT (Metagenome Metatranscriptome) | ecosystem: Environmental > Aquatic > Freshwater > Creek...
GCAGGCGGCGATGAAACGCGACCGCGCCGCGCACAATCGGCGCGCCAGACCTTTCGTCTGGACCAAACCCGCCACCGACATCCTCGCAGCCGTCAGCCGATCCCCTGAACCGTCCGTCTGAGTCAGGGCACGGGAGCCGGCGGACCACGGGACTCGCATACCGCTCCCGGCGGCCGGTCGACAGGCGATTTGCCGAAAGGCGCGGGCACGCTGCCGCCTCCGCGCGTGCAGCGGGGGCAGCGGGGGCAGGGCAACCAGTCCGCGCGTTCCGGGCGGGACCTGCCTCAGCCGCCGAAGGCGCGGGGCGGCAGGCCCCTGACACCGACATCGAGTTCGAACAGGGCCCCGGACTCCGGCACGTGCTCGGCACCCCGCGACGCCGAGGTGACGAACAGGCGGTTCAGCTCCGCGCCCGCGAAGGCGCAGCTCGTGATGTTGGGGGCGGGGAGGGGGATCGCGCGCATCAGGCGCCCATCCGGATCCACGCGGCTGATCCGGGCGCCGCCCCAATGGGCGATCCAGAGGCAGCCCTCCGCATCCGTGGTCATCCCGTCGGGCCAGCCCCAATCGTCCGGGAAGCGCAGGAAGGCCCGCTTGCCGGACAACGTGCCGTCCCCGGCGAGATCGAGGGCGTAGACCGTCCGGGCGGCGCTGTCGCTGTGATAGAGGATCCGGCCGTCGAGGCTGAAGGTCGGGCCGTTGGCGACGCCGTAGCGGGTATCCATCCGCCGCCAGGTCAGGTCGGGATCGAGCCGGTGCAGGGCGCCCGACACCGCCGTCTCGGCCTGGTGCATGCTCCCCGCCCAGATCCGGCCGGCGCCATCGACCTTGGCGTCGTTCAGGCGGTTGTCCGGGTATTCGGGCTCGGGATCGCCGATCGGGGTCAGCCGGCCGGCCTCGAGGTCGAAGACCGCAAACCCGCTCTTCAGACCGACGATGAAATCCCGCCGGCCGGCCCGGGGGATGATCCAGCCCAGCGGCTCCGGAAAGGGGCGGGTGCCCGCTGCACCGCTCGCGAGGTCGAGCCAGCGCAGGGCCGGCGCCACGATGTCGACCCAGAAGAGGCGCTCCCGTTCCGGCACCCAGACGGGTCCCTCGCCGAGCCGGTCGCGCTCGGCCCGGGGGACGATGCGGATCTGCGGATCCATGGTCCCTCTCTGGTCCGATCGCCGATCAGGCGCCCTCGGGCCGTCGGCCGGAGGCGCCCGGCCGGCAGCCCCAGAGCGCGTAGAACAGGACGTAGAGCTCGCACGCCGCCGTGATCAGGAAGGAATGCTGCAATCCGAACCGGTCCGCCGCCCAGCCCTGCACCACCACCAGCGACCCGCCGGCGATCGCCATGATCAGCAGACCCGATCCCGCCTCGGTCAGCGGGCCGAGCCCGCGGATTCCGAGGGTGAAGATCGTCGGGAACATGATCGCGTGGAACAGCCCGACCGAGATCAGCGCCCACATCGCTACAGGGCCCGTGGCGAAGGCCGCGACCAGCATCACCGCGCAGGCGCCAATGGCCGCGCCGGCCAGCACGGCCTCGGCCGGCCGGCGCTGCATCAGGTAGCTGCCGACGAAACGGCCGACCATCATCCCACCCCAGAGCAGGAACAGGTAGCGCGCGGCCTGGGCGTGCGTCAGGTCGCCGATCGCGGGCTGCGCCACGAAGTTGATGAACAGGTTCGACACGCCGATCTCGGCGATCAGGTAGATGAAAATCGCCGGCACGCAGAGGACGAGGTTGCGGTGCCGCCAGAGCGACAGGCCGGCGTGCTCGTCCGCGGCGGCCGGCGCGACGGCACCGTCGGCGCCGCCCATCGCGGGCAGCGGGAACCGGGCGATCACCACGGCGAGCATCACCAGGATCGCCGCCACGATCAGGTAGGGGAGCTGCACCGACTGCGCGTCGGCCAGGCGCTCGGCGGGGGTGAGCACGGTCCCCGGCGCGGCGTTGCCGGAGGCGGAGCGGCCCAGGATCAGATAGCCGCCGAACAGCGGCGCCAGGGTGGTCCCGAGGGAGTTGAACGCCTGCACGAGGTTGAGCCGCGCCGGGGCGCTCTCGCTCGGGCCGACCACCGCCACGTAGGGGTTGGCGGCGACCTGCAGCAGGGTGATGCCGCTGGCGATCACGAACAGGGCGGCGAGCGTGATCGCGTAGGAGACCTGGCGGGACGCCAGGATCATCCCGAGCGTGCCCACCGCCATGATGCCGAGGCCCGTCACCAGGGCGCGCTGGTAGCCGAGGCGGGCGATCAGCTTCGCCGCCGGGATCGAGGCCACGAAATACGCGATGAACCAGACCGACTCGATCAGCGTGGTCTGCGTGTAGTCGAGGTCGAAGACGCTGCGCAGGTGCGGCAGCAGCGTGTTGTTGATGACCGTGATGAAGCCCCACATGAAGAACAGGCTCGCCAGCAGCGACAGGGCCGCGCCGTAGCCGCCCCGGTCGCGCGCGATCGCCGCGGCCGTCCGGGCGGCGGACGGATCGACGTGCGCGATTGGTCCTGCCATCGGGCCTTTCCTCTCCCATCGGGCCGCCTTGCCGGGGCACCGTGTTGTGGAGTTCATTTGTCTGAGTATATATCGGGGTCGCGGCCGTCAACCGCGGCCGCCCGTCACGCGTCGGCGCAGGATCGGCAGGACGGTGCACGACGAAGGGGGGAGAATCCATGCGTGGCTTGGGAACGGTGGCGCTCTGCGCCTGCGCGGGACTTCCGGCACTGGCCCAGGCGGCCGAGCCGGTCCGGACGGTGTTCGGCACCCTGCCGGACGGCCGCACCGTCGAGGAGGTGACCTTGACGAACGACGAGGGGGTGACCGCGCGCATCCTGTCCTGGGGGGCGCTGCTGCGGGTGCTCGAGGTGCCGGACCGGACCGGCAAGGCGGCCGACGTCGTGCTCGGCTACGGCGACCTCGCCAGCTACCTGAGCAAGGGCAGCTATTTCGGCGTGAGCGTCGGGCGCTACGCCAACCGGATCCGCGCCGGGCGCTTCACCCTCGACGGCCAGAGCTACGCGCTGGCCACCAACGACGGACCCAACGCCCTGCACGGCGGCAGCGCGGGCTTCGACAAGCGGCTCTGGACGATCACCGAGGTCAAGGGCGGCGCGGCCCCGTCGGTGACCCTGCGCTACGTCAGCCCGGACGGCGAGGAGGGCTATCCCGGCACGCTGACGGCGACCGCTACCTACACGCTGGAGGCGAGCAACACCCTCTCGGTGACCTACGAGGCCACGACCGACAAGCCGACGATCGTCAACCTGACGAACCACAGCTTCTTCAACCTCGCGGGCGAGGGGTCGGGCCGCTCGATCCTCGACAACGTCCTGACCATCCCGGCCGAGCGGTTCACGCCGGTCGACGCCACCCAGATCCCGACCGGCGAGCACCTGCCGGTGGTGGGCACGCCCTTCGATTTCCGCAAGCCCACGGTGATCGGCGCGCGCATCCGCGATGGGCGGGACATCCAGATCGTGCGCGGGCGCGGCTACGATCACAATTGGGTCGTGACCGACGCGCCAACGGCCGGGCCGCACCTCGTGGCACGGGTCGAGGATCCGGATTCGGGCCGCGTTCTCGACGTGTCGAGCAATCAGCCGGGCGTGCAATTCTACGCCGGCAACTTCCTCAACGCGACCGTGGTGGGTAAATCCGGCCTCGCCTACCGGCAGTCGGAGGCCCTGGCGCTGGAGCCGGAGCTCTTTCCCGATACGCCGAACCAGCCGGCCTTCGGCTCGGCCCGGCTGGATCCCGGCAAGACCTACCGGAACGTCATCACCTACCGCTTCTCGACCAGCCCCGCCCACCGGACGCACAAATGACCGACCGACCGATTGCACGGCCCCTGCGCTCGCGCGCCTGGTTCGACAACCCCGACAATATCGACATGACGGCGCTCTATCTCGAGCGCTACCTGAACTTCGGCCTCAGCCTGGAGGAGCTGCGCTCGGGCAAGCCGATCATCGGCATCGCCCAGACCGGCTCGGACCTGTCCCCGTGCAATCGCCACCATCTCGTCCTCGCGGAGCGGATCCGCGAGGGCATCCGCGAGGCGGGCGGGATCGCCCTCGAATTCCCCGTCCATCCGATCCAGGAGACCGGGAAGCGGCCGACCGCCGGCCTCGACCGCAACCTCGCCTATCTCGGCCTCGTGGAGCTGCTCTACGGCTACCCGCTGGACGGGGTGGTGCTGACCACGGGCTGCGACAAGACCACCCCGGCCTGCCTGATGGCGGCCGCCACCGTGAACATCCCGGCCATCGCCCTGTCGGTCGGGCCGATGCTGAACGGCTGGTTCAAGGGCCAGCGCACGGGTTCCGGCACGATCGTCTGGAAGGCCCGCGAGATGCTGGCGGCCGGCGAGATCGACCAGGACGGCTTCATCAAGCTCGTGACCTCGTCGGCGCCCTCGACCGGCTTCTGCAACACGATGGGCACGGCCACCACCATGAACACGCTGGCCGAGGCGCTGGGCATGATGCTGCCCGGCTCGGCGGCGATCCCGGCGCCCTACCGCGACCGGCAGGAGGTCGCCTACCAGACCGGCAAGCGCATCGTCGCCATGGTGGCGGAGGATCTGAAACCCTCCGACATCCTGACCCGCGACGCTTTCCTCAACGCCATCGTGGTCAATTCGGCGATCGGCGGCTCGACCAACGCGCCGATCCATCTCGCGGCACTCGCCCGGCACATGGGGGTCGCGCTCGACATCGCCGACTGGCAGACCCACGGGCTCGACGTGCCGCTCCTCGTGAACCTGCAGCCGGCCGGCGCCTATCTCGGCGAGGATTACTACCGCGCCGGCAGCCTCCCGGCCGTCGTGGCGCAGCTCATGAGCCGCGGGCTGATCCACGAGAACGCCCTCACGGTAAACGGGCGCGCCATCGGCGAGAATTGCCGCGGCGCCGTGATCGAGGACGAGGACGTGATCCGACCGATCGACCGGCCTCTGAAGGAGGCGGCCGGGTTCCTGGTCCTGCGCGGCAACCTGTTCGAGGCCGCCATCATGAAGACCAGCGTGATCGGCCCGGAATTCCGCGCCCGCTACCTCTCGAACCCCGAGGATCCCGATGCCTTCGAGGGCCCCGTCGTGGTGTTCGACGGGCCGGAGGATTACCACGCCCGGATCGACGATCCGAGCCTCGGGATCACCGACGAGACCCTCCTGGTGATGCGCGGGGCCGGGCCGGTGGGCTATCCCGGAGCGGCCGAGGTGGTGAACATGCGGCCGCCCGCGCAGCTGATCCGGGCCGGCGTGCACGCGCTGCCGTGCCTCGGCGACGGGCGCCAGTCCGGCACCTCGGCCTCGCCGTCGATCCTGAACGCCTCGCCGGAGGCGGCGGCGGGCGGCGGCCTCGCCCTGCTGCGCACCGGCGACCGCGTGCGGGTCGACCTGCGACGCGGCACCGCCGACATGCTGGTCGATGCCGACGAGATCGCCCGCCGCCGCCGCGCCCTGGAGGAGGCCGGCGGCTACGCCTATCCGGCGTCGCAGACCCCCTGGCAGGCGATGCAGCGCGCCGCCGTCGGGCAGATGCATACCGGCGCGATTCTGGAGGGCGCCGAGCGCTTTCAGCGGATCGCGCAGACCAGCGGCCTGCCGCGCGACAACCACTGAGACACGGCGATCCCGGACCCGGCTGGGCTCGGGATCGGCCTGCGAATTCAAGGTCCGCCCCGTCCTTCCGGGTTCCGCTTCGCGGCCCCGGAAGGACGGGGCGGGCGATTGAGCCGCCTCTGCAGGAGCGTGGCGTCGATGGGCCGGGTCGAACACTTGGACCGGGCGGAGCCCGGAACCTTCGCGGGCGCGGAAGGGGGGCCTGCCACCGAAGGGCAAGCCCTCGGAAACCGGGCCCCTCAGGGCCGCAGCGCCATCTCGGTGTCGGACAGAGCGAGGCGGATCAGCTCGGTCATCGTCGCACGGGCGGCGGCCGGGTCCCCCGACACGATCGCCTCGTAGAGAGCCCGGTGATCGGGCATCGGGTCCCGCGGCATGACTTGGCGCCGATACTTGAAGATCGTCGTCCAGGTGACCGCGGCCGCGATGGAACTCGACAGGGCCATCAAGGGGCCGTTGCGGGCGGCCTCCAGGATCAGGTCGTGAAAGGCCTGATCGGCGGCCCGCCCGGCCTCGGTGGCGAGGCCGTGGCGGCCCATCTCCTCGAGGGCGTGGCCCATCCGGGCGACGTCGAGGCTCGAGCGCCGCTCGGCGGCCAAGGCGGCCGCCGCCGGCTCGACGATCATCCGCAGCTCGAACAGGTCGCGGATGAAGGCCTCGCTCGGCTCCGCCTCGAAGGCCCAGGCCAGGATATCCGGGTCGAGCAGGTTCCACCGGCTCCGCTGGCTGACCCGCGTCCCGGTGCGCGGCCGGCTCTCGACGAGGCCCTTGGCGCTCAGGATGCGAATCGCCTCGCGATACGCGGTCCGCGACACGTTCAGCTGTTCCGAGAACTCGATCTCGCCCGGCAGCACGTCGCCGGGCGCGTAGCGGCCGCCCAGGATCGCGACGCCCAGATCCCGGGCGACCGATCCGTGGATGCGACGCGAGCCTGAGGCAAGCGGAAGCTTGATATCCTCCAGACCGCGACCCTGCCTCACCACGTCACCTCCGGTCCGAGCCACCGGTCCGGGGCAGGATCGCCGCGATCGTACTTGGAAGTTGTAGGAGCGCAAGCGGCGACACCCCCTGGGCGGAAGGGCCGCAGCGCTTGCGACGCAGAGCAAACTGATCTAGTTTATTTGTATGAGTAAACAGGCTGCAGAGCACGGAGCGATCCGGGGTAGCGCCCTGATCGGTGCCGCGGAGGTAACGACCGAGGAGACCTTCCAGGCGTTCGATCCGGCGTCCGGGGCGGCGCTGGAACCGCGCTTCGCGGTGGCTGGAACACGGGAGGTCGCGGCGGCCTGCGCGCTCGCCGACGCGGCGTTCCCGAGCTACGCGGAGACCGATCCCGGGACGCGCGCGCAGGCCCTGGAAGCGGCGGCGGCGGGCATCGCCGATCTCGGCCCGTCCCTCATCGAACGGGCGATGGCCGAGACCGGGCTGCCCCGTGCGCGCCTGGAGGGCGAGCGGGCCCGCACGGTCGGCCAGCTCCGCCTGTTCGCGGATCTCGTCCGGTCGGGCGCGTGGGTCCGGGCGACGATCGATCCGGCGCTGCCGGAACGACAGCCGCTGCCGCGGCCGGACCTGCGCCGGCGCCATGTCGCGATCGGGCCCGTGGCGGTGTTCGGGGCGAGCAACTTCCCGCTCGCCTTCTCGGTGGCGGGCGGCGACACCGCCTCGGCACTCGCGGCCGGTTGCCCGGTCGTGGTGAAGGGTCATCCCGCCCATCCCGGAACCGGGGAGCTGGTGGCGCGGGCCCTGCGCGCGGCTTTGGCCGCCTCGGGCCTGCACGCGGGCGTGTTCTCCTACCTTCCGGGACCGTCGAACGCCCTCGGCGCCGCGCTGGTCGCCGATCCCCGGATCAAGGCCGTGGGCTTCACCGGGTCGCGCGGGGGCGGGCTCGCGCTGATGCGGGTGGCGGCCGGCCGTCCCGAGCCGATCCCGGTCTATGCCGAGATGAGCGCGGTCAATCCCGTCCTGCTCCTGCCCGGTGCGCTGCGGGACCGAGGGACCGGCCTCGCGGCCGGCTTCGTCCAGTCCCTGACGCTGGGCGCCGGCCAGTTCTGCACCAATCCGGGCCTGCTGATCGGGATCGCGGGTCCCGAGCTCGACGCCTTCGCGGAGGCGGCCGGGGCGGCGATCCGGGCGAGCGTGCCGCACACGATGCTGACCGCCGACATCCGCGACCGCTTCGAGCACGCGGTGGCCGCGATGGCGGACCGCCCGGGCGTGACGGTCGCGGCGCGCGGGAGCACGGCCGGACCGGGCGGCGCCCCCGCCACCTTGCTGCGCACGGACGCGCGCAGCTTCCTGGCGAACCCGGCGCTCGCCGACGAGATGTTCGGCCCCGCGGCGATCCTGGTGGCGGCCGCCGGCCTGGCGGAGATCATCCGGGTCATCACGGCCCTCGGGGGGCAGCTCACGGCGACACTGCACCTCGACCGCGCGGACGAGCATCTCGCCGCCGGGCTGGTGCCGCTGCTGGCGCGCAAGGCCGGCCGCATCCTCGCCAATGGCTGGCCCACCGGCGTGGAGGTCGCCCCCGCGATGGTGCATGGCGGCCCGTTCCCGGCGACCTCGGACAGCCGCAGCACCTCGGTCGGCACCCTGGCGATCGAGCGGTTCCTGCGCCCGGTCTGCTACCAGGACCTGCCCGACGCGCTGCTGCCGGCGCCCCTGCGTCCGGCCAATCCCTGGCGCCTTGCGCGCCGGATCGACGGCACCCTCAACCCGCCGCCGGATCCCTGACAGGCCATCGCGCCCGCAGAAGGCGCGTCTTCGGGGCGACCCAACGCGGCCGCTCCCGGGAGGAACGCAACATGGGACAATCACTCCTACAATTCTGTCGGCCCGACGGGACGCGGGGCGTGGCGCTGCTGGCCGATGGTCTGGCCAGCCAGATCCTCGGCGTCGACAGCGTCCTCGCGCTGGCGCGACAGGCCCTCGCGGCCGGGGACGATCTGGCCGCGACGGCGGCCCGGGCCGGGCTGGGCGAGGCCGTCGATCTCGACACCGTGCGCCTGCTCCCGCCGATCGACCACGCGGATCCCGCGCACCTGCTGCTCAGCGGCACCGGCCTGACGCATCTCGGCTCCGCTGAGGGGCGGGACAGGATGCACCGCGCCGCGGCGGCCGATCCGGCGCCGACCGACTCGATGCGCATGTTCCGGATGGGCGTCGAGGGCGGCAGGCCGGCGCCGGGAGAGGCGGGCGTCCAGCCGGAATGGTTCTACAAGGGCGACGGCTCCTGCCTGATCGCCTCCGGCAAGCCGCTGGTCTCGCCGGCCTTCGCCCTCGACGGCGGCGAGGAACCGGAGATTGCCGGGATCTACCTGATCGACGCCGCCGGCACGCCGGTGCGCCTCGGCTTCGCCCTCGCCAACGAGTTCTCCGACCACGTGACGGAGCGCGGCAACGACCTGTGGCTCGCGCATTCGAAGCTCCGCCCGGCCGCGCTCGGCCCGGAGCTGTGGCTCGGCGCCCTGCCGCCGGACGTGCGCGGCGTGAGCCGCATCCTGCGCGACGGCACCGTGCTCTGGGAGAAGCCGTTCCTCTCGGGGGAGGCGAACATGTCCCACACCGTCGAGAACCTGGAGCGGCACCATTTCAAATACGCGCCGTTCCGCCGGCCCGGCGACGTGCATGTCCACTGCTTCGGAACCGCCACGCTCTCGTTCAGCGACGGCGTCACCGCCCGGCCCGGCGACGTGTTCGAGATCGAAGCCGCCCCGTTCGCGCTGCCCCTGCGCAATGCCCTGGCGGTCGCCCCAGCGGCCGATCCAACCGTGACGGTGCTGTGAGATGGCGAACCCGATCCGCATCGGGCTGGTGGGCGTCGGCAAGATCGCCCGCGACCAGCACCTGCCGGTGATCGGCGCCTCGCCGGACTACACCCTCGCGGCGGTGGCGAGCCGCCAGGGTACGTATGACGGGGTGCCGAACTACCGGACCCTGCCCGAGATGCTCGCGGGTCGGCACGGTCTCGAGGCGGTGGCCCTGTGCCAGCCGCCGCAGGCCCGGTTCGAGGCGGCCCTGGCGGCGATCGAGGCGGGCCTCCACGTCTTCCTGGAGAAGCCCCCGGGGGCGAGCCTGGCCGAGATCGGGCTTCTCGTGGCGGCGGCGCGGGCGCGGGGCGTGAGCCTCTTCGCCAGCTGGCACTCCCGATACGCGTCCGGCGTCGAGCCCGCGCGGCGCTGGCTGGCGGGGCGCCGGATCCGCGCGGTGTCGATCGCCTGGATGGAGGATGTCCGCCACTGGCACCCGGGCCAGGACTGGATCTGGGAAGCCGGCGGGATGGGCGTGTTCGATCCGGGGATCAACGCCCTGTCGATCGCGACCCACATCCTGCCGCCCTTCTTCCTGACCGGCGCGATCCTGGAGGTTCCGGCGAACCGGCAGGCGCCGATCGCCGCCGACCTGCGCTTCGGGGACGCCGCCGGCACCCCGATCCGGGCCGTGTTCGACTGGCGCCAGACCGGTCCGCAGACCTGGGACATCCGGGTGGAGACCGACGACGGGACCCTGGTGCTGTCGCGGGGCGGCGCGGTCCTCACGATCGACGGCCGGGACCAGCCGCTGCCGCCCGAGGCCGAGTACCGCGGCCTCTACGACCGTTTCGCCGCCCTGGTCCGCTCCGGCGCCAGCGACGTCGACCTGAATCCGCTCACCCATGTCGCCGACGCCTTCCTGCGCGGCGAGCGCCGGACCGTGGAGGCCTTCACGGACTGACCGGCACGGGTCCGAGCGGAACACGAACGCGACAGAGCCGATCAGGGCCGCGCGTCATTGGGGGAGTCAATCATGAGGAAGACCACGCGATGGGCGGCGCTCGCCTTGTGCGCCGTCACGGTCTCGGCGGGCATAGGGCCGGCCGAGGCCCAACAGGCGGATCCCGCCCTCGACGGGGCACCGGCTCTGGTGCGGCCGGGCCCGAAGGCGAGCCGCGCGCAGAAGGCTCAGTACCGCGCGAACCGCGCCCGGCGCCGGACCATCCGTGAGGCCCGGAGCTTCGCGGGCGCCAGCAGCGCGGCGGCCTCGAGCATCGCGCAGGGCAGCACCGCGGCCCCGCCCAGCCTGCCGCCCGGCACGCTCGACCTCGGCAACGGGATCACCATGGTCCTGAACTACACGGGCGAGTTCGCCGCCAACCCGAAGGGCGGGATCCGCCAGGGCTCGGATTATGCCGGCCAGGTGTTCTTCGGCCTCGACGCCGATCTCGGCCGCCTCGCCGGGATCGACGGCGGCGCGGTCCACGCCATCGTGACGGAGCGCCACGGGCGCAGCCTGTCGAACGACTTCATCGGCAACACCACCAGCGTGCAGGAGATCTACGGCGGCGGCCAGACCGCGCATCTCTCGTCGATGTCCTACGAGCAGAAGCTGTTCGACAACCGCCTCGACGTCGAGGTCGGCCGCCTCCTGGCCAATCCGAACTTCCTGGCCTCGCCGTTCTACTGCAACTTCCAGAACAACGGCATCTGCGGCGCTCCGAAGGGGGTGTTCAAGATGACGAACCTCACGTGGTGGCCGATCGCAACCTGGGGCGCCCACGGCAAGGCCTGGGTCACCGACACGGTGTTCGTGCATGCCGGCGTCTACGAGGTGAATCCGCGCGATCAGCAGGACGACCAGAACGGCATCGACTGGTCGACCCGGGGCGCCAACGGCGTCGTGGTGCCGGTGGAGGTCGGCTACTCGACCAATTTCGGCAACGACCCGCTTCCGCGCAACTACGGCATCGGCGCGATCATCGACCAGTCGGACTACACGGATCCGGTGCAGGACGTGCGCCGGGGCGCCTACCTGCTCAGCGGCCTCGACCCGCTGACCCGGTTCGGCCGGTCGGCGATCTACGCCCGGTTCGACCAGATGGTCTGGCGTCCGGATCCGACCGCCGTCCAGGGCCTGACCCTGTTCGGGACCTTCCTGGCCGGGACCGGCGGCCGCCAGTACGAAGACTACTTCCTGAACGGCGGCGCCGTCCTCACCGGCACTTTCCCGGGCCGTCCCTACGATACCTTGGGCGTCGGCTTCGCGCTGGAGCATTTCTCGCCGCTCGGCCTCGCCAATTACCGGGCCGCGCGTGCGTCGCTCGGCCTCGACAACCGCGGCATCGCCGCCACGCAGACCATCCTGGAGCTGAGCTACGGTATCCAGCTCACCCCGGCGGTGCGCCTGATGCCGAACCTGCAATACGTCATCAACCCGCAGCCGCAGGAGAAATTCGCCTTCCGGCCGCGGGCGATCCCCGATGCCGTCGTGGTCGGCGCGAAGCTGTCGGTGGACCTGTTCACGCTGGCGGGCCTCGCCAGGGGGCCGGGCAGCAACTGACGCCGGGCCCGGAGCGTCGCGGGCCGGCCCGCGACGCTCCGGGTTGATCGAGACCGGCCGCGCGGATCATCCGCGCGGCCGCACCGTTTCCGGGCGCGCCCGGACGGGCCGGCGCCGCCGGGCGCTCGACCGGGGGGGTCCGATACCCGGGTGGCGCGCTATCCGCCGGAACCTCCGGCCCGGCGCCGCATTGACTCTCAGATTATAGTTGTTCTAATTCGCAAGAGAGAACGGCACGACGCCGATCCGATCAGGAGACCCGCGACATGGCCAACGCGCATTGCGAGAGCTGCAAGTTCTTCGACGAGCACAAGGGCAATGGCGCCGCCGCCCTGGGCGACGCCGGCCTGTGCCGGTTCAACCCGCCGGTCAGCCAGCCGGAGCCGGAATCCAAGGGCCTGTGGCCGGTGGTCTCGTCGGGCGACTGGTGCGGCCACTTCACGGCCGAGATGACCGCGGCCGAGTAAGCCCTCCGCCACGGCGGATGATCGGGGCCAGCCATCGCGGCTGGCCCTTTTTCGTGCGCCGCGCCGGGCGCGATCAGCTCGGCCCGGCGGCCAAGTCGATCGCGTAGAGGTGCGCCTTGGACGTGATGAACCGGCGCGCCTCCCCCGGACGGAAGTAGCAATTCGAGCAGACCGGGATCAGTCCGAGCCGGTGACCGTCCACCGAGAAGACCTGAATGCCGGCCCCGGAACGCGTCCAGATCCAGCCGCCGCGGTCGACGCACAGCCCATCCGGAACGCCGGGCTCGGCCTCGACGACGGCGCGCCTCTCGCCCAGTGTCTGATCGGCCGCCACCGGGCAGGCCTAGATCCTGTGCCCGTCGCCACCCGCCGTGCGCGCGGTGTCGGTGACGTCGAGCGTGCGCCCGTCGGGCGCGAAGGCGAGGCCCTTGGGCTGTCCGCGCTCGGCCACGCACGTCAGGGCGGCGCTGGCCGGATCGAAGCGGTAGACGTTGTGATGGCCCGGATCGGGCTCGGCGAGGCGGCCCTGCCGCGGCGTGTTCAGCGCTGAGGCCGCCCGTTCGACTCGGCACCGGATGCGCGCGCGCACCGCATTGCCGGACCGCACCGCACAAACCATCGCGGCTTAGCAGAATGTCTCATCGGCCAGCCTCTGTGGAGTAATTTATCCCAGAAATCGCCGGCTCAAGAGACGAAACCATCGTCGTCGGCTGTTTTGAGACAGACCGCGATGGTCGATCGCGCGCAATCCGCCAATCATGCGAGATAAAACAGGGCTCGAAAACCGCGATCGCGAGGAGAATATTTTTCTCTTACGGATGAATTCGGAAAGCCGTTTCATTGACGTCGGTCGCGCCGGCCATCAATTCTGGTGCCCGGTTAGGATGTCCGATCGCGCAGCCTCCGTTCCTCGCGACGGAAGCGATTCGCCCTCCCGCCCCACCGCAAGGCACCTGGAATGACACGACCGAGACTCGTCGGGCTGAGCGCGAACCTGCAGCGCCCGTCCAAGACACGCACCCTGGTGGATGCCGTGCTGCGCGAGGCGAGCGCCCAGGCCGCCCTCGACGCCCGCATCCTCGACTTCGTCGATGCCGGCCCGGGTCTCGGGGCCGCCTGGAGCCGCGACCAGCTCGCGCCGGCCGCCCGCAGCGTGCTCGCGGCGGTCGAGGAGGCGGACGGGCTCGTGGTCGGCTCGCCGGTCTACAAGGGCGCCTATACCGGCCTGTTCAAGCACCTGTTCGACCTGGTCGATCCGGCAGTGCTGGCCGGCAAGCCCGTGGCCATCGTGGCCACCGGCGGCGGTCCGCGCCACGCCCTCGTGGTCGAGCACGCCTTCCGGCCGCTGTTCGGATTCTTCGGCGCGCTCCAGATCCCGACGGCGGTCTACGCCTCCGATTCCGATTTCAGCGACGGCGTGCTGACCGACGTCGGCGTGCGCGCCCGCGCCACCGAGGCCGGCGGGCAGCTCGCCGCGCTGCTCCTCCATCGTGCGGCCCCGCTCGCGCTCGCCGCGGCGGAGTAAGGCGGCCGATGCTCGACCGACGCGCCCTGCTGGCCGCCCTCGCGGCCCTTCCCCTTGCACCGGCTCTGGGCCGGCGCGCCGTCCCGGCCGAGTCCGGCTTGGTGCGCATCGGCTACCAGAAGAACGGCATCCTGGTCGTCGCCAAGCAGCAGGGAATCATCGAGAAGCGCCTGGAGCCCCTCGGGCAGTCGGTGCGCTGGGTCGAGTTCTCCTTCGGGCCACCGCTGCTGGAAGCCCTGTCGCTGGATGGCATCGATCTCGGCCAGACCGGCGACGCCCCGCCGATCTTCGCACAGGCCGCGCGCTCCAACCTCGTCTACGCGGCCGCCCAGGAGGCCGGCGGCTCCGGCGCCGGGATCCTGTTGCCGAAAGGCTCGGAGATCCGCAGCCTCGCCGAGCTCAAGGGCAAGCGCGTCGCCTTCGCCAAGGCATCGAGCGCCCACAACCTGACCATCGCGGCCCTGGAGAAGGCCGGCCTGAGCTACGCCGACATCGAGCCTCTGACGCTGGCGCCCGCGGATGCCGCGGCCGCCTTCGCCCGGGGCAGCATCGACGCCTGGACGATCTGGGACCCGTACTGCGCCATCGCCGAGCAGGGGGAGGGCGTGCGCGTGCTGGTGCGCGCCACCGACGTCACCCCGCAGAACAACTTCTTCCTGGCGAGCCGGCCCTTCGCGGAGCGTCAGGGGCCGGCGCTCACCGCGGTGATCGCGGCGCTGGGCGAGGTGGCGGCCTGGTGCATGCAGAATCGCGGCGCGGTGGCCGAACTCCTGTCGCAGGGCACCGGCGTGCCGCTGGCCGCGACGCGGCGGGCGGTGGACCGGACCGACTACGTGATCGGCCCGATGACCGACCGCGTCGTCGCCGAGCAGCAGCGGGTCGCCGACCGCTTCCACGCCCTGAAGCTGATCCCCAAGCCGATCCGCATCGCCGACGCGGTCTGGGCCGCCCCCGCCCGCAACGGCTGAGACCGACCGCAGAGAGCTATGACCGACCGATCGCCCCGCGCGCTGTCCCTGTCGCCCGCCAGCGGCCCCGCCCCGAGCCGCCGGCTGCTCCTGTCCGCCGGGCTCGGCCTGGCGGCGGCCGCGCTGCTGCGGCCGGCCCGCGCGGCCGGAAGCATCCGGATCGGCTACCAGAAATACGGCTCCCTCGTGCTGCTGAAGGGTCGCGGCACCCTGGAGAAGGCGCTCCAGCCGCTCGGCACGACGGTGGCGTGGTCGGAATTCCCGTCCGGGCCGCCGCTGCTGGAGGCGCTGAATGCCGGGGCGATCGATTTCGGCTCGGCGGGCGAGGCGCCGCCGATCTTCGCCCAGGCGGCGAGCGCGGAGCTGCGCTACGTCGCCGCCGAGCCGCCGGCCCCGCGGGGCGAGGCGATCCTCGTGCCCAAGGACAGCCCGATCCGCAGCGTCGCCGAGCTGCGCGGCAAGACCATCGCGCTCAACAAGGGCTCGAACGTCCATTACCTGCTGGTGCGCGCCCTGGCGCAGGCCGGCGTGCCCTACGACGCGGTGACGCTCGCCTTCCTGGCGCCGGCGGATGCCAACGCCGCCTTCGTGCGCGGCTCGGTCGATGCCTGGGTGATCTGGGACCCGTTCCAGGCCGCCGCCGAGCGCGCCACCGGGGCCCGGGTCCTGGTCGACGGGCAGGGGGCCAACGGGCAGGGGCTCGCCCCCAACCGCCAGTTCTACCTGTCCCGGCGCGGCTTCACGGATGCGAGCCCCGAGCTCGTCTCGGCCGTGCTCAAGGCGATCGGGGCGGTCGATGCCTGGGCCGAGGGCCATGCCGAGGCCGTGGCGGCGGAACTCGCCCCCTCGGTGGGCATTCCCGCGCCGGTCCTCGGCGTCGCGCTGGGGCGCCTGTCCTACGGCGTCGCACCCCTCGACGCGACGGCGATCGCCGACCAGCAGAAGGTGGCCGACGCCTTCCACGGTCTCGGCCTCCTCCCGAAGCCGATCCGGGTCGCCGACGCCGTGTGGACGCCGCCCGGGCCCACGAACGACACCAAGTCCGAGAAGCGGACGGAGAACCGCTGATGCGCCCCTCCAAGCTCGAGCGCCTGGGCGACACGGCCCTGCCCTGGCTCGTGCCGGCGGTGATCCTGCTGGGCTGGCAGGCCGCGGTCTCGGCCGGCCTGGTCTCCAACCGGTTCATGCCGGCGCCCCTCGACGTGGTCCGGGCCGGCTGGGAGGCCGGGCGGACCGGGGAGCTCTGGACCAATCTCGGGGTCAGCACCCTGCGGGCGCTGGCGGGCTTCGTGGTCGGCGGCGGCATCGGCTTCGCGCTCGGCCTCGCCAACGGCCTGTCGCGCCTGTCGGAGCGGCTGACCGACACCTCGGTGCAGATGGTGCGCAACGTGCCCCACCTGTCGCTGATCCCGCTGGTGATCCTGTGGTTCGGCATCGGCGAGGAGGCC
>Ga0255028_100158_pt1 | contig 16330 bp, 16 predicted proteins | sample DRGLUT_MetaT_FD_178168 | JGI IMG/M metagenome (GOLD analysis project Ga0255028, IMG submission 178168) | Metatranscriptome of freshwater microbial communities from Pennsylvania, United States - DR:GLUT (Metagenome Metatranscriptome) | ecosystem: Environmental > Aquatic > Freshwater > Creek...
ACGAGGATATCCTGGCGAGGCTTGGGTGACGCGCATCCGGGTGAAGGGGTTCAAGATCTTCGCGGACCGGCACGGTGCCATGCGGTGCTACCACCGGACGACCGGCGAGAAGATCGATCTGAAGACGGCGCCGCTTGGCTCGGCCGCGTTCTTCGTCGAGGTGGCCAGGATCGGGAAGAGCGCCGAGGCAGCAGCGGCTCCGAAGGCCGGCACGCTCGGCAGCCTGATTGTCGCCTACAGGGCGCACGCCGCCTTCACCGATCTCGCGCCGCAGACCCGGGCCGACTACCAGAAGGTGCTCGATTACCTGAAGGACATCGACGGCACCGATCTCGCCCGGTTCACCCGGCCCTTCGTGGTGAAGGTGCGTGACCGCGCCGCTGAGCGGAAGGGTCGGCGGTTCGGGAACTACGTCAAGGCGGTCTTGTCGCTGCTGTTCGCCTGGGGCTCGGAGCGTGGGCATCTTCCGGCCAACACCGCCACCGGCATCAAGGACCTTCGCAAGAAGAAGGGCGAGCCGGAAGCGAATCGACCATGGTCTGATGCCGAGCGCGAGGCGGTGCTGGCCGCCGCGCCGCCGCACATCCTGACGCCGGTGGCGCTGATGATGTTCACCGGCCTCGGTCCGAAGGAGGCGCTCAGCCTGCCACGCGAAGCCTTCCGTGATGGCGAACTCTCGACGAGCCGCGCCAAGACGGGCGAGCCGGTGTTTTGGCCGGCGCCGCTGCCGCTCACGATGATCTTGGCCGCCGCTCCGGAGCACGCAGCGCCGACGTTGTGCGCGAACTCCGAGGGCAAGCCGTGGACGCTCAGCGGCTTCCGCGCGTCGTGGCGGCCGATTCGGCTGAAGCTGGAGAAGGCGGGGAGGGTGCAGCCCGGCCTCACGCTCTACGGCCTGCGGCACACCCTGGCGGTGGTGCTGCGCGAGATCGGGCATGACGAGCGGGCGATCGCCGACGCGCTCGGGCAGCGCACGATCGAGATGGCACGGCACTACGCGAAGGGCGCCGATCTGGCGCCAAAAATGCGGGCTCTGGTGGCCTCGCTGGACGCAGAGTTCGCCCGCCGGAGCGGAGAGAAGCGTCAAACCGAGGCGCTGAAAACGTCAAACCCGCCGGAGGGCGGGTTCGGTCTATCGAGCAAAAACAAAGAGTTAGATGGTAGCGAGGGAGGGATTTGAACCCCCGACACAAGGATTATGATTCCTCTGCTCTAACCAGCTGAGCTACCCCGCCCCAAGCCGCGCCCGCCCCGAGGGGCGATGCGTGCAGTGCCGGCGGTATAGGGAGGCGGGGCGCGATGTGTCAACGGTCCTGCGTCCGCAAAACGCGCGCGTCCGCAGCCGGAATGCGGTCGGCCGCCGCCCTTGGGCGACGAACTGGCATGCGCTGTCATGCGGCGCTTCGGCCGACCGGCGCGCGGGCCATGTTCGGCTCAGGCGGAGCCGCTATGTAACGCTCCGGTCCCCAAGCCGGGCCGTCAGATCGGAGCCTCCGATGATCCCTCGCGCCATCACCCGTTTCACCGTCCTCCTGGCCCTCGCGGGCCAGCTCATCGTCCCGCCGGCCCTCGCGGCAGGCGGGAGCGCCACCTACCGGGCGGCCCTCACCGGGGAAAGCGAAGTCCCGGCAACGCAGTCGAAGGGGACCGGCGAGGTCACCGCGACCTTCGATCCGGCGTCCAAGCGCCTGAGCTGGACAGGCAAGTACAGCGGCCTGACCGGCCCGGTGACCGCTGCGCATTTCCACGGCCCGGCCAAAGCCGGCGAGAATGCCGGCGTGCTCGTTCCGGTGACGGCGACCAGCTCGCCCTTCTCCGGAGAAGCCACGCTGGACGACGCCAAGGCCGCCGACCTCGAGGCCGGGCGGCTCTATTTCAATCTCCACACCGCCGCCAATCCGAAGGGCGAGCTTCGCGGACAGGTCGAGCGCGGCCGCTGATCCTCCGCCGCGGGCGCCGCGCCGACGGCCTCGACCCGCGCGTGCGCGCCCGGTAGGCGGGTCTCGCTGCCCCCGGCCGGAGATTCCGATGAAGCAGATTGAGGCCCTCATCGCCTGGACGCCCGTCCGCTGGGCGGAGCTGAAACCCGAGACCGCCGGGCAGGTCGCCGTCCTGCCCGCACCGGACGCGTCCGGAGAGGCCAAGCGCTACATGATGCGCGCCGGCGCCGGTTCGTCGGCGCTCGCCGCGATGTCGGACGAGGCGCGGATCGCCCGGCTGTTCATCGATTTCCAGACCCTGGTCGTGCGCGACGGCATCGATCCGCAGGTGGCACACCGCGCCTTTCTGGCCATCGACGAGTACCGGTTCCGCATCGCCCCCGACACGGAAGGTGCCGAGTTCGAAGACCCGCCCGAAGAGGATTAACCACGCGGCGCCATGTCCGCGCTCACGCCGCCGTCGCTCGCGCAAGAGTGAGAATAACGAATACACATGCGCCGGACCCCGCCCTATCTCGGTTCAGCGTCCTGACTCCCCGGAGGTCGGCCATAACCGTAACACGTCGCGCCGTTATCGCCGCGGCGGCGCTCGCGCCGCTCGTCGCACGTTCCGCCTCGGCCGCGGAGCAACTGATCCGCCGCCCGATACCCTCGACCGGCGAGATGCTTCCGGCGATCGGCATTGGCACGTCCCGGCGCTACGAGGTCGAGCCGACGCCCGAGAAGGTCGCGCCGCTCAAGGACGCGGTGCAGACCTTCGTGTCGCTCGGCGGCACGGTGATCGATACGGCACCGAGCTACGGCACGGCCGAGGATGTGCTCGGCCTTATCCTGGCCGACCCCGGACTGCGCCGAAAGATCTTCCTCGCCAGCAAGGTCGACACGACCGGCCGCGAGGCGACGCTCGCGGAGTTCGAACGGTCGCTGAAGCGGATGAAGGTGGATGCGCTCGATCTCGTGGCCGTCCACAATCTGATCGACGTGACCGAGAACCTCGCGGTCCTGCGCGACCTCAAGAGCCGCGAGCGTATCCGTTACGTCGGCGTCACGGTCTGGCGCGACAACCAGCTCGAGGCCCTCGCGGAGGTGATGAAGCGCGAGACTTTGGACTTCATCCAGGTCAACTACGCCATCGACAACCGGGAAGCGGCCGAGCGGGTCATTCCGTTAGCGGCCGACCGCGGCATGGCCGTGATGACCAACGTGCCGTTTGGCCGCGACCGCCTGTTCAAGGCGGTTCAGGGCAAGGAACTGCCCGCCGTCGCCAAGGACCTCGGCTGCACCAGCTGGCCGCAGTTCTTCCTCAAGTACGTGCTCGGCAACCCGGCCGTGACCTGCCCAATCCCCGGGATGGCGAAGGCCTCGTATGTCGAGGACAACCTCGGGGCCGCCCGGGGCAGCCTCCCGGACCCGGCACAGCGCAAGCAGATGGAGGCCTTCATTGATGCGGTCTGATCGTACCACGCGCCGTGCGGCGCTTACCTTGGCGGCCGGTCTGTCCCTGGTCGCCGCGCTCCCGGCCCTGGCGCAGGACGGGGAAAAGATCCGCATCGGCGTGATCGGAGCGGGGAACATCGGCGGCACGATCGGGACCCTCTGGGTCAAGGATGGGCACGAGGTGATGTTCGCCTCCCGCCACCCGGAGCAGCTGTCCGCGATGGTCTCGGAACTTGGGCCGAAGGCCAAGGCCGGTACGCCCGAAGAGGCGATCACGTTCGGCGATGCCGTGTTCATCGCCGTTCCCTACAAGGCCTATCCGGACCTCGCAAAGGAGATCGGGCCGGCCCTGAAGGGCAAGGTCGTGCTCGACGCTGGCAATGCCACGCAAAAGCGCGATGGGGCCCTCTACGACGAGGTTCAGGCGAACGGTATCGGCATGACTTCCGCCAAGTATTTTCCGGATGCCAAGCTGGTGCGGGCCTTCAGTTCCGCCAACTACAAGATTTTCGCGAAAGAGGGCGCGAATGGCGGGCGGGACCGCGCCGGAGGCCGTATGGCGATGCCGATCGCCGGCGACGATCCCGCCGCCCTGAAGGTTGCCGAGGGGCTGGTCCGAGATGCCGGTTTCGACCCGGTCGTGATCGGCACGCTCAAGGATGCGGATCGCGTCGCCATCGGTACACCGGGTTTCGGCCAGGAGGTGACCGCGCCGGAATTCCGCGCGAAGCTGGGGCTCGGACAATGAGGCGCGCTCAGGCGATATGCGTGCTGCGCGCACGAATCGGCACGGACGCCCCGGCCGCCGAAGGCCCGAGACGCAACCAGCCCCGTGGCTGATTCCCGCGGCGCCCGCACAGCGCTTTCCCGCCTGATCGACGTTCAGCCCGGGGAAGGCAGAGCGCTGGCGTGGTCCTGGGCCTACATCTTCTCGATCCTGGCCGCCTATTACATGCTCCGCCCGATCCGCGACCAGATGGGCGTTGCGGGTGGGATCGAGAACCTGCCCTGGCTGTTCACAGCCACCCTGGTCGGGATGCTCGGCCTCAATCTGCCCTTCGCCTACCTCGTGAAGCGGATGCCGCGAGCCCGGTTCGTGCCGATCACTTACCGGTTCTTCGCGGGCAACATCCTGGCCTTCGCGCTCACGCTCTATCTCGCGCCGCCGGACTGGGCTGTCTGGATCGGCCGGGTGTTCTTCGTCTGGCTGTCGATCTTCAACCTGTTCGTGGTCTCGATCTTCTGGGCCACGATCGTGGACGTGTTCTCGAACGCGCAGGGCAAGCGCCTGTTCGGCTTCATCGCCGCCGGGGCGACGCTCGGCGCCATCGCGGGTTCGGCGACCACCGCGATCCTCGCCAAGAACGTTCCGACCTGGGGGTTGATGCTCGGCGCGGTGGTGCTTCTTGAGATCGCGGTGTTCTGCATGCGCGGGCTCGCGGCGCTGTCGACCCGGTTGCACGAGGTCCCGGGCAGCGAATCGAGCGCGGAGAGCGGTCAGGACCGGACGATCGGTGGCAGCGTGCTGGCGGGCGTGACCCGGACCCTCGCGTCGCCCTACCTGCTCAACATCTCCCTGTTCCTGCTGCTGTTCTCGGTGACGTCGACCTTTCTGTATTTCGAGCAGGCCGGCATCGCGAAGCGCAGCTTTCCGGATCGCGCCGCCCAGACGGCCTTCTTCGCCAGCGTCGACTTGGCGGTGAACGTGCTGACGCTCGGCGTCCAGCTGTTCCTGACCGGGCGGATCGTGAACCGGCTGGGCGTGGCGCTGACGCTCGCGATCCTGCCGGCGTTCAGCATCCTCGGCTTCGCCGCCCTCGCGGCCTGGCCGACGATCGGCATCATCGTCGCCTTCCAGGTCCTGCGCCGGGCCGGGAACTTCGCCATCGCCCGCCCGGTCCGGGAAGTGCTGTTCACGGTCGTCCCGCGCGAGGACCGCTACAAGGCGAAAAGCTTCATCGACACGGTCGTCTATCGCCTCGGCGACCAGGTCGGCGCGTGGTCGTTCACCGGCATCGAGGGGATCGGCCTGGGCAGCGCCGGCATTGCCGGGGCCGCTGTCCCACTGTCGATCGTGTGGCTCATGAACAGCCTCTGGCTCGGGCGCGCGCAGGAGCTGCGTCGGATGGCGCAGGATCCGGTGCGCGCCGACGCCTCGGAGGAGGCCGGACGGACGGAGGCGCTCAGTCCCGCCTCGGCTTCCTCCGCGCGGGAACGGGCTTGAGCCCGGGCATCTGCACGCCCCGGCGCAACGCCAAGGCGGAGAGGAGAGCGGCAACGGCTTGGGCGATGACCTGAAGCGTCATGGGCAGCCCTCCGGAACGGTGAAGAAAGTGTGTCCGCGGCCGGTTAACGAGTCGTTAAGCAGTCCGCGACCCGCCGTCCCGCCGCGCGGGATCGTTGGGTGGGCTGCGGTCGGACTCGCCCCTATCATCACGTCGGGACCTCGGACACCCGTGCCGCTTGGGCAGCCGCGAGCCGCGCGCTAACGGTGCTGCATCCAGTCCCACACCAGGAAAGCCGGAAATGGGAGCACGATGGCAAAGAAGATCCAGTCGAACATCTGAGGCATGGAACAGTCCTTCGGTCGATCAACCTCTGGTTCTACCGACGCCGCGCATCGAAGTTCCGGATCCGGGGGCGGGCCGCTCCAGACCTTCTGGATCCGACGCCCGGCCCCTCGGCATGGCCGGCGAAGCGCGTTAAGGGGCGATTTACCCTGCCGCGCGAGATCTCAGACTTGTTCCACCGGGAGGGATGCATGAGTTGCGCTTCGTCGCCCGGCCCGGGACTGCGGCGAGCACGCGTTCGCCGCCTTGCTGTGATGGGGCTCCTTGCCCTGGCTCCGGCTCCGGCCTCGGCCGAGGAGCCGCTGTTCATCCGAATCCGGCCGTTGTCGGATGCCGAGGCGGCACGCGCGGCCCGGGAAACACTGTGGGCGCGACGGCAGGCGCATGCGCGTGCGGTGATCGAATCCGTCTGCATCGGCTGCCTCGGCGCCTGGAAGCCCGACGCAGAGCCGGCCCCTGCTACGCCCCAGGATCGGGTCGCGGACCTCGCCGTCCGAATAGGGGTTGAACTCGACCCCGGCTCCGGGGCATCCGACCCTCCTCCCGACCCGTCGACTCCCGAGAGGCATCCATGACGCAATCGCATCCGACCAGCGGCGCCGAGCCCGAAGTCGATTGCCCCGTGAGCCTGGAGGTTTTGGGCTCCGTATACCGGGCCGACGATTTCGACCTGCCGCTGATCCTGGAGCAGATCCCCCCGTTGAAGCGCGCCCAGCTCGCCGCCTACCTCTACGGCAAGAGCCACATGCACAAGCTCGGGCTGAAGGTCGCCCGCTCCTGCGAGCGCGACGACCTTGTCAGGGCGGCGGGGGAGATCGGCTCTGTGATCCACGGGCAGGCGCATCTGAAGCCGTCCAAGCCGGCACCGGCCGCGGCGCCCGAGCTGCGCGCCAAGACGCAGCCGGGCCAGAAGAAGGTCAGCCTCGCTGGCGCGCCGGCCAAGCCCGCCATCAGCCTCGGCGGCTCGGCCAAGGTCCGCAACTTCGACTGAGCGTGCACGCGTCGGGTCCGATCCCGATCGGCCTGACCGGCATGGCTTCGCGCGATGTCGTCACGCATCGTCATTCCGGGACTGCGCAGCAGGTTCCGGAATCCGGTTCCTCGTCCTAAAAACCGTGCTTGGCGGATCGACGGGTGTGGATCCCGAGTTCCGCTGCGCGGCTTCGGGATGACGGATCGAACGCGGACAATAGGGGGTGTCGCCCTCGACTCGAATTCCGCGGTCGCACCTCCGAAGACCTGACAAGGCGGACTTGTGCGTTGCACCCGCGCCGGCCTTCGGATAATCGCCCGCGATGAACACCGACCACGACAAGATCCTGATCGTCGATTTCGGCTCTCAGGTGACGCAGCTCATCGCACGCCGGGTGCGGGAGGAGGGCGTCTACTGTGAGATCGTGCCCTTCACGAAGGCCGAGGCCGCGTTCCGCGAGCAGAAGCCGAAAGGCGTGATCCTGTCCGGCGGGCCCGAATCGGTGACCGTCGAAGCCTCGCCCCGGGCGCCGCAGCTCGTCTTCGATTCGGGCGTCCCGGTCTTCGGCATCTGCTACGGCCAGCAGACCATGGCGGCCCAGCTCGGCGGCGCCGTCGAGGGCGGGCATCACGCGGAGTTCGGTCGGGCCGAGGTCGAGATCCTGGCTGATTGCCCGCTGTTTAACGGCGTCTGGCACAAGGGCGAGAAGTACCCGGTCTGGATGAGCCACGGTGACCGCGTCACCAAGCTGCCGGACGGCTTCACCACCGTGGCGATCTCCAAGAACGCGCCCTTCGCGGCGGTGGCCGACGAGGCCCGCAACTACTACGCGGTGCAGTTCCACCCGGAAGTGGCGCACACGCCCCACGGCGCCCTGCTGATCCGCAATTTCGTTCGCGACGTCGCCGGCTGCTCGGGCGACTGGACCATGGGCGCCTACCGCGAGGAGGCGATCGCCAAGATCCGCGCGCAGGTCGGCTCCGAGAAGGTGATCTGCGGCCTGTCGGGCGGCGTCGATTCGGCCGTGGCGGCCGTGCTGATCCACGAGGCGATCGGCGACCAGCTCACCTGCGTGTTCGTCGATCACGGGCTCCTGCGCCTCGGCGAGGCCGAGCAGGTCGTGGCCCTGTTCCGCGACCACTACAACATCCCGCTGGTCCACGTGGAGGCGTCGGGAATGTTCTTGACGGCGCTCGAAGGCGTCAGCGACCCGGAAATCAAACGGAAGACCATCGGTCGCCTGTTCATCGACGTGTTCGAGGCCGAGTCGAAGAAGATCGGCGGCGCGAAGTTCCTGGCTCAGGGCACGCTCTACCCGGACGTGATCGAGAGCGTGTCGTTCACCGGCGGCCCATCGGTGACGATCAAGAGCCACCACAATGTCGGCGGCCTGCCCGAGCGCATGGACATGAAGCTCGTGGAGCCGCTGCGCGAGCTGTTCAAGGACGAGGTTCGGGTGCTCGGCAAGGAACTCGGACTGCCCGAGGCTTTCGTCGGCCGCCACCCGTTCCCCGGCCCGGGTCTGGCGATCCGCTGCCCCGGCACGATCACCGGCGAGAAGCTGGAGGCCCTGCGCAAGGCCGACGCGATCTATCTCGACGAGATCCGGCAGGCCGGGCTCTATGACACGATCTGGCAGGCCTTCGCGGTGATCCTGCCGGTGAAGACCGTCGGCGTGATGGGCGACGGGCGCACCTACGATCACGTCTGCGCGCTGCGCGCCGTCACCTCGGTCGACGGCATGACCGCCGACTTCTACCCGTTCGACATGGCCTTCCTGGGCCGGGTCGCGACCCGCATCATCAACGAGGTCAAGGGCATCAACCGGGTGACCTACGACATCACCTCGAAACCGCCCGGCACCATCGAGTGGGAGTGAGCAAGTCCGAAGCCGTCATCGCGCGTGGAGCGACGGGACTCAGGGCGGCGTGACGCTTCGGACCGTGGCGCCACCTTGGATTGCTTCGCTCCGATCGCAACGACGAGGCACTCGCCGTTACGGCGCGCAGAGTGCTGGCTCGAGCGCCTTCAACGCCGGCCGGAACGCCGCCAGGTGCAGTCCGTCCCGCAAGGCGCCGGGCTTGGCGTAGCCGGTGTCACCGTCGCGCAGGGACGCGAACGGGTCGGAGAAGCTGCAGCCGAGCCGGCCGCACAGGTTCTGCAGCCGGTGCGAATAATCCGCCACCGCGCCCGCGTCGACGAGCTTGCCGATCTCGCGTCCGACCGGGGGGAGGGCGGTCACGACCACGCGTGGGCTCAAGGCCTGGAGCCGCTTGATGATCGCCTCCGCGGCAGCCTCGAACTGCTCCGTCGGCTTGTGGAGCTTTGGATTGTTCTTCACCAGGATGTCGTTGGTCCCGATCGTCAGCGCGACGAGCCGGGGCTGGACCTTGAAGGTCAGGCGCGCGAGGTACTCCGCGTAGCTGGCCGCAGTCGCGCCGCTGATCCCGCCGTTGAGGAATTCGAGCCCGCAGGGCCGCTGGCTGCCGGGCTGCAGCTCCACCTGGGAATCGCCCGCCCAGAACGCGTAGTCCGGCGGCGCCTCGTCGAGGCTCACCTGCACGGCGATCAGGCGCATCTCGGCATAGGCCCGCGCGTCGGCCCCCGGCCGATGCAGGCGCCACCCGGCGAAGCCGCCGATCGCCAACAGGGCGAGCGCACCGAGAATCAGGAGGGCGACACGCCTCACGGCTCGGCCCCGGCACGGTCGACCCGAGCCTCGGGCCGGGCATCGGTGGAGGCGTAATAGGGCTTGATGTCGAGGAGCGGCGTTCCGTCGAGGCAGTCGAGGCCGCGCACCCGCAGCGTGTCACCTTCCCGCCCGATCAGCTCCACCACCGACAGGGCGATCGGGTTCGGACGTGCGGGCGAGCGCAACGAGAACGTGCCCCGGGGGCCGTCGGCGTGGCGCGGCTGCTGGACCAAGAGCCCGCGCGTCGCCCGGTCCATCCAGTAGAGGAGGATCAGGTGGGTGCAGCCCGTGATGTTGCGCAGGCCGGCCGCGCAGGCGGGATCGACCTCCACGGTGCAGACGTCGTCGGTCTGGAGCCCGTTCTTCGGGCAGTCGGAGCGATCCCGCCAGGGCGTGCGCAACCGGCCGATGAAGTGGAGTCCGGCGTCGAAGGTCGCGGGAAGGGCCGCCATCTCCTCGCCGGGACGGATTCCAAATTCGCCCGCGTCCATGCCGCCTCGCTGTGATCGGGCCGGCTTGTCGGCCAAGGGGCCGGCGCCTGCAAGCCCGCATCTCGCCCCGTTGCGGTCGGGGGTGTAGAGCGGGCCAGCGACGGAGGCTTCATGATTGAACGGGAATTGCGGCCGATGCAGGCGGTGGCGGATGCCGGGACCGCGATCGACCGCCTGATCGAGCTGTACGAGGATGCGGCGGGCGCCCTGCGGAAGGCCCTGGAGCGCTACCTCGCGGGCGGGCCACCGCCCGACGCCACGGAGCGCCTCGCCTTCCGCTACCCCGAATTGCGGATCAGCTACCGCCCGGACGGGCCGCTGCCGCGCGTCCGGCGGGCCACCGCCAAGCTCCAGGCTGCCGGTACCTACGCCACGACGGTGACGCATCCGGCCTTCTTCCGCGACTATCTCGCCCGGCAGCTGGAGCCGCTGATCGCCGATTACGGCGTCGCCATCGAGGTCGGCCTCGGCGCCCAGGAAATCCCCTATCCCTACGTCCTCGAAGCCGGGCTCGACGCGGGCGGCCGGGCCGTCGACGGCGCGGATCTCGCCACCTACTTCCCGGTCCCGCTCCTGTCGCTGGTTGGGGACGAGATCGCGGACGGCACCTTCGATCAGGTCGCGGGCGAGCCGCTGCCGCTGGCCCTGTTCGACGCCGTGCGGGTCGACTACTCGCTCCGGCGCCTCGTGCACTACACCGGCTGCGACTGGCGCGACGTCCAGCCCTGGATCCTGCTGACCAATTACCACCGTTACGTCGACCAGTTCGTCCGCCACGGGCTGGAGCGTCTGGCTTCCGGCGCGGAGGGCTTCGAGCGGCTGGTCCTGCCGGGCGGCGTTTCGGTGAGCCGGGCCGAGGCCGCCGACGCCGATCCCGCGGCGGTGATCGCGGCCTCGCCCTGGCACCGCCACCAGATGCCGGCCTACCACCTCGTGGCGCGCGGCGCCGACGAGACCGCGCAGGGGACGACCCTTGTGAATATCGGCGTCGGCCCCTCGAACGCGAAGACGATCACCGACCACCTCGCCGTGCTGCGTCCGGATTGCTGGCTGATGGTCGGGCATTGCGGCGGCCTGCGCCAGTCGCAGACCATCGGCGACTACGTGCTGGCGCACGCCTATCTGCGCCGCGACCGGATCCTCGACGAACTCGTGCCGCCGGACGTCCCGGTGCCGGCACTGGCCGAGATCCAGCTCGCGCTCCAGAGCGCCGCGGCGTCGGTGACGGGCGAGCAGGCCGATGCTTTGAAGCGGCGCTTGCGCACCGGCACGGTGGTGACCTACGACGATCGCAATTGGGAGCTGCGCTTCAGCCAGGAGCGGCGGCGGATCAACCAGTCGCGGGCCGTCGCGGTCGACATGGAGAGCGGCACGGTTGCCGCGCAGGGTTTCCGCCTGCGCGTCCCCTACGGCGCGCTGCTCTGCGTCTCGGACAAGCCGCTGCACGGCGAGATCAAGCTGCCGGGCGCCGCCAACGCCTTCTACGACCGCGCGGTCTCGGAGCATCTGCGGGTCGGGCTCGCGGCCCTCGACGTGCTGCGCGCCGACCGGCACGGGTTGCACTCGCGCAAGCTGCGCAGTTTCGACGAGCCGCCGTTCCGGTGAATCGACCGGCAAGGCGCCGCATCCCGGCGCACTGCAGCGTTGTTGCCGAGACGTCATGTGGCTTCCGGCACAGCGACCGACTAACATGCCGGCCGCAATACTCAAGCTTGGATACCCGGGAGTTCAGCGCGGTTTGAGGGCCAGAGACCATTCATCACGGTGGATGGTCCATTGAAGCGTTTGGCATTGGCATCGACCGCACTCCTGGCTGCGGTGGCCCTCATCCCGGGCAGCGCGGATCCGCGCGGCTTCGGCCGGGGCGGATTTCACGGCGGCGGCTTCGGCGGCGGATATCCTGGTGGCGGGTTCGGAAGCGGCGGCTTCGGCGGCGCGCGTGCGGGAGGATCCGGAGCGGGAGTCGGAGGCTTCCGCGGTGCCGGGGTGGGCGCCGCCGAAGTGACCGGCGCCGGCAGCTTCCGCAACGGCGGATTCGACAACGCGGGCTGGGTCGGCGCGATCGGAAACCGGGGCGGCGTCGACTGCGACAACTGCGCCTCCGGGTCTTGCCACGGTGCCTACAATCCGGTCTCATGCGGTTGTCGCGGCTACGGATACTGAGCCGGACGGCCTGCCCGGACCGAGCCTCGCGGTATCGAGCCCGCGGCCGTCCGCGGCCGGGGCTTCTCGGTACGGGCCGCGCTCGGCCATCGATCGGATGCCGTAGCGCCGCGAAGGCTTGGAGGCGACGCTGCCTTCGTCTGTGACGAAGGCTCGGTCTAAATCTTCCGAATTGCGAACCGGTCCAGACCGGCCAGGATGCCGCCTCCATCGGGCGGGGCGGTGCGGAGGATCGGGTGAGCGGAGTGGCGGTTGTTCCGGCGACGGCGGCTCTGCTCTTGCTGTGCATGGGCCTCTGGGCCACGGCGCTGTTGCCCGAGATCGTCACCGCGCTCGCCTTCTTCGGGATCGCGATGCTCCTGCGTCTCGGCAGCGCCGGCACGGTCTTCTCCGGATTCTCGGCCTCGGCGTTCTGGCTCGTCCTGTCCGGGATGGTGGTCGGGCAGGGCATGACACGGACGGGGCTCGGGGCTCGCATGGCCCGTGCGCTCGCCCTGCGTCTGTCAGGCTCGTACGAGCGCTTCATCGCCGGGCTGGTGGCCCTGAGCTTCTTGATCGCCTTCGTGATGCCGTCGAACCTCGGCCGGATCGCCCTGATGATCCCCGTGACTCTGGCGCTCTGCGACGCATTCGGCCTTGCCCTCGGGCGCCCCGGACGGACCGGCGCGGTCCTGGCTGTCGGCGTGGCGACGCCGATTCTATCCGCCGCGATCCTACCGGCCAACGTGCCGAACCTCGTCATGGCCGGTTCGGCGGAACGTCTGCTCGACCTGCATCTCTCGTATCTGTCCTACTTCCTCCTTCACGCGCCGGTCCTGGCCGTGATCAAAGGGGTGTTGCTGGTGGCGCTGACCGTGCGGCTGTTCCCTGATCGGCTCGATCGGAGCGTCCCAGCCCTGCCGGCGCTGCCGCCGCTCTCGCTCCCCGAGCGGCGCCTCGCGACGATCCTGGCCTGCACCCTGGCCCTGTGGATGACCGACAGCCTGCATGGCCTCGCGCCGGCCTGGGTGGGCCTGGCCGCGGCCGTGATCTGCCTGCTGCCCCGGGTCGGCGTCCTTGCCCCGGAAGCCTTCCAGCAGGTCAATCTGCGCACCTGCTTCTACATCGCGGCGCTTTTGGGCCTCGTGGCGCTCGTCAACGAGACCGGCCTGGGTGAGCGCCTCGGTCACCTGCTGCTCGCGATCGCGCCGCTGGAGCCGGGCGCGCCGGTCCAGAACTTCGCCGTGCTCACCGGCCTGGCCACGATCCTGACGCTGCTTGTCACCGCGAACGGCGCGCCGGCCCTCTACACCGCGCTGGCCGGAGAGATGACGCAGGCCAGCGGGCTGTCACCCCTGGCGGTCGTCTCCCTCCAGGTGATCGGCTACTCGACCGTGTTCTTCCCCTATCAGGCGCCGCCGATCGTGTTCGCCCGCGAACTCGGCGGGGTCCGGCTCCGCGACGCGACACGCCTCACCATGAGCTTCGGCCTCGTCTCGCTCCTGGTGGCCGCCCCCCTCGACTTCGCGTGGTGGCAGTTCCTGGGAGTTCTGAAGTGACAGAATCCGTTTAGTGTCGCCAAGCGTGCCACATTGCGTTGCAGCATGACGCATTGCGGCTTGCTCCCTAAGCCACTAGCGCTACCAGATTAGAGACGGTCCAGTTCGCAGCTGCGAGGCTTCAACCCGATGGCACCCACCGCCCGCCCGACAGTGGCACAGCCGATGTCGCCGCATCTCCAGATCTATCGCTGGACCTGGACGATGGCGATGTCGGTGTTTCACCGCATCACCGGCACCGCTCTCTACGGCGGGACTGCGCTGGTGGCGATCTGGCTCGTCGCACTGGCTTCCGGACCGGTCGCCTATTCTTACGTCGCCGGGTTCTTCGGCTCGCTGATCGGGCGGCTGATCCTGTTCGTCTACACCTGGATCCTGATGCACCACATGCTCGGCGGCTTGCGCCACCTCGCGTGGGATTTCGGGATCGGCTTCGATCGCGAGAAGCGTCTCGCCCTCTCGCGCCTGACCCTGATCGGGTCGACGGTGCTGACCCTCGTCATCTGGGCGGTCGCCCTTCTGGTCCGCTGAGGAGGTCGGCATGGCCAAGGAACAGGTCCGGCAGGACACCAGCGTCTCGATCCGCACCCCGCGCGCCCGCGTCGCGGGTCTCGGCGTCGCCCATCACGGCGTCGGCCATTGGTGGCTGCAGCGAATTACCGCAGTGACCAATACCGTGCTGATGCTGTCCTTCGTAATCATCGTCGCTCGGATGTCCGGTCGAGGCTATGCGGACGCAGTCCACGTCGTCGCGAACCCTTTCGTCTCGATCATCCTCATCCTGGCGTTTCTGTCGGTCACGCTCCACATGCGCATCGGCATGCAGGTGGTCATTGAGGATTACGTCCACGCGCAGGCGACCAAGATCGTCGCCGTGTTCGCCAACAATGTCTACGCGGTCCTGGTGGCCGTCGCCTGCGTCTACGCGGTGCTGCGCATTGGCTTCGGACAGCCGGCCTGAACCCCGTCATCACGAATTTCGAGGAGCCGAACATGGCCGCCAACGGCACAAACGGCAGCGGGCCTGCCTACACGATCCACGATCACGCCTTCGACGTGGTGATCGTCGGCGCGGGCGGCGCGGGCCTGCGCGCCACGGTGGGCTGCTCGGAGGCGGGCCTGCGCACAGCCTGCATCACCAAGGTGTTCCCGACCCGCTCGCACACCGTCGCGGCACAGGGCGGCATCTCGGCCTCGCTGGGCAACATGGGCCCGGACGATTGGCGCTGGCACATGTACGACACCGTGAAGGGATCGGACTGGCTCGGCGACCAGGATGCCATCGAGTACCTCGTGCGCAACGCCCCCGCCGCCGTGTACGAGCTTGAACACTGGGGCGTGCCGTTCTCCCGCACCGAGGAGGGCAAGATCTACCAGCGTCCGTTCGGCGGCATGACCACGGATTACGGCAAAGGCACCGCCCAGCGCACCTGCGCGGCGGCCGACCGGACCGGCCACGCGATGCTGCATACCCTCTACGGGCAGGCGGTGAAGAATCAGACCGACTTCTTCATCGAGTACTTCGCCCTCGACCTGATCATGGACGAGGAGGGCCGCTGCCGCGGCGTCATTGCCATCGATCAGGCGAGCGGCGAGATCCACCGCTTCCGCGCCCAGATGACCATCCTGGCGACCGGCGGCTACGGCCGCGCCTACTTCTCGGCGACCTCAGCCCATACCTGCACGGGCGACGGCAACGCCATGGTGCTGCGCGCCGGCCTGCCGCTGCAGGACATGGAGTTCGTGCAGTTCCACCCGACCGGCATCTACGGCGCGGGCTGCCTGATCACGGAAGGGTCCCGCGGTGAGGGCGGCTACCTGACCAATTCCGAGGGCGAGCGCTTCATGGAGCGCTACGCCCCGTCCGCCAAGGACCTCGCCTCGCGCGACGTGGTCTCGCGCTCCATGACCATGGAGATCCGCGACGGCCGCGGCGTCGGCAAGGACAAGGACCACATCTATCTGCACCTCGACCATCTCGACCCGAAGATCCTGCACGAGCGCCTGCCGGGCATCTCGGAATCCGCGCGGATCTTCGCGGGCGTCGACGTGACGAAGGAGCCGATCCCGGTCATCCCGACCGTCCACTACAACATGGGCGGTATCCCGACGAACTATCACGGCGAGGTGCTGACGCTGCGCGACGGCAATCCCGACACGGTGGTTCCGGGCCTGATGGCGATCGGCGAGGCGGCCTGCGTGTCCGTCCACGGTGCCAACCGGCTCGGCTCGAACTCGCTGATCGACCTCGTGGTCTTCGGCCGCGCCGCCGGCAAGCGCTGCGCCGAGATCGTCGAGCCGAACGGCCGGGCCATGGAGCTGCCGAAGGGCGCCACCGACAAGGCGCTCGAGCGCCTGGACCGGTTCCGCTACGCCAACGGCTCGACGCCGACCGCCGAGCTCCGCGCCGAGATGCAGAAGACGATGCAGAACAACTGCGCCGTGTTCCGCACCGGCGAGGTGCTGGAGGAGGGCAAGGGCCTGATCCACAAGGTCTGGAACGCCGCCGCCGACGTGAAGATCACC
>Ga0255028_100159_pt1 | contig 16274 bp, 16 predicted proteins | sample DRGLUT_MetaT_FD_178168 | JGI IMG/M metagenome (GOLD analysis project Ga0255028, IMG submission 178168) | Metatranscriptome of freshwater microbial communities from Pennsylvania, United States - DR:GLUT (Metagenome Metatranscriptome) | ecosystem: Environmental > Aquatic > Freshwater > Creek...
CGAAGGCGGCTGCAGAACCCGTCTCGCCTGACGGTACGGGCTCTGATAAGGCCCTGGCATGAACGACGTGCCGAACGACACTACGCCGGAGGCTTCCGACCGTCCGGACCCCGAGATCACGCGCGGTAAAGGCTGGACGCCTGCAACCGACGCTGGCAGCGACGACGGTGACCGCCCCAAGGCCGGTCCGCGCAAGGTCGCCGCTGAGCCGAGGGTGCCGCGGCCCGAGCCGGAGATTTCGGCCGTCGCGGAGGCATCCGCGTCGACCCCGCCGGGCGAGCGCATCGCCAAGGCGATGGCGCGGGCCGGCATTGCCTCGCGGCGCGACGCCGAGGCGATGATCCTGGCCGGCCGGGTGAGCGTCAACGGCGAGACCCTGACCTCACCGGCCCGCAACATCACCGAGGATGATCAGGTCCTGATCGATGGCGAGCCGATGCCCTTGCGGGAGCGGAGCCGCCTGTGGATCTTCCATAAGCCGCGCGGGGTCGTCACGACGGCCCGTGATCCCGAAGGGCGGCAGACGGTCTTCGACATCCTGCCCGAGGATCTGCCCCGGGTCGTCGCTATCGGGCGCCTCGACATCAATACCGAGGGGTTGCTGCTGCTGACCAATGACGGCGGTCTCGCCAAGGTGATCGCGCATCCGGACACCGGCTGGCTCCGCCGGTACCGCGTCCGCGCGCACGGGGACACCGACCAGGCCCAGCTCGACCGGCTCGCCAAGGGCGTGACCATCGACGGCATGGAGTACGGCCCGATCGAGGCCACCCTCGACCGCGTCCAGGGCGACAATGTCTGGCTGACGCTCGGCCTCCGCGAAGGCAAGAACCGCGAGGTCAAGCGGATCCTCGAGCATCTCGGCCTCTCGGTGAACCGGCTTATCCGGCTGTCCTTCGGGCCCTTCCAGCTCGGCGACACGGAGGTCGGTCTGGCCGAGGAGGTGCGCACCCGCGTGCTCAAGGATCAGCTCGGCAAGGCGCTGTCCGAGCAGGCCGGCGTCGATTTCGAAAGCCCGGTGCGCGAGCCGATCACCCCGTTCGGCGGACCGAAAAGGTCCGATTCGGCCGGCAAGCAGGCGCAAACGCCAGCGGCTGGCCGGCGCAACGCCGCGCGGCCGGCACCGGCGCCGCGTGTTTCCACGGGCGGGTCCGGTTCCAATCCGCGCAACGCGACATGGCGGGATGAGGAACCCACGCGGCCCCGGGGGACGCGCGTGCCGCGTCGGGGTGCCGATCCGCGTGCCGCGCAGGCGAGCTCCGCGGAACGGGGCCGCGAGCGGGTCGGCTCGATCCGCGCCGGCGAGCGTCGGGTCGTCGTCGAGCGACTTTCGGCGACACCGGTCGAGGCCGCGCCCGCGGCCAAGCAGCGTCGCCGCTACGCCGAGGACGGACCATCCGAGCGACCGCAGCGTCGGGAGGGCGGTCGCCCGGGACGGGAGGCGGGGCCTTCCGGCGAGCGCGGCTTCGCGCCCCGCGGCGAGCAACGATCCGGACCGCGCAATGACCGCCGACCCGAATCGCGCGGCGAGCGCGGCGAGGGCGAACGCCCACGTCGCGACATGGCGCGGTCCGCCGAGGGTCCGCGGCCCCAGGTCCGACAGGACGAGCGCCGCGGACCGAAGCCGGAGGGTCGTCACGGGAAATCCTTCGGGGCTGCCGCATCCGAGGGTCGGCCGCGGGCCAACGACGGTTTCCGGCCTCAGAGGTCGGAATCGCCGGGCGGCAAACCGCGCTTCGGCGGTGCCAAACCGGGCGGAGCCAGGCCGGGCGGCTTTGCCGGCAAAGGTGGCGGCGCGGGTGGCGGCAACGCGCGCCCAGGCGGTCGGCCCGGTTCGCCTCGGGGTGGTGCCAAGCCCGGCGGTGGACGACCGCCACGCGGGACACGATGAGGATCGTCGGCGGGGCGTGGCGGGGCAGACGGCTCGCCACGCCGCGCACCGATGCGATCCGGCCGACCTCGGATCGCCTTCGCGAGGCGCTCTTCAACGTGCTGCTGCATGCCTATGACGAGACCCTGGCGGGAGCGCGGGTCCTCGATCTTTTCGCCGGCACCGGGGCGCTCGGCTTCGAGGCGCTCTCGCGAGGCGCCGCCTACGCCCTGCTGGTCGATGAAGGCGCCGAGGCCCGCGCGGTCATCCGCGCCAATATCGAGGCGCTGGGCGCCGAGGGCGTGACCCGCCTGTTCCGCCGGGACGCCACGCGTTTGGGGCCGGCGGGATCGGCCGGACAATTCTCGCTCATGTTCTGCGATCCGCCCTACAGCCGCGATCTGGCGCCGCGCGCTCTCGCAAGCGCGGCCGCAGGGGCGTGGCTGGCACCTGGCGCTCTGGCGGTGGTCGAGGAGGCCGAAGGCGCGACGGTCACGTGGCCGGAGGGATTTACCGAACTTGAGCGCCGCGTATACGGCGAGACCGCCGTCGGCTTCGCCCGATTCGCTGCCTGAATCTGGTTCAGTCCGTGTCCACCGGCGCGCCGAGAGGCCCAAAATGGATCGCGAGCCAGATCGTCGGCGACTCTGTCCGCTTCACGCGATGCCGGCGATGCGCCGCGATCAGGACCGCGTCGCCCACGTTGAGGCATCGAGGCTCTGCCTCGTCGGCGAATCGCAGCTCGGCTGAGCCCACCAAGACCGTCACCCACTCAGCCTGCGGCTGGTCATAGTAGAAGCCGGGAGGGCTCGCTTGGCCGGTCGAGACGATGCGCTCCACGCGCAGCCCCTGTACGGCGAGCAGAACCGACACGATCTCCTCGGGAGAGTCGACGGGCACATCGGCCAGGAGGTTGACGACGGTCGTCGGCGACTTCATCGCCCTACCCTAGAGCAATCCGCCGATCCGGCGCGCCCGAAGCTGATCCGGCCCAAGCGGCTCGGCACAGGGCGATCAGGCGCCTTTCGCCTCGTTCTGGTCGGATTGCCGAGCCGGCGCCTCCTCGGCTGCCCGGCTCTGGCCGACACGAGCCGCAGACTTCACCAACGACAGCACGTCGCGACGCATGTGTTCGTCGGCGATCTGATTATAGGCGCGCAGCAGCTCGACGGCGCCGGAGACGCGCAGCAGAGCGGGACCGCTGTCGCCCGCGACTTCCGGCTCGGGCTCGAAGAAGCTCGACACCGGGACGCCGAGCCGCTCGGCAATCGCCTGGAGGCGGCCCGCTCCGACCCGGTTCTTGCCCGTCTCGTACTTCTGAACCTGCTGGAAGCTCACGCCCAGCGCGCTGGCCAGCGCCGACTGGCTCAGTCCGTTCGCGGCGCGCAGGAATGCGATGCGGCTGCCGACCCCGTGATCGATGGCCGTGGTCTGCTTCGGCTTGAGGGTGGGATTGGCCATGAGAGGTAGTCCGAAGGTCGTATCAGTTGGAAGGCATGCTCGGCTGGACCAAAGCCGCCGATAACAACCCTCAGGTGCTTCATCGCGCGGCTGGGATCCCGGCCTGACATCCTTTGATGCCACAGTCCCGCCGCGCGCGCAACGAATGGTTACGCTTGTGAAATCTGAGGTCACCAGCATATCCGCGCTGCCCACGATGGGGTGGACCGAGCGGCCCATGAAATCCCTGCTTGATGCTTATGGAAAACGCGCGAAAGTACGCAGAAACTGACTATCGAACATTTGATCGCGCGGAAAAAATGCGACGGCATCCGCGTGAGTGTTGAGAGATCGCTTGCTATCAACCGCGGCCTTCCCTGGACCGACTGCACGAATCCTCGAGCGGGCCGCGTCCGGTGCCGCGCTCACGCTGTCGGGCCGAGCCAATCGGTCACGATCTTGAGTTGATCGTCATCCAGCAGCGCGGGCGCGTGGCCGCAATCAGGGATTTCGATGCGCTCCGTCGGCGGGCCACGCCGCGTCATCTCATCGGCGGTCGATGCCAGGAGCAGTTCCGATTGGGCACCGCGCAGAAGCAGGACGGGACAGGTGATCGCGTCCCAGTCGCGCCACATGCTGACGCTGTAGACCCGACCGGGCCGGAACGCGTCCCCGATGCCGGGATCGTAATGCGGGCGCCAGCCGCCATTCGGCTCGCGGAAGAAGCTGTGCTTGGCGATGTGACGCCACTGCTCGTCGGTCAGCGCTCCGAATGCGGCCAGCACGGTGCGCAGACGTGATTCGCCCGAGGCGAGGTTGTGGTGCAACCGCGGCGCGTCGCGCAGGCGCGAGCCGATATGGCGGATGGGCGCCCAGGGCAGGAACGGGCCGATGTCGTTGATGACCATGCGGCGGATCGGCGTGTTGGCCGCTGCAGCCAGGACCATGCCGGTGAGGCCGCCGAGCGAGGTTCCGACCCAATCGATCTTCCCGGGGACGCGCAGATGGGCGATCAGCGCCGCCATGTCGGCGGCGTATTGCGGCAGGCCGTAATGTTCCGGATCCTTCAGCCAACCGCTGAGTCCCCGGCCTGGCAGGTCCGGGCAGACGACGCGGTAGCCCATCTTGGCCAGCCGGTAGCCCAGAGGATCGAAGTCGCGGCCCTGCCGACTCAAGCCGTGGACGCAGACGACCACGTGCGGGCTGTCCGGGTCTCCCCATTCCACATAGGCGATCCGGTGAAAGTCGTGCGGCGCGTAGGCCCAGAACTGCCCGGTCCGGAACGGCACGTCGGCGCTGCTGAGATCGTCGAGACGCGGCATCGCTTCGGCCGGACTCGCCGCGGCCTGCCCCCCCGAGAGCAAGGTCACGGTGTTTCGGTACGGGCGGCGGCCTCGCGGGCGAGGCGGCTGGTCGTCTGGTGGAGATCGACCATCTGTTCCGTCAGCCGGCGCGACTGTTCCTGCATGAAGGTGATGTTCAGCGCAGCGACTTCCCTGGCATCGGCCGCCTTGGCGACGCGCTCGGCAAAATCCAGCGTGGCGCGGACATTCGTGTCGGTCGCCACCAGCATCCGGTGTCCGATCTCGCGCATCGCCGCCATGGCATGGACGGCGTTATCCTCGAAGGCGTTGTAGAGCCGCGCGCCGGCCGCGTCCCACTGCTCGCGCACCTTGCGGGCGCCGGTGACGTTGCTATCGGTGAGCTGATGTGCGGTCTCGCGACTGGACCCCATGACCGAGCGCCAGCCCTCGAAACTCTGGGCCATCGACGCCTCGAATGCGTTGAGCGCCATCTCGCCGGCCTCCGCGAGGCGCTCATAGGACTCGCGCGCCCGCGCAACGCCGCCCTCGGCCATTGCGCGCCCGGCCTGGCCGGAGATCGCCGGCAGGTTGTCGTTGCCCAAGATCGTCCCCCGTTGCTCGCGAGACACCGGCGGCCCGCACCACCGGCATCCGTCAGCGGCGTCCTGGCGTCAACCATGCCCTGTGACAGAAGGGGACCGCGGCACGCGCTGCGGCGGCATTCGTGATTGACAGCCGGCTCTGCCGCGAAATCATCTCCGTTCGGGAGCGAACGCCACGCCCGCAGCCCGACAGAAGGCAGAACGATGCCGGAGACCTGCCCGCCGTCTTCCCAGCCGAGAGACGCCGGCCATCATCCCTTCGAGACGGGATTGGACCGGACGCCCGCCAATTACGTGCCGCTGACTCCCGTGAGTCTTCTGGCGCGCGCCGCCGCCGCATCGGGGGCCGGGACCGCCATCATCGACGGGAGCCGGCGCCTCACCTATGCGGAGCTCTACACACGCTGTCGCCGCCTCGCCTCCGGCCTCGCCCGTCTCGGAATCGGGCGGCTCGACACTGTGGCGATCCTCGCGCCGAACGTGCCCGAGATGATCGAGGCCCATTTCGCCGTGCCGATGCTCGGCGCCGTGCTGAACCCGCTTAACACCCGCCTCGATCCGGCGACGATCGCCTTCTCCCTCGCGCATGGCGGCGCCCGGGTGCTGATCGTCGAGGCCGAGTACGGCGCGCTGGCGGCGCGGGCCCTGGCCGATCGGGCCGAGCCCATTCGCGTGGTGACGATCGGCGAGACCGGCTTGGCTGGGGCGATCCCGTACGAAGGTCTGCTTGATGCGGGCGACGCCGATCACGTCTGGACCGGCCCGGAGGACGAATGGCAATCGCTCTGCCTCCTCTACACGTCCGGCACGACCGGCGACCCGAAGGGCGCGGTCTACAGTCACCGCGGCGCCTATCTTCAGGCGCTCGGGAATGCCGTCACCTTCGGCCTGACGGCGGAGAGCGTGTATCTCTGGACCCTGCCGATGTTCCATTGCAGCGGCTGGTCGTATCCCTGGGCGAGCGTAGCCGCCTGCGCCACGCAGGTCTGCCTGCGCAAGGTCGAGCCGGCAGCGATCTTCCGGCTCATCGCCGAGCACGGCGTGACGCATCTCTGCGGCGCCCCGATCGTGCTCTCGATGATCGCACACGCGCCGGCGACGGACCGGCTGGCCTTTCCGCAGCGGGTGCGCTGCGCGGTCGGCGGCGCGGCCCCCTCATCGACGATCATCCGGACGATGGAGGAGCTCGGCTTCCAGGTGACGCATCTCTACGGCGCGACCGAGAGCTACGGGCCGGCCACGGTCTGCCTCGCACAGCCGGATTGGGTCGATCTGGCGGACGACGACCGCTACGCCCGCATGGCGCGCCAGGGCGTGCCGCTCGCGACGCTCGAGGGCGTGTCGGTCGTCGATGTGGCGACCGGCCGGCCCGTCCCGCAGGACGGCACGGCGGTCGGCGAGATCTGCCTGCGCGGCAACACGGTGATGAAGGGCTATCTCGGCAATCCCGACGCCACCGGGCGGGCGCTCGCCGGGGGCTGGTACCGGACGGGCGACCTCGCCGTCTGGCATCCGGACGGCTCCGTCGAGATCAAGGACCGGGCCAAGGACATCATCATCTCGGGTGGCGAGAACATCTCAAGCCTGGAGGTGGAGGAGGTGCTGATGCGCCATCCCTCCGTGATGCTGGCGGCGGTCGTGGCGCGGCCGGATCCGACCTGGGGCGAGAGTCCCTGCGCGTTCCTCGAAGTGAAGCCGGGCTCCGACGCACCGACCGAACAGGATGTGATCGCGTTCTGTCGCGACCGGATGGCGCGGTTCAAGCTGCCGAAGACGGTCGTGTTCGGACCGTTGCCGAAGACTTCGACCGGCAAGATCCAGAAATTCGTGCTGCGGGAACAGGCTCGGGCGCTGTGACGGGGCGCCCCGGGCCTTTCTGCCCCTTCACCCCTTCGAGGCGGCGGGCTTCCACACCCGCGCGGCATTCTCCGCTGCCGCCGTGAGGGCCGCGTGCAGATCGGGATCGGCATCGCGCATGCCTGTGCGGATCGCCTGGACGAGAGCCTCGACCGGCTCGCCGGCCAGGACGCGCTCGGCCGTCGCATTCAAGGCGTCGGACTCGACGATCTCGCGCGCGGCGATCCCGATCGCGTTGGCCACCATCAGCGCGACGTAGCGCGGTCGGCCGGTCAGGGCCGGGAGAACCTCATCGGTGAGGGCCCGGCGGGCGGCGTCGAGAAGGGCGGCGCCGGAAGGCTCGTCCTGCATGATCAGCTCCAGGCCCCGGGGGCGGTTGCCCGCAGGATGGTTCGTTCCAGGTCGGGGACCATCCGGCCGGTCAGCGCCAGCTCAAGGGAGAACTCGCGGCCGGAGACGTGGCGGGCGCCCTGCTCCAGGGCGATCACCGCCCAGCGCAGATGGGCCAGCACCTCCCAGTACGCCACGCGGTCAGGATCGATCGCGCGACCGCTCGCGGCCGTGTAGCCGCGGTAGAAGGCCCTGCGCGATCCGATCCCGCCAGCCTCCAGGTCCGGTCTGCCGAAACGCCAGCAGGCGGCACAGAACCAGCCCAGATCCTGAGCGGGATCGCCCCAGCCGGCGAATTCCCAATCGAGCACGGCGGTCAGGCCCGAGCCGTCGACCATGTAGTTGCCGGTGCGGAAATCCCGATGCACCAGGGTCGGGTCCGGGCAATCGGGGGCGCGCACCGCGCCCCAGCGCAGGCCCCATTCGATCGCCGGCCGCCGCGCGCCGATCCCGTCGAGATTCGCGCGGAGCCGCGCGATCTCGGCGCGGGCCGGGTTCGCCTCCGGCGCGCCCAGGAAGGCGAGCGCGGCGGGCAACGGCTGACGGGCGTCGAGGCTCGCGTGAATCCGGGCAAGCTCGCGACCGAGATCCTCCGCGAGACGCTCCCGGTCACCCCCGAGGCTCAAGTCTTTGGCAATCCGCGGCCCGAGGCCGACGCCTTCGACCAAGCCCATGAGCGCGAACGGCGCGCCGACCACGGCCGGGTCGGTACAGAACCCGACCGGCTCCGGCACGCGCACGCCGGCGCTCCAGACGGCTTCCAGAATCCGGAATTCTTCCGCGCGCGAGCGGCTCGACGCGATGGTCGCGGCCGCATCCATGCGCAGCACGTAGGCCCGGACGCCGTCCCCGAAGCGGCAGCGCACCAGCCTGTTCTCCTGGATCGAGCCGCCGCCGAGTGGGCGGATCTCCTCGATCGCGAGGTCCGGGCAGCCGAGATGGTCGGCCATCCAGGCGCGCAGGCGGTTCGCGTCCATCCGCTACAGGCCCGAGACGAGGTGGCCGCCATCCACCGCCACGACGCTCCCGGTCATGTAGGCGCCGGCATCGGAGGCGAGGAGCATCAGCGGGCCGTCCAGTTCGGCCGCCTCGCCGAGCCGGCGCTGCGGAATGCGCTTGATCAGCGCCTTGCCGGCATCGGACTCGAAGAACGCGTCGTTCAGCTCGGTCTTGATGTAGCCCGGCGCCAGGGCGTTCACCCGGATCCCGTGGCGCGCCCATTCGAGAGCCAGGCTCTTGGTGAGCTGCACCACGCCGGCCTTCGAGACCGCGTAGGGCGCGAGCCCTCCGGTGACACGCAACCCTAAGATCGACGCGATGTTGACGATGCTGCCGCCGGCGCCGTGGCGGGCCATGCGCCGACCGGTCGCCTGGGCAACCAGCCACACGCCCTTCAGGTTCGTGTCGAGCACCGCATCCCAGTCGTCCTCGTCGAGGTCGAGCGCGGCCTTTGTCGCGGTGACGCCGGCATTGTTGACGAGCACTCGGACCGGACCGAAGCGCGCTTCCGCGGCCTTCAGCGCCTGCTCGATGCTCGCTGCGTTGGTCACGTCCATCACCACCGCATGGGCCTGCCCCCCCTTACCTTCGACGCGGGCGACCGTCTCGGCGAGGGCGTCGGCCCGTCGCGCGCAGAGGGTCAGCCGCGCCCCGGCCCGCGCCAGGGTCCCGGCGAAGTGGCGGCCGAGTCCGCTGGATGCCCCGGTCACCAGGACGTGCCGCCCGGCGAGATCGAAGGGGTTCGTCATCTCAGTGCAGCCGCTCGACGGCCAGAGCGATCCCCTGGCCGCCACCGATGCACATGGTCACCAGCCCATAACGCCCGCCGCTGCGAGCCAGCTCGTAGAGTGCCTTCACGGTGATGATCGCGCCGGTGGCGCCGATCGGATGGCCCAGCGCGATGGCGCCGCCGTTCGGATTGACCTTGGCGGGATCGAGATCGAGTTCGCGGGACACCGCGCAGGCCTGGGACGCGAAGGCCTCGTTCGACTCGATGACGTCGAAATCCGCCGCGCGCAGGCCCGTGCGCTTGAGCAGCCGTCGCACGGCCGGAACCGGGCCCATGCCCATCTCGGACGGATCGACGCCGGCATGGGCGTAGCCGACGATGCGGGCGAGCGGCGTGCGGCCGTCGCGCTCCGCCTTGGTGGCGCTCGACAGCACGAGGGCGGCGGCGCCGTCATTGAGGCCCGAGGCGTTGCCGGCCGTGACGCTGCCGGTCTTGGAGAAGGCCGGGCGCAGCTTGGCGAGATCCTCGGCGCGCGTGGATTTCGGGTGCTCGTCGGTATCGAACGCCACCGTCTCGCGCCTGCGCTGGATCTCGACGGGCAGGATCTGCTCACGGAACCGTCCCTCCCGGATCGCCCGGGCGGCCCGAGCCTGGCTCTCGGCGGCGAAATCGTCCTGCGTCTCGCGGGGGATGCCGTAGCGCTCCGCGATGTTCTCGGCGGTCACGCCCATATGGCCGTTGCCGAACGGGTCGCTCAAAGCACCGAGCATATAATCGACGAGTACGGCGTCGCCCATGCGCTGGCCGGTTCGCCCGTTCTTCAGGAGATGCGGCGAACGGCTCATGCTCTCGGTGCCCCCGGCCACTGCCGTGTCGGCGTCGCCGAGCAGGATGGACTGCGCCGCCGAGACGATCGCCTGGAGGCCGCTGCCGCAGAGCCGGTTGACCGTCATGGCCGGCACCTCCTTGGGGAGGCCGCCCTCCATGGCTGCGACGCGGGCGATGTAGGCGTCCCGCGGCTCTGTCGGGATCACGTTGCCGAGGACGACGTGCCCCACAGCCTCGGGTCGCGTGCCGGACCGGCGCAGCGCCTCCGCGATGCACTGGGCCGCGAGGTCCGACGGCGGGATCGCCGCCAGCGCGCCCCCGAAAGTGCCGATCGCGGTCCGCACCGCGCCTGTGATCACGACGTCGGTCATGCTCGTCATCTCTCGCTTACGCGCCCACCGGCCACGACCAGAAGGCGTCGCCCTCGGCGTCCAGGTTCCGGTTGAGTACCATCTTGTGGACCTCGTCGGCCCCGTCCACCAGCCGCGCCTGCCGGGCGTAGCGGTAGATCCATTCGAGCGGCGTGTCGGTGGAGTAGCCCCGGGCGCCGTTGATCTGGATCGCAACGTCGGCGGCCGCGTGGAGCAGGTTGGCCACGTGGACCTTGGCCATCGAGACTTCCTTGCGGGCGAAGCTGCCCTGGTCGAGCGCCCAGGCGGCCTTCATCACCAGCAGACGGCCGATCTCGATCCGCATGGCGAGGTCGCCCAGCATGAGCTGGATGCTCTCGCGGTCGGCCAGGCGGATGCCGAAGCCGTGGCGCTCGGCCGCGTAGGCCCGGGCGATCTCGACGCAGCGCTTGGACAGGCCGAGCCAGCGCATGCAGTGGGTCAGCCGCGCCGGGCCGAGGCGGATCTGCGTGAGCTTCAGGCCGTCGCCCTCGTTCATCAGGACGTTCTCGGCCGGAATCTCCAGCCCCTCGAACAGCAGCTCGCAATGGCCGCCATGCTCCTCCGGCCCCATGATCGGGATGCGGCGCAGGATTCGCCAACCGGGCTGGTCCTTGTGGAACAGGAAGGCGGTCAAGCCCTTGCGCGCGTCGTCCGAGGTGCGCGCCATCAGGATGAAGTGGTCGGCCTCCTCGGCGCCGGTGATGTACCACTTGCGGCCGGCGACCACGTAGGTGTCGCCGCGGCGCTCGGCGCGGGTCTGGATCATGCCGGGATCCGAGCCGCCGCCGGGATGCGGCTCGGTCATGGCGAAGGCCGACCGGACCCGTCCGTCCACGATCGGCGCCAGCCAGCGTTCCTTCTGGGCGGAAGTCGCGACCTTCTCGAGCACCATCATGTTGCCGTCGTCCGGCGCGGCCGAGTTGAACACGACCGGCCCGAAGATCGAGCGGTTCATCGCCTCGTAGCAGACCGCCATGCCCACCTTGTCGAGCCCGGCGCCGCCGGTCTCGGGCTTCAGCTGGAGGCACCACAGGCCCTGCTCGCGCGCGAGGCCGCGCAGCCGCGCCAGCTCGGCGAGGCTGATGTTGCCGTGCCCGTCATAGGCCGCCGGCTCGGATTCGAGCGGCACGATGTGGGTATCCACGAAGTCGGCGATCCGGGCGCGATACGCCTCGACGCGTGGAGCGATGGTGAAATCCATGGTCGCGGCCTCCGACGGATGCCCGTGCGCGGTCGGGGGCCGCCCACCGGGCCGGGCACACCCGCTCTCGTCCGTTCTCTCCACGATCGAGACCCGGTCAGGCAACCGCCCGGCGAAACGAAGTGCCGCGGCTGTTCGGCGCCCATGCGGTCCGCGGCGGTGCTCAGCGTCGGCCGAACAGCCGCTCGATGTCGGAGAGCTTCAGCTCGATCGATGTCGGGCGCCCGTGATTGCACTGACCGGAATTGGGCGTCGCCTCCATCTCGCGGAGCAGGGCATTCATCTCCTCCGGGCGGAGGCGCCGCCCGGCGCGGATCGAGCCGTGGCAGCTCATCCGCGACAGGACGGCGTCGAGACGCCGCCCGAGCGGACCGCCCTCCGTGGCCGGCGCGCCGCCCTCCTCGTCGCCGCTCGCCTCCAGCGCGTCGAGGATGTCGGTGACGAGGTCGCGCACCGAGGCGCCGATCAGCGCCGCCGGTACCTCGCGCACCAGCACGGCGCCAGGGCCGAAGGCCTCGATCGCGAGCCCGAGCCGGTCGAGATCCGGCGCGGCCGCGACGAGCCGCTCCGCTTCCTCCGGACTCATCTCGACCACGTCGGGGATCAGCAATCCCTGACGGGCGATTCCGCCCTGCGCCCGCTCGGCCTTCATCCGCTCGTACACGAGCCGCTCATGCGCGGCGTGCTGGTCGACGATCACGAGGCCGTCGCGGGTCTGAGCGAGGATGTAGGTCTCGTGGATCTGAGCGCGTGCCGCGCCGAGGGGGTGGTCGACGGCTTCCGCAGCCTCGGAGAAGGACCGGACATCCGCATGGGGCGGGGCCTCGATCTCCGGCCCCGCGAACGGAGCCTGGGCCGCCTCGGCGAAACCGGGCGCGTCCGACAGGACGAAGGCCGGATCCGGCGCGCGCGTCGCGGGGGCGGGCCGCCAGGCGTCCGACCTGCCGTAACCCGGAGGCGCCCCGACCGACGGCGTACCGGCCGCAAACGGGCTCGGGCGCGCGGGTTGGAACAGGCTCGGCGCGGCAATCCCCGTATGGGTCGCGAGCGGTGGCCCGGCCGGCCGCAGGGCATCGAGGGTCCGGGCGGCACCGGTCGTGGCCGAACGGGCGCCGCCCCGGCGCAAGGCGTCGTGGATGGCGCTCACCACCAGGGCGCGCACGAGGCCGGGCTCTCGGAACCGCACCTCCGTCTTGGCCGGGTGGACGTTGACGTCGACGAGCTCCGGATCGCACGTGATCGTGAGGCCGAGCACCGGGTGCCGGTCGGAGGCCAGCGTGTCGGCGTAGGCGCCGCGCACCGCCCCGAGCAGCAGACGGTCGCGCACCGGGCGGCCGTTGACCGTGAGGTGGATGTGGGTCGCCGCAGCCCGGTGGTAGGTCGGCAGCCCGACATGGCCGGTCACCGCGAAGCCCTCGCGGCCGAGAGACGCCGGCAGGGCATTGGCGGCGAAATCCGGTCCCAGCACCGCAGCGAGCCGGCGCAGTTCCGCCTCCGGCCCGCTCTCTGCCGGGAGAACCAGCGGCTGCCCGGCATCGGCGCGCAGGGTGAAACGGATCCCCGCTTGCGTAACGGCGAGCCGGCGCAGGATCTCGGCGATGGCCGCGTTCTCGGCGCGGTCGGATTTCAGGAACTTGAGCCGGGCCGGCGTCGCGGCGAACAGCTCGGTCACCTCGATCCGCGTGCCGCGCTGCGCCGCCGCCGGGCGCACCGGTCCCTTCAGGCCGGCTTCCACGGTGAGGCTCGCCCCCGCCTCGGCGTCCGGGGTCCGGCTGACGATGGCGAGCCGCGACACCGCGCCGATCGACGGCAAGGCCTCGCCGCGAAATCCCAGCGTGTCGATCGCCGTGAGATCGCCTCCGGGCAGCTTGGAGGTGGCGTGGCGCTCGACCGCGAGGTCGAGGTCGGCCGGCGTCATGCCGATCCCGTCATCGACGACGCGGATCAGCCGCCGGCCGCCGGCCTCGACCGTGACCTCGATGGCTCGCGCTCCGGCATCGATGGCGTTCTCGACGAGCTCCTTCACGGCCGAAGCCGGGCGCTCCACGACCTCGCCGGCCGCGATGCGGTCGACGAGCACGGGATCGAGGCGGCGGACGGGCGGCGCGGCGGAGGTCTTGGACATCTGTCGCCACGATAAGCCCTGGGCGGCCCCGAACCAATCGGGCGCCGGCAGAGGTCCGGCGCTCAGGCGCGCCGCTTGGCTCCGCCCAGAGAGATCCGGCCGGCGCTGCCGGTCCGCGTTCCGTGGCTGGGTGCCGCGTAGGGCCGGCGGGACAAATCGTAGAGGACGTTGCCGACGAGCCCGGCCGCGCGCCGCAGGGTCGTGCCGTCGCAGGTCGCCGCGACCCGGACCCCGATCTCGTGCGTGTGGCTGCGGCCGTAGAGCCAGACGGCCAGCCGCGCCCGGGTGGCCTCCGGGATGCCTTCGAGCAGATAGGTGGCGCCCTCGGCATCGGACTGAATCAGTCGGCCCACCGTTTCGGGCGAGACGGGGCAATCGTTGGCGGGATCGTCAATGCTGAGCGCGGGGGCCTTCGTCATGTCGGAACCTGACCGTTCTGGAACTTCAGGTTGAACGTTCTTGGTTAACGAAGGGTGACCAGGAATGGCGGTCGGCATAATCCTCTGACGGCACGGGCTGCTCCAACGCGTTGCGCGGCGCAGCCCGGATCCGCAACTGCAGACCCGCTGTCAGAGCGGTCTGCGGATCATGCGTGCGATCAGGCCGACGATCCCCTCGCGGAACAGCAGCACGCAGAGGACGAAGACGCAGCCCTGGATGATCGTCACCCAGGCCCCGAACTGGGCGAGGTAGGTCTCCATCGTGACGATCACCAGCGCGCCGACGATCGGCCCGAACACCGTGCCCATCCCGCCGACCAGCGTCATCAGCACCACCTCGCCCGACATCGCCCAATGGACGTCGGTCAGCGAGGCGAGCTGGAAGACGATCGCCTTGGTGGAGCCGGCGAGCCCCGCCAGTGTCGCCGAGAGCACGAACACCGCGAGCTTGTACTGGCTGGCCCGGAAGCCGAGCGAGATCGCCCTCGGCTCGTTGTCGCGGATCGCCTTCAGCACCTGCCCGAAGGGCGAGTGGATAATCCGATAGATCAGCAGCATCCCGGCCAGGAAGATCACGGCGACGACCGCGTACATTGCCCGGTCGTCCGCGAGGCTGATCACCCCGAACAGCGCACCGCGCGGCACCGCCTGGATGCCGTCCTCACCGCCGGTGAACTTCGCCTGCAGCGCGAAGAAGTACGCCATCTGGGCGAGCGCCAGGGTGATCATCGAGAAATAGATGCCCTGCCGGCGGATCGCCAGCGCGCCGAAGACCAGCCCCAGCAAGGCCGCCGTCGCCGTGCCGGCGAGGATCGCAACCTCCGGCGTGAAGCCGAGATGCTTGGCCGTGTAGGCGCAGAGATAGCTTGCCATGCCGAAATAGGCGGCGTGGCCGAACGAGAGCAGGCCGCCGTATCCGAGGAGCAGGTTGAAGGCGAGCGCGAACAGCGCGAAGCACAACACCTTCATCAGGTAGACGGGATAGAGGATCAGCGGCGCCACGATCAGCAGGACGGCGATGCCGACGAAGATCAGGCGATGAAGCGCCTTGTCATCCCGGCTCGTCGGCAAAGCGGCGGCGATCGGGGCGGCGTCGATGGCGGCGGTGTCGGCCATTGGGGGATGCCTCAGTTCGCGGTCAGGCCGTGCGCCCGAACAGGCCGGCAGGTTTGACGAGCAGCACCAGCACCATGATGACGAAGATCACGGTGGCCGAGGCTTCCGGATAGAACACCTTGGTCAGTCCCTCGACCAGGCCAAGGGCGAAGCCGGTGATCACCGAGCCGATGATCGAGCCCATGCCGCCGATCACCACGACGGCGAAGACGACGATGATGATGTCGGCGCCCATGTTGGGGTTCACCGAGTAGATCGGTGCGGCCAGCACCCCGGCGAAGCCCGCGAGCGCCACGCCGAAGCCGTAGGTCAGCGTCAAGAAAAGCGGCACGTTCACCCCGAAGGCCTGGACCAGGGTCGGGTTCTCGGTGGCGGCGCGCAGGTAGGCGCCGAGCTTGGTCTTCTCGATCACGAGCCACGTGGCGATGCAGACGGTGAGCGACGCCACGACCACCCAGGCCCGGTAGTTCGGCAGGAACATGAACGGCAGGCGCTGGCCGCCGGACAGCTCGGCCGGAATCGCGTAGGGCAGTCCCGAGACGCCGTACTGGTTGCGGAACAGGCCCTGGATGATCAGCGCCAACCCGAAGGTCAGCAGCAGGCCGTAGAGGTGATCGAGCTTGTAGAGCCGGGCGATCAGCACCTGCTCCAGCACGATTCCGAACGCGCCCACCACCAGCGGCGCGAGGCCCAGCGCCCACCAATAGCCGAGCCCGACATAGGTCAGCAGCATCCAGGCCACGAACGCGCCCATCATGTAGAGCGCGCCGTGGGCGAAGTTGATGATGTTCAGGAGCCCGAAGATGATCGCCAGCCCCAGCGACAGGATCGCGTAGAACGAGCCGTTGATCAGGCCGAGCAGCAATTGCCCGAACAGGGCCTGCGTCGGCACACCGAAGATCGTCGTCATGGCCGTTCTCCGCGCCCCGATCGCATGCTCAGCCCTTCACGAGGGGGCAGTTGCCCTCGTTGAGCGGCCG
>Ga0255028_100160_pt1 | contig 16238 bp, 35 predicted proteins | sample DRGLUT_MetaT_FD_178168 | JGI IMG/M metagenome (GOLD analysis project Ga0255028, IMG submission 178168) | Metatranscriptome of freshwater microbial communities from Pennsylvania, United States - DR:GLUT (Metagenome Metatranscriptome) | ecosystem: Environmental > Aquatic > Freshwater > Creek...
CCCAGACCCGCGGGAGTGCCCCGTCACTGGCCGGCTTCAGATCGGGCCGGTGGCCGGCTTCGCCTCGGAATGACGGCCGGCTTCAAATCGGAATCCCCGGCCGGCTTCGTCGGAATACGCACGAGGCTGGGATCAGCGAGGATGAAGCCGACTTCGATGCCGTGTTGAAGCGGATCGCGAAGCCGAAGGCGTAGTCGGCAAGAAGCTGACTTGCGGCCCTATGGGCTCCCTTGCACGTCGTTCAGCGTGTCAGCGATCTGCCGTTTCAGATCCTGAGCCAGCGGCGACGAGAGAAGCACAGCCGCTTCGCCGCCATCGGATCGCTTAAACCGAACAACGAGCGTTCTCCCGCCATCAATCGGCTCGACGCTGACCACCTGAACGGCAGCAAACACGTAGGGCTGATCGTCGTCTGACACGCCTGCGCTCCGCAAAGACGGCAGCGTCCTTCAGCTGCAAAGGCGGGTCAAGTCGTATGGCCGAGCGGGGCAATCGACGACGAAAAGCCCGCACCGGCGAACCGGGCGGGCTTCCCCAGATCCACCCACCGGGGGGATGAGCGTGAATCCGAGGCGATCCTACTGTGGTCTTGGACAAAGAAAAGCCCGCCGCGGCACTGGGCCGGACGGGCGAGGTATCCAGCCCTGGGATCAGGACAGATGCGTGATCTGGTGTGTTGTTCAAGCCATCAGGCAGCTTTGCGGCGGCCCTTGCGCTCGCGCTCAGCCATGGCGCCGGGCTGTCCGAGGCCGATCGCCTTGGCGAGGGCAGAACGCTGCTCGGTGTAGCTCGGGGCGACCATCGGGTAGTCAGCTGGCAGGCCGTAGCGGTCGCGGTAGCTGCGCGGGTCGAAGCCGTTGGCGCTCAGGTGGCGCTTGAGCGTCTTGTAAGTCTTGCCGTCGATGAAGCTGACGATCCCGTCGCGCTGAACCGACTTGCGGATCTGGGCGGCGCTCGGCTTCTCGACATCGGCCTGCGCGGCCGCGCCGGTGTCGGCGGTCAGGGTGCCGGCGACAAGGCCGGCGATCGCGCCATGCACGCGCGTGATCAGGGCCGGCAACTCGGCAACCGGCACGGGATTGTTCGACACATAGGCGGCTACGATAGCGCCAGTTAGCTCTGTAAGTTCCGGGGCATGTCCGACGTATTCGTCTGTCACTTTATTCCTGCCATGATCCTATCCATCGCGCAGATGTGCCGAGGACCAGGCCTTTATGTATGTGGTCCCTGAGAATGCAAGAGGCTACTCGGATATGCTTGCTCAGGCGGCAATAAACTTTGCGCGTTTGGCGGCCCCCGCGGCGATGTACAGCGCTCAGTCGTCGGTGTGTTGAGCCTGTTTCGGCCGGTCATAGCCCGTAATTGAGGAGGGTGAGACTACCACCTATCACGCACGCAATCAGCCAATTACAAGCGGCCATCATAAGCAGTTGATCCCTGCAGCATGGCCGAGCCGCGGATCTCACCGCTGCAATGCGCAAGGAAATGCCTGCCTCGGCAATGGCCGAGCGGGCTGATGTTGTCGCAAGTCAGACCGTGATCCGAGACACACAAGATACTGCCGCGACCCTCGCCACGACCGCACCGTCCGCCTCGCGTCAAAAAGCCCGCACCGGCGGACCGGGCGGACTGAGCGGATGGCGCTCGGTGCGTTAGACCAAATCCGAACCGCAATATTGATGCGTCAGAAGCACCTCGCGGCGCCCTGTCAAGGGACTATTTGGAAGTGGGACGAGCATTAACTCGTTAATCTTTATCCTTCGAAAATTCATTTTTTGCTCGCAAAAGCATGGCGCGAATATGTGCTCGTCTTTTGAGCTTGGCCGAAAGATCGTAACTGACTTGTTTTTCAACCTTTAGAACGACCGACATAACGGCCCTCCGAAACGCAAAAATGATCTGCAATGCAGAATGTCGTGGCTTGGGGACGTTCGTAGCTCGATATTCGTTCCCATCCCGATGCGGTTTCGCACGGAATGACCTACGTTATCTCCAGGGAAGAGCGCTGATCCAGGGGTCAAGAATGCTCAGACGGTTCTATTTCGACGTCGACAACGGCCAGGAGACAATCCGGGACGAGGAAGGGGTCGAGGCCGAGGACCTGGAGCAAGCGCTGGCCGAGGCGCGTGACGTCATCGGCGAGATGGCGGACGGCCTCGGTATCTTCGATCTCCACGACCCGTGGACGCTCGTCGTGTGTGATGAAACGGGACTCGCGGTCGCGTACTTGCCAATCGGACTGTTCTCCCGATCTCACCGGATGCCACGTAGAGGCTGAGCAGACGCTTTCATTGCGTCGGGCCACCGCAAAGTAAAGCCCGCGCCGGCGGACCGGGCGGGCGGAGTCAAGGGAGGCACGCCGGGATGGCTCCGTGGCGTGTAGAGCGATCGTCGCGCCGATCTGTTAACGGATGCTTAGCGCCTGCTGCCTCTCCGCTGCACCCAAGTCATCCGTCCACGCCGCATGTGATGGCGATGCATACGCGCATGCGTGATCATGTCGGTCGGTGTTGAGATGCCGGGGGTGGGACCAGCCGGCACGGCAGCTGCAGGCAGCGAGAGAATGGCGAGGCTGGCAGCGGCCAGGAGGCTGAGAGATAGGATGCGCATGGGTTTCCTCCGCGCCTCGGCGCAAGAGGAGCGCACCGGGCCCGTGGGAAGCGTCGCGACGCCATTATGGTTCAACGATCCTCAGGCCACGATCGGCGTCCGCTTCTCTGGTTCTGCACGATGGCGTTGGACGAGCCCGGCCGGCGCATGAAAAGGCCCGCGCCGGCGGACCAGGCGGGCGCATTGCGAGCTCAGGCAATGGCCGGTTGGCGATTGACCTGCGGAGCAGCAGGAAGCGCTTCTTCCGCAGGCGCAGCGCCAGAGCCCTCAACGAGGCCGATCAGATCGGCTTCCGAGACCTGGCGGCCATCAGGATCCAATACGGTGATGTCGCGGTCTCCTCTGGCGGTAAAATCGCGCAGCTTCTTCAGCGCCCAGTCAGCCGTTGGGCAGTTATAAATCACGCTGCCGTGTGATCGCACGCTTCGGACAACGTAGATGTGCGATCGGTCCATCAAACGTCTATCCCCGAGGCACCGAGGATCGCTCGCTGCTTTAGAATGCTGACGCGATTGGTTCGGATCACACGTTCCAGATCAGTCGCGCCGGGATCACCCGCCTTGCGTAGCCTATCTGCGGCAACCGCTAGGGACGCGATCAACTGCTCATCCAGAGCCAAGGTGAGCGCCATCCTGCGGTAAAGGCGATCACGCTCGATATCGGTATGTTTTACCAGCTTCGGCATGCCCTCGTAACGGCGCAGCTTAAAAATGGTTCGCCCGTGAAGGTCGCCAACGGCACAAAGATACCCCGCGCGGCGTTGCCGGCAGAGCTGAAGGTTCGAGAGATCCGGTGCTTTACGCCGAGCATCGACCTGGAGCTTACCGCCGGATCGCGCGTAGGAAAGCCCGCCACGGCAGTGGTGGCTGCCGGACGGGCTCCCAGATCCGAGCCTCGGGGGGAATAACTCTAGACCCGAACGGATCCTACGCCGACCGCGGACAAAGAAAAGCCCCGCACAGCGGTGCCGGCGGGGCTGAAGAATGAGTACGCAGAGGATGGCGATCGGCGGCTACTTGTTCCCGCCACCGCCGCCGCCCTGAGGCGCCGCACGTTCCGGCTGATTTGCATTGCCCGCAGACGAGGAGTTGTTCGATCGCGTGTCAGCCGGCTGCCCGGTCGGCGATCCTGTGACGGCACCTGGAGCACCGGTCGACCCCGCCTGGGGCGTGGCCACGCCCGGCGAGCTCGACGGCGCACCTGGCGTTGCGGCCGGCGCCTGCGCGTAGGCTGAGCCAGCAAGAAGTGCAGACAGCGGCACGGCGGCCATGAGAGTGTGGCAGCGCATAAGAACCTCCCTAGTTGTTGAGCCGAGGAACGCACGCGCCGTCGAAGAGGTTCAAATCGCACGAAAATACCGCCTCGGCCGGAGCCGGGCGGTTCGAGAGAATCTATGCTTGGGGTGCTGGGTAGACGCGCGGGTGGCGGCGCGGTTCCCGCTCAGGGCGGCCGCTTCCGATCCGCGACCCAGCCGCCGACGAACAGCCCGATCGCAAGGCCGATGCCGAGCCACATCATGGTCTCGGCGGGATGGGTCCAGAGCATCAGGCGTGAGTAAAGCTGCCTGCCGGGAAGCTCGCTGACGTGGATGCTGACGCGAGCTATTACTTGGGCCTCAAGGCGCCGTCGGCTGCGGCCAGGCGCTCCTGCGCACCCTGGAGGTCCTAGTGGGCAGGGGACGGCGTCCCGTGCCGTCCCTCCTGGCCGCCGGGCGCTGGCAGGACGAGGCCGCCCTCAAAGCCGCCCTGGAGACACTCAGGCCGAAGCCGGCTGCGATCGGCCTTCGCATCTTCCGACAAAGGCCGGGGGCGGCTCGCGAAGTCCTGAAACGACCGGCCCCTCCTGAGCCGCGATGCTGACACGAAGCCGTAACACCACGGCCGAATGATCGCCTTGGACCAGCGATAGCTGCATGCGCTTCCGCAGGCACCGGAGCGTGAGCATGACGTCAGCTGACCTGGACCAGCGCGCCGAGCTGACCATCTGGCCCAGCCGGCATCCAGCTCAGGGCGTAGAGGGCCGCCCCTTCGCGACTTTGCGCGAGGCGCTTGCCGCGGCCGCTGAGCTCATTGAGGCCGAGGACGCACAGACCTGGATCATCACTGAGAGCGGCAAGATCCTCTCGCCGCACTGGATCCGAGCGACGGTGGTCTCCAGTCGCCAACAGTAGTCGCGATCTGGACAGCCTTAGGCTGCCGCACCCCGACGATTACGAACCGTGTCGGGCAGACGTCGCGTCCGCCTCACTCGGGCCGACACGCGAAGGAAGGTCACGAAGTTCTCTGCCTCATCAAGGCTCATACCGCTGGCCACGGGATCGTGGTCCTGCACGACCATGTGGGTGCCATCGCCGGCGAGCTTGACGCTGATCCTCGGCATACGCCTCTCCCTGTAGGATCTCAGGAGGCGCTCTGTTTTGGATCGGCGCCTTTCTCGCTCAACAGCGAACCAGACGTGTGGTTCGAGCCGGCAGTCGGGCGTCCACAGATCCTTGATTGTGATGGGCCTGCGGCTGGACCAGCGGAAGGCGGGGCGGCGCCGAGGCGGCCGATCCGGGCGTGGTCAGGCGCCGTCCTCGACGATCAATCCACCAAGCCAAGCGACGGCCGCCTCTAGCGTGTCGAACCGGTGCGCTTCCTGCGTGAACGGCGCTGGGAGGGGCGGAGCTGCATCCAGCAACTCCACGTCCCAGCCTCTAACCATGCCGCCTCCCGTGATGCCCCGAGTCACGCTCCCTACGACCGTCTTGTCGAGGATCAGGTCGTAGCTGCCCGGGGCTAGGCGATTGAGCGTGAAAGGCATCAACGTATCAGCAGCGGCAGCACGATCGCTGTGGCCGACCCGCCGGCGATTGCGGCGTCCGAGAAGGCTCCGATCGGATCATCGGGGCACACGAATGCCCAGTCTGCGCATCCCGCCAAAATAACAACGGCCAGAGCCGCCAGGATCAAACGGGTTCGGAGAGGCGGCTGTATCATACACCGGTCCTACGCTTGAACCGATGTAGTAGATACCCGCGACACTCAGCCCTGAGAGCGGAAAACCCGCCCCGAATCGTGCCCGGTGGGTGCCGCGGGAAGCCGTCCGTTATGGGACCGACTCCTGCAGGGGCTTCCCCTTGTCGACGACGTAGACCGACAGGACCCTGATGGTCTTGTCGCCGATCACGGTGTAGCCTGAGTGATGGGCGCCGCGCGGGATGATACCGTTCTCGCCAGGGATGCGCTCCCGCGGAAGCTGGCCGACCTCCTGCACCATGCCGCCCTCCAGCACGAAGAACGTCTCTTCCCCGTGGTGGAAGTGACGCGGTGACGTCGCGCCCGGCGGGAATTCCACAAGCTGAGAGACGATCTCCATGTGATTGAGCCCGGCGACCGGCGATCGGCTGAGTTCAGTGCGCTTGATCGCTGGAGCCGATTCAAGGTCCGAATTCACCAGTCGCTCCCTAGGATCGACGCCGGATGATGCGGAGCCATCGCCGGAAGCGGATCCGCCGCATGAGGATGACCACGCGGATCAGCTCGCGCCAACCCATCGGCGGCTTCCTGGGCGTTGGTAGCTCAACCGGCGGCTCACCGCTTACGAGCAAGCCTACGGCACCGGAGCGATCCGGCTGACGGACGAGGATCTCCAGGCCGCCGGCCTCTCAAGCACAGCTGACTGAACGAGAGAGCCCCGACCGCCTGAGCGGTCCGGGGCCTCACGCCAACGATCAGGCCCTCTTACGGCCCGTCGAAGCGTTCGCTGCCATCGCGCCGGGCCGGCCGAGGCCGATCGCCTTGGCCAGAGCGGAGCGCTGCTCGGCGTAGCTCGGCGCCGTCATCGGGTAGTCCGCGGGCAGGCCGTAGCGCTCGCGGTAGCTGCGCGGATCGAGGTCGTGGCTGGTCAGATGCCGCTTCAAGGTCTTGTAGGTCTTGCCGTCGATGAAGCTCACGATGCCGTCGTGCTGAATCGACTTCCGAATTTGCGCAGGAGTGGGTTTCACAACCTGCCTCTCAATGACGACTGCTGACGGAGTGGTCCCGGTCGCCAACCCACGGACGGCATCGTGCACGCTTCGGATAAGGTTCGGAAGCTCTGCGACCGGTACGGAGTTGTTGGACACGTAAGCGGCGACAATATCGCCAGCCAACTCGCTGAAGTTGGTTTGTTGATCCGACGTTTCTTCCATTGAGCCGAACTTCCTGTGTCACGCCTCGAACTCGAGGTGGCCCTCGGTGCTTCCATTGATCGTGAAAATCAACTGGCGCCTCGCAAGATATTCACGGAATTGCTGCTCCAATCCCATGTAATCGTTGCGACAGCGAGAGCCATAGGTCGGGTCTCGGCTATCGGGCAGCTCCGCCCATCGACCTACGCAAACGTGGCGACTCCGATATCCCCGACTTTGTCGCTCATGTGCAGCTTGCGGTCTTTGCCGAATAGCCTTCTGTAAACTATCAGCCTCAAGCGGGGCGAAAGCGCTACTCTCCTGTGGGGAATGTAAAGTGGAAGAAGAAGCTGAAATTGAGAACCTCGGCCAGCCGGATCTGGTCGGCCTAACGGCGGACCTTGTAGCTGCCTACGTATCGAACAACCGGGTCCCGCCAGGCGAGATGCCAGCGCTGCTGGCTACCGTCCATGCCGCGATTTCTGGTCTCGGAAAGGGCCAGCCCGAGGAGAAGCCCGACGAGAAGGCGACGCCTGCGGAAATCCGGAAGTCGATCAAACCGGACGGGCTAATCAGCTTTATCGATGGCAAGAGCTACAAGACGCTGAAGCGGCACCTGACCAAGCACGGCATAACCATGGAGGAATACCGCGAGCGCTTCGGGCTTCCGCGGGACTACCCATCTACGGCGGCCAGCTATTCGGCTCAGCGCTCAGCGCTCGCCAAGAGCCTGGGCCTCGGCAATCAGCGTCGGAACGCAGCGGCAAAGGTGGCAATGGTCGCAGAGACCATCGCCGAGGCGCCGAAGGCCCGCGGCCGGAAGAAGGCTGCTGAGCCTGCGGTTGCACCGGCCGAGAAGCCGGCTGGCGCGCGCAAACCGAAGAAGGCCGCTCCAGCAGACTGAGGAAGCTCAGGAGGATTGCGATGCTTCAGGCGCCTCGGACATGGCCGAGGCGCCTGTCGTCGTTACAGTTTTCAGAACTGCCCGCCGTACGCCATGTTGACGAAGGCTATTAAGCGCGCGTTAGAAAAGGTACCGGAGAGCCGGAGACGAAATGGGCGAAGCTCAGAAGCCCGGTGCAAGGCCTGAGCCCCACACGGGGCGAGCGAAGAAGCGTCCCATGGCGGAGACCGCGACTGCCCTCCGCAACTGCAGCAGCATCCCCGACTTGGTGTCGCGAGAAGCCATAGGCTTACGCTTGCGCCTGACGCGCGAAGCGTTAGGTTTCGGTATAACTGCCTTCGCTAGCAAGTGCGGTCTAAGCAGAACTCGTTTGCAGAACTTTGAAGCAGGCAGGAACCTGATCAAACCGGAACAAGCGGCGAAATTGTTCGAAGCCTTCGCAGAAGCCGGCCTCGACTTTAACTGGCTCTACTCTGGTGACGTGAGTGGCATATCGCCGAAAATTGCCAGCTCAATCAAGGCAAAAGCGGAGCGGCTGGCTCAGAGCAACGCGGGCGTAGTGAACGAATAGTCGATCTTGATGCCGAACAGAAATTGATCTGGGCTGCCGAATGGACGGCGGACTAATGGACTATCAGCGGAAGCACCCAGGATACGGGTGTAGCCGGCATAGGCCGTGTAAGCCCAGGTCGCGTTCGGCGTGTAGGTCACGGCACCGAGCACGCCTGCCGAGTAGAAGCTGCTCGGATCATACGGCGTCACGCGGCCATTGAGTGCGGCCTCGGCCGGCGAAACGCCGAAGTACTTCCGGGCGAAGCTGGCATCGCCGATGTTGAAGCGCGGCCCGATCGAGAACAGGAGGTTCTCCGTCGGGATCAGGTAATCGGCCGCCACTGAGCCGACCGTGCCGTGATGCCCGTAGACGCCCTGTCGAGCCTCGACGCGGGTGCGGATGAAGGAGACCGGGTAGAATTCAGCGAAGATGCCCGGTTCCGCCGCAAAGCGCGCGTCCCGCAGGCCGAACAGGTGGCGCCGGTCGTCGCCATAGTAGCGTCCCGGTACGACGCGGACGGTCGGTCCGATCCGGAACATTGGATCATCGTAGAGGGACAGGCTGAAGCCATCATCGGGTGCTGAGAAGCGGCGCGGCTCACCGACTCGACGGATATCGATCGAGGGGTAGCCCACAGCTGTGTAATCACTGGAGCCGGGGTAACGTGGCGTGGCCTGGATCGAGCCGCTGACCGTCACGATCCAGGTGCTGGGGTCGAGCTGTGCGAAGGTCGGTAAGGGGCGCGGCATCACCGCGCCAAGATCCGCGGCGCGCACCGCTGTGGCGCCGCAGGCGGCGAGAAGTGCGCTGGCGCCGAGAAGGGTACGGGACCGGAGGGACCGCTTGGACAAGAATGTCATGGCTACGCTTTATGGGGCGTTTTCATCCCGTCCGCATGGGGGTGTTGCACATCCTTCTTCGTGAGGGCGCGCAATCAAGCTGCCCGTGATGATTCAGCAACGTTCTCCGGGGACGCGCAAGCGTCTGATGGGGGACGGGCGAGCCACACTTCTGCCCACGGGCGAGTGCTCCCTAAGACTGAGGGGGCGCATATCGTGAGACACGCTCATGTCGCCGTGGTTGGCTGCTGTCTTGAGCCTCGAGGCTGCGATATGATCGGCCATCTTGAGCGATGCTGCCCATGATCGGCTTGAAGAGGAAGTGCCCGCCGCTGGGATCGCCCGCGTGTCGGCATGGCTCCTGTTAACCGACACCGGCTTTCTGGTCGGGTCGAAAGCCACGTGACTGGCCGAGTCGTCATGACGCTCGGATAGCGGTGAGCGGAACAGCTCGAGCAGAGAACCTACCCAAAGTTCTGCTGCGCATGTTCCACGTTCAGCGCCTCTTCCACCATGCAGGAGATGTATCGAACTCCTCATGCTCCGTGCACCCCGCTGACGAGGCGGAACCGGATTGGACGGCCCGCTATGGCTCCGCCAAGCCCGCCTGTAATCGAAATTGGGAAACTAGCTGGCCGTTGCCGAGAGTGAGGACGCCACGAATGCCTGCTGGTCGACATCTTTGCCGATCAGCCGTGAGTACGTGATCCGCGGCTTGCCCTGCAGGCTGCCGTCGCGTTTCAGGGTGAAGCGGACAGTGACCTCAGATCTTGCCGCATCTAGTGCAACCTGGGCGCGGCGCGCGCAGGTACTGAGACCCTGCCAGAGATCGTTCAGCGTGTTTGCTGGATCAGCGTGGGCGGCCGGCGCTGGGAGCGTCAGTACCAGAGCCAGCGTTGCCAGCCTCACTTCGGGTAGCCCTTCGTTTTGAGGTGCTCGGTAAGTGCCTCTCGGATCGCCTCTGGCCGCGAGGGCTTGGGCTCTGGTTGATCCGCGATCCAAGCGTCGAGGTGTGCGATCTGTGTTGGCATCAGACGCACCAAAACAGGCGTCGCATCCGTCGCCGGGCGTCCGCGCTTTCTTTTTCCAATATCATCTATTGACGCCATGCAATAAACGATATTAGAAAATACGACGGCCCGCAACGGTGTTTGCACCACCGCGCGAGCCTGACCACGCCCGTCGCTCGGAGACGATCATGGCTATCCATTCTTCTACAGCACCGGCGAGCGCCGGTGAACGCTCTTGCTCGCCCTCGCGGCTTTACGCTGCCATTCCTGACTTCAGCCAGCCCGTCCCGGTCCGCCAGCCGGTTCTCATCGGTACGCTTCGGGAGCTGCCGGGCGAGCGTCGCTATCGCAGCCTGCCCGACGAGGCGTTGCCCGGAGCGATCGAGCCTTGGGAGGCTGTCGTCCCGGTCCGACCCGATACGCCGCATAGCCGGGCGCTCCGTTTTCTAGACGCTGCCGGCGAGATGTTGACCGCCATCGCCATCGTCGCCGGAGGCGTGTTCGCCTACGGCTTCATGCCCTTCGCCTGAGGAGGTCGTCATGGCGAAGCCAGCCCAGAGGAAGGCGTCGATCCCTCAGCGTACGTCACTGCGCGACCGAGCTGCTGACGTCAAAGCATCGGCGGCTCGGGTCCTCAAGCGTCAGAAAGCTGGACAGCCCACGCTCAATTCGGCCGCAGCGTTGCCTGTGTCGGCCCTGCTGGACCGTTGGCGGGCGGCGATGGAGGCGGTAAATCGACCGGGATTGCCTGAGGCGACGTTTCAGCGATTGAGCGCGGCCGCTTCGGAAGCGGAACGTGCGGTCGTGGATGCGCCGGTCGACACGATCCAGGATCTCGCCTGCAAGGTCGAGGTGCTGCGCTCGAACTTCGACCAGCACTCCCTGGATGAAGGCGTGGCGTTCGACGCAGTCCAGGCCGTCTGCGATGGGATTGAGGCGCTCGCGGCTGGACAAGGATCGGCGTTGTCCGATCCGATCCTGCCGGCAATCTCGGCCCACCGAACGGCTTTCGTCACTGCCAATTCGCAGCCGACGGACGAGCTCTCCGAGTGGGCCTGCCAGACCGCGGATCAACTCTACAAGGCGCTCGCCGCGACCACGCCAACGACCGCAGCAGGTCTATGCGCCCTAGCTGCACACCTGCGAGAGTTCCTCCGAGAAAGCGGCATCAAGGTCGGCAACACGTTCCAGGGCGAAGCGCTCACCATCCTGCTGGATACCGCTGACCGGTTCGCCGAGCGGCAGGGCAGCCCCGGTGCGCCTGATACCGTCGGCGAGAACGCCTGGGCGATGACGCAGGCCTACGCGGTTGATCTCAGCAAGCTCGACATCCAGGCGCTGAGCAATCTCTGGGATGCCTACACATCAGTCAGGGATCAATGGCAGGCTGTCTCAGAGCTCGCCTACTGCATCGATCACCGCAGGCCGAGCTCGCACACCCACACGCCGGCCGGCTGCCTTACTGATGCCGAGGGCACGCGCGCGGCATACATCCGGGATCGGATTGCCGATGAGATGCACCTGCGAAAGCCTCAGGCTGATTGGGAGCGCGACATCGCCCTGAGCGTGCGCATCAAGGATGAGCTCCTATGCGAGGGAGTCATCCGGGATCGCGACCTCCTAATGGAAGCCGTGAAGGCCTGGGGCTGAGCATGAGCAACGTCGTCCCGTTTCCAACCAACCGTCGGATCGCGGCCAAGGCCATCCCGCGTGAGGAGTTCGAGCAACTGGCAGAGCTCGCACTCGAGGTCGTAGACCGCATCGTGTCCATTCTGGACGATGAGGACGGCACCCCCGACCGTAAGCATGGCGGGGACGCGGAGCCCAGTTTCGGAGCCCCTGAGAGCTATCAGGCAAGCCGGATCGTTTGGTTGCGAGGCACCTTCTGCGGCCTTGAGGCTGAGTGATGCCGACCGCCATTCCGGACCGGTCCTGCAGATAGGGGCGAGGTCACCCCGTAACAGGACGAGCGCTCATGGGTTGCCCGATCGATCACGGAGGGAACGCCCATGAAGCTCTATGCCTGCCGGATGCTCACCGCTGTCACGATGTCACTCACCGCGCAGGTCGCTCACGCTGAGCCGCCGAAGGCCCCCGTCTTCAACTTCCAACTTGCCAATCTGGGGGCCCAAGGGCCCACTGAAGCTGATGTGGCGCGCCTCGGACCGATCAGCGACCTGCTGCGCGAGCAGCTCAAAGAGACCAACCGCTACGCGATCGTCTCGACCGCACCCGTGAAGGCCGATGTTGCCAAGGCAAATCTGCGGGCGTGTGGCGGCTGTGCCGAAGATTTCGCTCGCAAGCTCGGCGCGGACGTGGCGATCACGGGGGAGATCCAGAAGGTCTCCAACCTGATCCTCAACATCAACGTCTACGTGAAGGACCTGAGATCGAAGGCGCCTGAGCGGGCCTACAGCGTCGACATCAGCGGCGACAACGACGCCGCGTTCGACCATGGGGTGAAGTACCTCGGAAAGAACAGCCTGCCACCGCCCGCCGCCGACGCCAGCCGTTAGCTTCATCGAGCAGACGAGATCTCCACAACCAGCTCGTCATTGGATCGGGTGGAGGAAGGGAGGCGGCCTCGGGCATGGCTGCAACGTATCCGGCTGCATAGCGTTCTTGCTTGCCCACCTTGGTGGCTTGCGCGTGCCGGGAGACGTCCATGGTACACTGCTGGGCGGCCGTGTAGGCTCGGTCAATGATTGAGCCCAACCAAACCGCCTTCATCGTGAAGGTCGCGCTCCCGGACGAGGACGCGCCAGAGCGCCTGCTCACGCTGTTCTACGCGGTGATCGCCGACGATCCTGATCAGGGTGTGCAGATCGTCAAAGGGGCCGTCAGGGAAGGCGCTGAGGTCACTCTGACCGAGGTACGCCTCTCCCAAGCGACTGCGCAGGCGATTGACCTTCTTCCAGGCTATGCGAGGGCCCTATGAGGAAGAGAGAGCGCCACCTACTGCCAGTGGCAGCATCTATCGCGCGCTCTGCCAACGCGATGTGACCTCTCGGAACGCCGCATCGCCGTTCGCCTCTGAGGCGCCTTCCGAGCCCAAGGACCGAACCGACTGACGCACGACGATCCCATCGCGCGTGATCGACCAGTCGAACCGGCCCGGCTCCTTCGCGGAGGGCGTCACGCGCAGGGTGTGTGGGTTCGGCCTGAAGGTGATCATTTCCACCATGTGGGGGCACGCCACCCCATCCACGAGGAGCGAACCGCAAAGCTGTGACTCATCACCTCGTACCTTGGGCCACGTCGCGCCCTTAGCCCCGCCCTTAAGGAACGGCTTCAGGCCACCCGGCCCGTGATCAGGCCGGGCGGCGGGGCTGTCCCAAGCCGGGATACGGCAGCATCACCTCGGCTCTCATCGCAACCGTGGTTACCGCGGTGCGAAACGTCTTCTCCTTCGGCCCTGTCCGCGCCGCCATCCCGGCGAACTCGGCGGACGATCCTATGACCGTCGCAATATCGAGGCTGTGGCCGCTGGCGAAGCGGTACGGCCCCGCTGCCGGATTGATGATGTAGGCGTCCACCGCCGCAACGATCTCAAAGCTGGTAACCGTTCCGGCCTTGCGCAGATCGGAGAGGGTTGGATTTTTGGCCATTCCTCGCCCCTATAGCGCCCGCGTGGAGGCGTCCATTCCTCTTCGCTCGGATCAGATCGGGCGGCAGGGCAGCATCAGTTCACGCGGCGTCGCGGCTACTCAGATGCAGGTAGGTCGGGTCGAACTCCGCAGCCGCCTTCAGCCCGTCCCAGTCCTGAACCGATAGCTGTCTGCCGCGCAGCTTGAGGAGCCCGGCGGCCTTCAGGTCGCGAAGGACGCGGTTGACGTGGACTGGCGTGACCCCGACCGCGTCGGCAAGCTCGGGCTGCGTCATGGGCAACAGACAGGTGTGGTCCGAGGCAAGCCCGACCACCTCCAGGCGCGTGAGCAAATCGCAGAAGAGGTGGGCCATGCGGGCGTAGGCTTCGCGCCGACCGACGTTCAGCATCCCCTCTCGGACCAGCGCCGCGTCGATCAGCGTGGAACGCCAGAACACAGCCTCGAGCCGGGGATGAGCCTGCATCAGGTGTCGGATTGCGTCGTGCGGGATGAAGCCGACCCGGCATAGTCCCACCGCGGAGATGCTGTTGTCGAGCACCTTCAGGTGCAGGCTCTGGAGGTCAGGCAGGTCGCCCGGTACGTGGAAGGTCATGACCTGACGCTTCCCGGCCCGCGTGCTCTTATAGACAGAGACGAACCCATCCAGGACCGCGAAGCACTGCGAGGGACGGTCGCCCTCGCGCACGAGGTCCTGGCCGGTCTCGAAGGTGGCCACATGCAGCGGCAGAGTGAGCAGCGCTGCCTTCTCAACCTCGGACAAGGTGAAGAGGGCGATGCTCTCCACCCTGCGCAGGACGACCTGCGCTTCCGTCTGCCGAGGCCCCATAGCGTTTCTCCCTATGAGGCAGAGTATCACGATAAGCGGCCGCGATGGCCATCATGCCCTACAGAACTCCTGTTCAAGGCAGCAGGTTAGCTACGTGAGGGTGCCATTCACACAAGGGAGGCGCGGGTGCCGCGCTACTTCTTCGATTTCCATGACGGCGAGTCCCATCGGGACGACCACGGAACCCTGTGCGCAGACTTGGAAGCAGCGCGCAGGGAAGCGATGCTGACTCTACCCGAGATCGCCCGTTTCTCGATCCCGTCAGGCGGTGACGATCAGGCTTTCACCGTGGCCATTCGCGATGAGAGCGACGCTGTCGTCTACACGGCGAGCCTGACCTTCGCTGGGGCCCGGCTGAACCAGGAAGTCGAGAGCGCCTCACCCGTCTCATAAGCGACCTCGCTGTGCAGGTGACGGTCGGGCGGCAATATCATCACGGATCGCCCGGCTCGCGCATCCCGACCGCGCGGCTGGCGTTGCTGCTGGCGTTGATCCGGAAAGCTCTTACAGGCACTGTATCGGCAGATCATCGCTCAGAGACCGCGGGAGACCTCATCGATGCGCACTCTGCTGATCCGCGCCGCTTTCGTGGCCTTCACAATCCCCACCGCCTCCGCACAGGCTGCAGCGCCGGCTGCAACCGGCGAGACCGCGAAAGGCCCTGCGCTGGTCGATGCAAAGGGCATGACGCTCTACACCTTCGACAAGGACGCGGCCGGCAAGTCGATGTGCAACGGACGCTGCGCCGAGAACTGGCCGCCCCTGACCGCATCGTCCGGGTCGGCAGCTTCTGGTGATTGGACGACCGTGACGCGCGACGACGGCACCACGCAGTGGGCCTACAAGGGCAAGCCGCTCTACACCTGGGCCAAGGACACGAAGCCCGGCGACATCACCGGCGATGGCTTCCTGAATGGCGCGTGGCACATCGCCAAACCCTGATCGCCTCGGCTGCCTAGCAGTGGAAGTCCTTCAGACGAAGCGATCACAGGTGCCGCATGAGCGATCCCGAGCCCGACGCCGACTTCCGTGAGCGCGTGTTGCGAGAGGTAACTGACGGCGAACGGGACCTCGCGATCAGTGTGTCGGGAAAGCGGCTGGACGCCCTAGGTCGCAAGTACGACGTGTACAGGACCGGTGTTCCGCTCGATGGGTTCGACGGTTTCAGGGATGGCGGCACCGAAGATGATGACGCCTGACCCTAAGCCAACCCGCCTTCGGGTTTGTCGCGAAGCTCTCACCGAGCACCTGAAGGCGAAGGGCTATATGAAATGAAACGGGTACCTCATGGTGCTCTGGCGGCACTACTGATCTCGCATTCCATGGCCCGCGCCCAATATTGTCTCGGAATGGATGCAGCGGGCGTGTGGATGCCGCTGCTTACTGCGTAAGTTCCTCGTGGCGCTGCTCGGGCGCATCAGCATCCTGACCCATCGGCGGATTGCCGGTTGGGCATGGGAGCCAGATACACCCGACGTTCCACTTTGGGTGGTGATTGCGGCCGAGCAGCGGGTGATCGGCCGCTGCCGGGCCGACCAGTTCCGCGAGGATTTGGCGATTAAGGGGATTGGCAAAGCCACACATGGCTTCACCCTTGATCTGCAGGCCAGCGTCCTACTGCTACAGCGCAGCTATGAAATTAGTGTTCGTCGCGAGAGCGACGGTGCACACCTGCCCGGTTCGCCCTGCCTCTTGGAGCTGGTCTTCCCAACATTTCGCGAGTGATGGCTGTCACCGC
>Ga0255028_100162_pt1 | contig 16176 bp, 15 predicted proteins | sample DRGLUT_MetaT_FD_178168 | JGI IMG/M metagenome (GOLD analysis project Ga0255028, IMG submission 178168) | Metatranscriptome of freshwater microbial communities from Pennsylvania, United States - DR:GLUT (Metagenome Metatranscriptome) | ecosystem: Environmental > Aquatic > Freshwater > Creek...
GGCATGTGATTTGGGCATGTGACGATGGAGCGCGCCATTTTGAACCCCGTCGCGCGTGCGCATCGCGGCGCCACGATGCCTCGGATCGCCGGTGCGGCCGTCGTGGCGCTCCTGGTGGGATCTCTGGCGGCCTGCTCGGGCGACGTCGTGCGCACCCTGGCCTCCGATGCAGGCTATGGGCCACGGAAGGTCGCGGCGCCGGATTTCGTCGCGGAGTCCCGCGGCAAGGATCAGCCCGACTTCATGCCGGTGGGCGTCGATGCGCCGAAGCGCCCGGTCCGGGCCAAGTCGGTCACCGGTCAGAAGGCTCTGGAGGCGGAGCTGGAAGGCGCCCGCGGGCGCAACGAGGCGCGCGGGCGCGCCGCCGCGAGTGCCGGTCAAGGCGCCGCGGCCACGATCAAACCGGCTCCGGCGCCACCGCAATAGCCTCGCTTTTGTGGGTCGGCGACGGCGCGCAAATCTGCTACGGCAGATGGTTCGCGCGACCGGCACCGACGAAAGACGCCAGATTCGGGACGCGCCGATGGACAGGCCCATGACCGACTTCCACCGCATCAAGCGACTGCCGCCCTACGTCTTCGAGCAGGTCAACCGGATCAAGGCCGCCGCCCGCGCACAGGGTGCCGACATCATCGACCTCGGCATGGGCAATCCGGATCTCGATGCGCCGAAGCACGTCATCGCCAAGCTGTGCGAGACCGCCGGCCGTCCCCGAACCGACCGCTACTCGGCGTCCAAGGGCATCGCGGGCCTCCGCCGGGCGCAGGCCGGCTACTACCAGCGCCGCTTCGGCGTGAGCCTCAATCCCGACACGCAGGTCGTGGCGACCCTGGGCTCCAAGGAAGGCTTCGCCAACATGGCCCAGGCGATCACCGCCCCGGGTGACGTCGTGCTGGTCCCGAACCCGAGCTACCCGATCCACGCCTTCGGCTTCCTGATGGCCGGCGGCGTCATCCGCTCCGTGCCGGCCGAGCCGACCCCGGCGATGTTCCCGGCGCTCGAGCGGGCCATGCGCCACTCGATCCCGAAGCCGGTGGCCCTGGTGGTCTGCTACCCGTCGAACCCGACCGCCTACGTCGCGAGCCTCGATTTCTACCGGGACCTCGTTGCCTTCGCGAAGCAGCACGAGCTGATCCTGCTGTCGGACCTCGCCTACGCGGAGGTCTATTTCGACGGCAACCCGCCGCCCTCCGTGCTGCAGGTGCCGGGCGCGATCGACTGCACGGTGGAGTTCACCTCGCTGTCGAAGACCTACTCGATGGCCGGCTGGCGCATGGGCTTTGCGGTGGGCAACGAGCGCCTGCTCGCGGCGCTGACCCGGGTGAAGTCCTACCTCGATTACGGCGCCTTCACGCCGATCCAGGTCGCCGCGACGGCCGCCCTCAACGGGCCGGACGACTGCATCCACGAGATGCGCAGCATCTACAAGAAGCGCCGCGACGCGCTGGTGGAATCCTTCGGCAAGGCCGGCTGGACGATCCCGTCGCCTGCGGCCTCGATGTTCGCCTGGGTCCCGATCCCGGAGCGCTACCGCGAGATGGGCAGCCTCGAATTCTCCAAGCTGCTCCTGGAGAAGTCCGACGTGGCGGTGGCGCCCGGCATCGGCTTCGGCGAGTTCGGCGACGAGTACGTCCGCATCGCGCTGGTGGAGAACGAGCAGCGCATCCGGCAGGCGGCCCGCAACGTCCGCCGCTTCTTCGACGGTGGCGACAAGACCCTGCACAACGTCATGCCGATGGCCCGGGTCGGCTGAAGCGCCGTCCGGCGAATCGGGATCCGGTTCGTCTCGAGATCGCGCGATTTCGCGAAGATCTTTAGCCGCCGACCCGGTGCTGCCGGGGCGGCGGCTTTTTTCGTCGGCAGACGAGGTTCACTAGCCGTCGCGCGGGTCTGCATTCGACCCCCCACTGGACGAATCCAGAGTGCAAGCGTGCTATCCGAGGGCGCTCTTATCGGCGATCCCTCGCCGCTTCATTCGGCAGCCGGAACGGCGGAACCTTCGCGTCGAAAGTTTGGGCTCTGGCCTGATCGCGCTATTCAGCGGCAATCCAGCCATCCACGAGCACCATCCTTGACGGCGCGCTGTCCAGTCGCAGCTTCAGCAGCGGTGCATATTCGGGACTGTTGTAGAATTTTTGAGCAGCGTCGGCCGAAGGAAATTCAATTATTACCAGCCGCTTGAAGCCAAAATCTCCTTCTATGGGCTGTAATTTGCCAGCTTTAACAAGATAACGACCACCGAATTTGGCGATGACCGGAGGAACGAGCTCTCGATAGCGGTCAAATTCTTTTTGATCGCGCACATCAATATCCACAATGAGATAGGAAGTCATTGCGTTCACTCCCATGCAAGCCTTGGGAATCTTCGATGCACTCGGTCAAATCAGATGATTTGCATCTTACTTGCAAATTTTTCGATGAACAAGGGATGGAAACACTATTGCCCTTCACTGTCAGGTGCATGTCGCCGGGCGGCGTACGTTGTCGCCGATACGTGAGCCGATGGTCCGTGGAGCGCCCCGTATGCGAGTGGCGTCTGGTTTGTCGACTCCGCCACTCGGAAGCGGCAAGCGCCGGCTCCCCGCGTGCGATTACCGCTTCTCTGCAGCCAGGACCGCCGCCACGATCGCATTGGCGTGTCCGTGACCCATTCCATGTTCGGTCTTCAGCATCGCGACCAGGTCCATGTGTTTGGCCGGAAGCTTGTCGCGCACGCGTTGCAGCCATTCGCCGATGGGGCGCCCATACGTCTTCTCGATGGATGGGAAGTACGAGGCCGGTCCCTTGGTGGCTTCAGCAGGCACGGCGAGCATGCTCCGGACGATGCTGTCTGGCGGCAATTCGGTCCTGCGGCCGTCCACAGCGCAAAGCACTTTACCGGTTCATGCACGTTGCCCGTCAAGACCCGCTCAAAGGCAACCCATCGCCCGAAAATCTGTCCCCGCATGCGATCCGGCGCCGGCGACGTGACCGTGTCCCCGGCGGCGGACCTCACCACCGGCGGCTCGACCCGGATTGTTGCCGCGGGGCGACAGACTCCGCCAAAGGCGTCCTTGCCCGGCGCCGGCGCTTGTCAGGGCGGATCGTGATGGCCAGGGTCAGGCGCGGGGGTCTTCCCGCGTCCCGAGAGCCGCATGCGCCGCCTGAACCTGATCGCCGCCCTGCTGCTGGCCGCCGCGGCCTCGGCCTGCGCGCCGAACCCGATCATCGCCCGCGATCCGGTGCCCGCCCCGGGCCCGGCGGACGTGTACGCGTGCGACTCGAAGCCGTTACCGCTCAACACCTTCATGACGGATTGCCGCCCCGTGCCGGCGAGCCCGCAGGTTGTCCTGCGCGCCCGCGGCTGATCCGGCCCAGCATTTCGGTAACCGGTCGGCTCGGACAGGCCGGACAATCCGCCCGCGATCAGCTAGACTGTAGGACAATTGCCGGCCCGGCCGGCCCCCGTGACGGAGCATCGCGTGAGCACCAAGACCCTGATCGCCGCCGGTCTGCTTGCCCTCGTGGCGGGGCAGGGCGCCTCCGCGTCGGATTCGGCCTATCCGCCCGCGCCCTACCAGCCGCGGGCCTTCGTGTTCACCGCCCCGAACGGCCCGACGGTCCTGCAGACGGAGGGCTGCTGCCAGGTGATCGTGCCGCCGGGACGCCCCGACCTCGCCGTCCCGCCAGTGCCGGTGGCCGAGGTGATGAACGGCGGCGGCTTCGGCTATACCGGCTTCGACTATTTCAACGACCAGATCACCGAAGGCCGCTTCGGCGCGCGCAAGCGGCCGAAGGAATACGTGATCGCCCCGTCCTACATCATCCCGCCGCGGTACTGAGCCGCCGCAAGGCGCCCGCCGGAGGCAGCATCCCTTACGGGATCCGTGGCTCGGGCGCTCGCGCCCGCCACGCCGTCGGCTCGGGTCGGCACGACGAGTGCTGTTCTCGATCGGGTTGCGCCGATCCAGACGATGGGCGCCCTCGGACGAGACAGCGACGTGCCCCTCTCCCGTGCGCGAGAGGGTAGGGGGCGAGAAGCGTCAGGCACGACCGCACCACCGCCTTGCGTGCCGGTCGTGCCGCGTCCGGACAGACCCGATCCCTCATCCTGTCCCTCTGCCGCGCGGGAGAGGGGACTTGCGCCTCGTCTGGTACGTCCATCAACCCCATCTCAACCGGATCGGTAACGCCTCCGGCCCTGCGCGCGGGGGGAACCCGTGCTGACGACGATGCGGCGGCGTTTACAGGGCGCGCCCCGGGAGGTATCACCCCGGCCCGACACGACCCCTCTCTCCTGCACCTCATTCCCGAAAAACCAGATGCGCGCCGAGATCGAGCAAGCCTCGGATGCCGCCAAGCAGTCTATAGGGCTGCTGAGGAGGCATCTTTGACTGGGATACAGTCGATAAACGCCTCGCGGAGCTGAACGCGGCTTCCGAGAATCCTGACCTCTGGAACGATGCCGAGGCCGCCCAGAAGGTCATGCGCGAGCGCCAGCAGCTCGACGAGGCCGTCACGGCGATCAAGAAGCTCGAGCGCGATCTCGAGGACGGCGCCACGCTGATCGAACTCGGCGAGATGGAGGGTGACGAATCCTCGATCCGCGAGGGCGAGGCCGCGATCCTGGCGGTCGAGAAGGAGGCCGCGAGCCGGCAGGTGGAGACCCTGCTGTCCGGCGAGGCCGACGGGTTCGATACCTATCTCGAGGTCCATGCCGGCGCCGGCGGCACCGAGAGCCAGGATTGGGCCAACATGCTCCAGCGCATGTACGCCCGCTGGGCCGAGCGCCGGAAGTACAAGGTCGAGGTCGTCGAGATGACCGACGGCGAAGAGGCCGGGATCAAGGGCGCCACGCTCCTGATCAAGGGCCACAACGCCTATGGCTGGTTGAAGACGGAGTCCGGCGTGCACCGGCTGGTGCGGATCTCGCCCTACGATTCCAGCGCCCGGCGGCACACCAGCTTCGCCAGCGTCTGGGTCTACCCGGTGATCGACGACCGGATCGAGATCGAGATCAAGGAATCCGATTGCCGGATCGACACCTACCGGTCGTCCGGCGCCGGCGGCCAGCACGTCAACACCACCGACTCGGCGGTGCGCATCACCCACAATCCCACCGGGATCGTGGTGGCGTGTCAGCAGGAGCGCTCGCAGCACAAGAACCGGGCGACCGCCTGGAACATGCTGCGCGCCCGACTGTACGAGGCGGAGTTGAAGAAGCGCGAGGAGAAGGCCAACGCCGAGGCCGCCTCCAAGACCGATATCGGCTGGGGCCACCAGATCCGGTCCTACGTGTTGCAGCCGTACCAGCTGGTGAAGGATTTACGCACCGGCACCCAGTCGACCGATCCGGACGAGGTCCTCGACGGCGACATCGACCCGTTCATGGAAGCCTCGCTCGCCCAGCGGGTCTTCGGCGGCGTCGAGGCGGTCGAGGATATCGACTGAGTTGAGAAGCAGCCAGTTACGCTCCTCTCCCTCCCCCCTCTGTGGGGGGAGGGTGGCCCGCGAAGCGGGTCGGGAAAGGGGAGAAACGGTGCGGGACAGAGCTCCGCCCGCTGCGTAAGCTGCCTTTTCCGGAACCGGTGCACGCCTCTTGCGGGACGACGTCGCGGCCCGACCCCTGCTGACGCTGGGGATCCCCTCCCCCACAGAGGGGGGAAGGGGATTCCGCGGCGCCGCGCTTGCCGGCCCGTCAATACCCCAGCGCCGCCCCATCCTTGCGCGGGTCCGATCCGGCCGCCAGCGTGCCGGCCGCGCGGTCGATCCAGATGACCTGCCCGCCGCCGAGCGGCAGCGGCGCGCGGATCGCCGGGTGGCCGCGCTCCTTCAGCCCCGCCATGACCGCGTCGGGGATCCCGCCCTCCACCTCCAGGCTGCCGCCATAGGCGAAGCTGCGCGGGGCATCGAGGGCCTCCTGCACGTCGAGCCCCCGGTCGAGCAGACCGGAGAGCAGCTCGACATGGCCCATGGCCTGATAGTGTCCGCCCATGACGCCGAACGGCGCGACCGCCTGCCCATCCTTCATCAGCATGCCGGGAATGATCGTGTGCATCGGCCGCTTGCCCGGCCCGACGCTGTTCGGGTGGCCGCCCTCCGTGCGGAAGGACAGGCCGCGATTGTGGAGCAGAACGCCGCTCTCGGGCGCCAGGATGCCCGAGCCGAAGCCCTGGAAGATCGAGTTGATCAGCGACAGCGCGTTGCCGTCCCGGTCGACCACGCAGAGGTAGACGGTGTCCTTGTGGGCGCGGCCCTCGGCGACTTCCCGGGCGATCTCGGGGTAGATCTCAGGGGCTCGGGCTTGGCCCATGTCGATCGCACCATGGGCGGCGGCCTTCCACGCGTCGGAGAGCAGGTGCTCGACCGGCACGTTGGCGAGGGCCGCGTCGCCGAACAGCACGTCGCGGTGGTGGTAGCCCTGCTTGCACACCTCGGCGAAGAGGTGGAGCCGGTCGAGCTCCGACAGCGCGCCGACATCGTAGTGCGACAGCACGTTCAGCATCATCAGCGCCGCGAGGCCCTGGCCGGCGGGCGGGCACTCGTAGACATCGTAGCCGCGGTAGCGGGTCGAGACCGGCACGACCACGTCGGGCCGGGCGGCGGCGAAGTCGTCCAGGGTGTGCAGGCCGCCCAGTGCGTTCAGCCGGCTCACCATGTCCTCGGCGACGGGCCCCGTGTAGAAGGCGCGCGCCCCCGCCTCGGCGATCGTCCGGAGCGTCGCCGCGAGCTTCGGCAGGCGGACGACGCTGCCGATCGCCGGCACCTGTCCGCCGGGCAGGTAGGTCTCGGCGGCGTCGGGATCGGCGGCCACACGCTCGGCGCCGCGCAGCCAGTCCCAGCCGACCCGCTGCTGCACGACGAACCCGTTCTCCGCGTAGCCGATCGCCGGCTGGAGCAACTCGCCGAGGGACCGGGTGCCGTGCTCGCGCACCAGCAGGTCCCAGGCCGCGACCGCGCCCGGTACCGTAACCGCGTGCGGCGAGGTCGGCGTGATCGCGACGCCGTGCTCGGCGTACCAGTCGGGCGTCGCAGCGGCCGGCGCCCGGCCGGAGCCGTCGAGGGCGATGGGCTTGGTTGCGCCCGCGGGGGCGTAGAGCGCGAAGCAATCGCCGCCGATGCCGGTCATAAGCGGATCGACCACGCATTGCACGGCCACCGCCGCGATCCCGGCATCGACGGCATTGCCGCCGGCGCGCAGCACCTCGATGGCGGCGAGCGTTGATAGCGGGTGCGAGGTCGCGACGGCCGCGTTGGCGGCGTAGACCGGGGAGCGGCCGGGGGTGGAGAAGTCTCTCACGGGATGTCCTGTAATTTCTGAGTCGTCCAGTGTTTCCCCTCCCCGCAAGGGGGCGGGGAGATGCGCGCGCCATAATCACCCGACATGCGGCAGCGCCACCCAATGCCCCGGCGCCACTTCGGTGAGCGGACCGTCCGGCGGCTGGTCGTGGCCGGCGAGGTCGCGGGCGGCGAGGCGGGCGCGCTCCTCGGCCGGGTGCGGCACCGGCACCGCGGCGAGCAGGCGGCGCGTGTAGGGATGGCGCGGATCCGCGTAGAGGGCATCCGCCTCGGCCAGCTCGACGATCCGCCCGCGCCAGAGCACCGCGACCCGGTGGCAGAGGTAGCGCACCATCCGCAGATCGTGGGAGATGAACAGGTAGGACAGGCCCATCTCGTCCTGCAGGTCCTGGAGCAGGTTCACCACCTGCGCCTGGATCGAGACGTCCAGCGCCGCGATCGGCTCGTCGGCGACGATGAAGCTGGGCTTGAGGGCGATCGCCCGGGCGATGCAGATGCGCTGCCGCTGGCCGCCCGAGAACTGGTGCGGGTAGCGGCCCATGAAGCGCGGATCGAGCCCGACCCGCTGGAACAGGGCCGCGACCGCCTCCCGCCGCTCCGGTCCGCGCATGTCGCGCCGGTGCAGCTTGAACGCTTCCGCGACGTAGTCGCCCGCGCTCATCCGCGGGTTGAGGGCCGCGTAGGGATCCTGGAACACGGTCTGGATCCGGGCGCGCATCTTGCGCATGGCGCCTGCCGAGAGCTTGGCGAGGTCGGTGCCCTCGAACGCGATGGTGCCCGAAGTCGGCGGATTGAGCATTGTCACGGCCCGGCCGATGGTCGACTTGCCGGACCCGGACTCGCCGACGAGACCCAAAGTCTCGCCGGGGCGGATGTCGAAGCTCACGCCCTCGACGGCGCGGAACACCGAGGCCTTGCCGCCCCACCACGAACGCAGGGGATAATGCTTGGACAGGTCACGCACCGAGACGATCGGATAATCCTGCACGCTCATCGGGCGGCCTCCGCGGCCAGAAGCTTCGGCAGGTCGTACCAGGCGGCGACCAGATGGCCGGGGGCGGCGCCGGGCGCCTGCGCCAGGGGCGGCATCTCGGTTCGGCAGCGCGCGGTCGCGAAGGCGTTGCGCGGCGCGAAGGGATCGCCCGCCGGGAGATGCCGCATGTCCGGGGGCGCACCCTCGATCTGGTGCAGGCGCCGGCGACCCGCCCGGCCGCCGGAGAGATCCGGCAGGGAGCGCAGGAGCCCCAGCGTGTAGGCGTTGCGCGGATCGGCGAAGATGTCGTCGACCGGGCCGCGTTCGAGGATCCGGCCGGCATACATCACCTGTACGGTGTCGCTGATCCCGGCCACCACGCCGAGATCGTGGGTGATCCAGATGATCGCCATCCCGAGTTCGCGCTTCAACTCCTGCACCAGGGCGACGATCTCGGCCTGGACGGTGACGTCCAGCGCGGTGGTCGCCTCGTCGGCGATCAGCAGCTTCGGCCGGCAACTGAGGCCGATGGCGATCATCACCCGCTGGCGCTGGCCGCCGGAGAACTCGTGCGGGTACTGGTCGAGGCGCGCGGCCGCGTTCGGGATGCGCACGAGGTCGAGCAGTTCCTTGGCCCGGGCCCGGGCCGCGCGGGCGTCGAGCCCGAGATGGATGCGCAGGGGCTCGACGATCTGCGCCGCCACGGTCATGCCGGGATTGAGCGAGCTCATCGGGTCTTGGAACACGAAGCCGATCTCGCCGCCGCGGATCTTTCGGAGCTCCCGCTCCTTCAGCGCGAGCAGGTCTCGGCCCTCGAACAGAACCTGGCCGCCGGTGATACGGCCGGGCGGGCGCGGGATCAGTCCCAGCATGGCGAGCACATGCACGCTCTTGCCGGAGCCGGACTCGCCGACGATCCCCAGCGTCTCGCCCTCGTGCAGGGTGTAGGAGACGCCGTTGACCGCGTGCACGGCGCCGCCGTCGGTGTCGAACGCGACCGCCAAGTCGCGGATATCGAGGAGGGGCTTGGTCATGTCCGCTGCCTCGGATCGAGGGCGTCCCGCAGGCCGTCGCCGAACAGGTTGAAGGCGAGCACGGCCAGGAAGATCGACAGGCCGGGCCAGATCGCCATCCAGGGGGCTTGGTCCATGAAGTTCTTGGCGGTGTTGAGCATCGCCCCCCAGGACGGCTCGGGCGGCTGCTGGCCGAGGCCGAGGAACGACAGGCTCGCCTCCGCGATGATCGCCGCCGCGATGGTGAGCGTCGCCTGAACGAGGATCGCCGGAACGATGTTGGGTAGAATATGGACCCGGGCGATCCGCCAGGGCGGGTTGCCCATGGCGCGGGCCGCCTCGACGAACTCCTCCGCCGCCACGGCGCGCACCTGCGCCCGGGTCAGCCGGATGAAGGTGGAGGTCGCCGAGAGGCCGATCGCGATCATCGCGTTGACGAGGCTCGGGCCGAGGAAGGCGGCGAGCGCGATCGCCAGGATCAGGAACGGGATCGCCAGCAGCGCGTCGGTGAGCCGGGAGATCGCTCCGTCGATCCAGCCGCCCGCGTAGCCGGCCAGCAATCCCAGCGGTAGGCCGAGGGACACCGCCAGCGCCACCGAGACGAGACCGGCGCCGAGCGAGGCCCGGGCGCCGAAGATGATCCGCGAGAGCACGTCGCGCCCGACTTCGTCGCCGCCGAACGGATGCGCGAGGCTCGGCGCGCCGCGGACGTTGGCCCAGTCGGTGGCGGTCGGGTCGTAGGGGGCGACCCAGGGCGCGAACACCGCCATCAGGATCAGCAGGCCGACGATGACGAGACCGGCGACGGCGCTCTTGCGCGCGCGCAGGCGCCGCCAGAAGGCGGTGAGGGTGCCGGGTTCCTGAACGAGGGCCGGCGTTCCCGCGGGGGCGGCGAGGCCGGTCGCCTCGGCGATGGGGGTGCCGGTGCTCATCGGGGGCTCGCGCAGGCGGCAGCGACGATACTGACCCGCTCTCTGCCTCCCCCCTCTGCGGGGGAGGTCGGCCCCCGGAGGGCGGCAGGAGAGGAGAGCGACGGTGCAGGGCCAAGCTCAGTGCTGCGCGAAGGTTGCACCACATTCGGAAGCCGCGCTCCCCCCTTGCGGGACTTCGTCCCGATCCGACCCCTGCTGACGCGGGGGCCACTCTCGCCCGCAGAGGGAAGAGGGGAGGCGTTGCGCTTGAATAACGCTCTCATGCCCGCCTCAGCTTCGGGTTCACGGCCGCCGAGAGCAGGTCGGCGGCGAGGTTGAGGGCGATGTAGGTGGCGGCGGTGCAGATCACGACGCCCTGCACGGTGGCGAAGTCCCGGTTGAACACGGCATCGACCATCAGCTTGCCGAAGCCCGGCACGGAAAACACCTGCTCGGTCAGCACTGCCCCCGACAGGAGCTGCCCGAACTCAAGCGCCCCCAGGGTGATGATCGGGATCGCGGCGTTGGGCAGCGCGTGCCGCAGGGTCACCCGCAGCGGCGACACGCCCTTGGCGCGGGCCGTGCGGACATAGTCCGAGCCGAGCACGCCCAGCATCGCCGCGCGGGTGTGGCGCATCATAACCGCCGCGATGGCGTTGCCGAGCACGAAGGCCGGCATCACCATGGCGGCGAGGTTTTCCGACAGGCTCTCGAAGGGCGAGACGTAGCCCGAGGCCGGCAGCCAGCCGAGCTCCACCGAGAACAGCAGGATCAGCAGGATCCCGAGCCAGAAGTTCGGGACCGACAACCCCCAGAGGGCGATGCCGTTCGCGACCGTGTCGGCCGCCTGACCGCGTTTCACCGCGGAGAGCACGCCCATCGGCACGCCGATGGCGAGCGCCACCAGCATGGCCAGGCAGGCGAGTTCGAGCGTCACCGGCAGCTTCTCGACGATCAGCTCGGAGACCGGCTTCTGCAGCCGGATCGACTCGCCGAGATCGCCCCGCAGCACGCCACCGGCCCAGTAGGCGTAGCGCACCGGCAGGGGCTCATCGAGGTGGTACTTCTCGCGGATGAACGCGATCACCTGCGGGTCGCGCTCCTCGCCCGTGAGCGCCGTGGCGACGTCCCCCGGCAGCAATTGCTGCAGGGCGAAGATGATCATCGAAGCGAGGATCAGGGTCGGGACCGCCAGGGCGAGGCGTCGGACCAGGAACCGCAGCATCAGTTGAGCTTCAGGCCGGTGAAGCGCACGAGCCCGTCGGGGTAGGGCACGAAGCCGGTGATCTTCTGGCTATAGGCCCAGAGCAGCTTGCGGTGCAGGATGTAGATCCCCGGCCGGTCGGTCAGCACCTGATCGGCCAGCGCCTTCCAGGCGGCCTTGCGCTTGGCCGGGTCGATCGTGCCGCGCTCGGCCTGGAGCGCCGCGTCGGCTTCCGGGCTGCAGTATTTCGGATAGTTCAGCGCCGCCTTGCAGGCGAGGAAGCTGAACGTGTTGCCGTCCGGGTCGGAGCGGCCGCTCCAGGAGTAGAGTTGCGCCTCGTAATTGCCCTTGTCGGCGGCATCGAGCGCCGTGGTGAAGTCCACGGCCTGGATCTTCACGTCGAAGCCCGCCTCCTTGGTCATCGCCTGGATCACTTGGCCAACCTGCGGAGATTCGCTGTTGGCGTAGACGGTGAGCGTGATCTGCGGGTTCGGCTTGCCGGCCTCGGCCAGCAGCGCCTTGGCCTTGGCGACATCCCGCTTCGGGATCGGGTACTCGGCGACGTAGTTCGGGTTCTTCGGGTTGACCCACTGGTTCCCGGCCAGGAACTCGCCGTTATAGACGACCTGATTGATGGCGTTCCGGTCGATGGCGGCCTCGAAGGCGGCGCGCACCTTCGGGTCGGAGACCGGCGAGCCGGCCTTGTGGGGGTTGAACAGGATCTCCTGGAAACCGAGCTCCGTGGTCGAGTCGAGCTTGAGCTTGGCGTCGCGCTTCACCTGCGCCACGTCCGTCGGGGCAAGCCGCTCCAGCAGGTCGAGCTGGCCCGCGCGCAGGTTGGTCAGCCGCACCGTCGCGTCGGGGATCGGCCGGAACTCGATCCGCTGGATCTGGATCGCATCCTTGTTCCAGTAGTCGGGGAAGCGCTCGACCACGATCCGGTCCTGCGGCACCCGCTCCACGAACTTGTATGGACCCGCGCAAACCGGCGCGGAGGCGAACTTGTCGCCGAGCCGCTCCGCGGCCTTGGGCGAGACCATCATGCCGGCCCGGTCGGTGAACTGCGCGAGCAACGGCGCGAAGGGCTGCTTCAGGTTGATGCGGAATGTGAGATCATCGACCACGTCCACCGAGTCGATCGGTGCGATTTCCGAGCGGCGCTGCGAGCCCGGCATCTTCAGATGACGCTCGATCGAGAACTTGGCCGCCGCGGCGTCGAGCTTCTCGCCGTCGTGGAACAGCACCCCCGGGCGCAGGTGCAGGGTCAGCGCCTTCTCGTCAGGCGACAGCTCCCAGGAGGTCGCGAGCTGCGGCACCGGCTTCAGGTCCGGGCCGATATCCACGAGCTTGTCGCAGAGCGCGGCGAACACCATCCGGCTCGCGAAGGTGCGGGCGAGCGTCGGATCGAGCGCGTCCGGATCCTCCATCATGCCGTAGCGCAAAGTCTGCGCGGCGGCGGGCCCGGCAAAGACGGTTCCGGCGAGGAAGCAGGCGGCGAGACGCAACATGGGACCGGTCCGGATGCAGGCGCGAGGGACAAGGGTGGACCGGCGCGACCGATCCATAGGGCGGCGGGCAGTGTCGTACGCTGCCTTGGTATGCACAATCCCAAGGCAGCATCCATGCCAATCGGTCAATATGCATTTTGTATGCACTAGAACCGGCTGCGCCGCTCCAGCGCTTTGTCATGACATCCCGCCTCCGGCGGGTTTCCGAATGAACCCTTGAGTCGGACGCGCTCCAAAGAAGAGACCACACGAGATCGAGGATGATCTCAATTTTACGGACTTCCTGAATGTGTCGTCAGGTCGATCCAGCGGACAACGCAGCCATGTTTCAGGTACGGCGTTGACGGGCATGAATGGCCAACGACATCACGTCATCTTGCCTGCCCTGTGCTGGAACCAGCGTCGACGGGAATTCTATGCCATCACCACGGATGTCTCGACCGATGGCATCCGCTTCCGGTCCTCATCCCGGCTGAGCCCGGGCGAGGATCTCACCTGCAGCATCCGCCACATCGGCCTTCTGGAGGCGCGGATCGACCGGGCGGTCGGCGAGGAATTCACCGTCTCGGTCCGGGGCGGTCGCTCGGCGTTGACCGATCTGGCCCGCCAGTTCGTCACGCTGGCGCGGGCTCAGGATCTGCGGCCCGAGGTCGTGCGCACGCATCACCGCATCGTGCCGAAGCAGAAGGTCGTCCAGGTCACATTGGATGGCGGCCGAGGCGTCTCGGGGCACGTGCTCAACATCTCGGCCTCCGGCGTCGCGCTGTTGGTCGAGCAATCGCTCGAGATCGGCGCAACGATCCAGGTCGGGCGGAAGCTTGCCCGGGTGATGCGTCATTTCACCCATGGGGTCGGGGCCGCCTTCCTGGAGCCGTTCGAGCCGAGCGCGGTCCACGAGGCGATGACTCTGTAGCGGCGCGGGCGGCCCTCGCTCCGGCCTAGAAACGGCGCTACATCTTCCCGGGACCAGCGAAGGACCTCCCATGAAGCGCCTGCTCACAGTTCGACTCGCCGCTCCTCTGGCCGCGCTTCCCGCCGCGCTTGCGCTGCTGCCGCAGGCGGCGCTCGCGCATCCGGGTCACGGCGTCGCCAGCGGTGCCCAGGCGGGATTCCTGCACCCGCTGATGGGCGCCGACCACATCCTGGCGATGGTCGCGGTCGGCCTGCTGGCGGCGCTGCGCGGCGGGCGGGCGCTCTGGGCCCTGCCGCTGGCGTTCCTGGTGCTGATGAGCGCGGGGGCCGGGCTCGGCATGACCGGGATCGCGCTGCTTTATGCCGAAACCGGCATCGCGCTCTCGATCGTCGTCTTCGGCCTCGCGGCTATTGTCGGCCTGCGGGCACCGGTCGCCCTGCTCACTGCCCTGGTCGGGGTGTTCGCGGTGTTCCACGGTTACGCCCACGGCGCCGAGATGCCGGAGACCGCCTCCGGTCTGTCCTTCGGTCTGGGCTTCCTGGCCGCCACAGCGCTTCTCCACGCGGCCGGCATGGGCCTCGGGATCGGCGCGACACGCTTCGGTGCCGGCCGCACCGCCCCGGCCCTTGGGGCGGGCGTCGCCGCGGTCGGGCTCGCCATGCTGGCGCTTCCCGCCTGAGCGGGGTCGTCGACACTCCGGCGGAATGCTCGCCGCGTCTGAGCATCCGCATCGATTTCGGTCCCGGGCACCGGCTCGGGCTCGGCAAAGTCCGCCTTCTGGCGTTGATCGCAGAGCACGGCTCGATCGCGGCTGCGGGCCGTGCGCGGGGGATGTCCGACCGCTGCGCGTGGCTGCTCGTGGAGGCGATGAACACGGGGTTCGGCCCCCCGGTCGTCGAGGCGCAGACCGGCGGTCGGACCGGGCCGGCGCCCGGCGTCCGGCGACGCAGTACCGGGCCCTCGAGGCGGCCGCGGAGGCGTCGGCCGCGCCGTTTCAGGCACGGCTCCGGCAGCCCGATTGAGCGTCCGCGCTCCGAACCGGTCGCGATGTCACAGGGCCGCCGGGGCTGACACCGGCGCTTCCTGCCCCAGGTCCCGCCCGCCGCGGCAATCCTGCCGGCGAAGGGATCCCATGATGTCGAAACTCTTTATGCTCGCCCTGGCGGGCCTGCTGACCGCCGCGACCGGAGCGCAGGCCGCCACGAAGGTCGAGCGCTTGCGCGGAACGATCGAGGCGCCCGACGGCAACGGCTTCACGCTGAAGACGGCCGACGGCAAGTCCGAGCGAATCGCGCTGGCTTCGGATGCCAAGGTCTCGTGGGTCGTGCCGGCCCACCTGGATCAGATCAAGGACGGCGTGTTCATCGGCACCGCCACAAAGGGGGAGCCGCCGGTGGCCCTCGAGGTCGTGCTCTTCCCCGAGGCGATGCGCGGCACCGGAGAGGGACACTACGATTGGGACATGATCCCGGACCGGACGGCCGGCGGCTCCCAGGTCAAGAGCGCCATGACCAACGGCACCGTGACGGCGGCACCGGCCTCCACCGCGCCGGACGCGCCCCGGGTCAAGAGCACCATGACAAACGGCACCGTCAAAGCCAGCGGCGGCGGCGCGGAGCGCACGCTGACGGTGGATTACGGCCAGGGCCAGTCCATCCAGATCCTGGTTCCGCCCCAGGCGCCGGTGGTGACCTTCGAGCCGGCCGACAAGGCCGCTCTCACGGCCGGCGCCAAAGCCTTCGTCGTGGTGGGGCGCGACACGGACGGCACGATCACGGCCCGCCGCGTGGCCGTCGGCAAGGATGGCCTGACGCCGCCGATGTGACCCATCGCGACCGCGGACCGGGCGGGTACCGCCCGCGAATCGCGCCCGGACTGCCGGAAACGGGAGGCCGGGCATTTCGTGAGCGAAAACGCGCCAGAAACGCGCTGCGAATTGGCATCCAGCTGCGGTGATTGCGGAATTGCCGGCTAAGTCACCCCGGAATTGTTGCCAGGCGGCAACATCGCGTCGGAACAGCCAAGCCAGATCAGAATCCTCGTTGCCGGCCGAAACCTGTTCGCCCATGGTGAAGGTGCACGGGGGCATCGCCAAGCGAGAGCCCGCAGGAGCCTGCCGCTCAAGACGCAGGCCAAACCTACAGAACGTGCGGCTAGACCCGGAAAACCGGGCACGTCCGCATCATCGGGTCTCGAAGCTTTGGAGATATCTATGAAGCTCTTGAAGAGCTCGCTGCTCGGGTCCGCAGCCGCATTCGCGGCGGTGGGTGCCGCGCACGCCGCCGACCTGCCGGTCAAGAAGGCGGTTCCGATCGAGTACGTCCGGGTCTGCACCGCCTACGGCGCCGGCTTCTTCTACATCCCCGGCACCGACAC
>Ga0255028_100163_pt1 | contig 16143 bp, 23 predicted proteins | sample DRGLUT_MetaT_FD_178168 | JGI IMG/M metagenome (GOLD analysis project Ga0255028, IMG submission 178168) | Metatranscriptome of freshwater microbial communities from Pennsylvania, United States - DR:GLUT (Metagenome Metatranscriptome) | ecosystem: Environmental > Aquatic > Freshwater > Creek...
GCCGCGACTTGGAACTTGGCAGCTTTCTCACCGCCGATGGCGACAAAGCTGTCGCTCTCGTGGATGTGGGTTACTAGCATAAGCCCTTCTCTGTGTGCGTTTTACGTTCGCAATACTGTTATAGCGCTGCGAACGCGGGTTGTAACAGTCAGCGCTGACTTATTTAATGGAGGTGAGAGGAAGCCCGCTCCTGGGCGTTCTTCTCCATCCAGTTCACGATGACCTCGCACACCCCGTTCACGCGGGTCTCGAGGTCGAGCGCGGAGATCCGCACCATCGTCGGGCCGCGCATCATCTGGGCGGCGCCTTCCATGATCCAGTGCGTGTGCCACTGGTAGGCGGCGTTGGGCGGCGCCTTGCCGTCGGCGACCTGGTAGGTCGGCAGCGGCATCGGGATGAAGATGATCCCGAAGTTGCGGTTGGCGAGCGTCAGCGCCCGCTCCGAGAACTGCCGGATCCGCTCGCCCTGCTCGACCGTGGTCGCGTGCATGCCGACCTCGGCCATCATGTAGCCGATCAGGTCGAGCGGCGTGCGGTCGACCATGACCGGGCGCGGCAGCTCAGCGATGATCTCCTCGTAGCGCTTGAGGTAGAACTCCTGGGCGGCGATGCGCTCCTCGATCGGCAGGTTGCCGATGTTCTCGAAGCCGCCGCCGGCCATGATCTCGGCGGTGCGCATCTCGTGGTAGGTGAAGCCGAGGTTCTCGGCCGAGAGGCGCGCGAGGGTGCTCTTGCCAGTGCGGCTGGCGCCGGTGAACCCGATCATGGTGCGTCCTGGATGAGCCGGTAGCAGCGGGCAAAGCGCGCGAGCCGGATAAAGCGGTTGGTAGGGCGGAACTCTGCCCGGCTGGCCGGGCGGGTTGAGACGCGGGCGATCTGCGTCTCGACGGTGCGGGACAGGCCGAGCACCGTCTGGGTCGAGGTCTGCACCTCGATCCGATCGACGCGCACGTAGCGGGCCTCGCCGCCGGGCAGGCGGGTGTTCGAGATCCAGATCTGCCCGGGGCGAACCGCGCTCACGCAGCCTCCTCCCCGGTGTCGGGCGCGGCCTCGAGCCAGAGCGGCGGATGCTCGCCGGCCCGGCGACGGTCGGCTGCCGCCTGCGCGAGCGCACGGAGACCGATCACGCTGTTGCGGTCCATCGGCTTGCCCGACGGGAGAAGGACCTTCTCGTCCAGGACCGAGAGGGGAGGGGAGGGGGCCTTGGAGACACCCGTGGATCCGAAGCCGCCTTCGCCGCGCGCCGTGGCGCTGAGCTCCTCGACCTCCTCGAAGTCGGCCTGGAACACCGGCACGATCACGCCCTGCGCGATCCGGTCGCCGGGGTTGACCACGAACTGCTGGTGCGTGGTGTTGTGCAGGATCACGCCGACGCCGCCGCGGTAGTCGCCGTCGATCACGCCCGGGCCGTTGTGGACGGTGATGCCGGACTTGGACGACAGACCCGAGCGCGGGCACATGAACAGCGCCAGGTGCGCCGGCAGGGCCATCGCGATGCCGGTCGGGATCGTGGCGCGGCCGCCCGGCTCCAGGACGAGCTGGTGCTCGATGTCGGCGTGGAAATCCATGCCGGCAGCCTGGTCGGTGCCGTATGTCGGGATGATCGCGGTCTCGGTGAGCCGCTTGATCTGCACGGGGATGCGGAACGGGTTGCTCACGCGGCGATCTCCTGGACAACGGCCTGCGCCCGGGCGTCAGCCAGGTCGAGGATGAGAGTTCCGGCCGCCTCGAGCGCGGCCTCGCGGGTCTCGTGCGGCCCGTAGAGCGCGACCGTCGCGCCGGGTGCCGCTTCCGGGTCGGGCAGGGTGAAGTAGAAGCCCGGCCACAGCTCCAGCTTGTTCATGGCGTCGAGCTGGATGATGCCGACGGTGACGGAGGCGAAGGTGCCTCCGCTGTCGTCCTTGAAGTCGACCGTTCCGGTCTCGCTCATCGCGTCCTCGTGTGTAAGCGCTGACTTATCTAGGTGGCCGCAGGTTGTCCAGCGGCCGGCGATCTCAGACGGCCGCAGGCTCCTCGGCCGGGCGCGGGAACAGGGCCTTGCCGCTGTAGGGCTGATCGCGCACCGCCTCGCTGTTGAGGAGCTTGCGATGCTGGACCCAGCCGCGGAAGTTGCCGTGCAGATGCGGGCTCCTCCAGGGCTGGCGCAGGCCGGTCCAGACGTCGGGCGTGGCCTGGTGCTCGGCCGGCGAGGCGTGGACCGGCGTGGAGACGACCAGGCGCTCGAAGCGGGCCTTCTCGGCGGCGTAGTCGGCGTTGCCGTCGAAGGGCTCGATGGTCAGCCGGGCGCAGCGCGCGGTGGAGAGGACGAGCTGCTCGCTGGTGGAGAGTGTTTCCCTCTCCTCCTCCGACACGAACGGCATGTGCCACTGACCAGCCACGAGCACGCGCGGGGAGGAGGCGTCGAGCGCCGTCTTGATCGCCCGGGCGAGCGCCTGGATCTCGGGCTGGGCGCCGGCCTCGTCGCGCAGCGCCATGAAGTTCGCCCAGTCCGTCGAGGAGACCAGGACGTCGATCTTGCCGAACCACTCCAGCGGCCGGTTCGCCCACTGCTTGTGGAGCCCGGCGAAGTGCAGCAGCCGCACGCTGAGTTTTGTCAGTCGGGCGGTCCCGACCCACACGGCCCGGGCGAGCAGGCGACGCCAGCCGGTGAGCTCCTCGCCCGCAGCCATGCCCGACTTGTTCGAGCCGTAGAACAGCGGCTCCACGATCGGCTCAGCGAGAAGGCGCTTCGTCGGCACGGCGCGCGAGGAGCGGCCGTTCCGGGAGAAGACCCTGTGGGTCATGAAGTCCGCATGCGTCATGCGGGGATTGGAGAAGAGGACGGTGGTGAGGCGTTCGCCCTGCGGGCTGACGCTGTCCTCGATCACCTGGACAATGGGCTGCATGGATGGATCCGGGCTCAGTTGCGGGGCTCGGCCGCGGCGACCTTCCGGTGCTCGCAGTCGATCTTCAGGTAGCGGTCAGCACCACCCGGCAGCCCGGCGCCGGCGGCCATCGCCTGCGCGTGCATCAGGCACTCGTAGGGCGTCTTGGCTGGGGCAACGACCACGTCGAGGGCGGTATCGCGGTTGCACTCGCCCGGCAGGATCACCGAGGCGCACACGAGGGCGACGGAGAGAAGCTCGTTCATCGCTTGGCTCCAAAAAGGAGGGACCGAGGGGCGAACCAGGGCCCCTCCTGGATTTGTTTCTCGTGTCAGTCAGTGCTGACTTATCTTTTATAGCGCGCGACGCTCGGGATTTCGGGTGGTGAGCGCCGGTATTGCGAAACGACAAAGCCCGCGGGGTGAGCCGCGGGCTTCGGGTCAGACCAGCTCGTAGCTGATCCCGTGCTTGAGGATGGTCTCGACCAGGCGGTCAGGGTCCACCGGGATGCCGAGGCTCGCGTTGAAGCGGGCCAGGGCGATGTAGGGGCGGACCCACCAACGCTGGTGGATCCGCAGGCGGACGTGCTGTGTCGCCATCAGGCGGCCTTGTCCTCGTTGAAGTCGACCGGGCAGCCGCCCGTGCCGCAATCAACGTGCTCGAAGCCGATCTCCTCCTTGACCGCGCCGTTGTCGTTGGCGATGGCCGCGACGATCTTCTGGAACTCCAGCTTCGTCACCGGATCTTCCGGCTGATACTCGTAGGCGGTGGTGTCCGCCTGGGGCATCACAGAGCAGCAGCGGATCGAGAACTGGCCCTCGATCAGCGTCTCGAGGAACTCGCCGTAGCTGACCGTCTTCGGGTCATACTTGAGCGTGTAGGAGATCTGGTTGCCGCTCTCGACCGACAGCGGGGTGACGCCGTCTTCCTCGACACCGGTCAGCCAATACTTCTCCAGGAGGCGCAGGAACTGATACTGCTCCTCGGGCGTCGCCTCGGCGGCCGTGACCACCCACTGCCCGTCGCCCAGTTCGCAGATCGCGGGCTTGGTCGGGAAGCCGACGATGGTCGTGCCGGAGTAGCTCTTGAGGCGCCGGACCGGGTAGCCCTTCTCCTCGTAGACCTTCACCAGCGGGTCGTCGTTGCGGAACTGCACCCAGCGCAGGAACTCGCGCATCGAGGGCAGGTGCGCCCCTTCCGTGAGCCCGAACAGCTTCGAGGTGGTGCCGGCCGGCTTGAACGTCGTGTCCGTGTGCGGGACGGTGACGCCGAGCAGCTCCGAGAACCGGCGCGCCTCGTCGACCACGGCCCGCTTGAACCGGCTGACGGTCAGCCACAGCGCCTTGGACTTCTCCTCGTCGACCAGGTCGTGCCAGGTGAAGCCGAAGCGGTCGTAGGCCCACTCGTGGAAGCCGGTCATGCCCACGCCGATGCGGTTGGTCCGCTTCACCTCGCGCGAGTAGAGGCTGTCCATCGTGTTCGTCCGGATCAGCGCCCGCACGGCCGTGCGGAAGGCGTCCTCGGCGTCGTCGTCGTTCTGGGCGTGGAAGGGCACCACGTCCGCGATCACGCAGTAGGCCCCGAGCATCAGGAGGCAGATCTCCCCGCACGGGTTCGTAATCATTGGCCAGCCGAGCGCCGCGCAGGCCTCCACCAGCGACTTCATCAGCGGCAGGGTCTCGACGTCGAGCTTGAACTTGGCGCTCTCGGCGATCAGGCCGTCGAGGTAGGCGTCGAGCCCTTCCGGCTTCGAGGTCAGCTTGTCCTGGTTGATGAAGCCCGGCTCACCCGTGCCGTCGTGGTAGGCGGCGTGGGCGGCCGCGCGCAGCACCCGGTAGGCGTGCGCCTCGTCGTCCGAGATGTTCTTCGTGACCAGCAGCACCTTGAGCCGGGTCTCCAGCTCCTCGCCGTCGCCGTAGCCGGCCAGCAGCGGGTGCAGGCGCTTCACCGCCTCGCGGAACTCCCGGTCGATCGTGACCGAGTTGTTCGAGCTCCAGAGGAAGCCACCGCGCTTGACCGAGATGAAGTCCAGGACCGTGCGATCCTTCCAGAACTTCGTGGCCATGCGCGCCGCGCGCCGGGCACCGCCCACGAGCACGCACTCAGCGGCGTAGTGGTCGGCGTAGAGGGCCGCGCGCCACGGGGCCATGCCGGCGTCGCGAACCTGGGCGATCGACTTGATCGCGCCCATCAGCGGGCCCGGACCCGAGGCCGGCCGGCCCTGCATGCCGGCGATCGGCGCGCCGTTCGGGCGCACGTCAGTGAAGTCGAGGATCAGGACCTCTTCCCGGCGCCCCTCGAACGCGAAACGCTCGATGATCTCGACGGCCTTGGCCCAGCCCTCGCGGGAGTCCGGCACCTTGAAGGTCGTGATCGTGCGCCCGGCGTAGAGGTGGCGCGCGTCGCGCTCCGTCAGGTAGCCCTGGATCAGACCCTTGCCGACGTCCGCATGGTTCCAGTCGATGACCGGCACCACGATGGGCATCTGGTTGAGGTCGGCCCGGATCATGGCGTCCGAGTAGTCGCGGCCGACGCCGGAGCCGTTGAGCAGCAGGTAGAACAGCAGGAACGTGGTCGCGCTGGTCGAGCAGTTCGTGAACACCTCCATGTTGCGGTCGCGCTGGGTGGCGTCGCCGTGCTGGAGATGCCGGCCGCTCATGAGGAGCGAGGCCTGCCGCAGGTGATGGTGCATGCGGGCGAACTCGTCCACGAACACCTGGTTGGTGCCCTTGTCGAACATCGCGTCGACCGGGTGCATACCGACCGGGTGCAGGCGCGGGTCGAGCGAGGCGTTGCCCATCGCGACCCGGTAGGCGACGTCGGCCCACTCCTCGGTCTGGATCGTGTAGGGCGGGATGAACCAACCGGAGACGGTCTCGCCGTCACCCTGGTCGACGTAGTAGTCGGCGATCCCGTAGCCCTGGCTCTTGGCGAAGGCCGCGACCTGGCTGTCGAGCGAGGTGCTGTCGTCGCGCGGGATCTTGAAGGTGACGACCGCTTCGGCCGTGTAGGGCTTCTGGATCTTGCGGTTCACGGTGCGGTCGGCGACCGCCTGCCCCATGCCGGGGAAATAGGAGCGAGCCGGGGTTAGCGACTCGGGGAAAAGGCCTGCCATTTTCGTCGATCTCGATTGCGGGGTTGGAGAGTGTAGTTAAGTCAGCGCTGACTTATCAGACTGGACAAGCGCGACGGCTTATGCAGCCCGGCGCATCAGCGACAGGGAGCGGCGAAATTCGTCGGTGAGCACCCCTGCTTCGGCCACCGCGATGGCGTCGGCGAGGTGTTCGTTGTCGGCCACGAGCGGTCCGTCGGCCTTGCCGCGGGCGCGCAGCCAGGTCGGGTGCGGATACTTGGCGACCGCCCACTCGATGATCTCGGCCTTGGTGGCGTTCTTACCCAAGCCCGTCGCCTCCTTGGTCTCGAGCGGCATCACCTGCGTGATCGGGATCGGGGCGGCTGCCAGGATGCCGACGACGATGCCGAAGGCGTTGGCCGAGTTCGCGTCCTGGGCGCCCGACGGCACCTCGGAGAAGATCGCGTTGACGCCCTGCGCCATCTTGAGGAAGGCCCGCGACAGCACCTCGGCCCGCTCCAGCTTGTCCGAGGACACCCGGGCGCGCTTGTCGGTGGTCTTCTTGGTCTTCACGAGCATCAGCTCCTGGAGCTCCAGCTCCAGCGTGTCGGTGTCGAGCAGCATCCGGGCCATGCCCCAGGACGTGAAGCTCGGGTCGTTCGTCAGGATCGGGATCTTCATGGTCACATGCCCGCGCGGGGCCTCCGTTGCTGGGTTGGGTGGATCCGGGGCTACCAGGAGCCCCAGAGCGGGTTGTCGGCCGCGTCCTTCTCCGCATCGCGCTCGCGCTGGGCGGCGAGCGCTGCCGCCTCCCGCTTGCGGATGTCGATCAGGACGGCCGCGAACTTGTCCTCGATGCCGTCGCGCAGCTTGCGCACCTCGGTCTCGTATTCGACGATCGCCAGGCTCTCGGAGGTGCCGGGGCGAACCCACGGCTTCTCCTCGTTGAGCGGTGTGGCCGACCATCCGGTCCGGGCGTTCAGCGGGGCGTGGTTGCCGAACACGAAGTGCCGGTGGTTCACGACCACGTCGTCGAAGGTGACGTTGCCCTTGTTGGTGAGGCCGGGCATCACGATCGCCGGCCGCGGCAGGGTGACGGCGCCGACCTCGTGGCTCATCACCAGGTCGACGGACACGATGCGCTGGGCCTTGATGATCTCGGTCCGCTCGGGCTGGTCGCCCCAGCCCGGGTAGACCCGCTCCTCGTCGCGCGTCTCGATCTTGGCCTCGAACCACAGCCCGTTGAGCTTGAACAGGCGCCGTGGATCGGCCGGCTCGCCGCGACGGCGCTTCGGGGTGCCGTAGAAGACGCACTCGCCCTCGAGGGCGATCTGGAGCTCGTCGCAGAGCCTCACCACGTCCCCCAGGCATCGTTGTCGGCGTAGGCGAGTGCCGACTCGCGTTCGGCCTTGGCCAGGCGGTTCGCCTTGATGCGCTCCAGGAGCGGCTCGACCTCGCGCCGGAAGATGATGATCGCGCCGTTGAGCGAATGGCCGGAGGAGATGAAGGGCGCGTCGAGCCCGTCGGCGCCGGCCTCGCCCAGCAGCAGGTTGAAGTAGCCGCCGAGGTGGTCGACCAGGTGCTTTTCGAGCGCCTCGAACTGCGTGATCTTGTTGCTCTCCAGCTCGATCGCCTCGTAATCGACCGCGTCCATCGGGGTCAGCTTGAGGATGACCGGCTGCCGGTTCCCGATCCGGGCGCCGGCGAGCAAGAACTCCTCGGTGCCCTTGAGCTTGATCGTCTTGAAGGGCGGCGAGCGCTCCGGGTAGACGGCCGCGACAGCCATCGGCGCCGGGATCTGGATGATCCGGCCGTCGCAGGCGTCGATGATGGCCTTGAGCAGATGGCCATCGGTCGTATCGGGTTGCTGGGACATCTCCGATCCTGAAGTAAGCACTGACTTATCTGTCATAGCGAACGTAGCCCGGTTTTTCGCACCGTTTGACGTCGGCCATCGTGTTTTGGAGCGTGCGATACTCGGACGGGGTCGCGGCCGAGATCACCACGGCCCCGGTCGCCAGGTAGACCCAGCGCAGGTGGCCCTTCTTCGTGCGCTCCACGGACCAGCCTTCGCGGGTCTTCTTCCGCACGAAGGCCTTCATGTCGCCCTTGAGGCTCATGACACCCTCACGCCCAGCGCCTGGATCTTGCTGGACAGGTCGGCGATCTTGAGTTCGAGGTGGCGCTCCAGGGCCTCGGCCATGTCGTCGAGGAAGCCGCCGCGCTCGCCCTGGCTCATGGTGATCTCGCCACCCTCGCCGCTGAGCTTGAGCGAGGCGTGCTTGAGGCTCCGGCGATTGCTGGTGAGCGCCGTCAGCTTCTCCCGCAGGACCTTGCGGTGCTTGGTGTGCTCCTGGATCTGCTCGATCTGGGCCTCGGTCAGGTCGATCACGCGAAAATCTCCTCGATGGTGGACGCGCCGCGCCCGGTCTTCGTGACCTTCATCACCTGCGGGACCCAGTCCTTCAGGTCGCTGTGGCTGATGATGAAGACGGTCCCGCGCTCGCGGGCCTTCTCCTGAAGGATCATGGTCAGCCGCTCGACGCCGGCCGGGTCGAGGGCGTTGTCGATCTCGTCGCCGACGAACAGCGGGATCGGCTTCGAGGCCCGGGACGCGACCAGGTCCTGGAGCGCGAGCGCTGCCGCGATCCGGACCTTGCGCTGCTCGCCGCCCGAGATCGCCGCGAACCGGGCGCCGCCCAGCGCGTGCTCGACCTCGATGGCGAACTTCTCCTTCAGCTCGCCGGCCTTGTTGCGGGTGAGCGTCGACCAGGTCGCCTGGATGTTGCCGTCGGACAGCGTGCCCAGATACTTCGCCGTCTGGGCGTTGAGGTAGGGTGTCACCTCGTCGAGCATCTCGGCCCGGGCGCCGGCCGGCGCGAACACGCGGCAGACCTCCTCGGCGATCTCCAGCTCGATCTGCGCCGCCTCCAGTCCGGCCTGGGCCGTCTTGAGCAGCTCCTCCTTCTCGATCACCGCCGCCTCGTGGCGCGCCTTGATCGCGGCGTAGGGGTTCACCTGGGCCTGGATCGCCTTGATCCGGTCGGCCTCGCGCCTGGCTTCAGAGGCCCGGGCCTCGATGCGGTCGGCCTCACGGTCGTAAGCAGCGATGGATGCGCGCAGAGACGCGCTGAGAGCGTTCGTCGCGCTCGCGTCAGTCATGCTCGCGCGATGCGCTTCCAACGCTGTGCGCGCGTCTGTGAGCTTCGCAGCAGCGCTCATGTGATCGCGCTTCACGTCGCGCAGCGCGATCAACGCATCCCGCAGGACCTTGGCGGCGTGCTCCTTGGCCGGAGCGATGTCGGTGGCCGTGTAGGGCTTGGAGCAGGTCCGGCACGGGCAGCCGAGCAGGTGGTCGACGTCGTCGTGCGCGGTCTTCTCGGTGCGCGCCTTCTCGGTCGCCAGCTCGACGGCGTGCTGCACCCGATCATGGGCGCGCTGAGCCTCGGCCAGGGCCTGCACCAGTCGGCGTTCCTCGGCCTGCTCGCCGGCCAGGCCGTTGAGCTTGGCGAAGGCGTCGGCGAGCTGCCCATCGAGACCGTCCTTGTCGGTCTTGGCGAGCTCGGCCCGGGCCGCCTTCACCTCGGCGACGATCGCGCGGACGCCGCCGGTGAGATCCTCCAGTTCGCCCTTTCGCGCTTGCTCCCATTCGCTCATGTCGACGACCGCGGCCTCGACCTGCTGGCGCGATGCGTCGAGCCAGCTCTGGGCGTTGGCGACGCCCTGGGTTGCGGCCTGCAGGTTGACCTTCGCCTCGTTGTGCTGCGCCAGGGCGACCTTGTGGCCCTTCTCCAGCACCGTCGTGCCGGCGGCCTCCTCGACGATCACCTTCAGGTTCTTGTCGGTCATGCCGGGCAGGTCGGGCATCCGGTCCTGGCCCGCGAGGACGGCCGCCACGAACACGTCCTGGCTCGCGCCGAGGATCTCGTTCACCAGGAGCTGCGTGAGCTTGTCGGTGCCCTTCGTGAGGTCGTGGGTGTCGCCGGCCGCGTCGAGCAGCAGGACGCGGAGCGCGTTCTTGCCGGTCTTGTGTTTGCGGTGCCGGCTGATCGTGTAGACCAGGTCCGCGTCCTGGATCCGCGTGGCGACCCGGGTGCCCTTCTTGGCTGCCCAGTTGATGACGTCGTCGCCGGAGATGCCGCGGCTGGTCTCGCCGTAGAGGCACCAGAACAGGGCGTCGGCGAAGGAGCTCTTGCCGGCGCCGTTCGAGTCCGCCGACGTGTCGCACTGGTTCTCGCCCTGCACGAGGACGAGCCCGCGCTCGTTCATGCCGACCCGGGCGCCGGCCAGCGTGAGGAAGTTCTCGATCTCGATGTCGAGGATTTTCATCGTCTGTCCGTCAGGATGGCTTCGCCGCCGGTCGGCAGGCTGATGTGGGCGACGTCGTCGCCCTCGTGGGTGATCGACAGGACCCAGCCGGTCTCGTCGCGCGAGACCTCGATCCGCGAGGGGATGAAGAACGGGCTCTTGAGGTTGCCGAGCGTGAGGATGACCATGTCGTCGTCGGTCTTCACCAGCTCGACCGGGCCGTTGGGCTCGATCCGCTCTCCGCTCTCGCTGTGAGCGCCGTAGAGGCTCGTCTCCAGCTTCATGACGCGACCCTCGGGTGTCCGACCGGGATGAGGAGGTGTTGGAAGGCGTGCGTGTCGATGCGCAGCGTGGCCGCGCCGGCGCCGTTGCCGAGCTGGTGCTTCCGCCAGAGCGCGATCATGCGTTCGGCCTGGGCCGGCAGCGCCGGCTTGTCGTCCTCGACCGGGACGCCCTGCTCGAAGGCGAGCGAGGCGCGCGTGCGCTCGATGACGTCGGTGAGCGCGTCTTCCACCTTGAGGTGGACGAGCGCCTCCGGGCGGATGCAGCCGAGCTCCAGGTGCTGGGCTTCCGGCACCAGGACGAAGTCCGTGACGAGGAACATCAGGCCGCCTGCTCCTTCTCGACCATCTTGTTGACCACCTCGGCGTAGGAGACGCCGAACGGATCATCCTCGGCCGGCGCCGGCGCCTTGCCGTGGTGGATGGACGTGCCGCGCTCCGGGCTCTCCGCGTAGCCCTCGGGCGCCGTGCCCAGACCGAACGCCTGTCGGGCACCCGGGGAGGGACGCCGGCCCTTGTAGGCCACGCTCGGCTCGACCGCCTCGGCCTCGACCTTGCGGATTTGGTCGCCCAGCACCCGGCGGTAGTTCGCGACCGTGGAGCCGGGCAGTCCGCCGATGGTCTCCTCGATCTCGCGCGTGACCTCGCGGGTCGCGCCGCCCGGCAAATAGTCAGTGATGACTTGCTTGCGGACGTAAGTGATCTTGAAATACTGGCTCATGTTGCCCTCGCGTTCGTTGATGATTTTACGAATATAGCGAGACGATCTCGGGTTGTTCGAGGCTATTCAGTCGCCGCTCGCACCGCCGAGATGATCGCCGCGGCTCGGGCCTTCACGGCGTCCGCGTGCGGGGAGGCCTGACGGTCGATGTAGTCGGCCACCGACGCCTCGAGGCTCTTAGCCTTCACCGACGGCGACGATGCGCGCGCACTCGCCGTCTGGCGCTCGACGTTCATCACGACGCCCTTGGCGCCGAGCCGGATCAGCTCCTCGCGCAGGTTCAGCTCGTCGGCGTCCGAGAGCTTGAGCCCGCGGACCCGGACATAGTTGCCGTCGACCACGTCGGGGATCAGGTCCGGGTCGGTCTCGTCCGTCACCTCGACGAACTCGGGAGCCCGGCTCGCGCGGTAGGCGACACCGGCATCGTCCACGAGCAGGAAGCCGGCCTTGGTGCCGATGTCGGACGCCGTCTGATGCGTCGTCGCGCCGATCGACCAGACCTTGCCGTCCTCGAACGAGCAGTGGTGATGGTAGTGGCCGGCGAAGACGCGCCGGAAGCCGAGCTTGACCAGGTAGTCGGGCGTCAGTCCGTGCGCCGGCATGCCCGACAGGACACCGTCGATGCCCGCGTGCATGATGAGGTCGACCTGACCCAGGGTGCCCCGACGCACGGCCTCCTCCGCGAGCGCCTCGAGCACGGCCTTGAGGTCGTCGAGCTTCGGGATCCACGGCACCATCGCCAGAGGCAGGCTGTCCAGCAGCTTCGGCTGGGTGACGATGCCGAAGCCGTCCGTGCCCTTGAGCGACTGGAAGGCGTTGCCGAGCTCCGTGGTCTCGTTCGACTTGAGGTCGTGGTTGCCCGGGATCGCCACGATCCGGAAGCCGTCGGCCAAGAGCTCCTTGATCGCCTCGGTGACGGGGTTGAACACCTCCGGGTCGAGCGAACCGCGGGTGTGGAAGAGGTCGCCGCCGAACACCAGGAGGTCGCCGCCGACGTCCCGCGTGTCGGCCGCGGCCCGCTTCAGCTCGTCCACGATGATCTGGAGCCGCGAGTTGCGGCCGCAGGGGAGCCTGGTCGAGAAGGCCGACCAGGCGTGCGCGTGGATGTCGGAGAGCAGGCCGTAGGTCATCAGGACTTCTTCGCGGCGTTGAGGGCGTCGACCGCGCCGTGAGCCATGCCGCCCAGCACCGCGAGCAGCGTGGAGTGGTCGGCCATGATCTTGCGCTGGTTCTCCAGGAGCTCGGCGAACATCCCGGCCGACGGCAGGGCGGCCTCGACCTGGGCGAAGCGCTCCTCGAGGACCGAGAACCGCCCGGGCAGCTCGCGGACCGCCCGTCGGAAGGCCTCGGCCTTGCGCTCGGCGTCGTCGGCGATCGGCGCCTCGGGCTTCGGGGCCGGCTCTGCGACGGGCTCGGGCTCCGGGAGGGGCGCCGGCGCGACGGTCACGGCCCACAGCGAGCCGGCGGCGATCACCGAGGCGACCTGCTCGTCGGCGTGAGCGCGATCCTCGCCGGTCTGGATCGCCAGCGTCACCAGCTCGGGCAGACGGGTCGCCGGGATGAAGTAGCGAGGCTTGCTGCGCCCGGGCCGGTTGAGGCGGATGATGACGCCGGGGAAGGTTTCGTCGAAGGTCTTGGCGGACTTGCCGGGCGTCATGCAGCTCGGGCGCGCCAACAGGAGGAAGTCGTTCGCGCCGACGTAGACCGCGCCGTTGTAGAAGGCCATCTCCAGGAGCTTGCCGTTCCCGAGCGGCACGTTGGCCGCTGTGATCGGCGACTCCGGGTGCCCCGGGATGCGCAGCCCCACGATCGCCTCGTAGGCGGGCTGAGCTGCGACGACGTGCGTGATGGCGTTCAAGGTTGCGGCTCCTTCTGTGATGCGCTTCGACTGACGGACGGCGTGGAAACTCTGGGTCGCCTCCTTGATGACGGCTGGATCCTGGATGATGACCTCCAGGTCGTTGATGCTGTCATCTTTGATATACCAGCCCCAATCTTTGAGTTCGCGGCGACCGATCTTCACGGCCGATCCGGGCAGCTTGTCGCGAACGACCTTGCTCAGGAACGAGCCCAGGTTCGGCTGCCCGAGCGTCACGGCCGCGTAGCGATCGACGATGTCCTTGAGGCGGGTGTGTGGGACCCGGTCGACGGTGGCGCGGCAGATCACTTCGTCCTGCCTGCCGATGACGATGGGTTCGAGCTCCTGGACGTTCATACAGCTCTCCGTGTGCGTGTCACTGCTGACTTGCTCGTTATAGCGAGCGCACGTCGGGAGTTGCGTGGCAGAGCGTGTCAGCGCTTCGGCAGCTTGATAGGTGCGCGCCGGAACGCGAAGTGCTGCATGGGCAGGTAGCGCTGGAGCGCGCCGCCGCGGCCGGTGTAGTTCTTCACGCTCGCCTTATCGCGGTCGAAGAACAGCTCGGTGCGGGTCAGCCACTTGTCGCCGGTGTCCTTGAGCAGGACGCCCGCAAACTCGATCTTGCGGGCGCGCAGGGTCAGGAGCGTCGCCTCGTCGAGCGCCCAGCAGGCCTTGCCCTCGCGCACCGCGTCCGAGATGCAGTTCTCGCCCGAGCGAAAGATCTCCTTGCGGGAACGGTAGGCCAGGTAGACGCGCCGGCCGTCCGTCACCTCGTAGATGCCGCCGTAGAGCCGGCGACCCTTCTTGACCTTCTCAAGCAGCTTGGGCGCGGGGGAAGGGGATGACAGTTGCATCGCGCAGAGTCCAAATTCCCTGCGCGCCCCTGACCGGGACAGGCCGTGCGAGCGGCTGGGGATCGCGGCAGCGCCAGGCGTAGCGGCCCGGCTTCCACCACCCGTAGATCTGCTCCTCCTCCGTCACGTCCTCGATGTCCTCCTCGGTGATCTGGTCGCACGAGTGCAGCAGCACGGTGCCGAGGAGGAAGCCGTTGGGCAGCTCCTCGATGTCACGCGGGAGGTTGGTCTCGAAGTAGTAGCCGGCGAAGACCCGATCCTTGAACGCCTCGCGCTGCTCCGGCTTGATCGTCTTGGTCGACGCGATGCCGATCCGCTGGCCGATCAGGCTCTTGGGCGCGGGAAAACCCCTTGTCTCGACGAGCTTGTGTCCGTGCGCCAGGAGCGACGCATACGGGTTCCAGATGGAGATGACCTTCAGCGCTGACACGATCCACGATCCCTCTGCTCAGAGAGACATAGCCCGTTCGTGCCCGCGTTGCAGCATCGGTTAAGGGATGCGGCGCCGAACTCGTCAGATCCGGCGCCGCAAGAGTGCTTAAGCGGCCTCGGGCAGCTCGTCGGCGTCGACGGCCGGCGGCTCGTAGTTCGCCGGCAGCAGGGCGCGGAGCTGCTCCATGCCGTTCTCGGCCTGGATCTTCCGGGCGAGCGCCTCCTTGCCGATGCGCACCCCGTTCCACTTCACGAAGCCCGGACCAGCCTGCTCCAGGGCGCCGATGCCGTCCAGGAACTCCACCGTCGAGCGCTCGACGTCGAAGCGGCCGGTGCCGTCCTCCTGGAACATGAAGCGATAGGTCGCCTTCTTGAAGGGCGCGGCGATCTTGTTCTTGATGATCGCCGCCGTGACCTCGGCGCCAATGATCTCGGTGCCCTTCTTGATCTGGCTGGAGCCGAGCATGATCCGCTGCGAGGCGTAGAACTTCGGCGCCTCACCACCCGGGGTCGTGCGCGGGTCGCCATACATGACGCCCATCTTCATGCGGATCTGGTTGAGGAAGATCGCGCAGATGCCCAGCTCGTCGCAATACTGGGCGAAGGCGGGCATGTGAGCCGACGTGGCGCGGGCGAGCGCCGTGTTGTCGTTCATGTTGCGGTCCTCGGCCGACTTGTCCTTGCCGGTCTTGGCGTCGACCAGCGCCGACTGCGGCACCATCGAGGCCAGGCTGTCGAAAATCCACGCGATCGGCGCCTCGGGCGCGATCAGCTTCTTGGTGCGCAGGTGCTCGGCGACCCGCACGCAGAGCGTGATGCTCTCCTCGAAGGTGCGCGGCTTCTTGAACACGAACCGGCCCGGGCTGACGTCCATGCCGAGCTTCGGGGCCAGGATCATCGAGAACGACCGCTCGTGGTCCGAGAAGCCGCCGATGCCGCCCATGCGCTGCGCCGCGGCGATGGCGCAGGAGGAGAGGGCGGTCTTGCCAGCCGAGGCCGGGCCGGCGACCTCGACGATGCGTCCGACGGGGAAGCCGCCGTCATGGAACTTGGCCGAGAGCGCGTGGTCGAGCGGCGCGTAGCCGGTGGAGAGGAACTGCCGGACGGTCGACTCCTCGTCGTTGCCGCCGATGAGGCTGTCGAGCGCCTTCGCGATGTCTGCTGCCGATGCCATGTGTGCTTCACTCCTCTTCGGTTTCAGGGGTCTCGTCGTCGTCCACGAAGCCGACGTCGTCGCTGCCGCCGCTGCCCGACACGAGCAGGCCGCGGTCGTTGCCGGGGATGCGCTTGGCCGCGTCGCGCACGTCGCGGCAGAACCGGCCGCCGAGCTCCTCCACGGACGGGCGGCCCGCGGGACGCGCCGGCGCCGGGATCGCGCTGAGCGGGGCGCTGGGCATCACGGGCGCCGGGGCCGTGGCGATCTGCACGCCCGCGATCACCGGGATCGCCCGGTCGAGGGAGAAGCTGGCGAGGCTCGCCGCCTGCACCGCGGCCAGCGCCTTCGTCTGCCCGGCGTTGTTGGCCACGGCGATGAAGCTGAAGGCCTTTACGGCGTCCTCGGCCGACAGCTTCTCGCCGTTGCGCTCGATCAGCTTCACGAGCGCGGTGATCGAGCGGGTGACGGCGCTGACGCCGGCCTCCAGGTTCTGCTGCGGGGTCCGGGCCCGCGGCGTCTTCTTCTTCGGCGTGCTCATGCTGCTTCCTTCAAGTCAGTGCTGACTCCACTCAGCGCGCAGAAGGGCTCGAGCCAGC
>Ga0255028_100164_pt1 | contig 16123 bp, 16 predicted proteins | sample DRGLUT_MetaT_FD_178168 | JGI IMG/M metagenome (GOLD analysis project Ga0255028, IMG submission 178168) | Metatranscriptome of freshwater microbial communities from Pennsylvania, United States - DR:GLUT (Metagenome Metatranscriptome) | ecosystem: Environmental > Aquatic > Freshwater > Creek...
GAGCTGAAGGCGATCCGAGGCAGAGAGCGTGAAGGAGATGCCGCTACGCATCCCGCCAGACTCGCAGGGCACAGCGCAAAACGAAACCCCGGACGGACTCAACCGTCAGAGTTCAACCACTAGGACCGCGCCACAGCTCCAGGTGAGCTTTATCCTCTGTTCCGCTGCGGGCGGTGTAGCCTTCGCGCTGGTCGTCTGGCTGCTCTGCATCCGACCGCGACGGCCTTATAGGTGAAACCCGCGTGCGGCCAATCACATGATGACCTTCCTGACTGCGGCGACGGTGGAAGAACGAGCTACCGACATTCGAGCGCTTTCCAAGCTATGCAAGGATCGCATTCCACACCGAGCCGGACAACTTAGACGGCCGACGAATGTCTGCTCGCGTGAAACGAGATTGGCAATCCGAGCAGCTGGCTTGGGTCGCAAGCCGAATGGCCGGTAGGGGTGGTCAGCGGAAGGGCTGCTTTCAATCAACTCGACAGCAATTGCAGACGCGCGAAACGGCCTCGCCGGAGTGAGACCGTTTCCGATGATTAGTTCAGTGTCGGCTACTCAGATCGTCACCACGATCTTCCCGACCTGCTCGTTGCTCTCCATGAAGCCGGTCGCCTCCACGATCTCATCGAGCTTGAAGGTCCGCGCGATGACGGGCTTCAGTGCGCCCGAAGCCAATCCCTCGACGATGAACGCCTTTGCCCGCTCCAGCCGCTCCGGGTCCGTGGTGACCTCGAAGAGCTGGTAGCCCCGGATGGTGAGGTTCTTCCCGAGGAGGGATAGGACCGGCACCGGCACGTCGGAAACGTCGAGGGCGCCGTACTGGAAGAAGATGCCCAGGTGCGAGAGCGCATCGAGGATCTTCGGCACCTCGGGCCCTCCGACCGGGTCGAAGGCGATGCGGGCGCCCTTGCCGTCGGTGATCCTCCTGACCTCGGCGACGAGGTCCTGCTCGGACGTGGCGATGACGTGCTGGGCCCCCGCCGCGAGAAGCGTCTCACGCTTCGAGCTACCCCGCGTGAGCGCGACGGAGACACCGCCGAGCATGTTGACGATCTGGATCGCGGCAAGCCCGACGCTCGACGAGGCCGCCCGGATCAACACCACGTCGCACTTTCGCATCTTGGCGATGTCGACCAAGGCGCCATAGGCCGTGACGAACATCATCCAGGTCGCGGCGGCGTCCTCCCAGGACAGGCTCTCCGGGTGCCTCACCACGCCGAAGGCCGGGGCGTTCACGAGCTCGCCGTGCAGGCCGTACTCGCCCAGCATGAAGCAGGGCACGACGCTGACTTTATCGCCTACCGAGAAGCCCGCGACGTCGGGACCGATCTTCTCCACGAGGCCCGCAGCCTCGTAGCCGGTGGTGGCGGGAAAGATCGGCTGAGTGACGTACTGGCCGGTGCGGAACATGACCTCGGCCCGGTTCAGCCCCATGGCCTTCACCCGGATCTGGACCTCGCCGGCCTTGGGGGCAGGCACCTCGACGTCCTCGACCTTGAGGACCTCGGGACCACCAATCTCGTGGAAGCGTACGATGCGTGACATGACAGACTCCGTGAATGAAAGGACCGGAGCGACTTAGGCCGCCTTGATCCAGGCCGGGGCGGCCGAGGTGCCCCAGCCGAGGAAGAACCCGAAGTGGATGTTGATCTCGCCGACCGGCTCCAGGTAGCGGGCGTTGCTCAGCGGGCCGGCGTCCACGGGGGTGAACCCGACGGAAGATGCCAGGGCCGAGACGGCCTCCTTGGCGGCCTCGTCGTCGGCGGCAACGAAGACCTGCACCTCCCGGCCCTCGCGTGCCTCGGCGGGGAGCAGTTGGGCGAAGATCGTGTTGAACGCCTTCACGACCCTCGCGCCCGGAACCAGCTTCTGGATCTCCTCCGCGGCGGATGTGGTGTGCCCGACTGTGAGCGCCTTGTAGTCCGGGGTGATCGGGTTCGAGATGTCGACGAGGATCTTGCCGGTGAGATCGCCGGCGCCCTTCAGGGCCTCACCGACCGAACCGTAGTTCACCGCCAGGACGACGATGTCGGCGATCTTCGTGGCAGCCTGCGTACCGCCGCCCTGGGCGCCAGGCCCGATCTCGCTGGCGAGCGCGGCGGCCTTGGCCGGGTCCCGATGACCGATGGCGACGTCGATGCCCTTGGAGGCGAGGAGCCGGGCCATGCCGCCGCCCATGTTGCCGGTGCCGATGATCGCAATGGTCATGAGCTTAACCCCCGTAATGCCGCCCGTGGGCGTTGGAAGGGTTGTGAGGCATGGTGTACGATGGATAAATCGCCATCCGACGCACGCACTTGAAACAAAAGGTTTCAAATTATGGACCGGCTCGCGAGCATGGCCATCTTCGCCAAGGCCGTTGAGGCGGGGTCCTTCTCAGCCGCCGCTGACGCGCTCTCGATGTCGTCCCAGATGGTCGGCAAGCACGTGCGGACCCTGGAGGATCACCTCGGGGTCAAGCTCATCAATCGCACCACCCGCCGCCAGAGCGTCACCGAGCTGGGACGTGCCTTCCACGAGCGGGTGCGGACCATCCTGGCGGAGGTCGAGGCGGCGGAGGCCCTGGCGGCAGAGAGTCTGGCCATCCCGCGCGGGCGTATCCGGGTGAATGCCCCGGTCACGTTCGGAGCCCATGAACTGGCCCTGGTGCTTCCAGGGTATCTAGCTGCCAACCCCGGGGTCGAGGTCGAGTTGACGCTCGCGGACCGGACGGTCGACCTGATCGACGAAGGATACGATGCCGTGTTCCGCGTCGGGCCCCTCGGTGACAGCGGCCTCATCGCCCAGTCGCTGCAGCCCATGAGGATGGTCCTCTGTGCAGCCCCCGCCTACGTCGAGGCACGAGGCACGCCGGCGACGCCCGATGACCTGCGGGGGCACGAATGCCTCGGCTTCGCCTACGGTTCGACGCGGACCCAATGGTCCTTCCTCGGACCGACTGGTGCAGTCACCATTGATGTCTCCTGCCGGCACATCGTCAACAACGGCCAGGCCCTCCTGAACCTGGCCGTGGCGGGAATGGGCCTCCTGCTGCAACCGGCATCGCTGGTCCGGGACGCCCTTGCATCAGGAAGGCTCGTCCACTTGCTGCCGGACTGCGAGCCCCCGACGCATCCTATGCACATCCTCTACGCCCCGGATCGGCGCATCACCCCCAAGCTGCGTTCCTTCTTGGACTTCGTTGCCACTCGTTTCGGTGGCTCGCATCACGCAATAGAAGCCATGGCCCGTTAGACGATGAGCCGTTGCGCTTTGGGCGTCTACTTTGAAGCCAAACGTCGTTCGGCTTCTACGACAAGGTTGGGTCGGACGCAGTGGGTCGGCTTCTCACCATCGTAGCTCCGTGACACACACTTCGGTGCATAGTCGATGGTCCAGGTTATCCTGGCGCCGTCATTGGAGTGAATAGGCTGCGCATGACGACTGCCGCGTCCGTGAAGTTTTTCACGTCCGCCATCAGGCGTGCCGTCTCCGGTGCGGCCAGGGCCGCTTCGACGTCACCCGGCTCCCGGAATCGATAGACCCCGACGGAGAGCCAGCCGTCGCCCTCGCCGGCCGGATAGAACGCGTCGAGCCCTTCGAGGCCGTAGGGCCCCCAGCATTCCCTGGCCAAGGCAAGGTGCTCGGTCGCGTAGTAATCGCGGTCGAACCGCGTGGCCCGGTCACCGGCGCAGACGACGATCATCCTGGTCATTCGTGTTGTCTCCCGTCGTGGATCGGGTGCGCCCCGGTGGGCACGGCTACCGGCTCGGTCCCGTAGCCCCGCGGATGGTGAAGTCGGCCATCGCGGACCAGTCCCGCTCCCCGAACCCGGCCTCGACGGTTTCCGCCATGCGTTGATGGACTGCTCCGAGCATCGGCAGGGAATGGCCGACCTGCTCGGCCGCCTCCTTGGCAAGGCGCAAGTCCTTAAGGCCAAGCGTCGCCTTGAAGCCCGGCTCGTAGGTGCCTGCAGCGATGTTGGCCGAGTAGACTTGGTAGGAGCGGCTGCCGAACAGGGTGCCGAGGATCAGCTCGAAGAAGCGATCCCGGGCGAGCCCGTTCGCCTCGGTGATGACCACAGCCTCCGCCATGGCCTCGATGGCCATGGTGATCATCATGTTGCAGGCGATCTTGGCGGCATTGGCGGTCGGCGCCTCGGGTCCCATGTCCCAGATCCGGCCGCCGATCACGTCGAGGATCGGGCGGATCCCATCGACGGCAGCCGGAGCGCCGCCGGCAAGGACGTTGAGCTCCCCCTTGGCCGCGACGTCCGGGCGTCCCAACACCGGCGCGGACACGTAGCCGAGCCCGGCCTCGGCGTGCTCCCGCACCAACTCCTGGGCGAACGCCACGGAGATCGTCGATGATACGACGTGGACGAGGCCGGGCCTAGCCTGGCGCAGGACGCCGGGATCCAGGAGCACCGTCCGGATCGCAGCGTCGTCCGACAGCATCGTCAGCGCCGCGTCGCCATGGAACGCCTCCGAAGGCGATCCCACCATCGTAACGCCGTTGATCTTGCCCCCCGAGCGGTTCCAGACCTTCACCGTGTGACCCGCGGCCACGAGGTTCACCGCCATGGCGCGGCCCATCGCGCCAAGCCCGATCAGTCCTATGTCCATGTCCGTTCTCCCGCCAAGATTGCATCCGGCAGGCGACGGAACCAGCTTGGGGCTTGCCGTCGCCCTGATATCGAAATTGTCGACGTCACCCTGGACGCGCCCATTCCCGGGTTGCCGCGGCCTCGCACGAGCCCGGGCAGGCCATGGCTTTACGGGGATGAGCGTAAGTCCCTGACCTCGCTCACGCTCTCAAGCTGCGCCGCGAGACGCAGGATCGTGGTTTCCGCGAACCAGCGTGAGACGAGTTGCACGCCGACCGGCAGCCCTTCAGCGCTCGTGCCGAACCGTAACGTCATCGCCGGCAGCCCGGTCAAATTGAAGGGCACCGTGGCGCTTAGAATGTGCCGGGCGGGTACGGTCCTACCGCCGATGACGAGTTCGGTCTGCCCGTGCGGCGGCGCGGGGATGGGCGTCACCGGACAAAGAAGGACGTCGTAGCGATCGAAGTAGACAGCAAAGGCATCCTTCAGCCGCTCCACCGCTTGTTGCGCCTGCATGTAATCCGCCACGGCGACGTCCGACCTCGCGAGAACGGCCTCGCTGGTCCTGAACAGCGGCCCGTGCCAGTTCTCCGTGACGTTTCCGAACTCCGGTTTGACCTCGGCGGCGAACAGCACCCCCGAGAGCGCGACGCCGTCGCTCTCCTCCAGCCCCGGGATGCGCACCGGCTCGACGGCGCATCCCAAACCTTGAAAGGAGCGAGCGGCCGCTTCCACCGTGGCGGCGACCTCCGACGCGATCGGCCCGAAGCCGGGTTCCGTCATCCAGCCGATCCGAACCTGCCGCCCGGTGTCCGAGCCGATCCCCAGGTCGAGATCCCGCGGGTACACCGCGTAGCCGTCCATCCCGTCGGGGCCAGCCATGATCCCGTAGCCGAGCGCCACGTCGCGCACGCTCCGGGCCATCGGCCCGACATGCCAGAAGCGCCGAGGCACTTGCGGCCAGTGTCCGGTGACGGGGATGCGCCCGTGGGTCGGCTTGAGGGCGACGATGCCGGTGTGGGCGGAGGGCCCCCGTACCGATATCGCGACATCGCTGCCGATGCCGACGGGCGACATTCCAGCGGCGATGGCCGCCGACTCGCCCCCACTCGATCCACCTGGCGTGCGCGTGAGATCCCAGGGATTGTTGGTACGTCCGCTCAGCGGGTTATCGGTTTCGGTCCAGAAGGCGAACTCCGGCAGGTTGGTCTTCGCCAGCAGGATCGCACCCGCCTGCTTGAAGCGTGCGACGCTGGTTGCGTCCGTCGTGGGGACGCGGCCAGCGAAGACGAGCGAGCCACGCTGGGTCGGCACGTCGGCCGTGTCGAGGCAATCCTTGACGGTGAACGGGACGCCATGGAGCGGCCCGAGCTCGGCGCCGGTCATAACCGCGGCCTCCGCGTCCTTCGCCGCGTCGAGGGCTCGATCGGCGGTCAGGGTGACGATGGCGTTCAGTTTGGGGTCGACCGCCGCGATGCGATCCAAGTGCGCCTGGACGACCTGCACCGGAGAGATCTGCCGCGACCGCACTAGGGATGCCAATCCTGCCGCATCCAAGTCGGTGAGGTCATGAGCATCCATGACGACATCCTCCGCGAGTTGTCCGCCCGAGGCCCGCATCTCTATCTGCCATTTGATAGATAGAATGACGTTTCTTGGCGTACCGTCAATCCCTATCTATCTCTTGGTCAGGAAGGTTCGATGATGACGATGGATAGGCGAGAGGCGATCCTGGCGGCTGCACGCGCGACAGCCCAAGCGCATGGCTACGGTGGCCTCAATTTCCGTGACCTTGCGGCCGAGGTCGGGATCAAGAGCGCCAGCATCCACTACTACTTCCCCAGCAAGGCCGACCTCGGCGCGGCGGTCGCCAGGCGCTACTGGGAGGATTCCGAGGCACGACTTGAGCGACTCTGGGGGGAGAGTCAGGATCCGGCAGCCTGCCTGGGGCAGTATCCATCCTTGTTCCGGAAGGCGTTAGAGAACGAGAACCGGATGTGCCTCTCGGGGTTCATGGCCGCGGAGTATGACGACCTTCCGGAGCAGGTTCAGGCGGAGGTTCGCACCTTCGGAGACATTCAGGTCACTTGGCTGGCGAAGGTCTTGAGTGCAGCTGAACCCGGCGCGGATGCCGTTGCGGTCAAGCAACGGGCGCGGGCCATCTTCGCAGCCGTCGGTGGCGCCCAGGTCATCGCTCGGTCGCGTGCGGATATCGCCATGTATGACGACATCATCGCGGGCTACCGCGTCAGTGGCCTTCTCCCAAGAAACGATTAAACATTTGACTCCTGGGCCCGATTGGTTCCGACGCACCTGGGTCGGCCAAGACATATTATACTTCTCGTTCTCGACGCCGCTGGGGCTACCCTTCGAACGTCCCGCCGGCTCTCAGTCCGTCGGCGCTCGCCACTTGCCGATGTAATATAGAGATCGGCGAGGAGCAGCGTCTTACGGATTAGAAGAAGGCCGTCCGCCTCCCCGGCGAGCCTACTCCGAAGCAGCAATTTCACTTCGGCCAACTTCAGTCGTATGGATTTGGCCCTCTCGATGCCTGCGTTCGGGCATCGCCTCAAGGATCTAGAGCGACTGGCTTGGCTCGGAAGCCGCGCGTCCGCTTTTCCGGCGGATCTCCTCCGAAGCGGACCGGCGGCTTTCGGCCAGATCCTGCTGCCAGCGACGGACCCCTGAGCAACTCAGATGGGTGGTAAGCGGACCCCGGCTGTTCGCCCAGAAGCCGACGCTTCGCATCCGACCCAACCCAGCCGCTCGGACCGCCATCGGCGCATCCCTTAAGCGGCCGTTGGTAAACGGTCCGGCAACTTCAGCGCGGATGGCAAGCGGTCCATGGCACCATACGCCGGAGTGGAAATATCGGCCTCGCGCCCGTTCAAGCCAATCAAAACTAGCTTTTCAATTTTGGCGGCCAGACACGATTCGGGCAAGGAAGCCGCTGCACGGTGATATCGAAGCAGCAAATAGATTTTCAGGGACGATTGCACCCCCTGCTACGCCCAGTCCCAGATTTTCTACTCAATAACCTCGTCTGCCCTTGCAAGCAAAGTTGCGGGCACCTTGATGCCGGACGCTGTCGCTGACGCAAGATTTATCAGAAGCTTTAGGCGCAAAGGCTGGTAAAACGGGATTGATCCGACATCTTCGTCCTTCAAGACTTGAGATACCTGCTGTCCGACGTGCGCATACAGATCAACCAGATTTATATCGTGGCCAATCAGGCCTCCTTTTTCAACGTATTCACGAAATGGATAGAAGGCAATGATGCGAAATTCATTCATAAGTCTAAGTATAAAATCCATGTTGTTGAAATTTTCGACAGCGGTCGTGACCAGAGCCGTTCTCGTTTGCTGCGCTGCTGCGGTAAAAGCTGTCCTGTACTGAAGTTCACGATGTGGACTTTCCACCGGAGGTCCTACGAGCTGCAGGCCGTCCCGCTCCACTGCCGCGCGCACGCTTGCTCCGAGCGGACTCTCCCAGAGCGTGCGTGAGGTTAGCTGAAATACGCCTCGCGTGTCTGGAGCAATCTCTCGCAAATATTCAATGCGTTTTTCAAATATCTCTGGACTTGAATTGACCATGATCCCAGTGACGTTGCCTCCAGGATGTGAAAGCGATCCAGCCAATCCATACGCAACCGGATCGCTGGTCATGGCGACGATCGGAATGGTTGCAGTGCTATCTTTGAGTAGTTTTGTCATCCGGTCGGAGACAGATATGATGACATCGGGCTGCCACCCGACTGCGTCTGTCGCAGTCTTTAAATAATTCGTCGAAACACCGCCGCCGTTAAAACGTTGTACAACTAAGTTTCGACCTTCTACGAAGCCGGATTTTAAAAGTTCTTCAAAAAATGCCTTGAAGTTTGGGCTTTTTTCTTTCGTCATGAGATCGACTGAACGATCGGGATGCACAATCGCCAGCTTGTAAGACCGTGCAGGCTGGGCTCGTGCGGCATACGGCCAGGCGAGAAACGCTGCACCCGTCGCTATGAACCGGCGTCGCGTCATCCCTCCCTCCTTGCATCTGTTTGATGAGTATCGGGGTCGGGGCGACTCGCCGGGGGTCAACGTAGGGCCCTCATCGCTCCACGGATCAGCGGACCGAGAAGGGCGACTGGTAGGGGCGGCCGAACGGCACGCCGTTGTTGACCGTCTGCACCGGCGCCAGAAAGCCCTTGCCGTCGCGTCGGTTGTTGCGGGTGTCCACCATCGAGAGCGGGCGCTCGACCCACTCCATCACCGAGACATCGCCGGGCGCGCCGACTTGCAGGGTTCCGAGCTTCGGCACGCGGTCGATGATTCCGGCCGGCTTGTGGGTCGCCATCGCGATCACCTGCTCCAGGCTGAAGCCCAGCGGCAGGAACTTGCTCATCACCACCGGAAGGAAAGGCATGCCGGGGGTGTTGCCGGAGAAGACGTGCAGGTCCGACGAGATCGTGTCCGGCGGCGCGCCCTGCGCGATCGCCGCCTCGGCGACGGTGAAGTCGAACGAGCCGCCGCCATGGCCAATGTCAAACACAACGCCCCGCCGCTTGGCCTCCAGGGCGGCCGGAAGCAGCTTCCCGTCCTGAACGATGTTCGTGAACTGCCCGGCGCTGTTGGGCGCTCCCGAGTAGCAATGCGTGAGGATGTCGCCCGGCCGCAGCAGATCGAGGATCTCACTCATCAGCGCCGGCGTCTCGACGCCGCCGATATGGACCATCACTTTCGCCGGCCGCCCCGACATCTCGCAGGCCTGGATGGCCCGCTTCAGCGGTTCGGCCCTGTGCTTAAAGATGACATTCTCGGACATCCGGACCTTGGCTCCGACGGCAAAGTCCGGGTTCTCGGCGATCGCCAGAGCGCAGGCTTCCACTTGCGCGTTGTCGAGGTTGTACAGTTCGGCCACCGGGAAGGCGGACAGGCCGTTGTTGGCGATGTGGATGAAGGCGAACATTCGCGTCCGCGTCTGGGCGGCGATGTGGCGCCGGAGCGCCGCGATGTTGTTGGCTCCCGCGTCGCCCGCCGAGACGACCGTGGTCACGCCCGAAAACGGGACGGTCTCGTCCGCCGGGATGCCGATCGCCGAGCCGTAGGGATAGGTGTGGGCGTGGAGATCGACGAGCCCCGGCAGCACGAGCTTGCCGGAGGCGTCGATCGTCTGCTTGGCGCGCTCGGTGGGGATGTCCGGGTCGAGGGCGGCCACCACGCCGAAGCGGATGCCGACGTCGCGCTTGGCCCGCAGCGACTGGCTCGGGTCGATGACCTCACCACCCTTGATCACCAGGTCGAAGCGGTCGGGCACGGCGGCGGCCGGCCCCACGGCCGCCATGGCGCCGGCGAGGCCGAGCCAAGTACGACGCGACAACTCGGACATGGTCCAACCTCCCTCGGGGCGCCGCCGCGCGCCGTTGGTCGGTGCGTCGGCCTGCAGGTCCCATTGCACGGCGCGCGTTCTTTGACGGCGCCGCGTCGGAGCGTAGCTTTCTCAATGGTCAAGCTGCAAGGTTTCGGAGAAATCGTGCCTTGACGATCGCCAGAGATTATATCGATTGCCGGCGAGCCGCCCGGGCCAGCGTCGCCGCTTGCTCCCGGTCACGGTAGACGAGCCCATCTCTTAAGGCGCACATCGCGGCCCAGGTCAGCCCCCGAAACCCAAGGTATGATGCGTGACGGTAGGGTCGTGGCTCGTTCGCGACATCGATTGGTTCCGTCGCTCGAGTGGCGCGAGCTTGCGCGTCGGCGGCTCCGCGCGGGACGCAGGCGGGAGGGTAACAGTCACGCACAGGCCGGGCGTTCGATCGGAGAGCCGGACACCAGCGCCGTGAAGCTTGGCGATCGCCGCAACCAGGCTCAGCCCCAAGCCGTTTCCCGGGGTCGTGCGGCTCCGTTCCAACCGGTAGAACCGACGGAGCACCTTGTCGCGCTCATGCATCGGAATGCCCGGTCCATCATCGGCGACCTCTATGGTCGGGCGTAGCTTGGCCTCGTCTGGGCCATGGAGGCTGACCCGGATCTCGGTACCCAGGGGCGTGTGGGCGAGCGCATTCTCGATGAGATTGGCCAAGAGCTGTGCCAGCAGTTCACGATCGCCGTCGACCATCACGCCCGGTGCGATCGCGCAAGTAATGATACGGCCCCCCTCCTCGACGTCAGGCGCGTACGCCTCGCAGATCGTCGCGACGACCTCGGTCAAATCGATCAGCCGGAACGCTGCGCGCTGGCTGCCGGCCTCGATCTGAGAAATGCGCAGCAGCGCCGAGAAGGTCGCGAGCAGGCCGTCCGCCTCATCGATCGCACGCTCGACCGCGGCCGCGTAGTCTTGATCCGTCGCCGGATGGATCCGCGTGCGTTCCAGGTTCTGGCGCAGCCGCGACAGCGGCGTGCGCAGGTCGTGGGCGATGTCGTTGGAGACCTGCTGCAGGCTGTCCATCAGCTGCATGATGCGGTCGAGCATCGCGTTCAGGCTCGTCGCCAGACGATCGAACTCGTCGCCGGCTCCGGTCGGCGCGATCCGCCGCGTCAGATCGCCGGCGATGATCGCCTCGGCCGTGCGCGTCACAGCCTCGACGCGCCACAAGACACCCTTCGTCAACAGGAAGCCGGCGGCCAAGCCGAGGAGTACGGAAATGCCGAGCACGATCGCGAACGCGTTCGCAACGACGTCTTCCACGTCGTCGACGCTGCCGAGATCATCGGCGACAACGAGGGTCGTCCCGTCGGTCAGAGGTCGAAGGGTCAGCAGGAACTTATCGGATCCTGTAAGGCGGACTTCTGCCAGGGTGCCTCCTTCCGCGGGCGGAACGGAAGCCGCGGTTCGCGCGACAAGGTGCTCACCGGCAACCCGCTGACCATCCTGACCAAGGAGCGCATAGTGCAGACGGCTCGCACCGCTCACGGTCTGTGCGTCGATGAGCTTGCGAAACGCATCGCTGCCGTATTGTCGAAACTCATCGAGGAGTTCGGCCGCCTCACCCTCAACCCGCTGGCCGGCTTGGGCCTTGAGCGCGCGCGTGACCAGCGCCTCGGCGGTGAAGCCGACCGCGGCCACAGAGATCACGAAGACCACGGTATGCAGCAGCGCGAAGCGGACCCCGCTGCCGCGCAGGATGTTAAATCGACGGCGCACGAAGGCAGTATCCCGAGCCGCGCACCGTCTCGATGAGCTCGTAGTCGAAGCCTCTGTCCATCTTCGAGCGCAACCGGCTCACGTGCGTTTCAACGATGTTGGTCTTGGGGTCGAAGTGGAACTCCCAGACATTCTCCAGCAGCATGGTGCGCGTGACGACGCGGTCGGCGTTGCGCATCAGGAACTCCAGCAGCCGGAACTCGCGCGGTTGCAGCTCGATCGCGCACGCGCCGCGTCGCACCTTGCGGCCGATCAGGTCCATCTCGAGATCGCCGACGCGCAACACCGTCTCGACCTGGGCGACCGGGCGGCGGCGGCCGAGAGCGTGAACCCGCGCCAACAACTCTGCGAACGCGAACGGCTTGGTCAGATAATCGTCGCCCCCGGCCTCCAGCCCCTCGACGCGCTGTCCGACCCCCGACATCGTCGTGAGGAACAGGACCGGCGTCTGAACGCCCGCCGCCCGCAAGGTCTTCACCGCGCCGAGACCGTCCAGCCCGGGCAGCATGCGATCGACGATCATGACATCGTAGGCTTCACCGGCTGCGAGGAAGAGGCCGTCGCGCCCGTTGCTGGCCTGATCGACAGCGTGGCCGTGCTCTCGCAGACCCTGGCTGACGTAGTCGGCCGTGTCCGCGTCGTCCTCAATCAGCAAGACCTTCATCGGGCGCAGATGCCTCTTCGATCGTGCGGGCGGGGAGCGGCGGATCATAGCGGCGGCCGCGCCCCGGCGAACCATACGATCTCGTAACGTCGCCTCTTCGCGCCGGATCGCGCCGGTCAGGGTCAACCGCCGGAGCTATACCGATCTGTATAGAGCCGGCCACCGAACCGCGATGTGCGTTGGCCGAGAAGCGAGCCCGCAACCTCCAGGGTTCGGTCTCCGAGCGCCGTCCCTTGGAAAACGCCCCCGCGGCGACGGGATCGCGATGACGGATCCAGACGATGGAAGCTTCGCTCTCAACGTGGCGCTCTCCGAGGCCGCGTGTCTGCGCCTGGATCGCACGATGCGGTACCTCCGCCGGGGGCGGGTCTATGGCGGCTGCACCGCCGGGGATCTGACCGCGCTCTGGATCACAGCCATGCGCAACTGGGCGGCAAAACCCGCAGAACGCCCGCTCGCCGTCGGAGAAGCCGAGGCCGAATTCGCTCTGCGCGATCGAGAGCCGCCCTACGCGCTCGCTCGCGATGAGATCGGACGCTTGGCTGCGCAGGCAATGTCCGATGTCGCGGACATGACAGCGGCCGAGCGATGCGCAGCAGGGGAGCGGATCCTCGACCGCTACCGCGACGAGGTCGCGCGGAAGAACTGACACCGCCTTGAGGCGCTTCGCGCCCTCGAAAATACAGCCCGACAAGCCACAGGATGGAGCGATGATCGACAGCCGAGAGCGTACCTTGAGCAAGGTCCCGGAAGTCACCCTCGGCTTCTGGCTCATCAAGATCCTGGCGACCACACTCGGGGAGACGGGTGGCGACACCGTCACCATGACCCTCAACTGGGGTTATCTCGCCGGGACAGCCCTGTTCGCCCTGCTGTTGATCGGCTTGGTCATCGCTCAAATCCGGGCCAAGCGGTTCCACCCGGTCCTGTACTGGGCGACCATCGTCGCCTCGACCACCTTCGGCACGACCATGGCCGACTTTGCCGACCGCTCGCTCGGCATCGGCTACACGGGCGGCTCGACCCTGCTGCTCGCCTGCCTCGCCGCGGTGCTCGCGCTCTGGTATCGGACGGAGGGCACCGTGTCCGTGAACACGGTCTCGACTCCGCAGGTCGAGGCCTTCTACTGGGCGGCGATCACCTTCTCGCAGACGCTGGGCACCGCGCTCGGTGACTGGCTCGCCGACACCGGCGGGCTCGGCTACGAGGGCGGGGCCGTCGTCTTCGCTGCGGCGCTGGCCGTCGTCGTCCTCCTGTACTACCGGACGCAGGTCTCGCGGGTCGGCCTGTTCTGGGCGGCTTTCATCCTGACGCGGCCCCTGGGTGCCACAGTCGGCGACTTCCTCGACAAGCCGGTCAGTGATGGTGGCTTCGACCTGAGCCGGCCGCTCGCCTCCGCGGTCATGGCGGCCTTCATCGTCGCCCTGATCGTCCTTCTGCCGCAACGCGCAGGCTGTCACCCCGAGGCGGAGCCGACGCGCTCGTGATAGATCCAGGAGCCACAGACCGGTCGCCCCCGGCTGAGCGTGACGACGCGCGGCCCGAACGGCTCTGGCTGGCCGGGCTGTTCCTGAGCGCAGCCCTGCTCCTGCTGTTCGGTTGGATGGCGGAGGAGGTCTCTGAGGGCGATACGCAGTCTTTCGACCGGCAGGTCATGCTGCTCTTCCGCCACGCTGGCGACCCCGGGCAACTCTTGGGGCCGCCATGGCTGCCATCGACGCTGCGTGATCTGACGAGCCTGGGTAGCACCGTCATCCTCGGTCTCACGCTAGTGCTCGCCCTCGGCTACCTCGCCATCGCTCGAAAGCGCATGGCGATGCTGTTCGTCTTTGCATCCGTCGTGTTGGGGCAGGCTCTCGCGACCGGGTTGAAACTGCTGTTCGAGCGACAGCGGCCCGACCTGATCCCGAACGCGCCGGAGGTCTTCACGGCAAGCTTCCCGAGCGGGCACGCCATGCTGTCGGCGGTCACCTATCTGACCCTAGCCGCGCTGCTGACGCGGATCGAGACGCGACGCCTGATCCAGCACTACTTCATGGCCGCCGGGATCCTTCTGACAGTTCTGGTCGGCGTCAGCCGGGTCGCTCTCGGCGTCCACTGGCCGACAGATGTCGCGGCTGGATGGTGTGCGGGAGCCGCCTGGGCCACCGTGTGCGCAGTAGTTGCCGCCAGATTGGCCAAGTTCAAAGAGATCGAACGCCTTCCGTGAATTTGGAGGTCGCCCTAGCCGCGAGATCTCCATAGCAGGCGATGGACGGATCGTTCGACCGAAGTCTGCGACGTGCCGGAGTGACTAGGACAAGCGGAGCCGCAGTCGCCGGCCAGCCCTTGCTGAGCCGCCGCTGATTTGCCTGCACCTTCCGGCGGTAGCCGCGCACGACCTTGCGCGGCTTGCCGCCCATCGCGATCGTCATCGCAGCTTCACCGGCGGCCTTGATCTTCTCGGTCACCATCAACTGTGCTTCCTTTCGCGCCTTCGGGCCGCCGAGCATGAACATCGCCATGCGCTGACCGATGACTATCTGCACCTCGACACCGAGCATCGCCAGTTCGGTGCCCATGGTGAGCCACGACGCGGACGTCGCCTTTGATCCTCGACGTGCGCGCATGGTGCTGTCTCCGGCCCACTGGTCTGGACGGTTAACGCCCGCCAGACGATTTCCTTCCGCGTGACCATAAAAGTCAGATCGTCGCTTGGTTACAGTTGATCAGGGCTTGGCGGAGGAGGATACAGCGAATCCTTTGCATGTTCGCGCCTTGATAAGTGCGTAACAGTTTGGGGGGCTCAATGTGTGTCGGCACCGGTATGCCATCGATCATAAACAGCGAAATCGAGCGTACACGCAGCAGTGAATGGCTATCTGAGTATTCAGGGCTAAGCTAATCCCGTCTTGATGGAGATCAATGTGATGCGTGCCCTCAGTGCCCTGTTCCTCATCACGTCGCTGTGCACTCCAGCCCTCGCCCAGAGCCCAGCTCCATCAGCCGCCCAAGCTGCTCAGCGCGACCGGATGAAGACATGCAACGTCGACGCGGGCACTCAAAAGCTAGCCGGCGATGCACGCAAGTCATTCATTGCCGACTGTCTCGCCGGCAAGAACGCGTCTGCACCGGATAAGCAACTCACTACCCAGCAGGCCAAGATGAAGACATGCAACGCCGACGCCTCGGCCAAAGGCCTTAAAGGCACCGCACGCAGGAGCTTTATGAGCAACTGCCTCAAAGGCTGAAGCTTCAAGGGGAAGAATCGGATGAGCTCAATCAGAAATGAGCATCAGCACGCTGAGGAACGCGCGGCCGACAACGGCGTAGGCTTCACGTGCATGTGAGGCGACAAGCGATCACGCTCGGCTACGATCTAAGCGTCCAACTCTCCTAGGCTGGACAACCTTCAGCCCGCTCGGCAGCCCGCCGCAGCGGGCTTTCTTGTGCGAGCGAGAAGGTGGTGCATCCCGGCAGGATAGCCGCCGGGGCTTGACTGCCGAGGCCGCGGGATTGGGCTTCGGCCCTCAGTAGAGCTTTGGCTCAGCGGTCGGCCGCTCGCCTTTGCTCCGCGTCGGGTCCTGCCAATGCCGAACCGACCGGATGGCTTCACGCCGAAGTAACCGGTTCGTGAAGTTTAGGTGGCGCGGATGAGATGATGCAAGTGAGAGCGGCGGTGGTGGTGCCGTTGATCCCGGTGATGCCCGAACAGGTCGAGATGTCCGCTTACAGGGCACCATCGAAGCGACTTGAGCGGCTGCAATGGGCGC
>Ga0255028_100165_pt1 | contig 15923 bp, 17 predicted proteins | sample DRGLUT_MetaT_FD_178168 | JGI IMG/M metagenome (GOLD analysis project Ga0255028, IMG submission 178168) | Metatranscriptome of freshwater microbial communities from Pennsylvania, United States - DR:GLUT (Metagenome Metatranscriptome) | ecosystem: Environmental > Aquatic > Freshwater > Creek...
ATCGTGGCGACCCAGCTCCCCGAGCGCGACGTGCCGGACTACATCGAGGCCGATCACGCCAAGATGACTGCCCGCGTCACCCGCATTCCCAGCCTGTCCGAGGTGCCCTACCCGGTGCAGATGGAGCCGAACCTCGTCATCGAGTTCTACTCCCGCTAAGCCTGTCGCGACAGTGCTATCGGTGGAGGGGCTGCCCGCCTGGGCGGCCCCTTCGCGTTTCCGGGGTCAGCATCCGTGGCAGATCGAGCCCATGGTGTTGCGCATCTTGGCGTCCCAGGCCTTCGAGCGCGCTTCCGCGGCCTTTTGCGCCTTGATCATCTCGGCCTCGTTGATCGGCCGCGGCAGACCGGTGGCGGCCGTACCGGGCGGCTTCGTCTGGCCCGTGGCGGCAATCCGGCGGCCGCCCGGCGCGGTGAGCGCCGGATCCCGGGCCGGCACCGCGCCCGGAGCCCGGTCCGGGAGCGGGCTCTGGGCCAGCGCCGGCGTTATCCCGAGCAGGACGCCCAGGATCACCGCGTGACGGATCGTTGCCATGAACCTGATCTCCCCGGCGCAGGATCGAATGCCTGCCCCACCCTGTCTGGCGCCGATCGTAGCCGATCCGTGCCGTAAAATCATGCGCGCGGGATGGCTCCGATGAGCGGCGTGGCGCCACCCCGGAATCGCCGCGAGGCCGTGGCCGCAGCGCTGGCCCGCCTCGCACCGCGCATGCCGGATTTCGAGGCCGAGGCCGTCCTCGATCGCGCGCTGGCGAGCGCGGGCCTGCGCCGGGCTGCGCCCGAGACGGCCGCCCGCCTCGCCCTCGTCACCTATGCCCGCCACGTCTTCACCGAATACGACGCGCTCCTGGCCGACGGCTACGACCGGGACAGCGCCCGGCACTTCGTTCTCGACGACCTCAACGCGGCGCTCACGGCCTGGGGTGCGGCCGCCATCCCGGAGGCCGAGGCCGGAGAGGCCGGCGTGCCGGAGGACGAACCCCGCTGAGGTTGTCGCGCGCGGCCCCGCCATGCTGTAGGAGACGCGCCGGAGCCGCCGCGGGCGGCGAGCGGAGTCCGCACCCATGAAGATCAGCGCGCGCAACGTCCTCAAGGGCACCGTCCTCTCGGTCGACAAGGGCGCGACCACGTCCCACGTCAAGATCGAGATCAGCCCCGGCCAGGTGGTCACGGCCTCGATCACCAACGAGGCGGTCGATTCCCTCAAGCTCGTCGCCGGCGGGTCCGCCTACGCGGTGATCAAGGCCTCCGACGTCATGGTTGCCGTCGACTGAGGGCGGCCGGGGTCGCGCGCCCGGTGGGCAGGCGCGGGTCGGCGATCCACATCCCACCCGCGTCCGCGTCCTGAGGTGCCGAATCGCCGCGGAGGCCTCGACCATGCGGATCGGGCTGACGATTGAGGCCAGGCTCGGCCTTCGCGCCGCGACCGCCGGCGGATAGAGTGTGATCCGGACAAGGAGTTCCGCGCGTGCAGAAGACCGTCCTCGGCATCGAGACCACCTGCGACGAGACCGCGGCCGCAATCGTGTCGGTCGACGAGGACGGCGTCGGCCAGATCCGCGCCAACGAGGTGCTGAGTCAGATCGCCGAGCACGCGGCCTATGGCGGCGTCGTGCCCGAGATCGCCGCCCGCGCCCACGTGGAGGTGCTCGACCGGCTGATCGCCCGCGCCCTCGACCGGGCCGGCATCGGCTTCCCCGATCTCGACGGGATCGCGGTGGCGGCCGGGCCCGGGCTGATCGGCGGCGTGCTGGTCGGCCTCGTCACGGCCAAGACCCTGGCCCTCGTGACCCGCAAGCCGCTTCTGGCTGTCAACCACCTGGAGGCGCACGCGCTCACGGCGCGGCTGACCGACGGCATCGCCTTCCCGTACCTGCTGCTGCTGGTCTCGGGTGGCCACACCCAGCTCGTCGCCGTGCGGGGCGTCGGCGACTACGTGCGGCTCGGCTCCACCATCGACGACGCCATCGGCGAGGCCTTCGACAAGGCCGCCAAGCTCCTCGGCCTCGGCTATCCGGGCGGCCCCGAGGTTGAGCGCATGGCCGAGACCGGAGACCCTGAGCGCTTCGCCCTGCCCCGGCCCATGCTCGGCCGGCGCGAGGCCGACTTCTCCCTGTCGGGTCTCAAGACCGCCCTGCGGATCGAGGCCGAGCGGATCGCGCCGCTGGCCGAGCGCGACGTCGCCGACCTGTGCGCGAGCTTCCAGGCCGCCGTGGTCGACGTGGTGGTTGACCGCGCCCGGGTCGCCCTGCGCGCCTTCTCGGACGCGGCCGGGCGGCCCACCGCCCTGGTGGCGGCGGGCGGCGTGGCGGCCAACGGCGCCATCCGGCGGGCGCTGGCCGCCCTAGCCGGCGAGGCGGGCCTCGATTTCGTCGCCCCGCCCCTGCCGCTCTGCGGCGACAACGGCGCGATGATCGCCTGGGCCGGGCTGGAGCGCCTGCGCCTCGGGCTCGTGGACGACCTCACCGCCCCGGCCCGGCCCCGGTGGCCGCTCGCGGCCGCCCCGGCCCGCGCCGCGATCCCGGCCGGATGAACGCGGCGGACTTGCGCGCGCATTGGCGGGACTTGGTCGAGCGCCGCCTGCCCGAGGCCGCGCGGCCGGGCTGGCCGGTGCGCCTCGACCATTGCTTCGCCCGCATCCTCCTCGACCAGGCCTGTGGCGGTCCCTGGCGCGACCATGTGCGCCCGCCCGCCCACGCCAACATGCCCCTCGATCAGCTCGAGGCGGCGATCACCCTGGGCGAGGCCGTGCTCGCCGGCCACGCGGATCTCGCCCTGCTGAACCGCCGCTCTCTCGCGTGGCGCGGCAAGAGCGCCGCTGGTCCGGTGCCCGCTTCCCTCGAAGACGGGGACCTGATCCTGCGCCGCTGGCGCCCGGAGGACACGCCGCCGTTCGCGGCGCTCAATGCCGACCCGCAGGTGATGGCCCACTTCCCCCGTCCACGCACGGACGCCGAGAGCGCCGCCGAGGCCGGCCGTTTCGACCGGCGCTTCGTGGCTGACGGGTTCGGTCCCTGGGCGCTGACGCATGCGGGCCGGTTCATCGGCTTCGCCGGCGCGCTGCGGATCCTGCAGCCCCTGCCCTTCCCGGGCGGCGACCGGCCCGGGACGACGGTCGAGCTGGCCTGGCGCCTGGCGCGGGATGCCTGGGGGCAGGGCTTCGCCACGCGCGCCGCGCGGCTGGCCCTGGCCGATCTCGCCGGGCGCTGCGGAATCCGCGCCGTGGTGGCCTACACGGCGGCCGGCAACGCCCGATCCCGGGCCGTGATGGAGCGCCTCGGCATGGCGCCGGCCGTGACGTTCCCGCATCCGGCCGTGCCTGCGGGGCCGCTGCGCGATCACGTCCTGTACCGGCTGGACTGCGCGGACAGGGAGGACGCGGCATGAGCGCGGGACGCGCGATCAACGTCGTCGGCGGCGGCGCCTGGGGCACGGCGCTCGCCAACGCCGCGGCCGCGGCCGGCCATCCCGTGACCCTCTGGCTGCGCGACGCGGAGGCGGCCGCCGCCCTCGAGGCGGGGCGGGAGAACCCGCGCTACCTGCCGGGCGTGCCGCTCCATGCCGGCATCCGGGCGACCGCGCAGCCGGAAGACCTCGCCGGCGCCCGCGCAACCCTGCTGGTCGTGCCGGCCCAGACCGTCCGCGGCGTTCTGGAGGCCCTGCGCGCGCCCCTGGCCTCGGCCGGTCCTGTGATCCTCTGCGCCAAGGGCATCGAGCGCGGCAGCGACAGCTTCATGAGCGCGGTGGCCGAGCAGGTCCTGCCGCCCGGAACGCCCGTCGCGGTGCTGTCGGGGCCGAGCTTCGCGGCCGACGTCGCCCGCGGCCTGCCCACCGCCGTGACCCTGGCGGCGTCCGATCCCGGCCTCGCCGCGTCCCTGAGCGCCCTGTTGTCGGGCCCGAGCCTCCGGCTCTACCACACCGACGACGTGCGCGGCGTCGAGATCGGCGGGGCCGGCAAGAACGTGCTGGCCATCGCGTGCGGGATCGTGGCCGGCCGGGGTCTCGGCGAGAGCGCCCGGGCGGCGCTGATCGCCCGCGCCTTCGCCGAGCTGATGCGCTTCGCCCGGACCTTCGGGGGGCGGGCCGAGACGCTGATGGGACTTTCGGGGCTCGGCGACCTCGTGCTCACCGCCTCCTCGCCGCAATCGCGCAACTTCGCCTTCGGCCAGCGGCTCGGGGCCGGGGCGAGCCCCGCGGAGGCCGCCGGCGGCAAGCTCGCCGAGGGTGCATTCACGGCCGCGGCGCTCGCCGGCCTCGCGTCGGCCAAGGGCGTCGAGATGCCGGTGGCGCAGGCCGTCGCCGCCATCGTGACCGGCGCGGCCGGGGTCGACGACGTGGTCGCCGGCCTCCTCGCCCGCCCCTTGCGCGGCGAGACGGATTAGCGCGGGCGCCGGTGCAGCGGGCCGCCTCCGGTCGGCAAACCGGCCTCCGCCTTCGCGTGCGCCGCGATCCGGGCGCCGGATCTACGCCACGGAGGCCGCCGGCTCCGGCGCCGTGCCGTGGGTGTGGGCGGAGAAGCGCTCGATCGGCGCGGGCCGGCCCAGCAGGTAGCCCTGGGCCATGGTGCAATGCTCCGCGGCCAGGAAGGACAGTTCCTCGTCCGACTCCACGCCTTCCGCCACAACCGCCAGCCCGAGGCCGCGCCCCAGCCCGAGGACGGAGCGCACGATCGCGGCCGCCTGCGGGTTGCTGTGGACCGCCTTGATGAACGAGCCGTCGATCTTGATCCGATCGAACGGGAAGGAGCGCAGGTTCGAGAGCGAGGAATAGCCGGTCCCGAAATCGTCCATGGCGATCCGGATGCCCAGGGCCTTGAGCTGGCGCAGGGTGAGCAATGCCCGGGCCGGATCGCGGATCAGCGCCGTCTCGGTGATCTCGATCTCCAGGCGCTCGGCCTTCAGGCCGGTCTCGAACAGGGTCCCGTGGACGAACTGCACGAAATGCGGGTTGTGGAGCTGCACCGCCGAGACGTTGACGGCGATCCCGAGCGGGCGCGGCCAGCCGGCCGCCGTCCGGCAGGCCTCGCGCAGCACCCAGGCGCCGATCTCCAGGATGGCCCCGGTCTCCTCGGCGATCGGCACGAACAGGGCCGGCGAGATGGTCCCGCGCTTCGGGTGGCGCCAGCGCAGCAGCGCCTCGAATCCCGTGACCCCGCCGGATTCGATCTGCGTCTGGGGCTGGTAGACGAGTGCGAGCTCGTTCCGGCTCACCGCGTGGCGCAGGTCATGTTCCAGCTGCCGCCGGTTGCGGATCTGCGCGCCCATGCTGGCGTCGTAGCGGCGGCAGGTTCCGCGGCCCTCGTTCTTGGCCCTGTAGAGGGCGGCATCGGCGTGGCTCAGAAGCGCCCGCTGGTCCAGCGCGTCGTCGGGATAGACCGCGATGCCGATGCTCGTGGCGATCATCGGGCCGGAGGCCGCCGGCACCGCCGCCAGAACGTCCAGGATCCGTTCGGCCAACCGCTCGCCCGAGCCGTCCGATTGCGGCGTCAGGATCGCGAACTCGTCGCCGCCGAGCCGGGCCATGAGCTGCGTGGCATCCAGGAGGCCGCCGACCCGGAGCGCGAGGTCGCGCAGCATCGCGTCCCCGGCGGCGTGGCCGAACAGGTCGTTGACCTCCTTGAAGCGGTCGAGGTCGAGGCACAGGACGGCGATCCGGGTGCCCTGGAGGTCCGCGGCGCGCATCTCCCGCTCGAGCCGCGCGTGGAAGCTCGTGCGGTTGGCGAGCCCGGTGAGCGCGTCGTGATGGGCCAGGTAGTGGATCTCGCTCTCGGCCCGGCGCCGCGCGCGCAGGTCGCGCACCGCCACGGCATGGTGCGGCTCGTTCCCGTACTCGGTCACCGGGCGCATGATCACCTCGACGGGGATCGTGCCGCCGCCCGCCTGGACGAGGTCGGCCTCCAGGGGCTGGTCCGGCGTTCCGAGCCCGGGAATGAGGCCCGGCAGGTACGCGGCGAGGCGCGTCCCCAGCAGGGCGTCTGCCCCGGTGCCGGCGAGCCGGGCGAAGGCGTCGTTGGCGCTGACGATCAGGCCATCGCGGCAGACGGCAAGCCCCTCCACGGCCGCGTTGGCGAGGCTGAGCAGCCGTGCGCGCTCGAACTCGGCGCGCTTGCGCTCCCGCAGATCGAGCACGAGGGCGGCTCCCGCGAGCAGCAGGATCAGGCTGCTCGCCAGCGTCACGGCGGCGGCGAGCCACTCGGTCCGGACCGCGTTCTCCGGAATCGCCACCAGGGGATCGGGCAGAATGGTGACCGCGCCCATGCCGATGAAATGGTGGCCGCAGATGGCCAGGATCAGCAGCAAGGCGCCGACGCACCGGCCCCGGATCGTCAGCGCCGACAGGCCGACGACGAGGGCCGCCGCCCCGAGCCCGGAGCCGACCGCGACCGAGATCGCCACTAGGACGGGGCTCCACACCAGGTGGCCGGTCACTTGGTAGGCGGCCATGCCCGTGTAGTGCATCGCCGCGATGCCGCCGCCTGCCACGGCGCCGCCGATCGCCCCGCGCACCCGTCCGCCGGTCGCGGCCAGCGCGAAGCCCAGGCCGGCGATCGCGACGGCGTCGACGTATGACAGGAGGGTCAGGCCGACCCCGTAGCCCGAAGGCAGCCCCGGCGCGTAGGCGAGCATCGCCAGGAAATGCGTCGCCCAGATCCCCGAGCCCCCCGCGATCGCGGCGATCGCGAGCCACATGTAGCGGCTGCGGCGCCCGGCCCGGCCGGAATGGACCAGCAACTCCATCGCCGTCGTGCTTGCCAGCGTGCAGACGAGCGCCGCCAGGGCCACCAGCCACGGGTTGTGTTCACCGATGAAGCAGCCGATCACGGTCAACATGTAGACAATCAGCAGCAATCTGTGGCGCAGTTGCCCGAAGTCTTGGCAGAAAGCGTTTAATATTCAGCCAATATCATCGCTTAATACAAATGCATTCGAGGCTGCGTTCGGCCCCGCCCCGCCGGTCTCCGAAGCGCGCGGCGTCGCGGGCGGGCCTGTCCGCCGGGGGTGAAGCTGGGCTATGGCGGGGCGCGCCGCCGGACCCGGCGGCCGGTGGGGAAAGCGGCGATGGCGTACTGGCTGTTCAAGTCCGAGCCCGCGACGTGGTCGTGGGATCAGCAGGTCGCGGCCGGTGCGGCGGGGACGTACTGGAACGGCGTGCGCAACCACCTCGCCAAGAAGCAGCTGATGGCCATGCAGGTCGGCGAGCAGGGCTTCTTCTATCACTCGAACGACGGCAAGGCGGTGGTCGGCCTCGTGGAGGTGATCCGCCCCTACTACCCCGACCATACCGACGAGACCGGCCGCTTCGGTATGGTCGACGTGCGGGCCGTCAAGGCGCTGCCGCGCCCCGTGACGCTGGACGCCATCAAGGCCGATCCAGCGCTGGCCGGGATGGTGCTGGTCAACAATTCCCGCCTGTCGGTGCAGCCGGTGACCGCGGAGGAATGGGCCCGGGTCTGCGCGCTGGGCGGCCTCGGCTGAGGCTGGCGCGCCGGGGCTGGGTCAGGCGGCGCGGTTGAGGGCGCCGTGCGCCGGAGCCGCCTCGACATCGACCGCCGGCAGCGTGTCCATGACCCGGGCGGCCGGCAGCGTCACCACCACCTCGGTGCCCTCGCGGGGCCTGGAGGAGAGCTGGAACTGCCCGCCATGCAGCTCCACCAGGCCCTTGACGATCGGCAGGCCGAGGCCGGAGCCCTGCTCGGCGGTCTTGATCGCCAGGGAGCCGCGCCCGAACGAGGACAGGACCGTGCCGAGCTCGTCCTCGGGGATGCCCGGGCCGCTGTCCTTCACCGACACGTACTGCCCCCCCGAGGCGGTCCAGCCGACCTTGAGCCAGATCTCGCCACCCGGCGGCGTGAACTTCACGGCGTTCGACAGGAGGTTCAGCACGATCTGGCGCAGCGCCCGCTCGTCCGCCCAGAGGCGCGGCAGGGTTTCGTCGACGAGGCCGTGGACGATCTGGTTCTTGGCCTTGGCGCGGAGCGCCATCATGTGGCGGCACTCCTCCACGACGTGGGCGAGCTGTACCGCCTCCTCGTTCAGCTCGTAGCGTCCCGCCTCGATCCGCGAGAGGTCGAGGATCTCGTTGATCAGGTTGAGGAGGTGCATCCCGCTGTCGTGGATGTCGTGCGAGTACTCCCGGTAGGAGGGCGCCGTGTGGGTGCCGAACACCTCGTTCTTCATCACCTCCGAGAAGCCCAGGATCGCGTTCAACGGCGTGCGCAGTTCATGGCTCATGGTGGCAAGGAACCGCGACTTGGCGAGGTTCGCCTCCTCGGCCCGGCGGCGGGCCTCGTCCGAATTGGCCTTGGCCTGCTCCAGTTCGCCGAACACCGCGTCCTTCTCGGCGCGGGAGCGCAGGGCGCCGACCGTCGAGGTGTAGAGGCGGCGGGCGAGGCCGAGGAAGAACAGCTGCGCACCGCCGGCCATCGCCACCAGCATCAGCGCGTCCATCCCGCGGGAGAAGGCGGCGAGCGACGCGGTGGCGAGCGCCAGCGGGATCAGGGCGGCGACGGCCGCGAGCGGAACCGTCGCCGCCAGCATCGTGGTGACGGCCGCCGCGATGACGAGGCCGAACAGCGCGAAGGTCCAGCCCTCGGTGGTGCCGAGCCCGATCATCGCCGACCACGACAGACTCTGCAGCACCTCGCCCATCAGGAAGCGGCGGCGCCAGCGGGCGAGCGGGATCGTCGCCGGTTCGGCGTGCAGGAAGCGCCGGCTCAGGCTCGTGTTCAGCGTGGTCATCAGGAACACGCAGACCGCCCAGGCTGCGGCCACCGGCGGGGTGATCCAGAACGTCGCCGCCGCGGCGAGCACCCCCGCGAACAGCGCCAGAGGGATCCCCGCCCCGGCCCGGTACTGGGCGTAATGGCGCAGCAACTCGTAGTCGAAGGCCCGCTCCAGGCCGGTCTGCGAGGTCAGCTTCTCGCGGGCCGAGCGGATCTCGCGGGCGACGCCGCGGCGGCGCGCCGCCTCCTCCGTCGAGGGACCGCGACCGCGCTGGACCATCTCGACGGTGAGATCGGGCATGCGCGTCTTGACACTCGGCTCGGAATCAGGGGCGGGGGTGACGCGAGGGCACACCGTGAAGATGAGGCGGATGTGTTAAGAAGCGGCTGTCGGTATCGCTCGGATCTTAAGCGTCGCGGGCCGTATCGAGACGGCCCGGCGTCCGGGTCGACCTGCGGATCGACGTGCGGTGCCGCACATCGTGCGGGCGGGCGCGCCCGCTAGCGTGGGCAGCGCGCTCGCACTGCCCGAGCGAGGCCGCACGCCGCGATCCGGGACGCACCGGGCGCACGCGTCGAGGAGGGGTCGCCGACCATGCCGAATCTCACCGTCAACGGGGTCACGCACGTGATCGACGCCGATCCGGACATGCCCCTGCTCTGGGTGCTGCGCGACCGGCTCGACGCCACCGGCACCAAGTACGGCTGCGGCATCGCGCAATGCGGCGCCTGCACGATCCATCTCGACGGCCAGCCGGTCCGCGCCTGCCAGACCAAGCTCGGCGATGTCGGCGCCGCCCAGGTGACGACCATCGAGGGCGTCAACGGCCGGGTGGCCGAGGCCGTCCAGGCGGCGTGGCGCAAGCTCGACGTGGTCCAGTGCGGCTATTGCCAGTCCGGCCAGATCATGTCGGCGATCGGCCTGCTCTCCGGCAACGCCAAGCCCAGCGACGCCGAGATCGACGGTGCCATGGACGGCAACATCTGCCGCTGCGGCACCTACCAGCGCATCCGCGCGGCGATTCACGAAGCCGCGCGCAGCCTCGCCTGATCCGTCCCCGCGCCCAACTTCCCCCGCCCTGCCCCGCGGTCCCGACCGGAGCCTCGCCGCCATGCTGAATGCCCGTCGACCGAATCCCCTGCCCGTCCGTCCCAGCCGCCGCGGCCTGCTCGCCGGCGCCGGCGCCCTCGTGGTCGCGTTCCGGCTCGACCCGAAATCCGCCCGCGCCGCCGCCGGCCCGAACCTCGCCGACGTCAAGGCGCAGCCCAACGCCTTCGTGCGCATCGGCGCGGACGACACCGTCACGGTGGTGATCAAGCACCTCGACATGGGCCAGGGGAACACGACCGGGCTGGCCACGATCCTGGCCGACGAGCTCGGCGCCGATTGGGGACAGGTCCGCACCGAGTTCGCGCCCGCCGACGCGACGCTCTACAACAACAGCCTGATGGGCCCGATCCAGGGGACCGGCGGCTCGACCGCGGTCGCCAATTCCTGGTTCCAGCTGCGCAAGGCGGGTGCCGCCGCCCGCGAGATGCTGATGGCCGAGGCCGCCTTCCGCTGGAAGGTGCCGGTTTCCGAGATCACGGTCGCCGACAACATCGTGCGCCACGGCCCGTCCGGCCGGCAGGCCCGGTTCGGGGAGCTCGCGGCCTCGGCCGCCTCGCTGCCGGTGCCGTCCGAGCCGCGGCTCAAGGATCCGAGCGAGTGGCGGCTCATCGGCCAGACGATCCCGCGCCTCGATTCCGTCGCCAAGACCAACGGCACGGCGGTCTATTCCCTCGACATCCGCCGCCCGAACCAGGTCACGGCCGTGGTCGCCCGGGCGCCGCGCTTCGGCGCCACCGTGAAGCGTTTTGACGCCGCCGCCGCCCGCAAGGTCGCGGGCGTGCTCGACGTGGTGCAGGTGCCGACCGGCGTGGCGGTGATCGCCCGCGATACGTGGTCGGCCATGAAGGGCCGCGAGGCGCTCACGGTCGCCTGGGACGACAGCACCGCCGAGACCCGCTCGTCGGACGCGATCCTCGCCGAGTACCGCGAGCGGGCCAAGGGCCCCGGCCTCACGGCGTCCGAGCGCGGCGACCCGCAGGCGGCGCTGAAGGGCGCCGCCAAGGTCATCGAGGCCGAGTTCACCTTCCCGTACCTCGCCCACGCGGCGATGGAGCCCTTGAACGCCACGATCGAGCGGGCGGCCGACGGCGGCTACGACGTCTATGCGGGCTTCCAGTTCCAGACCGTCGAGCAGGCCACCATGGCGGCAATCCTGGGCGTGACGCCCGACCGGGTGCGGCTGCACAGCAACTGGGCCGGCGGCTCCTTCGGCCGCCGGGCGACCCCCACCGCCGACTACCTCGCGGAAGCGGCCGCCGTCTTCAAGGCGTCCGGCGAGAAGGCCCCGATCCACCTCGTCTGGACCCGCGAGGACGACATGGCCGGCGGCTATTACCGTCCGACCGTGCTGCACAAGGTCCGGGCCGGCATCGACGGCAAGGGCGCGGTGGTCGGCTGGGACCACGTCATGGTCGGCAAGTCGATCATGATCGGCTCGCCCTTCGAGGCGATGATCGTCAAGAACGGCATCGACTCGACCACCGTGGAGGGCGCCTCCGACACCCCCTACGCGCTGCCGGCCTACCGGTTCGGCGTCCATAACGGCCGCGAGGGCGTGCCGGTCCTGTGGTGGCGCTCGGTCGGCCACACCCACACGGCCCACGTGATGGAGGTGATGATCGACGAGTTGGCCCACGCCGCCAGCGTCGATCCGGTGGCCTACCGGCTCTCCCTCCTGGCCCAGGCGCCGCGGCTCTCCGGCGTGCTCAAGCTCGCCGCCGAGAAGGCCGGCTGGAGCGCCAAGCCGCAGGAGCCGGGCCGCGGCCTCGGTGTGGCGGTCCACGAATCCTTCGGCTCCTACGTCGCCATGGTGGCCGACGTGACCGCGCAGGATGCGGCGATCCGGGTCAACCGGATCGTGGCCGCGGTGGATGTCGGCGTCCCGGTCAACCCGGACGTGATCCGCGCGCAGGTCGAGGGCGCGGTGGGCTTCGCCCTGTCGGCGGTGCTGCGCAACCGCATCACCCTCAAGGACGGACAGGTGCAGGAGCACAATTTCGACGCCTACGAGCCGACCCGGATGAGCGAGATGCCGAAGGTCGAGGTCCACATCGTGCCGAGCCAGATGGCGCCCACCGGGATCGGCGAGCCGGGCGTGCCCGTGCTCGGGCCATCGATCGCCAACGCGGTCTTCGCCGCCTCCGGCCGGCGCCTGCGCTCCCTGCCCCTCGACCTCTCGGGCGTGAAGGGCGCGTGAGGAATCGCACGCTCCGATCGCGCGCATCGGCGTAGGAGTGTGGGGCCTTCCCCCAAGGCAAGAGACCCGACTGCGAACGGCGCGGCGCGACACCGCGCCGTTTCTTTTTTGTGCGCCGATGCGGCATGTCCGGGCCATGCCGGCCTTCGACGACACCGCCGCGCGCCTGCGCGCCTGCCGCCTCTGCCGGGACAGCCCGCTCTACGGCCCGCCCCTGCCCCAGGAGCCCCGGCCGATCGTGCAGGGTTCGGCCACGGCCCGCCTGTGCATTGCCAGTCAGGCGCCCGGCACCCGCGCCCACCGCACCGGCCAGCCGTTCACCGATCCCTCGGGCGTGCGGCTGCGGTCCTGGCTCGGGCTCGACGCGGCGCAGTTCTACGATTCCGCGAACGTCGCCATCGTGCCGATGGGCGCCTGCTTCCCCGGGCTCGACGCCAAGGGCGGCGACCGGCCGCCGCGCCGGGAATGCGCCGAGCGCTGGCGGGCGGAGCTGTTCGCCGGCCTGCCGGACCTCGCGCTGATCCTGGTGATCGGCCAGTACGCGCAAGCCTGGCATCTGGGAAAGATGGAGGGCGGCCTCACCGGCACGGTGCGGCGCTGGCGCGCGATCCTCGCCGAGCCGCGCCGCCCGCGGGTCCTGCCCCTGCCCCACCCGTCCTGGCGCAACAACGGCTGGCTGAAGCGCGAGCCCTGGTTTGAGGCGGAGCTGCTGCCGGTGCTGCGCGCCGAGGTGGCGCGGGTGTTGGCGGGGTGAGTGGCCGTGCCGGCATTGACCTCGCAGGCGTTCCGCGGAATCGCTGCCGCGACCCCGAAGGACGCGCCGATGACCAAGATTGCCGACCCCCGCGACCGCCTGATCGTGGCCCTCGACCTGCCGAGCGTGCAGGCGGCCGAGGCGCTGATCGACCGGATCGGCGATGCCGCGACCTTCTACAAGATCGGCTACCAGCTGGGTTACGCGGGCGGCCTCGCCCTGGCCGAGCGGCTGGCGGCCCGCGGCCTCAAGGTCTTCCTCGACCTGAAGCTCCACGACATCGGCAACACCGTCGAGGAGGGCGTGCGCTCGGCCTCGGGCTCCGGCGCCACCTTCCTCACCGTCCACGCCTACCCGCAGACCATGCGGGCGGCTTTCCGCGGCCGGGGCGCGGGGCTCAAGATCCTCGCCGTGACGGTGCTCACCTCCTACGACGATGCCGACGCAGCGGAGGCCGGCTACGGCCTGCCGGTGGCGGAACTCGTCGCCAAGCGGGCCGCCCAGGCCGCCGAGATCGGCATCGACGGCCTCGTCTGCTCGGCCGCCGAGGCGGGCTCGGTCCGGCGCATCGTCGGTCCGGACCGGCTGATCGTCACCCCGGGCATCCGCCCGGCGGGCGCCGAGGCCGGCGACCAGAAGCGGGTCATGACGCCGGGCGATGCACGCCGGGCCGGGATCGACCACGTGGTGGTCGGGCGCCCGATCACCGGCGCCGCGGACCCTCGCGCGGTGGCGCAGGCGATCGTGGCGGACCTCGCCTGATCCGAGCGGGATTGCCTTCGGGCGGACCGGTTCCACTTCGCTCCGCAAGGCAGGAGACGCAGCATGACGAAGGGCTACTGGATCGCGCGGATCGATGTCCGCGACGCGGAGGCCTACAAGGAGTACGTGGCGGCCAACGGCGCGGCCTTCGCCACGTTCGGCGGCCGGTTCCTCGTGCGCGGCGGCACCCACGAGGCGGTGATGGGCCCGGCCCGGTCCCGCAACGTGGTGATCGAGTTCCCGAGCTACGCGGACGCCCTCGCCTGCTGGAACTCCGACCTCTATCAGGCCGCGAAGGCCAAGCAGCGCGGCGGCGTCGAGGCCGAGATCCTGGTGATCGAGGGCTATGACGGCCCGCAGCCCAGCACCTCGGCGCCGGCACCGGAGGCGGGACCGGCGTCCGAATAGGCCGCTCCGCGCGCAAGGACGGCCGTGTCGGTGCGGTGCCTTGATCGCAATGCTCGCCCTAGGCTCGCGTCCGGTTGGGCGCGAGGCTCCGCAGCAGGAACGCCGACATCGCGGCGACCGGAGGCACCGGCTGAAGGCTGGAACAGCCCACCAGCAGCGGGTGGGTGTAGCGGGCGATGGCGACGTGGATGCACGCCGCCGCCTCGGCCGGATCGGCGGCCTCGAACTCGCCCCGCGCCACGCCGTCGCGGACGATCCGCTCGAACCCGGCGGTGATCCGGGCGACGTGGTGGCGGCAGACGTCCCAGCTCTCCGCCATGGCCGCCTCGATCATCTCGTGCAGGCGGGGAAACGTCTCGCAGCGCCGGGTGCAGTCACGATGCAGGGTTTCGATCGCCGCCACGAGGCGCGCGGTCGCGTCGAGGCCCGGCCGGTCGGCGATCCCCGAGACCACCGCCTCGCTCTCGCCGATCAGGCGCTCCAGCACCGCCTCGTTGATCGCCTTCTTCGAGTCGAAGAAGCGGTAGACGTTGGCCGGGCTCATCTTCAGCGTCCGGGCGATGTCGGCCACGGTCGTCTTCTGGTAGCCGATCTCGCGGAAATACGCGTCCGCCGCGGCCAGGATGCGGCTGCGCGTGTCGGGCACGCACTCCCCCGCGATCAGGTGGGTCGTCTCATCCAGGGACATGCATTCTCACTAGGCCATGCCGGCCCGGACCGTCAAAGACACGAGCCCGGATCGGGTTCCGCGATGGGGTTTGACCATGGGGTCTCGCCTGCGGCCGGTGCGCGCGCCTGGAACCCGCCCGGGCGGCACCGATTGCCCCGGCATCCGGCCGCGACCGCGGCGCGCCTCGAGAGATCCGCGATGCCCTTCACCGACACCCGCGCCCTGGTCACGGGGGCCGATTCCGGCATCGGACAGGCCACCGCGGAACTGCTGGCTCGGGAGGGCGCCGACGTGGCGATCACCTACCACACCGACGCGGCCGGCATCCGCGAGACCGCCGCGCGGGTCGAGGCTGCCGGGCGGCGGGCCCTGGTGCTCCAGCTCGATGTCGGCGATCCGGCCGCCGTCACGGCGGCCTTCGACCGGATCGGCAGCGAGTTCGGCACCCTCGACATCCTGGTGGCCAATGCCGGGCAGGCGATGAGCGGCGTGCCGGTCGCCGAGATGGACGACGCCCTTCTGGAGCGGATCCTGCGGGTGAACCTGATGGGGCCGCTGTTTACCGCCCGGCCGTTCATCAAGATGCGCAAGGCGCAGGGCGGCACAGGGAAGATCGTGTTCGTGTCGTCGGTGGCCCAGCACCTGCCGACCCCGGAGAGCGCGCCCTACGGCATGTCGAAGGCGGGCCTCGGCTCGCTGTGCCGCTCCCTGTCGCGGGAACTCGCCCCGGACCGGATCAACGTCAACGCCGTCGCCCCGGGGCTGATCGAGACGCCGATGACCGCCGACCGCTTCGCGAAGCCGGAGGTGCTCGAGCAGTCCCTGGAACGGATCCCGTGGCACCGGGCCGGCCAGCCCGAGGAGATCGCCCGGGCGATCCTGTATCTCGCCTCGGACGCGGCCGACTACGTCACCGGGCACACCCTGGTGGTCGATGGCGGCCTGACCATGCAATGGGGCGGCGCCTGAACGGCGAAGCGGCGCCGGACTCGCGTCCGGCGCCGCTCGGGATCGTCCTGGTCCGGATCCGGGCTGCGGCGGGGCCGCCCGCCCTCAGGACCCGAACTGCGAACCCAGCCGCTCGAGATATTCGGCGAGGTCGACGCCGCCGATCCGCTTGCCGTAATCGAAGCGCATGCCCTGGCGGATGTCGATGCTCGCATCCCGCGTCGTCAGGGTGAAGGGCCGGACGCAGATCCAGGCCCCGTCGCGGCGGTGCTCGAAGTAGCCGAGGATCTCGTGCTTGGCCATAATCTGCCCTCCGGGTCCATGTTCGGAGACATAACGGTTCCGGTGCGCC
>Ga0255028_100166_pt1 | contig 15915 bp, 14 predicted proteins | sample DRGLUT_MetaT_FD_178168 | JGI IMG/M metagenome (GOLD analysis project Ga0255028, IMG submission 178168) | Metatranscriptome of freshwater microbial communities from Pennsylvania, United States - DR:GLUT (Metagenome Metatranscriptome) | ecosystem: Environmental > Aquatic > Freshwater > Creek...
ATCGGCCCCAGCCAGGAGCTGGTCCAGGATCGCGTCAGGGATACGGGGTGCTTTGCGTCGTGCCATCGGGAACCTCCATCGGATCCACTATGGCCGCCCGAACACGAAATTCCTGACAGTCCCGAGGGAAGTGTCCGCGGGGGTCTCTGCCGGGAGCTGACGCATGTAGTACGGCTCAACAATTAGTAGCGGAACGATGTCGAAGGCAGCGGTTAGAACGTGAGCGTCATCCTACGATCCTTTTTCACCACCGCTACCCTGCCTGAGCGCGACCGTTTCGAGGCTTGGCGCGCACTGCTCGCGGCTCACGATCTCGACGCCGAACCACACGGTTTCTCGGCTGACATCGAGACCGCTCACCTCGGTCCGATGCTGTTGCACGTCATGAACGCTGCTCCGCAGCGTACCGGCCGCTCGCTCTCGAGGATTCGGCAGGACACTCAGGAACGTTTCACCCTGCTTCTGAGCCAATACCCTTATCGCATCGAGACAGAGCACAACGTTCTGGACGTCCCGTCGAACGCCGTCAGTGTCAACGATCTCTCGCAACCCTACCGGCGCAGTCGCAGCCCAGAAACAGCGTCGCTTATTCTTAGTCTTGCCCGTGAGCGCGTTGCGTCGGTAGTGCCCGACGAGGACGCACTTCACGGGCTGGTCCTGAGTGGCGCCGCGGGCCGCCTTTTTGCCGAGCACGTGAGGGGACTAGCAGTGCAGAGGCACACGATTCTCGCGGCGGAGGCGCCCGACCTCGCGCAGGCTACTCTGCATATCCTTGCTGCTTGTGCGCGTCCAAGCCCGGACAATCTCGCGCGCGCATCCGCGCCGCTGGCCGTTGCCCGGCTGAGAAAGGCGAAGCGGTTCATACGCGGACACCTCGCTACGCCGCTCAAGATTGACCAAATCGCCGTAGCGGTTGGCCTATCCCGTTCGCAGCTCTATCGCTTGTTTGAGGCCGAAGACGGAGTAGCACGCTATCTCCGCCAGCAACGCCTCGCGGCGGTGCGCGCGGCGCTGGCCAATGCGCAAGATCCCAGGAGCATAACCGAAATCGGCGCCGCCTACGGCTTCACAAACGCAACGCACCTCAGCCGCGCCTTCCGGGAGGCGTACGGTCAAAGTCTGCGAGACTACCGGCGTACGCGGGCTCATAGCTCCAAGAAGATCCGGACCGACGAGACCACTGTCGGTGACTGGCTGCGGTCGCTCGGCTAGCCAGTCGGATCAGGTTGATTGACTTGTGAGATCGCAGCTGCCGCTGAGCAGAGATATCGTGCGGTCGAGTCACCGAGCGGAGTAGTCCTTCCTCTCCCGGTCGAAGCGACCTGGTTCCCACTCCAACTTTGCTCAACGTTCCAAAAACCTGACGTCACATCCCAAATTGGCGGCGACGCGTTCGCGGGCGCTCCTCAAGGAGCTAAGCGCCTGGCAAAAGTCTGCACGCTCCCTTGACGCAGAACTTGCGAACGTAACGTTACGGAAGACGAAGATGGCAACTTTCAACGTAAAACAGTTTCAGTTGATTTATAAAAGCAGCATTGATGGTCTATGGCACGGGCAGGGAACCGTAAATAATAGCAATCTTAAATTTTCCGACAACAACGATGGAATATTCCAGGTCAATGAGGAGCTGACTCGAAATGATCCATTGGGCGAATATCCGACTTATTATCTCGGACGAAATGGTAATGACATAATAACACAGACTGATATCACTATAAATGGCCAACCCACAACTTACTGGTTCTACTATAGCAGCTCGCCAATGTCTTCAGTACAACCATTCACATTGAACGAGACCGCTTATAACGCAGCTGATCCCAATGCTGCTGTCCCCTGCTACGTCACGGGCACGCGGATCCTGACGAGCCGGGGCGAGGTGGCGGTCGAGGCGCTGGCGGTCGGTGACCTGGTCGTCACCGCCTCCGGAGAGGAGCGGCCGATCAAGTGGATCGGCACGCGCAGCTACATCGGTCGCTTCGCCAACGCCAACCCTGATGTCCTGCCGATCTGCGTGCGGGCCGGGGCACTCGCCGATGGCCTCCCCACCCGCGATCTGTGGGTCAGCCCGAAGCACGCGCTCTATCTCGACGCGCACCTCATCCCGGCCGAACTGCTGATCAACGGCACGAGCATCATCAAGGCCACCTGCGTCGACAGCGTCACCTACTGGCATGTCGAACTCGACAGCCACGATGTGCTTCTGGCCGAGGGCGCGCCCGCCGAGAGCTTCGTCGACGACGACGGACGGGGCATCTTCCACAATGCCCACACCTATCACGCCCTCTACCCCGATGCGCCGGCCACCCCAGCCGTATACTGCGCGCCGCGCATCGAGCACGGCTACGTGCTGGAGGCGGTGCAGCGCCGTCTGGCCGAGCGGGCTGGCCTGTCCTTGCCGGCGGAGCGCCACTTCGGTCGCCTGCGCGGGCGGATCGACGGCTGCGATGGCCGGCGGGTTTGGGGCTGGGCTCAGGATCTGGCTTACCCGGATGCGCCGGTGTGCTTGGACGTGGTCGTCGAGGGCGTGGTGGTCGGGCTCGTCTACGCCGACCGGCACCGCGGTGACCTGGAGAGGGCTGGCATCGGCGACGGTCGCCACGCTTTCGCGTTCAACCTTCCGCGGCCGCATGCCGAGGCCATCGGGCACACCGTAGCGGTGCGCCGATCGGCTGATGGAGAGGTGCTGATCAGCACGGACCGAGATGCCCAACGAGCCGCCTGACGCGATGATCGTCCCGTCGCTCACACGCACTGCAAAAGTGGCCCGCCAGACCTGACCATGACGCTTCGAGGACACATTGATCGCGTCTCGTCGACGTCGATCCGGGGTTGGGCTTGGGACAGCGACGAGCCGGATGTTCCAGTCAGCTTGGTGGTCTCGATCAACGGCACCATCGTCGGTCGCTGCCTTGCCAGTCGATACAGGCCCGACTTGGAGAAGGCCGGCATCGGCGACGGGCGACATGCCTTTACGTTTACGCTTGAGGCCCCGCTCACGCCGCTGGCGCGTCATGTCGTTGCCGTCCGCCGGGAGGGAGATGGTAAGCACCTCCGCCAATCTCCCTCCGTCCTCGAGCCGGCTCGGACGTTCGGCGAAACGCGCTCCGCCATCGCGCAGATCTTGACGACGGTCGACGGTTCTGACGACCTTGCGTCGCGGCTCGCCTTCGTCACCGATATGGCCAACCAGCTGCGTCAACTCCACGCCGACCGGCAGAGCGATGCAGATGCACGCGCGACGTTGCTTCGCCAGGGCCGGAACGGAGACACGCGCGGCGATGGATCGCTCATCGGTTCGGACCAGCCACGCGCCCTCGTTATCGACGATCGATTACCGCAGCCAGACCATGACGCCGGCTCGAACGCCATCCTGTCGCATATGCGAGCATTGCAGCGGATCGGCTACGCCGTCACCTTCGTGCCGGTCGACCTTCACGGGGATGATTCTGCCCTCGCCGCGGAGGGCATCACCTGTTGCCTGCACCCGTGGTACGGCTCCGTCGAGGAGGTGCTGCGGCGCCAGCGCGGTGCATTCTCATTGGTTTACCTGCACCGTATCACCACGGCCGGGCGCTATGTGTTGCTGGCGCGCGATTACCAGCCGAAAGCGCGCGTGATCTACAGCGTGGCCGATCTGCACCACCTGCGGCTGACCCGCCAAGCCGAGGTTGAGGGACGCCCGGAACTAGCTGCCGCCGGCGCGTGGATGCGGACGCAGGAGCTGACGACGGCATGGCTGGCAGATGCCGTGATCACGCACTCAGCGGCTGAGGCCGCAGTCCTGCGCCGCCATATGGAACCTAGGCGGGTGCATGTTGTGCCCTGGAGCTTGATGCCACGGCCCACGGCAGTGCCGTTCGAGGAACGCCGCGGCTTGGCGTTCATCGGTGGCTATGGTCACCGGCCCAACGTCGACGCTGCGTTGTGGCTGGTTGAAGCGGTGCTGCCAGAAGTCGAAGCGCTCGGCGAGCGGTTGCCATGCTTGCTGATCGGCAGCGACATGCCCGAGGTCGTGCGCGGTTTGCGCGGGCCTGTTGTTGACCCGATTGGTCAGGTGGATGATCTCGCACACGTATTCGACCGCGTGCGGTTGACCGTGGCGCCGCTCGCGTTCGGGGCTGGCGTCAAGGGCAAGGTGCTGGATAGCTTGGCAGCGGGCGTGCCGTGTGTGTGCACGGCGGCGGCCGCAGAGGGTCTGGATTTACCTGGGCCATTGCTGAATCTAGTGGCAGAAACGCCTGCCGGGTTGGCGCGCTCGATCCTGGCACTGCACGAGGATGAGGCTCTCCATCGAATCTGCGTCGAGGCGGGACTAGCCTACATCACAGCAGTGATGGGCGAGGCGCGTGTTGATGAATTGCTACAACGCGCCATCAGTAGATAGCTGATGGTGCGGGGCCTCGGTCGCCCCCGGCGGGCGATCGAGGACGTAATCCCGCAGGCACTGCTGGTGTTCGAGGGTGGAGACAGGCGTTCTTTACGTCGGGTCTGCCAATGGCACGCGACGCGATAGTCGTCTCTGCAGGTCTCGATGAGCAGGTAGCGGTGCGCACCACGGTTGGTCTGAGTGACAATGGCCAAGTGACTACAACGACCGCCGGCAGCGCGTGCTTCACGCGCTCTTGCCCGAGATGGTGCGGGACTGTCAGGAATTTCGTGTGCGGGCGGCGGGTTGAACATCAGGCCGCCATGGCCCGGGTGAAGCGCTCGCCGAAGATGACGGCGAACTGCGCCTTGGCCATGACCCACTCACGCGGTCCCATTTTCCACGCCTTCTCGGAGCGGTTCAAGACCAGATAGAGCAGCTTCAGCGCGGCCTCGTCGGTCGGGAAGTGTCCGCGGGCGCGCACGGCCCGGCGCAGCGTGGCGTTCAGGGCCTCGATGGCATTCGTAACCGGTATGAAGATGGCGGTGCCGCGGTTCGGCCGGGACGCAGGTCCTGGCGTATGGTGCGACCATCCGGGACAGAGGCACCGGGAGCACGAAGGTGCGGGCAGGCCGATGTATAGGATGAGCTGCGAGCTCGTGTTTGTAGCTGGCCGCCTCTGCGACTCGCCCGGTTGCGCCGTGAGCGCGGATCCGTAGGTGTCGTGTCGCCCGCCGCTCCCCTCCTGAGGCAACGAGAGGAGCAGCCATGCGACGCGTGATTGGAATGGACTTGCACCGCACCTTCGCCGAGGTGGTGGTGTGGGAGGACGGCCGGCTCCGGCATGCCGGCCGGGTCGACATGACCCGCAGCGGTCTGGAGGGCTTTGCGCGCACGCTACGCGCTGACGATGAGGTAGTGATCGAGGCGACCGGCAACGCGATGGTCGTCTCGCACCTGCTGAGACCGCATGTGGCGCGCGTCGTGATCGCCAACCCCCTACAAGTGAAGGCGATCGCCCATGCGCACGTGAAGACCGATAAGATCGACGCCGGCGTGCTCGCCAACCTCTATGCGGCCGGGTTCCTGCCGGAGGTCTGGACGCCGGATGCGGCGACCGAGCGGTTGCGCCGGCTCGTGGCGCGGCGCAACCAAGTGGTCCGCCATCGCACCCGGCTCAAGAACGAGACCCACGCGATCCTGCACGCTCACCTCGTGCCGCCGTGCCCGCATGCCGACCTGTTCAGCCGGGTCGGCCGAGCTTGGCTGGAACGGCAGGCTTTGCCCGATGACGAGCACGCGGCGATAAAGCGTCACCTGTGCGAACTCGATACCCTGGGCGAGGATCTCGCCGTCCTCGACCGGGCGATCGGCGAGGCGACGCTCGATAGCCCGGTGGTGCGCCGCCTGCTCACCGTCACCGGCATCAACGTGACGGTGGCCGCCGGGCTCGCCGCCGCGATCGGCGATGTGCGCCGCTTCTCCAGCCCGCAGAAGCTGGTGAGCTACTTCGGGCTCAACCCGCGCGTGCGTCAGTCCGGTCTCGGGCTTGCCCAGCACGGGCGCGTCAGCAAGGCGGGCCGCAGCCACGCCCGAGCGATGCTGGTCGAGGCTGCCTGGGCCGCCGCCAAGGCGCCGGGACCGCTGCACGCGTTCTTCGTGCGGGTGCGTGCCCGGCGTGGTCACCAGATCGCCGCGGTGGCCACGGCGCGCAAACTCGCCGTGCTCTGCTGGCACCTGTTGATCAAGGAGGCCGACTACCTCTGGGCCCGCCCGGCCCTCGTGGCCAACAAAATCCGCGGGCTCGAACTGCAGGCAGGCCAACCGCAGAAGAAGGGCAACCAGCGCGGTCCGGCCTACGCCTACAACGTCAAGGCGTTGCGCGATCAGGAGATGGAGATCGCCCGGCGCGCGGAGACCGCATACGAGCGGGTCGTGGCGCACTGGACGCCGCGCCCATCGAAAGCGGTGCGCGGACGCCTCAAATCGGCAAGGCTCGAATGAAGGCGGCCCGGCGGGGCTTGCAGCCGAGGCCCCACGCTTCGCCACGAGGTCGTCCGCGCCCTGAGAAAGCTACCACGGAAGACGAGACGGGTCTTGTCCATCTCATCCGTCGTGTACAGGATCCGGCGAACCTCGCCGGGGAAGGCGTAGAACGGGATCACCTCGCCCCAGGCCCGCTGCCAGCTCTGGGCGATGGCCGGGTAGCGCCGACCCCATTCGCTTGCCTCGAAAGCCGCCAAGGCCGCCTCGCCGGCTGCGGCATCGAGCGCGCGGTAGATGTCCTTCAGCGCCGCCGCCACGGCCTTGCGGTCCTTGTAGGAGACGAAGTCCAGGCTGTGACGCAGCAGGTGAACGATGCAGGTCTGGACCAGTGCCTCGGGGAACACCGCCCGGATCGCGTCGGGGAAGCCTTTCAAGCCATCGACCACGGCAAGCAGCACGTCCTCGACGCCGCGGTTCCTGAGCTCGTTCATGACCCGCAGCCAGAACTTGGCGCCCTCGTTCTGCTCCAGCCACAGGCCGAGGATCTCCTTGGAGCCGTCGGCGCGCACGCCCAGCGCGATGTGCACGGCCTTGTTGCGGACCACGCCCTCGTCACGCACCTTGATCCGCAGGGCGTCGAAGAACACGATCGGGTAGACCCGCTCCAGCGGCCGGGCCTGCCAGGCGGCGACCTCCTCCAGGACCGCGTCGGTCACCGCGCTGATCAGGTCGGGTGAGACCTCGATGCCGTAGAGCTCGCGCAGGTGCCCGACGATCTCCCGGGTGCTCATGCCGCGCGCGTACATCGACACGATCTTGTCGTCGAAGCCGGGAAAGCGGCGCTGGTAGCGGGCGATCAGCTGCGGGTCGAACGTCGCCTGCCGGTCGCGCGGGATCGCCAGCTCGATCCGGCCTGTCTCGGTCGTGACCGTTTTGCGGCCATAACCGTTGCGCGTGTTGCCGGCCTCCTCGCCCGCCAGATGGTGGTCCATCTCGGCGTTGAGCGCCCGCTCGGCCGGGGCCTTTTTCAACGCGTCCAGCAGACCGTCGGCCTCGAAGGCCGTCTTCGGATCCGCCCCGGCCAGGAGCTGATCCAGGATCGCATCAGGGATACGGGGTGCTTTGCGTCGTGCCATCGGGAACCTCCATCAGATCCACTATGGCCGCCCCCACACGAAATTCCTGACAGTCCCGGCCTTTCGCCGACGCCGGCTACGCCGGCGACAAGCCAGCGAGCGCGACGATCATCGCCGTCGAGATCGTGCGCAAGCCGCCGGATCAGGTCGGCTTTGCCGTGCATCCACGCCGTTGGGTCGTTGAACGGTTCTTCGCCTGGATCAGCCGCAACCGCCGCCTCTGGAAGGACCCGGAAGCGACCCTCGCCTCCGCCAGCGCCTTCCTCTACGCCGCAGCCGTCATGATCCTCGTCAGACGCCTCGCCCGATCAACCTGACTTCTCGGACGGACTCTCAGGCTCGCGCGTGTGGCTCGCTACCGGCCACATGGACATGAGAAAGGACTTTGATTGACTCGCCCCCCCCTGGTGCGGGACCACCTGCACCGCGATCCGTTCTCCGTCCCGCCCGCGCCCGTCAGCCTCCCGGATCTGGCATTCCAGCTACCCATGGCTGCGACCATGCAGTAGCCTGTCACTCGGCTCGATCCAAAATACCGGTCAGGTCATAATCATAGAGCTACCTTCCACCCACGCCGACATGAGCCTCTATCTTTGTTCGCCACTCATGCTTCGTGCGTTCCGAAATAACGGAATGGCTACTGCCTGGCCACACGATAGGAAGCATGTACCATGGTCTCGGACGCCAGTTGTAATACTCCTGCAAATTGTCTGGCGCAGTTCTTAATGGAATGTGGTTTTTTGTGGCAATTATTGAGATTATCGACATTGGCAAGCTTCAGCTTGAAGTGACGAAAATTAACTAGCGAGTATCATGCTATCAGAGGGATCGGATTGACTGTTTGATTGTCTTCTTGTCTTTTAGATACATAACCTGCAGAGGACCGAATATGAGCGTGAACGAAGTCAACGACCAAGGCGCAGACAATAGCATCGTTCTAGGGGAAAATGTAACACTCTCCGGCTCTATTAGAGGCGAAAACAATACAATTATTATAGGAAACGCTCGTGTCAACAGCAGGGTCAGGATTTACATCAACGGTAATAACAACACTGTGAAATTTGACGATAGCGCAAAGATTGACGATTTGGCGATCCGATGTGGAACACATGTTGCCGCTAATAATACTACTTTGAAAGTTGGCCGCCTTTTTTCGATTGAGCCTCGCTCGGAATTTCTGCTGCCTAATCACCGTAATAAGTTAGAAATCGGAGATGACTGCCTATTTTCGAATACAGTTACAATAAGATGCGGCGAGGCGCCGCATCTTATTTTTGACTCGATTACGGGCGAGTACATCGACCGTTCGGCTGGCGTGTCAATTGGTAACCATGTGTGGGTGGGAGAGAGGGTATACATTACCAAGCGAGGCCGGGTTGCTGATAATTGCATTGTTGCGGCTTGTGCTGTGGTTACGGGAGCTTTCTCTGACTCGAAGTGTGTAATTGGTGGAAATCCCGCGAAAATTGTTCGAAGAAACGTCCATTGGGTACGAAATGTCGACTTTATCGAGAAAGGATCCATTTTTGAATTTGGCTACCAGGCATATCGTGATTCCATAAATTTCGGCAATGAGTAATCGATATATGTTGCTAATCAGTGGAGTTTCTATCGGTGCGCTTCTCCGGGTGACTCGCCTCCGATTGAAGTAGCTCACCGCTGGGTTTGGTGGATCAGGCCCGAGGAGGAATATGCCCGAGCGCTTTAGCTTCTTCAGGAAATGCGCCTGCACGCGCCAGATCTGGAATGTTGCGCCCAACCTCGTCGGCCTGCGTCGAGCGCTCGAGAATCTCTGTGCCTGCAGGTAGAGTGGTAGATGGTCGGCGTATTTAGAGCCCTGCGCGACGGGAGCATCGGTCGGTAGGCCGCCCTCGATCAGTCGCGCTGGTGCGGGTACCTGCAACAACGCGTCCCCGCAGGCCTGGCAGGAATAGCGTGGGAGGCAAATTACCAGCACCCGGAACCACGCAAGGCACCACGTCCATGCGCTCGGACACGTCCTCTCCGATCCCGTGCAGGATCCTTGCTCCCCACGAGCAGGCGAGGCTGTCTATATCGATAACGGTCTCGACCCGGCGGCAGGTAAGAAGTACGCTTCTGGTGAAGACCGCGGCGGCCTTCGAGACGGGGTGGCAGTCGGCAATCTGCTTGGACTGAGGCGGGGTCTAGTTACAGGGCAGCGGGCTGTATACGCATCAGCTGGAGTACTATGTTACAGAGCTTGGTTGGCTGTAAAAGATTTGGCGCAGTTTCGGCGATTCTGTAGATGCAAAATCGCGGTCGGTCCGTAAATCAAATTGTAGGCTTAGCAAAGATGGAAGCCCTGTCGCGAAGCTCGAGTGTATTAATTATGGTTGCGATCCTCGCTATAGGAGTATGCGGGCGCAACGTGGCTGCATCGGACACAGTTGGCATTGATTGGCCGGAGGAAGGTGGGAAAGCTAGTATATCGGCTAATTTCGGCGGATCAAAAATCCATATAGGCATTTCAAGTCGTAACGCAGGGGCAATTGATAGCTTTATATGGAACAATAAACAGTTCGTAAATTCTAACGACCACGGTCGAGAGTTCCAGTCGGCATCTTTTTACGATGGTAAAGGTGTCTGCTTCAATCCAACCGAGGCGGGGTCTGCGGAAGATGGTACTGGCCCAACATCCACAAGCCGAATTCTTTCGCTAGCGGTTGAGCCAAGACGTTTTTCTACAGCGACGCAGATGGCATATTGGCTTGCTCCTGGTAAACAGGCTCCAGAATGCCATGGAGAGGTTTCTACTACAAGCTCGAAAATATCGGACGATATAATTTTTAAGACCGTGACGATTGGTGCCTTGGGTATTGACAATGCTGTTGAGCATAGAATCGTATTTCGTGTATCTCAGCGCCACCAAAGTGCCGTTTTCGAAGCACTAACTGGATATATGCCGCCTGAATTTGATAGGTTTTGGATTTTTGAGCCCAGCACTGGTGCTCTCACCCCGCAATCAGATGGACCGGGCAGCCAAACAGCTCCGCTCATATTCTCGACGGCTGATGGGCGGTTCGCGCTTGGGATATTTAGCCCAGGGACTGAAGATTCGAACCCGGTTTACGGCAGGTGGAAGTTCTTGAAAGAGGAAATGAGTTCGCCAACGGTTAAATGGAATTGTCTGTTTCAAAAAAAATTGCCCATCGCCGGCGATTACCATTTTTCTTGCTATACGGTAGTTGGCTCGCTTGAAGATGTTCAGCGTGGAATTGAAGGGGTCTATGAACGTTTTCGTACTAGGGCACCTGAAGACGCGGAAAACGCGAACGTTCGCAAATAGTTATTCATGTTGTAGGGCTAGGCTTCTGCTGGCGGGGCAATTCCAATGCCGAATGGTCGGGGGGCGGAAGTAATCGGCACCGCTCGCCTGCCGCTTGGTTGAAGCGCTGTACCTTGCACTCCGAAGTAATCGCTATTTTTCGGTGACCGGTAGGCCGAACCGGGAAGCACCACGGGTACCGCGTGCCATCGACGTCTCGATACTGGCTGGCCGGGTCGGAGCGGTGACCAGCGACTGGTCGCCTTTGGTCGCCCGGATTGGATTGCCAACGGGCGCCGAAGTCTGGTTCTTCCGCACTTCGTGTGGCGCGGAACGCCAAGTCAGGTCGCGGTGAGGGCGCGCTGGCGCAACAGCGCGAAGCCCGCGCGGCCGAACATCGTGCGCTTGAGCATCTTCAGCCTGCCGATCTGCCCCTCCACCGGACTCGTCGACCAGGGCGTCGTGATCGCGCCGCGTAACGCGTCCCTGTCACGCTCGAGGCCGACGGCGAAACTCGCCAGCGGCGTCGCGGCCGCCGCTGCGAACCAAGCCTCCAGGCTCTCGCCCGAGCGCCGTCGCACGAGGTCAGCAAAGCGCGTCGCGACGGCCACGCTCTTCACCAGATCGGGTGCCTCCACCCGCAGGCGATCGAGGAAGCGGCGATCGTCCGCAACGAGTGTGCTCGGGTCCGCCTGCAGAAGCCACGCCGTCCGGTTGACCGACGGGGGCCGCCATGGCGGCGCGGTCATCGAACCGGGCGCGGCGTCCATCACGTCCGTGCTCGCGCGACGCCGCCTCATCGCCCAATCCCGCACCACCCGCGGACGGATGTCGGCGCCCGCGCGGATCAGCCCGCGGGCGAGCTCGGCGGCGTTGCGGCAGCCGGCCTGCCAGCGTGCCTCGAGATAATCGCGGTAGGGGTCGAGGATCGTCGGCACGGTGCGGCGCCGATTCCAGGAGAGCGGCGCGTCCTGGCGTAGCCAGATCCGAACCGTCTTGCGATCGAGATCCAGTGCGCGAGCCATGCCAGCCACCGAGGCACCGGCCTCGGACAGACGCTTGAGCTCGGAGTGCCGAGCCCGACGCGGCGCGTGCGTCGCCCGCTTCCGAACCTCGATCGCCGTCGGCGGCCGCGCGGCTCCCGCCGCAGCCCGCGCCGCCTCGACCTCTTGATGGACGCGCGCACGACCGACAGCGCGGATCACGCCATGATGATGGGCGACGATCGCACGCAGGGCGACGCTGAGGTTACGCAGCAGGTGAAAACGATCGAGGACGTGCTGGGCTTGCGGCGCACCCGCGCGGGCGCCCTCGGCGAAGACGTCGGCGCGGTCGCGAGCGATGACCTCGATGCCCGGATGGGCGCGCAGCCACGCGGCGACGCTCTCGGCGTCCCGGTCGGGCAGGAGATCGAGGACGGTGTGACGTTCGAGGTCGACGACCATGGTGCGGTAGCTGCGCCCGCGCCGCCAAGCCCACTCGTCGATGCCGACGACGCGCGGCTCGGGCTGCGACGGCAGAGGCGCCGCACGCACGAGGCGCACGAGGGTATCGCCACTCACCGGCATCGCGAGACGATGCGCCATACGGGCGGCGGGCGCACCACCGAGGGCAAGACCGAGATGGCGCTGGAGCACGCGCAGCCGCTCGGATCGGCGGGCGTGAGAGACGGCGACGTCACCGACGCTCTCGCTGAAGGTCCGCCGCGGGCAGGCTGGGTTCGTACAGCGGAAGCGTCGCAGCCGGATGCGCAGGCGGACGGACCGGCCCTGCCAGGGCAAATCGGCAAGGGTGCGCTCACGATGACCGTGCTTGCGGCCCGCGGACGATCGACAGGTGGGACAGCACGTCGGACCCGGACGGGGTACGACGCGCACGATGAGCGGGTCGGTCCCCGGCTCGATGCCGACGACGTTCAGGCCATCGGGCACGAGGGGCAGGATACGGCGGGGCATGGCGTCCTCCGGAAAGCCGATCTCCGGAGATGGGGCACGTCACGCCGGCTGGCACACTTCACCACACGAAGTGCGGAAGAACCGTATTCAACGCCCGCTGACAGCTGCATCGCGCCCTCGAACTTTCCCGCGGTACCGCCTTGCAGCTCGGGATCCTATCGCGCGGCGTCATCCGCGCCATTTGACCGTGCTCGGTCCCGGCCTCAGGCGCCTGCGCACCGCAACACGGCACCCACCCTGCGTACGTCTACCTCGATGCCGGCGAGGGTCAGGATGGGTAACCGTTCTTGGCGCCGCTGCGCGCAGAGCCCGTCAACGACTGCCTGCTGAGGCACTGATTTAATGACGAAACAACAAAGGAAAATCTCACTTCGTAAGAACGGCTGTGAATTCATGCGCGCCTCTAGGTGTATTGTATGCTCTCTCAAGCCGCAGAGACGTCAATTTATGTGCGCCAAGACCATGAATAATAGCTGAGAAAGCAGACGGCGTGAACTGCCAAGCATGAACATCAATGTATTCACCATCGGAAAGATTAAAACGTTCCAATGCTTGTTTCTCCCGCTCCATCCGATGCTTGTCCGTTATACCGCCGCTGTCGCCCTGCCAGTGACGTGCTGGATCGTTGTGCGTTGTATGGGCATAATGGTCGACCACACTCTTTAGAGTATGTGTGCGGCGCTGCTCAGCGTGGGCAGCTAGAACCTGTTCGAGGGTACTTTCCGGGAGAAGCGCATCAAAGCAGTATCTCTTGTCGGGTATACACAAAAAATAACGCCCATTTTCGGGAATTATGTTTGAGATGTCATTCAGATGCTTTACTAAATCTGGCTGATGCTCGATGCAATGACTTGAGAATACTATATCAAATTTATCCTCTATGATCCCAAGATCTCCGGTTGGGGATACGTAATGTATTTCAGGGCAGAATTTTGCATTTCTTTTGAGTTCTACTGCCCTATCGATTAGCCGTTCTCGATTTAATACGTCGAAATACCGAATATTCTTCCCCCGTAGCACAGGGTTCGTAAACGGCCCGATTTCTAAGGCGCTCGAGGCGGCGTCAATTAAGCCTATAAAAGCCGCTCTTAATGCCGCAGGACTTCCAATTCTTCCTTCGCGAATCCCATGTATATAGTAATGGTCATTTAATTGCTCTTCGGAAAGCTCATTGAGATCTTCATAGATTCTACGATAAAATCCTTTATCAAACTCAGGCGGCAATTGGCCTGGCTCCACGAGTGCGCGCAAGACCCGCGAATAATCAATCATGCAAAAATCCTCCGGTAACTCAGAATTAATCCGCCCTCACGTTCGAGCGCAATAGTGGTACCGACGCATTCATTTAATCCTTGCTTCGAAATTAAGATGTGAACTGAACCAAGCTGTTGGAGGATATGTGGTTTTTTGATTCGGGACTGCCGTTTACAGTGTGGCGGCGGCGATGGCGGACCTGTTCTGGCTCTCCGACGGTAATTACCCACGCCTGTGATGGCCGGGTTCAGGCGCCCACGGTTTTGAGGATGGCGCCGAATGGATTGGCGCCGCTCAGGCGGGCGGTGTCGACGACGGTGCGGATGGCGGCCTCGCCCTCAGCCGCCCACATGGCGCGGTAGCCGTTGGTGACCTTCCGCTGCACGACGGCCGGACGAAGCAGCCGCTCGGAGCCGTTGTTGGTCGGCTCGACCTTTCCGGGATAGGCGAGGAACACCAGGAGCTGATCGCGCGCGGCTGATCTTGGCCTGGAGATCGCAGGTCAGGTCACAGCGGCTCGACGTGGCCAGGATGGCGCCGAGTTGCCGATCCAGGCTTCGGCGCTTGGCCGAGAGCGTCGAGGCAGCCAAGTCGGTGACGCGCTCGGCCAGGGCGAAGACGCTTCCCAGCCAGAGTTGCAGGCGCCAGGGGACGGGATCGTCGCTGACCTCGACAACGTAGGCAACGTCGCGCGCCAGATGCGCCAGGCAGGTCTGGTGCTCGGCGGCATGGCCCTGTTGGGCGGTGTAGCGGTCCGAGATCCACACCGCGGGCCGGTGCCCGTCCATCATTTCGCGCACCACGACAGCGCCGCGCGTCGGAGACGGCGTGTGCACCACGGCTTGCGCCGAGTGGAACAGCCAGTGGTAAGCGTTCGAGCCTTCGATGCGCACGCCGGTCTCGTCGCAGGCGACGACCTCAGCCTTGCGCAGGGTCGCGATGGCCGCGTCACGGCCGGGATGGAAGCAGCCCTGCGCGCGCCGGAGCAGGTTCATCAGCCCGCCCTGGCTGAGGGTGAGGCCGAACAGATCGGAGAGCGCCGCCTGCAGCCGTTCGTACGAGAGCGCCTGGAAGGTCTTCAGGTACGTCGCCACCGCATGCAGCCGCGGACCGAACGGGGTGCCGCGCGCCGCCTCCGGCACCGATGCGACCACTCGCTCCCCACAGCGCGGGCAACGGACCGCGAGACGCTGGTGCTGCGTCACGATCGGCGCCACCGCGGGCAGCTCGATCTGCTCGGCGACGCTGACGACCTCTGCCGGAAGAGCGGCGTGCAGGCTGGCGCCGCAGCACGCGCACGCCTCGGGACGATGCTCGACGACAGCATCGGGATCGTCGTTCACAACGCGGCTGTGACCCTCGTGACCGGGCTTGGCGCCGCCGGGCTTGGAGTGCTCGCGCTGCTCTTTGCGATCGGTCGCGGGCGGTTTGGATGAGGTGCGCGACGTCTTCTCTGGCTGCTGCAGCCGCAGCACCAGCTCGATCAGCTCTTCGCGGCTCAGCCGTTCAAGGTCGCTGCGGCCCATCTCACGAGAGAATCAGCGAAATCCGTCCCGCGCAAGGGCGTGGGTAATTACGTCCAGCCGTGCGGTCGGGCGCGTGCCGTAGAGCTCGCGCCGCAGCTTCTCGATCTGCAGCTTGAGATGCGCGATCAGCGCCGCACCGCTCGATCGGACCGCCTCGGCGCTCAGCCGCGCAGCGCGCTCAGCCAGGATCATGGCGTGCGCGGCGGCGAGGTCGGAAGGGAGCGACTCGGGCGTCGTGGTCACGGGGGGAGGGAATCGCGGCTGCCCTATCCTGGAAAGGGCTGACCTCACCCGACCGAGCTGGGCCGCCAGGTCTCCTGGGGATGACGCCAGTCGATGCCCGAGAGCAGGTAGCCCATCTGCGCCGATGAGATCGTCACCACGCCGTCGGCTGGGCTCGGCCACA
>Ga0255028_100167_pt1 | contig 15835 bp, 21 predicted proteins | sample DRGLUT_MetaT_FD_178168 | JGI IMG/M metagenome (GOLD analysis project Ga0255028, IMG submission 178168) | Metatranscriptome of freshwater microbial communities from Pennsylvania, United States - DR:GLUT (Metagenome Metatranscriptome) | ecosystem: Environmental > Aquatic > Freshwater > Creek...
AGCGTCGAGAGCCCGACGCCGAGATCAGCGGCGATCTCCCGGCGGGACCGCCCGCTCGTCTGCGCCAGTCGCACCGCCTCAGCACGAAACTCAGGGGTAAAGGTCTGCTTCCGGTCTGCCATCAGAACCCTCCTCCTTCAGGAAAAGAGCTCTCCACTTTTGCGAAGCAAGTCCAAATTCGCCAGAAGATCAGAGCGAAGAGCCGCTGGAAAGCTTCGACAGCGCCGCTCCCTGACGCAAGTTCCTGGCCGCTCTTGGTGTTCAGCAGCTTACGCTCGCGACGACGTAGGAGCTTGGCAGATTGAGCGACGAGGCGGGTCACCTCGACCGGCATCACGTCACCCTCGTTGAGCACCTTGTTGACGGCAAGGACCTCCTCCTTGTCGTAGTCGGGCCAGACGAGTGCGTCGAACAAGGCCCGTGTGTCGGCGCGTGAGAGGGCGTGTGTGGCGGTCAGCGTGAGCCCGCCAGATGCCTGCGCGCGTGTAAGCATGAGCCTCAACGCGGCCAGGAGCGGCATCCCGGCGGCGCTGGTTTTGTCAAGGTGGGAGCCGAGCCGGATCGTCTCTGGTGGGCCGCCATTCGGCCGTGCGAGCAGCCCGGCTATCCCGGACGGTGTTAGCAACGACCACGCCGGTAAGTGCTCGATCTTCGTCATCGAAGTGCTTGTGTCACCTCGGCCGAACGCCGACCATCGCCGACAACGATTACGCCGTAAGGCGCATCAGCGCGATCTCATCCTGGCGATGGCCGAACACGATGGGATGCCTACCGGGAGCGCACTGCGTCAGGTCGCCGAAATGGAAAATGTGATCGTCGCCGCCGTGGCTGCCACGATCTCGTCGGCGGTCACCTCGGACTTGCGGCGCAGGTCGCCGACGGATGAGATCTCCTTAGCCATGCCGGAAAGCTAATCACTGTGCAGCTAGAGCGTCGATGTTACATTGTTGCGCCCAGAGAGACACGGTGTAGAACGTTGGTGATGTCGGATAACGCTACGCTCTGGGACCTTGTGACCGACGAGCGCATCGCGATCGAGGACGTCGTTGCGGCGGTCGACGTCTACCTCGCTGAACCGGCCACCCAGAGTTACCCGATAGGGCCAGATCACGTCCTCGATCTAGCCGAGGCCGTCGCGGCCCATGCCTCCGCACCGACGACGATAGCTGACACCGGAGCCGACGAAACGGCCCGGCGTATGGCTGTGCGTGCGGCATTCCTGATGGCCCGTCCCACTGTGAGAGCGAGTGCTACCCGAGAGCACCCCAGGGGGCAGCCCCCGGGTTCTGCAAGGTAAAAGATCAGGTGCTGCTAGTCGTCGTCTTCGTCGTTGACCTCCACCAGATCGGTGGTGTCATCGTCATCCTCATCGACCACGAGGGTGTCATCCTCAACCGTGTCGCCATCGTCCTCGACATCGAGAGTGTCGTCGCCTTCAGTGTCCGTGTCTTTGTCGGCTTCCTCGGCCTCGATCTCATCCAGCGAGACAATTTCCGGACCGACCGTCTCCTCCTCATCATCCGTCGACGCTTCTTTGCGCGCCACGACCGGAGTGGCGCCTCTACTATATGAATTTGCCACGGAGGTCGGGACGACTTCGCCCGAGTAGGGTGAGATCACCGGGTTCTTGTTGAGGTCGTAGAATTTCCTGCCCGTCGTCGGGCAAATCCGTTTCGTACCGAGTTCAGGGCTTGCCACTGCGACGCTCCATAACGCTGTGCGATGCCGGTCGGCCGGCGCGCTGTCGAGCATATCTATGCATTGATTGCTCTTGGAGCATCCCACGCACCGCCGCCTTCCGCGAGAGGAGTGCATAAAAGCGGATCGGGAAATCGTTGGGCCCGTCTTCAGGAGAGTGCCTGTGATTGCGGTCAAGGCTTGCCAGTGTGTCCGGCGTGCCGGCAATCTTGCCGACGAAGCTGCGGCCTGGGTGTACCTTACATAGGCCGGGCCAGCCGCGGCTCGGATGTTCCGGTTGGCAAGACGGCGATCGCGCGGTCTCAAACGAGAGGTTGTCGATCATCTTCGCGGGCTGATCCGACTCGCCGCGCCTCAACCCGGAACCGTACCGGCCCCGCCGGGCGCAGAGTGATAGACGGAAAGGGTTCGACGGGGCCCTGCTGGGACGGCACCAAGCGGAATCGGCGTTTGATCGAGGCCAGTATGAGGACCGCTTCGACCATGGCGAAACGCTGCGCGATGCAAACCCGTGGACCACCGCCGAACGGCATGTAAGCGAAGCGTGGCAGTGACCGCGGGACGCCTTCCGCCCACCGCTGCGGTCGAAACGCCAGCGGTTCTTCCCAAAAGCGTGGGTCTCGGTGAAGGACCCATGGCAATGTGTAGATCGGCGTCCCAGCCTGGATGCGATAGCCACCTATCTCACAGTCCTGGCCTGCTTCGCGGCCGATCAGCCATGCGGGTGGGTATAGCCGCAGGCTCTCGTTCACGACCTGCTCCACTAAAGTGAGGCGCTGCAGGTCCTCGTACGCGATCGCCCGCTCACCCAGCACAGCGTCTACTTCGGTGGCCATCGCCGCGCCGACGTCAGGATGCTGCCCGAGGAGGTGTAAGGCCCAGGTGAGCGCCAAGGCCGTCGTCTCGTGTCCCGCGAGCAGGAAGGTCACCGCCTCGTCGCGAAGCTGGTGATCCGACATCGGTGCGCCGGCTTCATCCCGCGCCTCCATCATTGCGCTGAGGAGATTTTGCCCAGTCGCGGGCTTGGTTCGCCGCTCCTTGATGATGCGGGTTGCCACGTCCTCGATGCAGGCTAGCCCACGGTGGTAACGAAGATGGCCGGGTAGCGGTACGGCATCGGGGATGAGGATGGGCCGAACCATGCGGCTGGCCATCTCGCGACTGAGATCGTCGACGGCAGCCTCGATGCGCGGAATGTCGTCGTCGATGCCGACGCCGAACAATGTCTCGGCCACGATGCGCAGAGTAAGCCCCATCATATCGGCATGCAGGTCGCGGACCTCGCCGTCGCGCCAGCCGTCGAGCACATGGTCGGTCCCGCGGGCCATCACCTGGGCGTAGGCTGCCAGCCGCGCTGGGGTAAAGGCTGGAGCGCAAAGGCGGCGCTGGCGCTGCCAGAGCGCGCCGTGGCTGGTCACCAACCCGTCGCCGAAGACCGCTGTAAACTGCCGCCAGATGAAGCTGATCTTGGGGAAGTCGCGATGCTCTGCGACCAGAACGCGTTCGATAAGATCCGGATCGTTCAGGAACAAGGCGTCGCGCGGGCCAATACGGAAGGAGACCACGTCGCCGAAGCGCTGAGCGCACTCCGTGAAGAAGCTGAGTGGATCCCGGCGCAGATCGAGCAGGTTGCCGAGGACTGGCAGCCCTTTCGGTCCGGGCGGCTTTGGAGCCGCGGGAGGACTGGCGACAGGCGAGAGCGTGGTCAACGGCGGTTCTCCAGCGCCGCGGCTAATGGCTATGCTACCGGCTTGTTCAGGGGTCGGCAAAAGCGCGGAGCGCGTCCTGAGTGAGTTTCGGATCTACCACAACGATGCGGGTGGTGCGGGCGGGCACCGGGTCGTCTTACTGGTTGTCCAAGGTGAAACCCGCGACTACAGCCGCCTGATGTCCGACAAGCTCAACGCCCTCCTCGAACGCCTCAAGGCGCACCAGCGCGATCTCATCCTGGCGATGGCTGAGCACGACGGGATGCCCGCCGGTAGCGCTCTGCGTCAGGTCGCCGAGTTAGAGAACGTGATCGCGGCCGTCGAGGCCGTGGCTGATGAAGAAGCCAATCGGGAACGGAAGTCAGGCTGACTCGCGTCAGGGCCGCCCGTCATCAATCACCTCCACAACGCGGCGAGTGCGCGGCTCGACCAGCACGGGATGCCCGTTGATGACCGTGTAGCTGTACTCCGGCAGCGCGAACTCCCGCGGCACGTCGAAGTAGACCACACCGTCCTCGGGCAGCACGGTCCCAACCCGCACTGGGCCAGCGAGTGCGACGGACGGGCGGTGTTCGCCTAGCGCGTAGATGCGAAAACGCTCTCGCCGATCGACACCGAGGATCCCGTTGGCGGTGCCCACGGCCGCCCCGATCGCCCCACCGACGATCGCGCCGAGGGGACCGGCCATCTCCTCGCCGCGGGACGCTCCATCCTGGGCACCTCGCTCCAACCCTTGCGCATGGACCGCCGCGGTGAGGCCGAACGTGGCCAAGAGCGCGAGAGTGACTGGGATGCGCATGCGGTATCCTCCTGCTCGGTTGCAAGGGGTCTTCAGCCAAGCGCCTGAGGTGGCGGTGACCTGCTGGGAGACGGGTCGAGCGTCGGATAGTCGAGACAGCGTCTGACACCGTCCCGACTGGAACGGTGGCTCAGGCCGCCTCGGCCATCGGCGCGGCCGACGGCGCATCCATGGCGCGCAGGTACACGTCGAGCAGCGTCTCCTGCTCGTCCCGCTCGTCCTTGTCCTGCTTCCGGATCTTGAGGATCTCCTTGAGAATCTTCACGTCCAGGCCCTCACCCTTGGCCTCGGCGAAGATCTCCTTCTTGGCCTCCATGAGGTCCTTGATCTCTTCCTCCAGCCGCTCGATCCGCTCGATGATCGAGCAGATACGCTCGCCCGCGACGGCGACGGTGTCGGTGATCTCGGTCTTCTTGGTCATGCGCTTATCCTTGCGATGAGGCGCACGACCGTGGCCGGTCAGGGTAACCGTTACGTTAAAGAGGCCGGTCTGGCCAGCTTGCGGATGTGGGCGATAACACGCCCGGCCTGCTCTTCGTCTGCTGCCTCGAACTTCGTGAGGCAGCGCCACTCCGGCATCCGGTCGGCGAGCCTCCTACCGCGCTTGATAGCCGCATCCTGAGCATCTGCGGATCTGGACTCACGACCGGGCGGTTTCCGACGATTGCCGAACTGTGTAGCCCCGGAGAGCTTCATGAACGCTGCACCAGACGGGTCCGTCATCCAGCGGGATGTGCCGCGGGCTGATCTCATCGCCTTCGAGATCAAGGACAAGATCACGAAGCCAGACATCGAGTGGATGTCCTCGATCACCGACGAGGCCATGAAGGCGCACGGTAAGATCGACATGCTGCTGATCATGTCGAACTACGAAGGTTCGGACCTCGGCGCGAAGTTCGACGGTTACGCGAACGAAGTGAAGGTCTGGTCGGTCGCTCACATCCGGAAGTACGTTGTGGTCGGCGCGCCGACGTTTGCTCGCGCTATGATCAAGCTGTCGGGGACGGTCATGCCGGTCGAGACGAAGACCTTCGATCTGGCTGAGGAGGCCGCGGCGTGGGCGTACCTCGCTGAGGCGGGACCAGCTTCAACCTAAACCTGACGAGTGCATGAGATTATTGGGTGACGCCTCTTGAGAAACCCTGGACGTCTGCACGCGCAACTTCAAGCTGGGGTGGAAGCGGAGTAATTCCACTAGGACGGACCCGCATCTGCGTCGGCTCTTGTAGAAGGCACCTGACCTTCGAGCAGCGGCACCGCAGGCTCCCCCACAGGCGGTTTGTACTCACCCATTCGCCGGGAGAGCGCCTCGACCAGTTCGCGGCTCGCCGAGGCGAACACAGTGCTGGCCCGCACGATGCTGCCGTTGACCTTCCGAACGTCGCCATCCCTGACGATTTCAAGTAGACGGCTCAGGCCGGGCACGCCGTGGGAGCACAGGGCGACATCGTGGGCGACCGGCAGCCACAACTCCGCTCCTGGATCTCCAAGGTCCTGCCGACGCTGTGGGGACATGAACCGTGCGAACGGGGTGCTGCCGAGCACGAAGCTCCGCCGGGACAACCGGATGATGCCGGTCACGAACCCGCGCTGCATCATGGCCGCTGACGCCGTCAGCAGTGGGTCAGCCGCGTTCGCTGCAAGAAGATTACCCCTGATCCTCTTGGTCAAGCGCTCGCTCTCGACGCCGGAGCGCTGATCCCCTGGGAGGGCCTGTCCGGCGGCCTTCCACTCCGCGGCAATCTCAGCCACCGCGGCCTCAACATGGCGCCGCCCGGCTACGGTGTTGTGGAGATCGGGGGACCGCCTATATTGTGCGATGAAGAAGGCAGAGAGCGCTTCACGGTCGCGCTCGCTGAACATCGAGGCTTGCCCCCTCCGGGCTTCGGCGACGATGCGGTCGAGGATGGTGGCCGCCTTCCCTTCGATGATCGACAAACGGGTCTCGGTCGCCCTGTCGCGCGCTCCGTCAGGCCCGACGACCGTGTAGAGGTCCCACTCGCGGAAGAGCCGAGCTATGGGCTTCCTGCGGACCCCGAAATCCCGCGTGGTCGGCTCGGGTTATGGCCGGCAGCCGGGTCCCGACGGCAAGCTGGTCATCGACAAGGCCGGAATGTTGCGCTTCGCAGAGGAGACGGCCTCCAACGGGTCGCGATAAGCTGTCCCTACCTGATGGCGTGGTTCGAAGCCTCGCCATCTAGCCCTGATCTACGTGGCAGGCACGTGACCGTGTCGGCGTTGCCGGCATGGACATCGAAGCTTCGAGCAGGATCAGCGCCGCATTCCAGTCGCGCGAAGCGATCTTACCGATGATCTTCGACGATATCAGACTTGGAGAAAACCAATGAAAGCTCTGAAGCTTGCAATACCCTTTCTTTTGGCCTCGGTCGCACCAGGCCTCGCTGGGCCCTGCAGCACGGGAACGACCAAAGCGAAGGACCCGACGCCCGAGCACGTGAACCCGAAGAGCTCGGACGTTGACCAGTCGAGCAAGAACCTGGCGGGCGGCCAGCAGCCCGCCTCTCCCGGTACCGTCGGCGCGATGAACGCCGCTGGCGCCAACCAGAAGCTCGGGGAGAAGCCCGGCCCGGAAGCCAACATCAACCAGGGTGCGGGCGTGGGCACGTCCAGCAAGAATCTCGCGGGCGGTCCGCAACCGGCTTCGCCTGGTACGATCGGAGCCCTTAACAATGCCGGGGCGCACCAGAAGCTCGGTGACCAGGCGAGCAAGAACGACGGTTGCTGAACACGCGGCTCGACGCCTGAGGCCTGTCCGGCGTGACCGAGGGCAGGTCTCACCAAGTTCCGTGTCGTCAATGGCGCAAGTGGCCGGGACTGGCACCCACGTCAAGGCTGGCAAGCCTCAGGACCTGGTTCCGCATCATTCATCCGCGTCGTCCCGGGCAAGCCCGAGACGTTTGAGGACGGTGATCAGGATGGGGATGGCGAGCGCGAACCCAATTGCCTCTGAAAACGCCAGGGCGGTAGAAGACTTTCCTCGCGGATGCCCTGAGCAGCACTGGAACAGTCATTCTGAGGGGGGCTGAACGGCCATCCAGCATGCATGCATGTCTGCCCGGTATAGGATAGTTTTACGATTTCGGAAGGCACCTTCGTTTTCACACAGTCTGGACCCATCTCGGCGACGCAGCGCCCCCGCAGAAATCCTCAAAGCAGACAAAGCCCGCTACCATCGGCCGGCTAACTTTCGACCTTTGCTATCGTTCCAGATAGTCTTGGTTCAACGTCTGCCCTGTGGATCTCCTTCCGCTGACAAGACACACAGACTCGGGTTGTGCCCGTTCGATTTCGATGCGATAGGCCGCCTCGGGTGCGCGGTCCGTCGGTCGGATCGGCAGGTCGAGCGCTGGTCGGGCCGCCAGCGCCGGAGAATCGTGCCCGTGCCGCCCCCCTCCCGTGCCGTTCCGCGGCCGCCTAGCCGGCGTCTGTCGGCACTACGCGACATGCTCGTCAGCGAGGCCGGCGGCGGCCTCGTCCTGATGGCGAGTGCCGCGCTCGCGCTCGCGGTGGCGAACTCGCCGCTGGCGGACGCCTACTTCGCCGCGCTCAAAGCCTACCTTGGTCCGCTCTCGGTCCTGCACTGGGTGAACGACGCCCTCATGGCGGTGTTCTTCCTGCTCGTCGGGCTGGAGATCAAGCGCGAGGTGCTCGACGGGCGCTTGCGGACTTGGCCCGACCGGGTGCTGCCCGGGCTCGCCGCGCTGGGCGGCATGGCCGCGCCGGCCCTCGTCTACGCCGCCGTGAATTGGCACTCGCCCGATACCCTGCGGGGCTGGGCTATCCCAGCCGCGACCGACATAGCCTTCGCCCTCGGCGTGCTCGCACTGCTCGGCCCGCGCGTGCCTGTCTCGCTCAAGATCTTTCTGACGGCGCTGGCCATCATCGACGACCTCGGCGCCGTGCTGATCATCGCCCTGTTCTACACCGCCGACCTTTCACTGCCGATGCTGGGCGGAGCCGCGGCGACGCTCGCCGTGCTCTACGGGCTCAACAAGGCCGGCGTGGCGCGCCTGTGGCCCTACCTGCTGCTCGGCGTCGTCCTCTGGGTGTTCGTGCTCGCGTCGGGCGTCCACGCGACCATAGCCGGCGTGCTGCTGGCCCTGACCATCCCGCTGCGCCTGAGCGTCGGCAAGCCGGACGACCCGACCTCGCCGCTGCACATCCTGGAACACGCGGTCCACCCCTGGTCGGCCTACCTCATCCTGCCGGTCTTCGGCTTCGCAAACGCAGGTGTGTCGCTGGCGGGGATCACGTTACGGATGCTCCTCGACCCGGCGACACTCGGCGTGGCGCTCGGCCTGTTCGTCGGCAAGCAGGTCGGCGTGTTCGGCTTCGTGCTCGCCGCCGTGAAGCTCGGCCTGGCGCAGCGCCCGGCCCATGCCGGTTGGTGGCAGATCTACGGCGTCTCGCTCCTCTGCGGCGTCGGCTTCACCATGAGCTTGTTCATTGGCCTCCTCGCCTTCGCGAACGCGCCCGAGCTTGAGGCCGAGACCAAGGTCGGTGTGCTGATCGGCTCGCTGGCCTGCATGGCCGCGGGCGCGCTGGTGCTGCGGGTCGCCCCGGCCCGACCGTCCCATCGCTGAGCCAGGACCGTCGCACGTCCGAACCGCGGCAGCCTCCTTCGACCTCACAGAACCGAGTGAAGCATCATGCCTCGTCAGTTCCCAAGGCGTCGTCCCGGCGCCATCGAGGGCCGCCTGTCCGACCTTCTCCTCGCCCTCACCGGAGTCCTGCTTCTCGGGATGGGCCTCCTGATGCTGTTGTCGTGGCTGTCGGGTGATGCCGAGGGCGCCGTGGCCGGGTACGCAATCAAGCGGGATTCCTGAATCCCATCCCCTTCCGGCCCGGCAACCGATGACGACACCGATTGCAACGCTGCGCGAGCTCTACGAAGATGACACCGGGCGCGCGCACCGTTTCCGCTACGCCCTGCTCGTGTTCGACGTGGCGACCATCGCCTTCGTGATCGTCACCTCGTTCCTGCCGCTGATGCCGTGGATCGTCGCCCGCGACGTGGCGCTGGGCCTTTGCGTCCTCCTCGACTTCGCCGCCCGCCTCAGCATCAGTCGCGCGCCGCTGCGCGAGCTCCGGCACCTGAGCACGTGGACGGACCTCGTGGCCGTCGCCTCGTTCCTCGCCCCTGTGCTCGTCGAGGGCGTCGGCTTCCTGCGCATCCTGCGGACGCTGCGCCTGCTGCGCACCTACCACCTGCTGGAGCGGCTAAGGCAGGACAGCGAGCTGTTCCGCCGCAACGAGGACGCGATCCTGGCCGCGACCAACCTCGTGGTGTTCGTGTTCACGATGACCGGCATCGTCTACGCCACGCAGCATGGCTCCAACCCGGCGATCCAGACGCCGGTCGACGCCCTGTACTTCACGGTCACGTCGCTGACGACGACCGGCTACGGCGACATCACGCTGCCGGGGCCGACGGGCCGCCTGCTGTCGGTGTTCGTGATGATCTGCGGGGTGACGCTGTTCTTCCGCCTCGCGCAGGTGGTGTTCCGCCCCTACAAGGTGCGCTTCCCCTGCGACGCCTGCGGGCTGCAGCGCCACGAGCCGGACGCCACGCATTGCAAGGCCTGCGGCAACCTGCTGAACATCCCCGACGAGGGGGCCGACTAGCAGTCGAAATCTAACTCATGGTACCCGTGGTAAGGTTCCGCTCCCGACCCTTTGCAGAAGGTCGGAACGTCCGCTTGCAGGCTGCACGGTGAGGCGGCGACTCACGGCCGGGACAGGTGGTTTCGCGACGGTCCGCTGCCGAGCTCTATCGTCGGAGCCAGATGCAGAATGCAGCTGATGCGGCCGTGCTCGCGGGCGGCAACACGCTCAAGCTCTCGCCGTCGAACTCGACCGCTGTAGCAAGCATAGTCCAGCGGATCATCGGCGGGCAGGCTGTGGATCGGCGTCCAAGGCGAACCCACTCTCGCGCTACATCTAAATATTTGATGTGAAGGATATTTTTTCCGCTGAGGTGGGCACCTATTGGACGCCGATCGGCGTCCAATAGGTGCCCACTTTTGCGGACCAAAATTCAAACATCTCAGTGCTTTACCCGAGGCGGACGCGTGGGTTCGCCTTGGTCGCCGATCCACAGTCTGATGGGACGGCTGGGACACGTGGAACAGTTGGGACATCAGGGAAAGGTTGAGTGCAGCGCGTCAGTCTAACGGAGCGCGGGATCGAGACCCCACGCGGTAGCGACGCGTGGGGCACCACGCAGGTATCCCGACCGCTGGCGCGGCTGCCGACTCAGCTGAGCTCAGCTAGGGCGTACTGTATCTGCGGCTTCTGCGCCGCTGCGCGATCAGGCGGCACAGAGATTGGTTTTCACCTGCGCCGACCAGTGTACTTTGATCATGTCTATTTAATCTGTTGTATTCTTAGGCGCAGCGATCCCGGAAACAAAACAATGTTGCTCGGCAGCGTCGATCGGCCTTCATAGCCCTGATTTGATGAATTGCTACTTGTCAGTGTCGGAATATCGACTTTCCGCTCGGCATTTCTAGCCATCCGCCGTTTGATGCAGCGTTTCATCCAGATCGGAACGTCTTCCATGTTCATGGTGCGCCCTCACTACCGAAAAATTCTCAAGTCTCGACGCGGCACCGGCCGGCACTACCAGAACTTACGAGTCGCCGACGCACCCAATTAAGCCGAGCCACCGACACCGCGAAAGTCACATATGTAACAACTTGCGTCAGGCTGTCGCACTGTTGAGACCTGATGAGAACGCGGTCGGCGGCTTTAGGACAGCCCGAGCGACTGACATGGGTCGATAGGAGACTGTCCGCATTTGCAGCGGGTCTGCTACGAAGCAGACCGGCGGCTGTCAGCCAGATTCGGCCGGCCGCTTGGCGCCCATCTCGGCCATTCAGCGGCTTTGGTCGGCAACTTCGAATCGGACATCAAGACCGAAGTCGCCTTCTATAGCTTTCCTCGCACGAGCGCGGCAGGAGGCCTTGTGCCTCAAGGAAAAATGCGGGCTGCGAGCACCTGTTCTCGCCAGTAAAGTGCGCGACGCTTTGGCCGGTCAGCGTGAGCAGTCGATACAAATGCCCCGAGTGATGGCGTCTACTTGCTCTTCTTCCCGGGAGCGTCGCTCGATGCTGGTTTCGTTCGGGGTGACCACGCGCGGGTTCGGCACCGTTTGTCCTGTTGCGGCGGTATGCGGCGCCATTACCGTCGTGGCGGGCCCACCACCTGTGCCCGTCTGATCCGCAGTTTAGGCGAGAGCGGGGAGCGAAGCCACGCTTATCAGTGCGACTATCTCGATCAGATGTAGTGTTCGCATGCGAAAGCTCACTATGCCGGCGTCATGGGGATGACGTGAATTCACTCCTGTTGTTCTGCGCCGCACGCGCCGAACCCACGTGATTACGAAGAAGACGGCGAGAGCCGCGCCGTTGACGCAGAGCCCCCAGCCGTAGCTGTTTAGCGCTTGGCCATACATGGGCTGGCCGATAGCGCCGATGCCAACGCATGCGCCGAGGAGAGCGAGGTTCACGAAGAGAAGCGCGAAAAACACCATGAGCACCTCCTCGCGTTCTAAGGCCTCGCCGAAACGACTTCGTACTCTTCGAATAACTGCGCGTTGGCCAAGCTTCAACTCAAGCTATTGCGCTGATGATAAATCATCTTCTGGCGTTGGTACATAAAAATTCAGGCTCGCGGAAATTTATTTTTACGCGCCCAGAATTGGCCAGAGCCCACTCGAAGCAACCTAAGCGCTCAACAGCATGACTGCCTAGATCTCGGCCGGTACCAAATGCTCCCTTTTATTCCGGACTTGAGCAACAATGGCGGTGATTCCGAAGTCTGCACTTGGCTGAGTGGAGTCCGCTGAAAGGCATGCGCGCCATCGGCGTAGCGCCCAAGCAAAGCAATCGTCGACAGTCCAGCCACAATCAAGAACGCCGAGGTCAACACGTCTTCAACGCGCTCGGCATATTGCTCAAGCCGTTGGATCAGGATGCAGCCGGCCGTGAAAACGACTGCTAGGACGAGTGGCAAGGCTAGGTTCTCGCGCATCGGATCCTCCTATAGACCCTTCGCAGCCCTGATCAGAGATGGAACGCGCGGAGGAACTGGCTAGGCGTGTATTGGACGCCCTTTCCGTCCGCGATCAGGACATTGGCGAAGCCGGCTCGGATCAGCTCCGCGGCCTTCTCCAGCGCGCCGATCTCGGAGTCGCAGCCGATCAGAGCCGGACCCGATACGCTTAACCCTGTGACGATGAAGGTCATGCTGACCTCCGCCTTGCGGCGCCCCGGAATCAAGATAGACTCGACTGCTGACGCTCACCAGTCCAGTCTCGCGCCAACTGCCAGCCCACTTGGTTCGCCTCACCCGCTAATCCTCGGCAGCCACACGCATCCCGAAGTTTGCCGGCCCACGTGCTATTCGTCACCCATCTCCTTGTGCTCAGTCACTTCGTCTTCCTCGTCGGCGTCATCGCCGAGGAGGTCGTCCAACTCTTGGATTAGGTCCGCGACCTGCTGCTCGCTCGCGCGGACGCGAAAGACTTCTCCATCTTCGGCCTCGAAGGTGAGGTGGTACTCGCCTTGGATCTCGTCGGAGAGCACACGGGCTAGCTTCTTGGGCAGTCTCATTGCGCGACCCCTCCAGTAGGAAGAGAACGCGCAATCACCGTGTCTTGTGCCGGCAAGCTCGCAGCGGATGGGCTGGATGGCGCCCACGTTTCCAAATCCGCTTCGTCCGGAGCGGACTTCCGGACTGACGGGGCAGAAAGTCCGGACGGTGCACTTTGAAACGACTGCCTGAGCCGTAATAAAGGTCCGCTCCTCCGGTTTCAACGCCGAAAGCGGCCGCGCCGCAATCAGCCAGACCTAGCCACGCCGGATGGCGACTGCACGCAATGACAGCCGCTCGGCTTTGCGCCCATCTCGGCCAGTCAGCGGCATTCGGCGGCGTCTCCGAAGTCGCAACTTTGGACTGATCACGCTCAGCGTGGCCGTGATCGTGGGTGCGCCGCTCTCGTCATTATCCTAAAGGCGCGATTGGTCATCCGTCCCACTCAGGCTAGATGCAGCAGCAGCTCTGCCGGTCGGCCGGTAAGCTCCGCGCGATGATCGAAGCGAGACGTGAAGCTGCCGACGCCGCTGGTCAGAGACCGAAGCTCGACAATGAGATCCGATGTTTCGGCCTCGGGTATTAGGGCGTTCAACACGTCCCAGCCGGCCCAATCAGGCCGCGCATCAAAGCCCAGGATCTGGCCCCGGCGGCCCGTGACCAAACCCGTAGCTTTGGCGGTAGCGGATGACGGCATCACAATCTCGATTGCCCATACGGGCTCGAGTAGGACGGGTTCCGCCTTCGCTAATGCGTCGTCCAGGGCCAAGCGCGTGGCAGCCTGAAAGGCGGCGTCTGACGAGTCGACCGCGTGGAAGGCGCCATCGGTCAGCGTCACCGCGAGATCCTCGACCGGGAAGCCGAGAGGTCCCCGACGCAGATAGGCGCGTGCCCCAGCCTCTACCGATGGTATAAACTTGCGCGGTACCGCGCCACCGACGACTGCGTCCTCGAACACGAAGCCCTCGCCGCTCGGCAGAGGCCGGACGGCGAGATGGACGTCCGCGAATTGTCCATGGCCGCCGGTCTGCTTCTTATGCCGCCCGTGTCCGCGGGCGGGCTTTCGAATCGTCTCGCGGTAATCCACCTTCGGCCGACCGCGCTCTACCCGCATACCGAAACGGTCGGCCAGCCGCTCTATCGCGACCCTCAGATGCATGTCGCCCTGGCCGAGGAGCTGGACCTCCTCCAGATCCGCCCGGTGCTCCACCTTCAAGCCGGGATCTTCCTCGACGAGCTTGGCGAGCGCGGAATTGAGGCGCACGTCGTCCTTCCGATCCCGCAGCTGAAGCGCGGTCGCGCAGACTTACTTAGGAGTGGGCAGGCTATCCTGCTCCTCCAACGTCTGCGTCGAGAACCGCTGTCCGGTCGCGATACTCTCGAGCCGGGTGAAACCGCATGTCTCGCCCGCGTCGACAGAGGGGATCTTGCCGCTCTGAGGCCTGTCGGCAGCGAGGAAACCGCCGATCCGCGTCGTCGTACCCTGGCCTGCCAAAACGGCATCACCCTCCCGGAAGCTGCCACGCAACACCCGGCATACCGAGATCTTGCCGCCGAAAGCGGAATGCCGCGTTAGGATCACCTGCGCGACCGCGGGTCCGTCATCGGGCAAGCCGATGCGCGCGCGCGTGCCGTCAATGCGCGGAGCCTCGTGCCGGAGTGCCTTGAGCAACCGGAGCAGCCCGTTGCCGCGTTGTGCGGACCCGATGAGCATGGAGACCGCCTGACCGGTCCGCAACTCCCGGGCGAGGTCTGCCATGACGCGGTCGCGCGCCGGCTCGGCGTCGGTGATGAGCTGCTCCATCAAGATGTCGTCGTGATCGGCAAGGCGCTCTAGGAGCGTGAATCGGTCTTCCTTCTCCCGAGGCAGCTCTCCGTCCGGTAGATCCATCCGGGTACTCGGCGCCTGATCGCGGTAGATGAACGCGCGTTCGAGAGCGAGGTCGATGAAGCCGGCCGCTGTTCCGTCGCGCCATATAGGGATCTGCCGCAGCAGGAGCGGGATGCGAGACACGGACTGCAGTGCGGCCAGGGTCTCGCGCAGGCCTTGCGTCGCCGTGTCGATCTTGTTGACGAACAAGAGGTGCGGGACCCCGCGCTCCTCAAGCCCGTGCAGCACGACCTGCACGGCGGGGAGCCGACGTTCGTCGGGCTCGCAGACGACGACAGCCATATCGCACACGTCCAGAACAGCTTTGCCGGATTGCGCGAACTCGACCGAACCTGGGCAGTCGACGAGGGTGAAGTCGTCGCCAAGGAAGCGCAGAGCGGTCAGCGTCGGCTCGATGCTGATCGCGTAGGCACGGCCATTCGCCTCCGGCTGTACCGACCGGCTCTCGTTTGCGATGCTGGATTGGCCGGGCTCGCATCGCCGTATCAACGCATCGAGCAACAGACTTTTGCCGCTCTGCGAGGGACCGACGAGGGCGATACAGCGCGGTTGCCCGACCATTGGATGTTTCCTTCCGCAGGTTTCTGGGGGAGCCGCAATGAGCCCCGCTTCGCTCGATCGTGATCCCTGTGACCGCAGAGGAAAAGCGGGAAGTCGAGTAACGACGGCGACTGCGCATGACAATCGAACGGTGACTTCACCGACCGGCAGGCATACCCGAAACGCGGTCGACGTCGGCTCCGGCGAAGCGGTCACAGCCGCCAAGAGCGGTAGCGCCGGGGGCTACCAGCGAGGTCGCGAGGAAGCGGCGGCGTGGGGTGAGAATTGCCATCGTCAATGGGAATCCGCGCCCCTACTCAAGGCCACTTTGTGTAATTAGTCCAAGCTGCGCAGAAGGTCCGCTTCACCGCCTTGCCGGGTTGGAAGCGGACCGGCAGCTTTCGGCCAGACTACGCCACGCCGGATCGTCAGCGCGCGCAGAACCGGACGTTCGGCTTGGCGCCCATTGCAGCCGCTCAAGTCGCTTCGATGGTGCCCTGTAAGCGGACATCTCGACCTGTTCGGGCATCACCGGGATCAACGGCACCACCACCGCCGCTCTCACTTGCATCATCTCATCCG
>Ga0255028_100168_pt1 | contig 15688 bp, 13 predicted proteins | sample DRGLUT_MetaT_FD_178168 | JGI IMG/M metagenome (GOLD analysis project Ga0255028, IMG submission 178168) | Metatranscriptome of freshwater microbial communities from Pennsylvania, United States - DR:GLUT (Metagenome Metatranscriptome) | ecosystem: Environmental > Aquatic > Freshwater > Creek...
AATGTCTGGCAAGGGCAACTGCTTTGACAATGCGATGGTCGAGACGTTCTTCAAGACGCTGAAGAACGAGCTGGTCTGGCGCACCACGTTCCAGACGCGAGCGGAGGCCATCGTCGCGCTGGCTCATTACATCGATGGCTTCTACAATCCCCGCCGCCGTCACTCGGCGCTGGGCTTCACCAGCCCTATCCAGTTCGAGAGGGGCTTCAACCACCAAACCGCTCTCCATTAAACCGGAGCAAGTCCACCATGACGGGCATGCGCTCGTCCCCGAAGGCGCATGTCGCTTGGAATCGGAGCACCACGCCCAGGTCGTCGGGCAACGCGATGTCACTGCTGGCGAGGTAACGCTCGACCACCGTGTCGGTCGGATCGCCCGCGGCATGCGACAGTGCCAGCGCGCGGCGACGGCGCTCCACATCATCAGATGACGATTGTGGCGCCTTGCGACGCCGCTCCGGGGCGCGGGCCACCGGGCGGCCCCGTCGCTCTGGCGGTATCCTGAGCCGGCCGAGCACGTGATCCTTGACCGCGCGCCAGTCGTCGCCGGCTTGGCTGTGCACCAGCACGCCACCGGGCGATCCGGGACAACAGTTGGCCGCCTGACTGCGCAAATGGCAGTTAAGTGGATCTTAGCCCGCGGCGAGTCGACCGGTACGTGGCGCGTGGTCTTGGATGGCGCCGTCGCCCGGGACTTGTCACCCAGTCGAGCGTGCTGCTTGAGGTGGTGGGTAGAGCGGAGACCGGTGGACTCATCTAATGCATTCCACATCAACATCCGGATAGCCGATCGTCCAACTCGCGCCCTCAGTTGCCGCTTGGCGTCGCCGTAAGCCTCCGATCGTTGAAAATTACGCTTGCATTGCACGCTATGTGCATTAAAGTCGTCAAAAGTCGAGTGTTTAGGATGCGCGGGGACGCTCCGAGCTCGGCCCCCAAGCCGGCGGAAACCGACGGTTGTCGGTTCCGGAAAGATCGGCGGACGACGATCCTTCGTCGACAGACCGGAGCACCGTCTTGCTTCGTCGGAGGAGTGCGCGCGCGGGATTCGTCATCGAACCGCGTGGCGGAACCCGCCCAGTCTTCGCAGCCCGCTTTCGCGGGATCGAAGGTGCCGCATGTTCTCCGAAATCGACCCGAACGCCGAACGCGGGCCGCCGGCTCGCGCACTGAGTTGGCAGATCCGCCGCGGATACGCGAACGCAAATCGTCTTGCACAGGACGTGTCCATGTTGGCGGTGGCCAACGGGGCGACGTGCCTCGGTCGGGACGAACATGCCGCCACCGTGTTCGAGAAACTGGGTCTTGGAGCCGACGCAATCGCTTCGGTCCTGTTCAGAGCTTCCGGCATGACGTCGACGGTGGCGGTCCCGACCATCCGGACGTGGAACCGCCCGAGTTCGCGTCGTCTCGTCGATCGCATCGCCGGAGACGCTTTCGCGTTCGGGCGTCTTGTAATCGCATCGCCACACGACGTCGCGCGACAACCTCGGCTCGCGAATGCGGCCCGCCTCTGCAGATCGATGTGCCCCCCTGCCGCAGGCGATGCACGAGCCGTTGAAGCCTGCATCGCGGTGCGCGGTGTCCAGGCCTCGTTGCGCGAATGCGAAGCCGTCCTCGGAGCACCGCTCGCGCTACAGCGGATCTTCGGTCTCATGGTCGGGGGCTTCATCGAGATAGACTTGGAATCCGCCTTCGGCGCCGATAGCGCGGTCCGACTCCGTCCCCGGGACTGGATCTTCGACTGGAGCATCTTCGGTTGGCGTTCCGGCGGATCGCAGCACGCCGATTCGGCCGCGCGGGCTTGCGCCCCGCCCACGCCGAGATCGACGTCGGGCGTCCATCGCCCAGGCCCATCCACCGATGGAGCCGTCCGATGACCGAGTGCGGCCGCATCCTGGAATTTCCGACCGGGCGAAGCATCGATGCGTCGCGTGCCCGCGCGCCGGAAACGGTCGCGCGGCTTGTGAGAACTTTTTCAGGGAGGACGCGGGCTGTCGTTGGCCGCATGTCGCAGCCTCTGCCGATCGAACTCGTTGCGCTGGCAGGCATCGACGACGAGACCGTGAAAGGCCTCGCCGCGCTCGCTGCCGAAGGGGTCCTCACTGCGGCAACCGCGGCAAGGCTTGCACTGCGCCACGCGGCGGAAACGTTCCAGGCCGCGCATAGGTCGGGTCGCCGCGGTACGGAAGGTCGGTATCCCGAGCTAACGACGACGCTGGCTGGCGACGTGTTCGGCGACTTCGCCTTCCGGCTTCGTAGGTACGATCGCTGGCTCGGCTTCGCGAACTTGCCCGCCATCCCGTATCTCTACGAGATCTGTCCTCCCGATAGAAATTCGCTTTGCCTGCTGATCGGTAGCGACGCCGCCCGTCGCAACGTCGTGCGCGTGTCGTCGCCGCAGGATTGGCGTACGCGGCTCGCAGATCTGCACTCGAAGGCCGACGAGCGGAGCGAACATCATGTCCTCCTGATCGGCGGTCTTCCGCCAGCGGGCGCGGAGAGGCGATCCATTCTCGATCAGTTGTACCGAGGTTTGACGGCCGCCGGCAGCATCGCCGTCGCCCGGAACAATTCGAAGTCGGCGCCGGCAGATCGAAGATGCCGATCGGGCCCGGGCATCGAGGTCCTGATGCTGATCGAGATCGCCATGCCCGGACTCGTCGAGCGAGACCGGGATACAAGGGGAGGCTCGCGATGAGTCGTTTGCACCCCGATGAAGAAGGTTTTCTCCGAGTTCTGCTCCGTTCGACGTTCGCCGTGCCCGACCCTAGGACCGGAGGCGCGACGGTCGAAGGGGTCGGAACGGTGGCGGTGGAGTTCGAGGAGCGGAACAGCCGCCTCCACGACCCCGCACAGATCGGAGCTGCCGTTCTCTTCGGGCGCGGAGTTCTCGACGCCCCCGGACTGATCCGGGCGATCGATGAGGACGCGTCCGTCGTGATCATGGAGGTGCCCTCGGCCGAGTGGGTCGCTCCGACGGCAAAGGCCGTCCGGGCATGCTTCGCGATCGGGCACATCGTCCGGCCGGACGCCGACGCCGTTCGTATGAAAGACGTCGATCCGGAACCGAGGCTGCCCATCGTGGTCGCGGCGGGGGCGGACGGCAGATCGGCCAGTCGCGATGCAGACAAGGTCGACAGAGCCTTTCAGGAGCACCGGGCCTTGATCGGCGTCGTCGCGCCGTCCGGCCGCGGTCTGCCCGAGGATCTCATGAGATCTTGTCAGGAGCGCATCGTGCTCAAGTCGCTCGATGCTGAGTCTCTCCATCTTGTGGTCGAGCACGTAGTGGGCGAGCGAGCCAAACGCGACCTTACGGATGCGCTGGCGTCTGCGATCGGGCCGGGCGACCTGCGGATTGCACTGCATTCGGCTCGCGGAGCCGATGCTTCCGTCGACAGGCTGGCTTCCCTCGTGGACGGGAGGTCGAAGGCTTCCGGAACGCGGCGTACGCCCAAACTCGAAGATCTCGCGGGATACGGCCGTGCCCGCGAATGGGGTCTGACGGCAGCGCATGATCTCGCATGCTACGGTCGCGGCGAGCTGGAATGGCCGGACTGCGACCCGGGTGTCCTCCTCGCGGGACCCCCGGGCACCGGGAAAACGATGTTCGCCGGCGCGATCGCGCGTCAAGCCGGCGTTCCCATCGTCAGCGGATCGCTCGCGCGATGGCAGGCCGTCGGCGAAGCCCATCTCGGGACGACCATCAAAGCCATGCGCGCCTTCTTCGACGAAGCGGGGGCGGCGTCTCCCTGCGTCGCTCTGGTCGACGAACTCGACTCCTTCGGAGACCGGTCTAGGTGCGGGGACAGGAACCGCGACTACCAAGTGCAGCTCGTCAACGCGTTCCTGGAGTGTCTGGACGGGGAAGGTGGCCGGCCCGGCGTGCTGCTGGTGGGTACCACCAACGTTCCCGAGCGGATCGACCCCGCGATCGTACGCGCCGGTCGCTTCGATCGATGCATGGCGATAACGCTGCCTTCCGCGACCGACCTCGCGCTGATCCTCAGACACCATCTCGGCGACGATCTGATCGGAGAGGATCTCGCTAATGTGGCCAGGAGAGCCTCGGGTGGTTCCGGGGCCGACTGCGCCGCCTTGGTACGTCGCGCGCGCGGTCGTGCCAGAAGGGACGCGAGGCCGTTGGCGATCGGCGATCTCGTTCTGGAGATCCGAGGTGTCGGTGCTGTACGCACCGCCGAGCAGGACCGACGCATCGCCGTGCACGAAAGCGGTCATGCAATCGTCGCCCATCTTCTCGGCTTCGAAATCGGAGACATCGTGCTGGACCATGCCGTCACCGGCGGTGCCTATGTGGAGTATCGTTCGAACGCGGAGTTCGCGACGGCGGACCGCCTCCACGAACAGCTGGCTGCCGTTCTGGCCGGCCGTGCGGCCGAGATCCTCGTCTTCGGTTCTGCGACTACCGGATCCGGAACCGATCTCGTCGAAGCGACGGATCTTTGTCGAAACATGCATTGCCGGTGGGGACTCGGCCGGCGGATCTCCGTGTGCGAACCCGCCTGGATGCCGGAGGACCGAAAGGTCGCCCTCGAACGCGATCTGAGGCGAGCCCATGTACGCGCCGCCTCGCTGCTCGCCCTTCGTCGTACCGAACTCGACCGGATTTCGGAGGCTCTGCTGCGGGATCGCTCTCTCGACGGACGCCGGATCCAATCCCTTCTCGTAGCCGGCGGAGCGGATGCGGGCGAGCGTTAGGCCGGCGACGATTGCCGGTCGGGCCGGGTCGGACGCGCGACGGACGGCTCCCGATATCAGGAGGTGCAAGATGCCCATCCTCAACAGCGGCCCCGGACCGTTCCCCGATTTGGCAAGACGGGCCGCGGTGTACCGAGCATTGGCGGAAGACCTCCATCGGATCGCCCGGGGCGAGCACCCCACGATCGATGATCTCAGGGATGCCCCGATACTATTCGAATGGGGTCTTCGAATGCATCCCGGTCCATTCCTCGTCGGCATCGTCTTCGGGCACCCCTACATCGACGACGGTGCGACATGCTCTACGAGCGAGCTCCTCACGTTCGATCCGAACGGTGGCTATGCACGCACCCTGTCGCGCTTCTACCGACTGGGATCGCGCGCGAGTGCGGATGCGTAAAGGCCGTACCGGGACATCGATGTCATGCGCTCGTCGCGACGCACCCAATCCATTCCTCCCGAGGTCGACCCATCGGTTTGGCGCAACGACCGATGCGCGGACCTGGCTTGGTCTCGGCCGTCGGTTCGGGAGATCGAGAAACGAGCGGCAGCCGTGGAGCCCATGACGGGCCTCCGCGCCCGGCAGGAGACGGACCGCGACCCGTCCACCGACCACGTCGACGCCCATCCGGCGCCGTCCGGCCGGATACCGAGCCGGGAGCCTCGGCCCGTACCGACATTCATCGGCGTCGCGGGCGTCCATCCGCGAGGCGACGATGCCGGCGAAGCATCCGCTTCAGCGAATACCAAGCCGGCCGTCGGCGATTTCGTGCGTGCGCTGGCGAGGTGGCGGGCGCGGACGGATCTGCTCGATTGGATTCGTTCGTCCGATGTCGGATCCGCTCTGAAGGAAGAAGATCGGCGCGGGCCGAGAGTCTACGACCTGGAACCGAACGATTACCGAGCGTCATAGCCTCGCATCCGTTCGCAGAGGTCGAGGACTGAACTCTCCGCGTCGATTCGGACTTGCCTGGCTACCGCCTTCGAGGCATGTCGGAGTCGTCCGATGATTCCCGTCGGCCTCGAAAAGAGAGTTTCGACAATGAGAACTACCTTCGACGCGCTCGTGTGCGAGCGAGCGTGGAGCTTGGCCGACCATGTTCGCCCGAATTCCACGATCACGAGGATCCACGACCGCGCTCGAGACGAGCGGATCGGCAGCGGGATCCGGCACGGAACCGTATCATGCATGAATATCTTCCAACGCGGGGAAACGCCCCGGAATTCCTGACCGACTGGGTCGAACAACACCGACTACCAAACGACCGGAACGATCCGGGCCCGCCCCGCGCCGCGATCTACGCCCGCCGATCGGTCGCCGACCCCCGCTTCGTCAGCATCTCACGACAAGTGGCTGTATCGGAGAGTCATTGCCGGCAGATCGGCGCCGTGCACGACTCGCACACTCTCCTCTTCATCGATCGTCATCGATCCGGCACCACCACGTCCGGACGCGTGTCGCTGAAGGCGCTTCTGGCCGCCGCCCGGGAGCGTCTGTTCGACACCCTCGTCGTACAGGGTATCGATCGGCTGACCCGCAACTCTGCCGATGCCGCGATCATCGTCGCGGAGTTCGACGTTCTGGGCATCGCGATCCACGTGGCCGGGACGGGGCAGGTCGCGGGCGAGGAGGTGGTGCTGAAGGCGTTCCAGTATCAGAAGGAGCTGGATAGCCTGGTTGCCCGGATATGTCGGGGATACAGGGACGCGGTCGAGAGCGGGCGCCTGATCGGCTCGCGGACCAGGTACGGCTACGACCGCCTGCCTCGCGGCACCGGACTGATCATCAACGTCGAACAGGCACTGGTCCTAGAGCGCTGTTTCGAGGATATCGACGCGGGAGTGAACCGATCGGAGCTGGCGGATCGGCTAAATGCCGAGGGCATTCCCGGCCCCCGCGGCAAACCGTGGCATCGCAGGAGCTTCCACCTCGGCGACGGCTCGGGACAACTGCAGAACACCCTTATCAAGGGTGTGTGGACCTGGGATCGCCATGCCGTAGAGCCGGTGACCCTCAAAGTTCCGGACCTCGCCATCATCGATGCGCCGCTCTTCGATCGGGTGAACGCCAAGCTCGGCGAGGTGCGGAACCGAAAAGCGTTGCCGGAAGGGGTGAGAGTGCTGTCGCATGTCGCGAGATGCACGTGCGGCTCCCCTTTGCTCACCACCGGAAGGGGTAAGCTCGACACGGACAGGATGGCGTGCAGGCATCCGCTCGACGAAGGCCCGCGCACGGAGAGGAGCAGCATTGCCGTCGTGGAGGCGGAGCGCCGCTATCTGAGGTTCATCCACGACAACATTCTCGCTCCGTCCCTGCTCGATGATTGGCAGTCGATACGGGACCGAGCCTTCGAGGACATCCTCCGGTCGGCCGAGGAGGAGCGTCGGGATCTGATGCGTCGCATCGACGACGTCGCACGTCGGATGGACGAAGCCGACGATGAATCGGGACAGGAAGGTTGGCTGCTCGCATACATGGGCAACCTCGAGAAGGAGTATCACGACCTATGGCGTTCGCGGGATCGGATCGAATCTCCTGCCCGCCTGCAGGTCGACGAAGAGGAGGCCGGTCGTCTCAGGGCCACCATCGCGGGGATGCTTCGGAGCGTTCCGTACCGGGTGACCGAACAGTCCGAGATCGCCGCAGTCGCGCGCATGCATCAACTCGTGCCGCGAATGGTCGTCGGGAGCTGCAGGGACGGCTACTACGACGTCAGATATCTGCTCGGTGTTTCCAGCGCATCGACCGCGCCGACGCTGCCCGACGAGGATTCCGACCTTTGGATCGCAAGGCGTCACCCGGTGCCGCCGCGCGGTGCGCTCAGGCGTCCCGAGCGTATCATCCATTTTCACGGACTCGCCGCCCAGGGACGGTTCGCATTCACCGAGGCCGAATGGACCTCCGTCCATCACCTGTTCGTGGATGCGCGCCTGCCCGCGATCGAACCGCGCGCGTTCGCGGAGGCGCTGATCTTCCTCGCCGTCTCCCGCCTGCCGCCGTCGATGCTGCCTGAACGCTACGAGGGCTTCCAGGGCGGCCGCGGCAGCCTGAGTTCCTACCGGCACATGTGGCTCGCGATGATCGCGATCCTCGAGGAGCAGGGATCCAGGCTCGTCGAGGATGTCGACAGACACCGATTCGCGCCTCTCTGGCGCGCGTAGCCGCACTTCGAAGTTCTGCGGCGACGGTGCGAGCCGACGCCACCCGAAACGATGGGGAGCAGTCCGCCCGACGCTCCGCCTTCTTCGATTCGACCCAACGGATGAACGATCATGCTCGAAGAGCTACCAAGACGACCTGGTTCGGCCGTGGCGCACCTCCTGCCCGAGAGCTGGGCCGAGATGCACGCGACGGCGCCGATCCCGGTGAAGCCCGGAAACACGTGCGTCTTCTATTCGCGATATTCGTCGGAGGATCAGAAGGAGTCGAGCATCGAACGGCAGGAGACCGGATGCGAGGCCTACGCACGCCTGAACGGCCTGGTGCCTCTAGAGGATGGATACAAGTATGCGGACCGCGAGAGGTCCGGCTACTATCTCGAAGGACGCGACGCGCTGGCCGAGCTCCGCGAACTGGCGCGCAAGGGGGGAAGGGGCTTCGACAAGCTGATCCTGGAACACCTCGATCGCCTGTCCCGCAACATCGTCCACGTCCTGATGATCTACGAGGAGCTCAAGGCTCTTGGTATCGAGATCCATGTCACCAGCTGCGGGATCGGGCGCGTCGACGACGTCCATGTGGTCTTCTACGGCCTGATCGGTATGGAACAACGGACCAGGATGCTCCGCTTGACGAGTCAGGGCGCTTGGCAGGCGGCGCTCGCAGGCCGGAACATCGGGTGCGCCCCCTATGGATATCGCTACGGCGATACCACGGGAGAACTCGTCGTGTTCGAAGAGGAGGCCATTGTCGTAGAAAGGATCTTCCGGCTGTTCGTCGCGGGCGTCGCACCGGTCGACATCGCACGCCTGCTGAACGACGAGGGCAAACTCTCGCCCGGCGGATCTTTCTGGACGCGCAACGCGATCGCCGGCACGCCGGCGTGGGGAAGCGGCATTCTGCGGAATCCCAAGTACATCGGCGTCCTCGTGTGGGGGCGGAGCGAACGCATCAAGCTTGCTGATCGCCCGAGCCGGAAATCCAGGATCCGATCGAGCACGCTGTGGGTCTATGGCGAGAAGCCGGAATGGAAAATCGTGGACCCGGCCGTATGGATGCGCGCGCTGTGCCGTTTGAAAGAGGCGGGAAGGAATGGAACACGGTCCGTACCACGAGAGAAAAGCAGTGGAAGGGCGACGTTGCTGTTCCATGGCAGTTACCGTTGCATCTGCGGATCGACCGTGGCCTCGACGTTCAGAAGTTCTTCGAGCGCGCGTACCATGAAGTGTGTCGCAGCGGAAACGGGCGGCCTGTGCGAACGGTCGCGGAGCATGAGTTCCAACTACGTCGAGGGCGAAATCCTGCGAGCGCTGCGGGACAACTTGCTTTCGTCCGTTGATCTTCCCGGATACATCGACGAGTACCGGGGCGAGGTGCAGCAGTTCAAGAGGGATATGTCCGAGCGGGCGGATGACCTCCGTCGCCGCATCGTCGAGATCGATCTCTGGTTCGCGGCCAGTCTGGACAAGTCGCTCACCCGCGGCGTTCCTCGTGAAGATGTCGAGCTCGCGCGAGCCGCGAAGGAGAAGCAGCGCGCGGACCATCGCCTCGCTCTCGCCGCCCTGCCTGCCGTATCGGAGCTGGCCTCGTTCGACCCGAGACTGGTCTCCTCGCTGAAGGACGAGGTCGACGCGCTCATACGCCGTCTACCTATCGTCGCCGGATCGGAAACCGAGCTCAGCCTCGTGCAGACTCTGAGAAGGCTCGTGGGCAAGGTCGTGATCGACCTGACCCCTGGCGAAGGCAGCTATTCGCTCGAGATCACCTTCGCACCTGCCATGCTCGTGGCCCCCGCCGGCACTTCGGCCCCGAACGGATTGGAATCCGTGACCGTCCGCCGCGTATGCGAATCACCGAAGCTTCGAAGGCTGGCCGCCGAGGAGCGGGAGGCGGATCTGCGCATGAAGGTGGCGCGCATGGAATTCGCCCTCACGGACGAGGATTGGCGGATCGTCGCGCCCATTCTGGAGGGAAGTCTCCTCATCGACGAACGACTCGCGATGAACGCGGTCCTGCTCTACCTGCGAAGCGCCGGGGGCTTCGAGGCGCTGCCGCCGCCATACGGCGGGAGCGCCATGCGATATCAAGCTTGGCGGCTGGTGTCGCGCGGCTACTTGCGACGGGCGTACCTGGCCTTGCTGGAGGCGGGATCCTCCACGGTACGCGATCTGGACATCTCCCGTCTGACGGGGATGGAGAACCATCGGCGCGTCACACGATCGACGGCCGTTTGAACATCCGGCGTCCGCGTTCGGCATGCGGACGCCGGCCTGGGATCCCCGCATATCGAGTCTCCTACAACGCCGGCCTAATCCGGCGGGTTTGGTGCGCTCGGCATACGCATCGGACAGCCCGCGGGCAGCACTCGGGAACGAACGATCTTGACCACGCGCGCCGCTTTCAGGAGCATCCTCGACTGCGTCGCGGCTGCACATCCGCTGCCGGCCTCGTTGGCGGACATCGTCGCGGATTGGTGCGAAGTACCCATGACATCGGTCGCCGACTCCGAAGGAGCGGGCCGATCGCGCTTCGCAGCCGAACCTTCGATGGAACCGCTGACGCCCGACCGTCTCCGACTACTCCACCTCGAGGTCGAGAACCTCGTCCGTTCCGGGGTCTTCCCAGGCGCCAAATCCGCCACCTGCGGCTTGAAAGGATTGGACGCGTTCAAGAAGGTGGATTGGACTGCGCCTGCGGTCCTGCGTCTGCTCCTTCTTGGATCGCAGGACCCGTCGGTGAGGACGGTCGGTTTCCCTCCCAAACTCCTGACCCGCGAGGAATATGTCCTCGGCGATGCCGGAGGCTGGCCCGGGCTGATGCCGGTGGCCGAGGGTTTCGGATCCCGGCCGGCACGGGTCCGCATCCGCCTCGATCTCGCGATCGGCCTCCGACGCGTCGTCGTCGAAAGGGTTTGGATCGCACTAACGCCGGATTGGTGCGAGGATCTCGTCGTCGACGACGACGGCGAACTCATCGAAGGAGCGGATGCTGCGCTTCGCCTGTCCGAAATTCTACCCCGCGAGCTCGTCCCGCTCTTCATCTTCGAGGGTTTCGATGTTCTGGGTGCCGCGTTTTCGAGCTCGCGGCTTCTATCCGATCTCGACCGGCTCCTTCCTGGTGATTTCCTGGATGCGCTGTACAGGGAGGTGCGCGACAGAGCGGCGTCGTCATCGCCGGATACCGACGTATCGTCGAACTTCCGGCCCCCCGGAGAACGCTTGGCGGTGCGACGCATGCGCCGAGCAAGAACTCATGCAGTCGCACGGCAGGCCGAGGTGTCGCGGCGGATACGGAGCGTCATGGCCCGGCTTTCCGACACTCGACGGGAGTTGGCCCTGGTTTCCGGATTGCTTCGGACGCTGCCCGATCGGCCGAAGCGATCACCGGACGACCCGGACGGTGCCGATCGCCCGCACGGGATACGTGGACGCATCGCGCTTCCAGGCCGCGTTGGGCTTTCCGCATCCGAGGAGGACGAGGACCGCGCTGGCAGGGACGAGGTCGAATTGCGGATCGCGGATCTCGGCTTTGCGATTACGCGCCTCGTCGCTCGACTCGCGGAGGAGCAGATCGAAGCACGGATGTGGACCGGCGTGGTTGTGGCTCGGCAACGGAGTCTCGATGCGGATCTGGCACCGGACCTGGCCAGCGGAAACTGTCCGCGCGCAAGGTCCGATGCGGCGCCGGCGGATCACGAGCCTATCGTTCGATCGATCGAAGCCGAGTTCCGCCGACGTATCCGCAGCAACGTCCAGGAGGCGCTGGCAGAGTTGGCCGACGCCTTGACGGTTCCTTTCCCGATATCGGCCGTTGGGCTCGCAGGCGGCGAAACCGGGTCGACTGCCGGTTCCGCTCGGGTAACTTCCGCATATGAACCCGGCGCGGCGGGCTTAGATCTGCCGAGCGCGTTGACGCTGCGCTTGGCGCTCCTGGCTGCCTGCGGGAGAGACATGCCCGTCTTCGCCGAGATCGACGTTCGGACGCTTTCGCGAGACGACCGCTTATGGCTGGAGCGCCGTTTCCGTCCGCGACTTCCGGAGGGATCGGTTCTAGTGCTCAGGGACGGACCATCGTCGACGTGACTGAAACCATCGACATCGGTCCGTCATGGTGCGCCTCGATCCTTCGGGCGCAACTACGGCGTCGAAGCCTGCGCGTCGGATCGTGGCGGTTCGGTCGCGCCCGACCACCGGCACCCAGACACACGGTTCCGATCGGCTCCATCGCAGCTGCCGTGGTGAAGCGGTGGCGGACACCCAACCATGTGCCATCGCGCATCCTTGGTCGAGCGGGAAGGGGCCGCCGGTGAACGAGGTTCACTTGAGTTCGCTACGCCCGGTCCGCCTCATCGTGGAGGATCTCGGTCCCTTCGGCTCCGCCCCGCGGACGACGCTGAACTTCCTGGTCCCGGATGCGACGTCGATCGCCGGATCCGAATCACGAGGGCGGTCGACGGGGGATTCAGCGGACATGGTTCCGTGCGACCTCTTCATCATCCATGGGTCGAACGGAAGCGGCAAGACCAAGCTTCTGGAAGCGATCCATGGTCTGGTCGACCTGCTGTCCTGCAGGCCCGTCGGCCTTTTCGCCGGATATGACCTGCCCCCGGTGCCGGACCTCTCGGGACGGGTCCGCCGCCTGCCGAAAGCCCAGCTCGATCTCTTCGCGATCTGTTCGATTGACGGGGTCGCCCGACCGATCGTTCTGACCCTGTGGTTCGGAGCTCGAGATCCGATGGACCCGTGGAAAGGCCCGGACGCTTTGCGGCGCGCCGTCGCGGGGCGGGAGTGGATCCGGATCGGCTTCGACGTGGGGAGCACCGATCCGGCCGCCGCCACCAACGCCGCCGGCCGGCGGCTCCTCGAAGCCGTGCGACGGACGGAGCAAACGCCCCTCTTCGTGATGCCGAATATCGGCGATACGCCGATACGCCGCGACCTACCTACGCTCGTCAACGCCTATCGATCCCGCACCGGGCGGTTGAACGAAGCCGCATCGGCTTGGCTCACCGGCGATCCGCTGTACGTGCCAGTCCTCGACCTGGAAATCGGCGGTGGCGCCATCTCCGGGATAGCGGATGATCTGGCGCGAATGTCGCGATCGAATCCCGATTGGTTCGATCGGATTTCGCGCCGAGTTGCGGCGCACGCCTTCCTCGACGAGGTGCCCCCCGCAATCCTGACGCTTGTGCCGTCGGGTCGTGTACTCATATCCAGGGACGGACGTGAATCTCATTCCTTGAGGGCGCTCGGCAGCGGCGAAACCGCTCTGTTCACCCTGCACGTCGCGATGGAAATGAGAACCACTCGCTCGAGTCTCGTGCTGCTCGACGATCTGACGTCCGCGATATCGCGCGACAAGACCGATGCGTTGATACGGTCGGTGTTCTCGTTGGTGGGCCCGCGGTCGGGGTGCATGCTCGTGATGACCACGAGCGATCTCGATTTCCTCAAAAGGGTGTACGAACTCGTTCCCGACTCCCCGATCAGATGCGATTGCCGGCTACTCTGACGGCCTGACGTTCCGAGCGGAGGACGACGATGGACGAACTCGATCTGCGGTTCGGCGGTCCGGTCAGGATCCTTGCGGAGTCGGGCAAGGACGCCGAGCTGTACGGGCGGTTCCTCGGTGTTCACGCCCATGAACCTCTCTGGTTCGAGGCACCCCCGTCCGGGGGGAACGATGGGCAGAACGGCGGAGGCTTCAGATCCGCGACGAAGGCGCTTCGCGAAGAAGGAGATCCACCCGTCGGTGGTCGCAGGGTCTGGTGTCTCCTGGACGGCGAGGAATCGCTGCGTTTCGGTCGCGGATGCGAGTTGTTCGAGAATTCCGAGCTGATCTTCACGATCGACGATCCGGCCTGCGAAGGCATGTTGTTTCTTGGATGTTACGAAAAGGAGAATCTCTATCTGCAATTCGGAGAATCTAATCGGCTGATCGACGCACTCGTGTCCGCCGATCATGCGAACCAATTAAAGGGCCCTTTCGAAATCGGGAGGAGGCGATCCTACGAAATCGCGCTGCAAGCTGCCCTGCTGAAACTTGCGGCTAGAACCACTTGGTACAACCCAACCGTCGGCCGAGTCGGCGGTAGCGATCGTAATATCGGGGATGAGATCTTCGAATTATGCGACCGGCTGCAGTACGATATCGCTTCTTTCGAAGAAAAGAGAAACCGGATCTTGAACTACTGCCCGGTCGGGGCCCGTCGCTCGCTGTTCCATGACGAGATCAATCGCATATCGGCGTTAATTCAACCCAATACTCATGTCGAGCGATTTCCGCCGAAGTCCACGGACCGATCGCTTGCCTTCGTCGACGGCAAGATGATGATGGAAATGGGATTCGGCCGTGATCTGAGCCGCGCAACGAGAGATGTCGAGGCGCGGATGATTGCGAGCAACTTCACGCTCATTTTTCGTCGCGCCATGTTAAAAGCCATGGCTGGGCTATCGGTTCATCGCTCGAATGCAGACAACGGATCGCAGTTGGTTTCTCAACATGTAGGCGAGCGGAAGATCGACGTTCCGGGCTACTGGCACCTCTGGCCTACGCCTTGAATTGCGGATTATCAGCCCGAGCTTTCCTCCTGTGTTCGTTGCAATAATGGATGTAGTTTGATGGTATCGTTGATCTGTAGAGTACTTGTCTTATGATATTTTTGGCCGTGTCACGAAGTCGCGTCATGTAGAAGTAATTACGAAAACCGTAATCGGTCGTTCGATAGAATACTGCATCCGGATAGCGGCCCATAGGATCGAAGCCCTCTACAACGACGGGGTATCCCGCCGGAAATCTTCCGGGATCCAAAGCTTCGAGTTCGGCATGCGTAACCGGTAGATAGGGAGATTGCGCATACCTGGGGCTGAGTTCACGTGCGGACGCCTCACGTTCGCTGAGTGATCTCCATCGTATCGAGATATATTCTTCTTCCAATTTATTTCGGTATACAGTGGCTGATTTCCCAACATCCAGCCAATGGGCATCGACGACCCGGCGTGGCGTCTCGAGATTGTCACTCGGCTCCGTCAGAAATCGCAGACGTCCTTCGGAATCCCGCATGCGCGGCACATACATCATGCAATTATCCGGCATGCGGATGCATGCCACGTGCGCGTGGAAGGGCGGGAAGCTGACCCAGTCCGTAAGATCGGTGGCGCGGACGTCCACCGGGTCATAGGGCGAGCGAGGAACTCTTGCTTCGAGACGCGCGCCTTCTGCGGACGCGGACGGACTATCGCTAAGGTTGGAGTTTGGCATTGCTGGCCCCATCCCGATATATAAGCGTGCTAGGCTATGATACCTAGTTCTATGTCGTTAGTTTGGCAAACTTACGGATGTTCCTGGATCAAAAACTGACGGGAGGTAGGGGTGATTGGGTCGTATAGGCTCAGTTATTGAGCTAAAAACACCCTATGTGGATAAGTGCCTTATCAAACCCAAATAGCGATCCGATCTCAACCGGTTAGGATCAGGTGCTCAAAGGGCGGCGGTGAAAGCCTTCCGATCAAGGCGGTCACTTTCGTTCGAACACAGGATTGCATCTCTTCCAAAATGGATGATACGAAGCGTCGATTCAAAGTGCGATTTGATTAGGAATTTCATCTGATTGTCGTTGCAGCACGTCTTGCCAATGACATCCTCAGGTATCCTTTGCCTGTCTTGCGTACTTTTTGTTACGGCACTCATACCTCGTGGTCTAATATCTAGGCCGATAGCGCTTATCTAAGTATAAACTTATGATAAATAAGCTATGTATTTTCATTTTAAAGCAATACGTAGTCGTCATGTACTGCGTGCATTTGTCTA
>Ga0255028_100169_pt1 | contig 15685 bp, 17 predicted proteins | sample DRGLUT_MetaT_FD_178168 | JGI IMG/M metagenome (GOLD analysis project Ga0255028, IMG submission 178168) | Metatranscriptome of freshwater microbial communities from Pennsylvania, United States - DR:GLUT (Metagenome Metatranscriptome) | ecosystem: Environmental > Aquatic > Freshwater > Creek...
CCCGATCCGGCCCGCTTCCCCTACGCGATGGCGTTCTTCCAGCTGGTGCATCTCGCGACGCTCGCCGGCATCGGCCGGGCGGCCGCCGAGGACGTGGCGCGGCTCGTGGCCGAGCGCACCCGGATCTACAGCCACGGCAATGCCGGGCGTACCGCGGAGGATCCGCAGATCCAGGCGGTTGTCGGCCGCGTCCGGGCCAATGCCTACGCGGCCGGCGCCGTGGTGCTCAAGAGCGCCGAATCCCTCGAGCGCGCCTACGCGGCGCATCGGGCCGGCGACGGGCCGGCCGCGGAGCGGGCGACGACACTCGCCGATGTCGAGGTCAACCAGGCCGTGAGCGTGGTCACGGACCTCGTGCTGCAGGCGACGACGTCGCTGTTCGACGCGCTGGGCGCCTCGGCCGTGAAGTCGAGGCTCGGCCTCGACCGGTACTGGCGCAATGCCCGCACCATCGCGTCCCACAATCCCCGGATCTACCGCGACCGAATCGTCGGGGCCTTCGCGGTCACGGGCGCGCCGCCGCCGCGGCAGTACCGCGTCGGCACGGCGTGAGGCTCGCCGTCAGCGGAAGCTGTCCCGGGGATCGGACGCGTTCCGGGCCGCGGCCGCGTCATCATCCCTCCGATCCGAGCCGAGGAGCGGCGCGCTGTCATTGAGACACGGGATACGACCGATCGAGACCGGTGGAGCAGACTTTCGAGGCAGATCACGCGCCCTTGATCGCGCGGTGACAATCTCTGTAAGCACAACCGTCAGGGGTGCGCCCGCATAGAATTGCAAGGGCTCGTTGATGGCGGTGGCAGGCAACACCCGGGTCGGGACGGAGGCGGACGCGAAGGCTTCCCCGCTCGTGGTCATCGTCGAGGATGATGACGGTGTCCGCGAGGGATTGCAGGATCTGCTCCGGTCGGTGGACCTCGACACGATCGCCTTCGGATCGACGCGCGGTCTGCTCGCCGCGACTCTGCCGGATCGTCCCGGCTGCCTGGTCCTGGACGTCCGGCTGCCCGGCTCGAGCGGCCTCGAACTCCAGTCGAAGCTGGTTGCGATGGGAAACCGCATGCCGATCATCTTCATGACCGGCCACGGCGACGTTCCCATGAGCGTCCAGGCCATGAAGGCAGGCGCCCTCGACTTCCTGACGAAGCCGTTCCGCGATCAGGACATGCTGGATGCGATCGCGGTCGCGATCGAACGGGACCGGGCACGGCGCGCCGAGAGCGCCGGTGTGGCCGAGATCGAGGCGCTCGCCGCGAGCCTGACGGCGCGGGAGGCCGAGGTGATGCGGCACGTCGTCGAGGGTCTCCTGAACAAGCAGATCGCCTACGCGCTCGGCATCAGCGAGATCACGGTCAAGATCCACCGCGGCAACGTCATGCGGAAGATGGCGGCCGGGTCCGTCGCCGACCTCGTGCGCAAGACCGAGATGTTGAAGACGGGGGCGGGGCACTGTCGGCCCGACCCGGCGACCGGATGCGCGCGATGATCTTCAGTGAAACGCGTGCGCCGGCTGTCCCGACCGAGATGAACGACGGCCGGCCGGATCAAACCAACGTATGATATCAGTCTCCCCGAGATCGGCGCATTGCGTTCAGATCGTCCGCCGGCGAGACGCCTCGAAAGGACCCTGTGTGTCGGCTGGAAAGAAAGCCGTGGCGGTCGTCGACGACGACGAGGCCGTTCTGGATGCGACCTCCAGCTTCCTCGAAGCGCTGGGCTACGACACGCGGGCCTTCAACTCGGGCGAGGCGTTCCTGGCCTCGGGCCTCGCGGGTGATGTGTCCTGCCTGCTGACGGACATCAACATGCCCGGCCTCAACGGCCTGGACCTGCAGGAGCGCGTGCGGCGGGTGCGGCCGGCTCTGCCCATCATCCTGATGACGGCGCTGACGGACGACACCACGCGGCTTCGGGCCTTCGCCGGGGGCGCCCGCGATCTCCTGCGCAAGCCGCTGGCGGCCGACGACCTGATCCGCTGCCTGGAAGACACGATCGGGGCCTGAGACCGGTCGTGTCTCGGGCACGCCGCGGCGGCGCGGTGCAGGCTCATCACCCGGTGGAGCGCGCGCAGCATGGGACGGGACGCATGACGGCGACGGGGGCCGACGATCCGTTGAGCGGGCTCGCGCCCCTGCTGCGCGTGCGGCCGCATCTGGACGACGTCTGCCGCTTCGGCGGAAGCTGGGCCGCCCCGCACGCGCGGGAGCCGACCCGGCAGGCCTATTTCCACATCGTCACGCGCGGCCAGGCCGTTCTGCATCGACCGGAAGGGGAACCGCTCGAGATCGCCGCCGGGGACATCCTGCTCCTGCCCCGCGGCGACGCGCACATCATCCACAGCACGGGGCCGATGCCGCAGGCCAGGCTGCCCATCGCGGTGCGGCACCGGCACGACCTCCGGTTCAAGACCACCGTCGGGGCGGAGCCGGATGTCGAACTGATCTGCGGCCGCCTGCACTTCGAGGCCGCGCCGCAGAACCTGATCGTCACCGCCCTGCCGGACCTCGTCGTCCTGAGCGTCGGCGCGCAGCCGCTGGCGACGCGGTTCGAGCCTCTCCTCGTCGGCATCCGCGAGGAGCTGAGCGACGGGCGCGCCGGAGCCGTCGCGGTCGCCGAGAATCTCGCGAGCGCGCTGTTCATGATGATGCTGCGCGCGCATCTCGAAGCCGCGGCGCCCGCCGAGGGCCTGCTGCGCCTCCTCGGGCAGCCGGTGACTGCCCGGGCGGTGCTCGCGATGGTGCGCGATCCCGTGCGCGACTGGACGCTGGACGACCTCGCCGCTGTCTCCGTCGCCTCGCGGGCGAGCCTCGTGCGCGCCTTCCGGAAAGCCGCCGGGATCGCGCCCCTGGAATTCCTAACCGACCTGCGGCTGGGCCTCGCCCGTCATCGCCTGCGCGCCGGCACCGTCCCGCTCGAGGTCCTGGCGGTGGAGGTCGGCTACCAATCCGCCGCCGCCCTCAGCCGGGCGTTCCTGCGCAAGTACGGGATCCGCCCCGGCCACGCCCGACAGGCCGAGCATTCCGCCGATTCAGGCTGATCCGCGCGGTCATCCGCTTGCGCCGTCCGGTCATCGAGGGCGCGGCCGGCCACGATTACCTTCCTCGTCATCACGAAGGAGGTCGTCATGTCCATGATCGATTGGAATACGTACCGGCAACAGGTCACGGCGGGCGTCGGACATTTCGGCCAGCTCAGCCCCGACACGGTGCGCGGCTACGGCACCCTCAGCATGGCCGGCCAGAAGACCGGTCAGCTCGACGCCAAGACCCGCGAGCTGATCGCGGTCGCGGTGGCGATCTCCCTGCGCTGCGACGGCTGTATCACGGTCCACACCGACGCCGCCCGCAGGCTCGGCGCCACCGAGGCCGAGCTGGCCGAAGCCCTCGGGGTCGCCACCAGCATCAATGCCGGCGCCGCGGTCGTCTACGCGACGCGCGCCCTCGACGCCTTCGCGGCCTCCGCCGAGGCCTGACCCACCCTCCCATCCGCTCGAGCAAGGGAATCGTGTCATGAACTCGCAGATCCGTCGCGTCCTCGGCCTCGTCTCGGGGCCGGGATCGAACCGCCTCGGCCTTCAGGCCATGCGGGTTGCCATCGCAATCATCTTCCTCTGGATCGGCGCGCTCAAGTTCGTGCCCTACGAGGCCGACAGCATCACGCCGTTCGTCGCCAACAGCCCGGTGATGGCGTTCTTCTACGTCCATCCGGACCAATACGCGCAGCACCTCACCCACGAGGGCGAGCTGAACCTCGCCGCGCGCGCCTGGCAGGCCGCCAACAACACCTACGCGTTCTCCCGCGGCCTGGGCACGGTGGAGCTGCTGATCGGCCTGCTCGTCCTCGTCGGGCTGGTGTCGCGGCGGCTGGGCCTCGCCGGGGCTGTGCTGGCCTTCCTCACGCCGTTCGTGACCCTGTCGTTCCTGGTCACCACGCCGGAGGCCTGGGTGGCGGCCCTGGGTGATGCCGAGCACGGCTTTCCCTACCTGTCGGGGGCAGGCCGCCTCGTCCTGAAGGACGTCACGCTGATGGCCGGCGCGTGGCTGGTCCTCGCCGACAGCGCCCGCGCCGTCCTGGCGCAGGCATCGACCCGAACCGCTCCGGCGCGGCTCGTGCCGCCCACGAAGGCGTAGCGGGCCGGTGGGCGGGGGCCGGATGTCGGCTCCCGCCACCGCGGTCTGGGACGCCTCGGCCGCCATCGGTCCGGGCGATGACCCCTAACCTTCGTATGATTCCGAACCGCTCGCGGCGCCTGTACGCCCCTTCGAACAGGATGTGATCGCGAGGCATCGCGTTCGTGGCGCGCCCGCGCGCGATTCCCCGCGTCGGGACATCGGGATCCGGCACGAGAACGGGTGCCACGTTGTGGAAGAGGTCGAACGATGTTCCAGCTCACGATCAACGCGCGCCGATACGCGGTGGAGGCGGAGCCCGACACGCCGCTGCTGTTCGTCCTGCGCGACAGCCTGGGGCTGACCGGCACCAAGTACGGCTGCGGCATCGGCCAGTGCGGCGCCTGCACGGTGCTCCTCGACGGCGCGGCGACCCGCTCCTGCCAGATCCCGCTCGAGAGCGTCGGCACCCAGGCGATCACCACCATCGAGGCGATCGAGCAGGATCCGGTCGGCGCCAAGGTCGTGGCCGCCTGGGTCGGCATCGAGGTGCCGCAATGCGGCTACTGCCAGTCCGGCCAGGTCATGGCCGCCACCAGCCTGCTCAAGCAGACCCCAAAACCCTCCGAGGCCGACATCGCCGGCGCCATGACCAATCTCTGCCGCTGCGGCACCTACAACGCCATCGCCGCCGCCGTGCGGCAGGCCGCCGCCTGAGGAGGGCCCCATGACCGACCTCACGCCCCTCCGCCGCGCCGACCGTCGCCAGCCGGTCCGCAACCTCTCCCGCCGCGGCTTCCTCGGCGCCGCCTCCGGCGCGCTCTTCCTCGGAATCAGCCTGCGGATCGAGCCTGCCGCCGCGCAGGCCCGCGCCGAAGGTCCGGCGGCCGTCGCCCCGAAGCCCGGCACCCGGGTCGCCGCCTTCCTGGAGATCCGCCCCGACAGCTCGGTGCGCCTGCTCAGCCCGTTCGTGGAGGGCGGACAGGGCATCAACACCGGGCTCGCCCAGACCATCGGCGAGGAACTCGACCTCGACCCGGCGCGCTTCACGGTCGAATGCGCGCCGCCCGGGCCGGATTACGCCGTCGTCAACGGCCTGCGCATGACCGGCGGCTCGTTCTCGACCCGCTCCAGCTTCGAGGCCATGCGCCGGCTCGGCGCCACCGCCCGCGAGATGATGCTGCGCGCCGCCGCGGCCAAGCTCGCCGTTCCGCAGGACAGCCTGACGACCGCGGATGGCCGCGTGGTCCACGCCGCCTCCGGCCGCAGCCTCGGCTACGGCGAACTCGCCGCCGCCGCCCTCGCCCTGCAGCCGCGCGACGACGTCAAGCTGAAGGACCCGAAGGCCTTCCGCTGGATCGGCAAGCCGGTTGCGCGCCTCGACATGCGCGACAAGTCTACCGGCCGGGCCGTGTACGGCATCGACATCCGCCTGCCCGGCATGCTGCACGCCGCCGTCCAGCACGCCCCGCATCTCGGCACCGAGCCGGAGGCGATCGCCAACGAGGCGGAGATCCGGGCGATGCCGGGCGTCCAGGCCGTCCAGCGCCTGCCGGGGGCTGTGGCGGTGGTGGCCGACACGTGGTGGCGGGCGCGCAAGGGCGCGGAGGCGCTGCAGGTCACGTGGTCCAAGCCGGCCCCCGACGGCATCGCCACCGTGTCGGCCGGCTTCTCCTCGGCCGCGATGCTGGCCGCCCTGAAGGGGGCGACCGAGCCCGGCATCCCGGCCGAGCAGGCGGGCGACCCGGACGCCGCCTTCAAGGGCGCCGCCAAGGTCGTCGCGGCGGAGTACGACGCGCCCTACCTCGCCCACGCACAGCTGGAGCCGCCCTCGGCGGTGGCGAGCTTCACGCCCGACGGCAGCCTCGACCTGTGGCTGCCCAACCAGATGCCCGAGCTGTTCCAGCAGATCGCCGCCAAGACCGCCGGGCTGCAGCCCGATCAGGTCCGGATCCATTCGCCGATGCTCGGCGGCTTCTTCGGGCGCCACTTCTACTACGGGCCGGCCAACCCGTTCCCGCAGGCGATCCTGCTCGCCAAGGCCCTGGGCAAGCCGGTGCGGGTGCTGTGGTCGCGCGAGGAGGAGTTCGGCATGGACGCGCTGCGGCCCCTGAGCTTCGCGCGCTTCCGCGCCGCGCTCGGGGCCGACGGGATGCCGGTCGCGCTGGAGACGACGGCCGTGGGCGAGGGCCCGATCGGGCGCTGGTTCGGCGCGCTGTTCAAGTCGCCGGTCGATTCCTCGGTGGTGGAGGGTCTCGACCAGAAGCCCTACGCGATCCCGAACCGGAAGCTCAGCTACGTGAAGGTGCCCCACCCGGTGACCATCGCGTTCTGGCGCTCGGTCGGGCACTCGATGAACGACTACTTCTACGAGAGCTTCCTCGACGAGATCGCCCAGGCCGGCGGCCAGGATCCGTTCGCCCTGCGGTTGGCGCTGCTGAAGGACAGCCCCCGCCACCGCACGCTGCTGCAGGCGGTGGCGGATCTGGCCGGCGGCTGGAAGCCGGGGCCGTTCCAGGCGGCGGATGGGACGCGCCGGGCGCGGGGCGTGTCGATGGCCTCGCCGTTCGGCTCCGAGACGGCGACGATCGCCGAGGTCTCGCTCAAGGACGGCGAGGCGCGGGTGCACGACCTCTGGATCGCGATCGATCCGGGCAGCGTGGTCAATCCGGCGATCGTGAAGCGTCAGGTGGAGAGCGCGGCGGCTCTGGGCCTGTCGTCGACGCTGCTGGAGCAGGTCGTCTACGAGGGCGGGCAGCGCCTGGCGCGGAACTTCGACGCCTACCCGATCCTCGACCGGGATCGGATGCCGCGGGTGCATGTGGCGATCGTGGAGAGCGGCGCGCCGATGGGCGGCATCGGCGAGCCGGGCCTGCCGGGCGTTCCGCCGGCGGTGGTCAACGCCGTGGCTCTGCTCACCGGCCAGCGCCTGCGCAGCCTGCCCCTGGCCAAGGCGCACCTTTCGGGGGCGTGATGCAACCACTGCGCGGGGCGCGGCGACGGCACTTGGAGGGCACGCGATGACGACGGCAGCCGCGCAGACGCCCCGATGGGCCCTGTTCAGGACCGGTCCGCGCTTCGAGTACCTGCCGGTCGCCCTGTTCGGATCGGTGATGGGGCTGACCGGCCTGAGCGCCGCGTGGCGGCTTGCGGCCCTGCGCTACCCTCTGCCGGGCCTCGTGGCGGACCTGATCGGGTGGCTGGCGCTCGCCGCCTTCCTCGCCCTGTCGGCGGCCTACGGGATGAAGGCGGTCACGGCCTGGCCCACGGTCCGCGCGGAGTTCCGCCACCCGATCGCCGGCAACCTGTTCGGGACCGTGCTGATCAGCCTGCTGCTGCTGCCGCTGGTCCTGATCCGCGTCAGCCTCCTCCTGGCCCAGGGCGTCTGGATCCTGTCCGCGGCCGGCATGGTGGTGTTCGCGGTGGTGATCGTCAGCCGCTGGATGAGCAGCCGCCAGCAGCTCGCGCACGCGACGCCCGCCTGGATCGTGCCGGTGGTCGGGCTCCTCGACGTGCCGCTCGCCGCCCCAGTCCTCGGCCTGCCCCACACCCAGACGCCGACCCTGCTGGCGCTGAGCGTCGGCCTGTTTTTCGCCGTGCCGCTCTTCACCCTCGTCTTCGCGCGCCTCGTCTTCGAGGAGCCGCTCGCGCCGGCAATGCGGCCGACGCTGATGATCCTGGTCGCGCCCTTCGCGGTGGGCTTCTCGAGCTACGCCGCGACGCTCGGGCGAATCGACGCCTTCGCCGAGGGGCTGTTCCTGATCGGCCTATTCGTCTTCGTGATCCTCGTCGGCCTGCTCCGGGACCTGCCCCGGTGCTGCCCGTTCCGGGTGTCGTGGTGGGCCGTGAGCTTCCCGACGGCCGCGACGGCAGTGGCCGCCCTGCGCTACGCCGAGCACGCGCAGAGCGTTCTCGCCGACGGTCTGGCGCTGCTGCTCCTCGCCTTCGCGACGGGGCTGATCGGGGCGCTCAGTCTGCGGACCCTGACCGGTATCGCGCGCGGCGAGTTGCGCGCCCTCAGCGGCTGAGACGTCGACGCACGGGACCGCGCGCCACCGGCACCGATGGCCGCCAGCGTGCGATAAATCACTTGCTCGATGATCGTCAGCCTGAGTAGCTTGCATGATGCAACGGACATCCTTCGATCAGATGCCGTGTCCCGTGGCCCGCTCCCTGGATCGGGTCGGCGAGTGGTGGAGCATCCTCATCCTGCGCGACGCCGTCTACGGGCTGACGCGCTTCGACCAGTTCGCGCAAAGCCTCGGCATCGCACCCAACATGCTGACGCGCCGCCTGAAGGCGCTGTGCGAGGCCGGGCTGATGGAGCGGCGGCTCTACCAGGAGCGGCCCGCGCGCTACGAGTACGTGCTCACCGACACGGGCCGGGACTTCCGGCCCGTGCTGTGGACCCTGTTCGCCTGGGGCAACCGCCACCTCGCCCCGGAAGGCGAGAGCGTGAGCCTCGTGGACCCTGAAACCGGGTTGCCGGTCGATCCCGTCGTGGTCGACCGGCGCACCGGCCGGCCGCTCTCCGACGGTGTCCGCGTCGTTGCCGGGCCGGCGGCGAGCCCGCGGCTGCGGCGGCGCTTCGAGCGCCCGATCGCGCTCTGACCGGCAGGCGCACAACGCCGTCGCGCTTCGCTCTGGCCACCGCGCCGGTGCCGCTGATGCGCAAGGTCGCCCCGCCGAAGGGTCCATTCGCCGATGCGCACGGACGCGGCGGAGGCTGGAGGCGGGGCCGAATCCGCCAGACACGGAGACAGCGCCATGGATATGACCGCATCGACCACGCGCATCACGATCGAGCACGTGACGATCCCCTCGGCGAAACCCTTCGACGCCGTGCGCCAAGCGCTGGAGGATGCGGTCCCGCCCCTCGATCACGGCTACGCGGCGCTCGTCCAGGCGGGCCGGGCCGAGGAGGCGCGCAGCCAGCTGGCCCGCGCGGCCCCGCTCTCGATCTTCGGCCAGCGCGATCACGGCGCCCTGCTGCGGATTGCCGGGCTGGAGCGCAGGGCCATCCAGTACGACATCGGCAACCCGCTGACCGCCTCCCGCATGACGCGCCACGTGCTCTCGGCGACCTTGTACGCGCCGATCCGGGTGCTGCTGCGGGAGGGGGCCGACGGCGTGGCGTTCGAGTACGACCGGCCGGCGACCGCCTTCGGCCAGTTCCACGATGAGGCCGTCGATGCGGTGGCACGGGATCTGGACGCGCAGCTGCGGGCGGCGCTGATCGCGGCGGCCGCGTGACCGGCCCTTCGGGTGCCCAGGCCCGTCCGGTCGCGCAGACCGGGGCCGGCATCCGTCGGGATGTCGCACGGCGTCTCGGGAGCGCGCGATCGCGGATCAGCGCGCGGTCGCAGGCCGAAGCCGCCGGATGAATGGAGCCGAGACTTGGCGGCAAAGCTGCATGGCCTTACCCATCCTGTGATCCGGCGAGGAGCTTGCCGATGACGCGCACCGAGGACGTGACGGGCTGCCGGCGTCTGCCGGGCTGGGCACCGGGGCAGGCGCCTTCGCGGGCGGGATACCGCGTCCGCAACCCGGCCCGAGGAAAGGCGGCATGAGCGTCGGATTCGCGCCCGCGGCCGATAGGCTGATCGTCACCACCGCGGCCGATTGGAACGACGCTTGGTACCTGGTCTGCATGAAGGTCTCGACGATCGGGTTCGTCGTCGTCGACGCACGCGAACGCGTCGCCGCGATCGACGCACTCCGGGCCGCCGGGATCACCGACATCTCCGGCTATCTCGACGCCGATCCCGCCATGGCGGACCGGCTGCGGCACGGGATGGTCATCCTCGACGTCAACGAGGCGGCCGTGCGGATGTTCGGCGCCGCCGGCCGCTCGGACATGATCGGGCAGCGCACGCAGCGCTTCTTCGATCCGCTCTGCACCGCGCAGGTCAATTCGGCGCGGGCCTTCGCGACCGGCGCCACCGCATTCCAACAGCAGGCGCACAGCGTCCGGCTGGACGGAAGCCGCTTCGAAACCCTGTTCTGCGTGGTGCCGCGGGCGGACGGGGCCACCTCCGGCCTGTGGCTGGCCTCCTTCGTCGACATCACCGAACACGTCCAGCGGCAGACATCCCTCAACACACTGCGTGACGAGCTCGCGCATGTCGCCCGGATCTCGACCCTGGGCGAACTCTCCGCCTCCATCGCCCACGAGATCGGCCAGCCGCTGTCGTCGATCGGCATGACCGCCGGGGCCATGCTGCGCCTCCTCCACCGGGAGGATCTCGACCGGGACCTGCTCCGGCGGCAATGTCAGCGCATCGTCGATCAGGTCGCCCGCGCCGGCGACATCGTCGATCGCACACGCCGCATGGCCACCAAGCGGGCCAGCGTCCGGACGCCCGTTTCCGTGGTGGAGGTCCTGACTGAATCCGTGCAGTTCGTGCGGCACGATCTCGACCGCATCGACGTCCGGTTCGGCCTCGCCTGCACGGGCAGCGACGCGCTGGTCCATGCGGATCGGATCCAGCTGCAGCAGGTCTTCGTCAACCTGCTGATGAACGCCATCCAGATCCACCGGCACGCCCGCACCGCGATGCCGGAGATCAGGATCGAGACCTCCGATCACGGCACATCGATTGTGATCGACATCCTCGACAACGGGCCGGGCATCGATCCGGTGAACGCCGAGAGGCTGTTCGACGGGTTCTTCACCACGCGCCCCGAAGGGCTCGGCCTGGGTCTCGGGATCTGCCGGACCATCGTCGCGGCGCATGGCGGTTCGATCGAGGCGGGCGCCCGAAGCCGCGCGCCGGGCGCCCGCTTTTCCGTCCGACTGCCGCTCCACCGGGCGTGAACGGGTCTCCGGATGCGCGATCCCGAGTGGCGGGGCGCTCGGCCGTCAGGCTGCGACGTGCGGTCGATCTCGGACCATCCGGATGGCGCTAGCGCCGCTCCTGATCGCGTTGGATCACAGGAGACGACCGCGTCCCGGGCCGCGGTCACCCCGTTCCTCCCCCTCATCCTGAGGTGCCGGCGCGCAGCGGAGCCCGCCTTCAAGGCGGCGCAGGTCGCACCTCAGGATGAAGGGAATGGCGTGGACGACCCTTCTCCGAAACGGCCCGCTGCCGGGCGCAACCCGATCGGCAAGGGCGCTAGATGAAATGGGCTGGCAACGCCAACGCTTGCGCGGATTGGATCAAGGCCAGCGCCAGGCCGGCGATCAGGATCCAAGCCACGATGCGGTCCGCGCCGGTCACGCTGCTGGTCAGCATCCGGGTGGCCATCCGTCGTCTCCCCCACTCCACAGCCGCGGATCGGCTGTCCTGAGACGACTTTATGGCCAAGCTGGTTTGCGTGCGGATTGCGTCGATTGTTGCGTGCTCCGAGCGGATCACGGGAGCTCCGGTGACAGGCCTCCCGACGCGTCGGCTCAGATCAACCCGACAGCCTCTTCCGGGAAGCGGATCGCGAACACCGCCCCGAGCCCGGGTCCCGCACTCTCGGCCGTGGCGCGGCCCCCGTGCAGTTCGGCGATCCGGCGGACGATCGAGAGGCCGAGGCCCGTGGAATTCTCTCCGCCCGTGGGTTTCGCCGAGAGGCGCTGGAAGCGCCCGAATACCCGGGTCGAATCCTCCGGCGACAGGCCGGGCCCGTGATCGGCGACCGCGCAGACCAGCTCCGCGCCCCGCGGACCCGGCTCGCGGCCGACCCGCACGGTGATCGCGCCGCCGCCCGGGCTGTACTTGATGGCGTTGGAGACGAGGTTGTCGAGGGCTTCGCGCAGGCGCTCGGCGTCGCCGCAGAGGAACAGCTCGTCCGGGCCGTCGCAGACGAGGGTCTGGCCCTTGGCGTCGGCGAGAGGCCGGTCAGCCTCGCAGACCTCCCGGGCGAGGCCCGCGAGGTCCACGGGCTCACGACGCAGGCTGATGTCGAGGGCGTCGTTCATCGCGTCCGCCATGAGGCTGTCGATCATGGCGGTCAGGCCCTTGGCGCTGGCGCGCACGTGCTGCACCTGCGCGCGCATCTGCTCGCGGTCGCCCTGCATGTCGATCAGGTCGGACAGCATCTCGGCGCGGCCGAGGATCACCGCCAGCGGGTTCTTCAGGTCGTGCGCGATGGTGCCGAGGATCTCGGTCTTGAGGCTGTTGGCCCGGCGCAGGTCCGAGCGCTGCAGGTCCAGCCGGCGGTTCGCCCGGATCAGCTCGGCGGTGCGCTCGACCACCCGCCGCTCCAGGCCGGCGTTCGTCTGCTGCAGCCGCTCGTAGAGGATGACGTTGTCGAAGGCGATCGACAGCCGGCTCGTGAACAGCGCGATGAGCGAGCGGTCGGTCTCCGAGAGCTGCCGGTCGGCCTCGATCAGCGCGACGATCTCGCTGCCGCTCGCGGTTTGCAGGTACAGGGTCGACCAATGCTCGCCGAAGCTGTGGCGGCGCTCGGCGAAGGCCCGCTCGACGAGGGGTTGCACCCGCTCCTCCAGCGGCCAGGCCGGCTCGCGGCCCGCGTAATGTCCGTAGCAGCCGGACCCTGCCAGCACGCAGAAGCGCTCCTGCGGGGCCGCGGTCTCGCGCAGGACCAGGATGCCCGCGCAGGCGACGTTCAGCAGCGAGGCGACCTGGGTGAGGACGCCCTCGGCCAGCCGCTGCATCGACTTGTGGTCGAGGAGCATCGGGGCGGCGTCGATGATGATCTCCAGCCCGCGCCGGGTCTCGTCGAGGCGCTTGAGCTGCTGGTAGGCGCGGAGCGCCGCGGTGAGGCTGGTGAACAGCTTGTCGGCGGTGAGCTCGGTCTTCGCCTTGTAGTCGTTGATGTCATAATCGACGATGATCCGCCGTTCCGGCGCCTGCCCGGGCTGGCCGGTCCGCAGGATGATCCGGACGGTCTCCTGCCGGAGGTCGCGCCGGATGTAGTCGACGAGGTCCAGCCCGGCATTGTCGGTCTCCATCACCACGTCGAGCAGGACCACCGCCACGTCGCGGCGCTCGGCGAGCAGCACCCGCGCCTCCGCGGCCGAGCGGGCGGCGAGGATCTCCAGGCCGCGCCCGTCGAGGGTGTAGCTCGCCAGGGCGTAGCGGGTGCCGTCATGGACCGCCGGATCGTCGTCGATCACCGCGATGACCCACGCCCCCGCATTCGGCTTCGCCTCGTCGAGATCGTCCGGAATCAGCGTGAGTGTGTCGTCATCCATGGCTGTGGCCTGAAATGCTGCTCGAAACCTGACGAGTACGCTAGCAATCGTGTTGAAAACTTGTCACGCTATCGTGATCCGATACGATTCCTATATTCGTTCCAGAGCGAAGCCGGAAAGTGCCCCCAGTCGCGATGAGCATGCCAGACAGGACTACGCCCGCTGCCACGCGCGGCGGCGCGGTGATGCCTTCGATTGCGGTCGTCGACGACGAGGCGGCGACCCGCGAGATGGTCGGTGATTACCTGAAGCTCCATGGCTTCGCGGTGGTCCTGTGCGACGGAGGATGGGCGTTGCGGGAGCACCTCGCCCGGCAAAGCCTGGATCTGATCGTGCTCGACCTGAACATGCCGGAGGAAGACGGGCTCTCCATCGTGCGCGACCTCAAGGCCCGTACGGCGATCCCGATCATCATGCTCACCGCGACGGCGAGCGCGATCGACCGGGTGGTCGGGCTGGAACTCGGGGCCGACGATTATCTGCCCAAGCCCTGCGAATTGCGGGAGCTGGTCGCCCGGGTGCGCTCCGTGCTGCGCCGCGTGCAGGCGCCGGGGGTTCCGATGGCTCCCGGCCCGGAGGAGGGACGCCGGATCCGGTTCGGGACCAAGTGGCTGGAACTCGACGCCCTGCGCCTGAGCGACGATGCCGGCCTCGAACAGGCCCTGACCCGCTCGGAATTCGACCTCTTGAAGGCCTTCGCCGACAACCCGCGGCGGGCCCTGTCGCGCGAGCGGCTGCTCGACCTCGCCGATGCCCGCGATCCGGACGCGTTCGACCGCGCCATCGACGTGCGGATCAACCGGATCCGCAAGAAGGTCGAGCCGGATCCCAGCAATCCGCGCTACATCCGTACGGTCAGGGGCCTCGGATACATCTTCCGTCCCGAGGGAGACTGATGAAGGGCGGAGAAATGTTGCGTCCCTGGGTGCGGACGCAACATTTCGGCTCTCGGACGGGCCGGGACGCAATAACCGCGGCACGGAAAGCCTCTATCAGCGTGGCAGGACCGAGGGCCGTGGGGGCCCGGAGGACGGGCCATGCGACATGTGATCGGACCCTCGTCGGCCGCGGCGGCCGGCACGCTCTGCGTTCTGGCGCTCGTCGGCCTGGTCGCCCCGGGCGGCGCGGCGCCGGTGGCGGATCGCGGTGCGCGGGCTTCCGCCGCGTCCCTCCGTGATGGCGCCGCCTGTGCCGGCGCGGCCTGGCCGTACCCGCCGGGCGCCTGCGCGGGCCTCGGCGCGGCGGGAGAGCCGGCACCGCGCCGCGTCCGGCTCATCGCGGTCGAGCCCGCGCCCGGCCTGCGGTGAGAGGCGGGGGCCGCCATGCCGCATTTCAGCGACGATCCCGGCGCCGGCGAAGATCCCGATCTGCTGCGCCGGCTCCGCCTCATGCTGCGCGGCCGGGATCCCGTGCCGCGGCCCCCGCCGACCCGGGCGGAACGCTTCGGCGTGCCTGCGCCGCGCGATGGCGCGCGTGACGCGCAGGATGCGGTGCTGGCCGGCCCCGACCCGCGACCGGCCGGATCCCGACCCCGCTGAGACCGCGCGTGGTGGGTGGCTGCGACTCCGTCTTTGCGAGCGCGGCGAAGCAATCCAGCAGCGCAGAGCAGGCCGGCCTCGTCGCGCCGCCCTGGGTCACGCTGCGGCGCGCGTGATGACGGAGCAGGCGGCATCGACCGAGGGCTGCAAACGGGAACAGGATAACCCGGTCGCCGGGCCGCGGGGATTGGTGGGAGCTCCGCCTGATTGCACCGCGCTCCGACACGGCTTTAAGTTGTTGCCGGACCCCTATGTCGGGACGCGGATGCGGGTTGGACCCAAGATCGCCCTGGTCGGAGGCGTGCCGATCCTCGCCGCCGGCGCGATCGCCATGGCCGGCTGGCTCCTCCTGGCCCAGGAGGAGCGCGCCCGGGGCGGGGCGGTCCTGGTCGCCGACGTGTACCATGACCTCGCCACCGCGCGTTTGGTCCGCGACCAGTACGCCGCCGCGGACGCGCAGGACCGGCCCGCCTATGCCGAGCGCTTCGCCGGCCTGGCGGCGCGGGCGGAAGCCGGCCTCGGCCGGCTCACGGGCTTCGCCCGCATCGACGCACAGCGGTCCCGCATCGCCTCGGTGGAGGCGGCGCTCGCCCGCTACCGCAGCCAGATGGACGCCTTCGTCCGGCGCACCCGGGAGAATGACGGCCTGATCCGCGAGATGACGCAGCGGGCCGACACCCTGATCGACCTCACCGACCGGGCGCGCCTGCGGCAGCAGGCCTCGAACGCCGACCTCGCCCGCTCGCTGGCCGAGAAGGTCGAGGCTTTGCGGGTCGCCCGCGGCCTCGTCGCCCGCCTCAACGTCCTGCGGGTTCGGACCGCCGAGAGCGCGGTGATTGCCGCGCGAGGCTCCGCCCAGGGCGCCGGCCAGGGCGCCGGCCAGGGCGCCG
>Ga0255028_100170_pt1 | contig 15522 bp, 17 predicted proteins | sample DRGLUT_MetaT_FD_178168 | JGI IMG/M metagenome (GOLD analysis project Ga0255028, IMG submission 178168) | Metatranscriptome of freshwater microbial communities from Pennsylvania, United States - DR:GLUT (Metagenome Metatranscriptome) | ecosystem: Environmental > Aquatic > Freshwater > Creek...
GCATCCGACTTTAACGAACTTCGACCCTGCGATGGGTTGGACCGTCCATCCGGAGACGGCGGGTCATCCTAGGTCCGCTTATGAACGTCTTGCGACTGAAAGCAGCCAAGCTGCTTCCCACCCAACCCGGTCGTAGAGCGGCCGGACGGATCCCGACCCAACTTGGGCACTCGCGTTGCCGTCTTACCACCTCAACGCAGCGCCGCATAATGAGGTCCTTGCCCTCGAAGCAGGTGTTCGGAAGGCAGCGGATGGGGCGTCGGCTTCGCGGTGGGGCTCAATGCCTAGTCAAGCCCGATGTAGTGCTCGATGGCCGCAGCATCGTCTTCAAAAGCGGCGGCGGCGGACAGGTTGTGGTCATGGAACACAGGCATGCGCCCAGATCGCCGACGTTTACTGTGCAATGCCCCCAGAGTTCCCAGTACCGTGGCCAAATTCAAGCAAGGGCCCCACGGTTAACCGAAGCTATGTTGCAAGACGAGTGCGTCGCTGATTCGGCGGTTGACGACCAAGGTCTCGATGCCCGGTCCTTCCCAGCCGAACGCTCTCTCGTGACATGGCGCCGCAGGGCGCCAACGGAGGGAGCCTCGCCTGGCGAAATGCCAGCCCCCGATGGATCGAGTCTCGGATTCTCAAAATAGGACCCTCTGGCGGGCCTGCTGGGTGCGGTCCTGGAGCGCTTCGAATGCGCTTGCCCAGCATGGAAATGGCCGGCTGCGCAGGTGCGCCTTTGCCCGAAAGTGGCTCTCGCGGCTCTGGAAACTAGCCGCCCCGCGGCGGAGCATGGGGATCTGTCCGCGTCGGTAGAGGTGCCTGACGCGGGCTCCATCGCAAGAGCCCCATCCCCCGATGCACGACCACACCCTGACGCACCATTGGCGCGTCCCAGACCGCCTCCACGACCTCCCCGGACTAGCCATCCTCGGCAAGCACGATCGGCGCCGCGCTCGCGCCAGCGTCCTGGCGTGCGCGGTCATCGCCTACGGCACCGACCACCCCGCCGTGTCATACTCCCGCCGGCAGGCCTGGTATGTCGGGCGCTACGACGGAGTGCCGCTGACCTACCGCACCGTGACCGGCGCCGTCGATGAGGCCGCCGCGGCCGGCTACCTGGACGGCGTCCGCGCGAAGAAGGGCGACCACCTCATCACGCAGAGGCAGTCCACGTTCTGGGCGACGCCGATGTTGATGGACGCCCTCGGCGGCATCCGGCTGGAATACGAGCCCGGCAGCGCGATCAGGCTCCGCGATGCGGAGGGCAACCCGATGGCCTTCCGCGAGACAGAGCGCATCGCCCGAATGCGGCGCGAGATGGCCTACATCAACGAGGCCATGGGGCAGGTCCAGGTCGGAATCGACCCGGGTGCCGCCCCAGAGGACTGGGAGGTCGGCCTGCATCGCATCCGCGCACGCAAGGTGAAGGACGGGCGCGAGACCTGGGCCACGGTCTGCCCCACGCCGTGCAACGACGTCTATCGCTCATTCGGGCGCGGCCGCTTCGACAAGGGCGGCCGGCTCTACGGGTGGTGGCAATCCCTCCCCAAGGACCGGCGCCGCGAGCTCCTCATCAACGGTGAATTCACCTGCGAGCCGGACTACGAGTTCCTACACCCGACGCTCCTCTACGCCATGCGCGGCGCGGTGCTCGTCGGCGACCCCTACGAGACCGGCTACTTCCCTCGAGCACACGGCAAGCTGGCCCTGAACACCTCGCTCAATGCCATGACGTTGGCCCTGGCAGTCAACGCCATCATGTACAAGAACGTGATCCGACCCGGCGCCTGGCCCCATTCCCGGCGCTACACCGAGCGGCTCGTCGAGGCCGTCGTCGCCCGCAACGCTCCCATCGCGGCGGACATCGGGGCCGACCGTGGCATCAACTGCATGGCCATCGATTCCGGCATGGCGGTGAAGGTCCTGAAGGCCTGCGCCAAGGCGGATATCCCCGTCCTGCCGGTCCACGATTCCTTCAGGGTCAGGGCCCGGGACGAGGCCAAGGTGACCGCCATCATGGGTGAGGTTCTCGATGCCACCCGTGTCGCCATTTCCCCAAGGAGTGCAATGGTTTCGGTCATTTCGTTTCCACAAATGAAACTGTCGTCCCGGGTCGTCCCCCTCGCGGAGCCCGAGGTCGCCTCTCCTGCGGAGCCGGGGGGTCTCTCTGGTACCGTCGTGGTGCCCTCCTTGCCGGAGGCCGGGGTCGCCTTCCGTCCCGTCCTGAAGCTCCCCGCGCCCCGTCCCGTGGCCTCCCCTCCTACCGTGGTCGTCCCGGTGCCGGAGGCCGTCGTGACCTCTCCTGTCGTCCCGGAGCCCGCTCCCTCTCCTGAGGCCGTCCCTGTCCCCGTGGCGCCCCCTGTACCCTGGGTGGCCGTCCCTGCTTTCCTCCGGGCTCTCCTGCCGCCCCCTGAGGCCGTCCCGGTGCCCTCTCCTGAGCCCCCCGTCCCCGTGGCGCCGTCGCGTCCCCGGTCCTCTCTCTCCGCCCTGGTGGCGTCCCTGCCGCCCGCTGACATCGGGTCCGAGACCGTCTCGGCCTCGCTCCTCCCTGCCGCCCCGGAGCCGATCCTGGTGCAGTCCGTTCTCGACCCTGCGCCCCTGGCCGTGGTGTTCACCGAGGCCGTCCTACCCGCTCCCGTGCCGGCTCAGCCCTTGACCCGAGAAGAGCGCCGCTCCGCCTTGGCCGCTGTGGCTGCCTTGTCCCGGGAGAGGATCGACCCCGAGGCCCGGCGTCGGTCCGATGCCCACATGGCGGCGCTCCGAGGCAACGATAGGCTGCGTGGCCGAGGGGTCTGAGACGACCTCAGACGTTGTGTCTTGCAGGGGGCGTGGTAGTATCTGAGCAAGCTCTTGCGGGCTCGGATGCACCTCATCCTGAAGACCCTCCTCACCTCGGTGCGGGGGGTCTTCTTCGTTCCGGGGGGCATGGCGCTGAATCCCCTCGGGGGTTGTCCGTTGCAGGGGGCCGCGGCCCGCTAGCCGGGCCATGCAGCCCGCCCTCGCTATCGCCTCCCTAGACGCCCTGCCGGCCGCCATCGCGTCATGGCGTCCCTCCATGGTCGTCTCCATCCACTCCCCATCTCGCCCCATGACACGCCCATGGGCAGGCCCATGGCTCGCCATAGCCTTCCAGGACCGCGAGGCCATGGCTCCCATGGGCCGGGCATGGGGACCGGCATGGTCCGCATGGGCATGCCAAGGGCCGCCATGGGGCATGCCCGTCCCATCAGCCTGCCCATGCCGTCCCATGTGGTCTCCATGGTGGAGGCCATGAGGGCCCATGGTTCGGCCCATGGGGATGGCATGGGCCCACATGGGCAAGGCCATGGGGCAGGCATGGGCAACCATGGGCAGGGCCATGGGCCACGCATCCTCATCCATTGCCATGCGGGCCTGGGGCGTAGCCCTGCCATGGCCATCGTCGCCCTCATGGTCATGGGCCTTGATGCCAAGGCTGCCGTCGAGGCCGTGGCCATGGCCGTCCCCGAGGCGTCGCCCAACCGTCTCCCCCTCCGTCATGCCGAGGCCATCCTCGGTGAGGCCATCGTGGTCCATGCACAGTGGGCATGGCTCTACAGGCGTGGGCCTGCCGGGGCACAGAGCGAGGCGGTGGGGCTGAGGGTGGTCCACCCCCACCCCCCCGTCGCGGATCCTCCCTGGCAGGATGCGATCCCTCAGGCAGCACGGCGCCCGTCCCCGCCCCTGGGCCAGCCTGAAAACGGGGTTCCCACCCTGTCTGGGGCCCCCGCTGGCGGCCTTTCCGGGGCCAAAACGCACTGCCCGTCATCGGGAAACCCCGACCGCTCAGCGGGCCTCCCTGGGCGTGTCCCCACCGCGGACAGACCCTTAAGGTGCGACGCCGGAATCGGTCGTTCCCCATTTCGCGCCAATGGGTTGGACCCTTCAGGTGAGCCGTCTCATGCGCCTGGAACATGGGCACAGATTCATGCCGATGCCCCGGCCTTCGGAAACCCCGACGTGGGTGGGACCCGGGTCCCCAGGGTGGGGACCGAGGCGGGGACCCGGGTCCCCGGGGGGCGCGGTCGTGAAGTTCGAGATCGGTCTGAGCCAGCGGGCCTACGCGAGGCGCCGGGGATGCGACCCGAGCGCGGTGCGGAAGGCCATCAAGACCGAACGCATCGCCGCTGCGGTCCTGCCCGACGGCACCATCAACCCTGACCACGCCGACCGGCTGTGGGAGGCGAACACCGACCCGAACCAGCGCCGCGGCCGCGAGGCCGAGCGCGCCACCGCGTCCATGGCCGCCGTCGAAACCGGGCAGTCCGCGTCCCCCGTGGAGGACAATCAGCCGGCCGAGGATGCCGATGCGAGTCCCCGGCCGGTGCCCCTGCGGCCCGAGATGTTCGAGGAGGACCCGCCGCGGCGGCGCCGGCGTGACGACGACGACGACGAGGATGATGACGACGCCAAGGTCCTCGCGCTGACGCAGCACATCTCGGCGAACCGCGCCCGGGCCGCGGCGCGCGGCGACACCGGCCCGGCGCCGGGCGTGCCGTCGGAGGCCTCCGCCGAGTTGGCCGAGAGCCTGCTCACCCTGGCGGTCGAGGAGAAGCGGGAGAAGGTCCGCAAGCTGCGGCTGGCCAACGACGAGAAGGAGGGCACCCTCGTCGCCAAGGCCCAGACGTGGGCGCACTTCTACGCCGTTGTCGCCGGCATCAGCGAGGCCTTCCAGGTCTGGCCGGACAAGGTCGGGCCCGAGCTCGCCGGCAAGTACGGAAACGATGCCTTCGCCTTCACCCAGGACCTGAAGGAGGCCGTGCGCGAGCAACTGAAGGCGCTCTCGTCCCGGGACGCAAGGCGACGGCCGGCGCCCGGAAGGACGGCTGAGATGCTGCGCGTCGACCCCACCAAGCTGGCCTACCCCGGAGCGCAGGAGCTCGACGCGAAGCTGTCCGAGGCCCTCGCCCCCGCGCTCGACCTGCTCGTGTCCCAGTGGGCGGACAAGAGCCGGGTGCTGTCGAAGAAGCACGCCAAGGAGCACGGGGACTGGAACACCGACCGCGTGCCGTTCGCGCGCGAGATCATGGACTGCTTCTCGGCCCGCAGCCCGGTGCAGCGGGTCACCTACCAGAAGGGCGCGCAGGTCTCCGGGACCGAGAGCGCCAACAACGTCACCGGGTATTGCATCGCCTCGGCGCCGGCGCCGGTGCTGTACGTCAGCCCGACCCTGACGGTCACGAAGCGGACCTCGGCCCGCATCCAGGCCATGATCGACGACGGCCCCGAGGGCCTCGGCCAGCGGGTGATGTCGGCCCGGAAGCGGGAGAGCAAGAACAGCCAGTTCGAGAAGCACTTCCCCGGCGGCGCCCTCTATTTCGCGACCGCCAACTCGGCCTCGAACCTGCGCTCGACCGCGGCCAAGATCACCATCTTCGACGAGGTCGACGCCTACCCCGGCGACGTCGGCGGCGAGGGCGGCGTCATCGAGGTGGCCGAGGCCCGAGGCTTCACCTTCGGCGACCAGGCCAAGTCGTTCCTCATCTCGACCCCGGGCGTCGACCAGACCTCCATCATCAAGAAGGAATACCTGAAGGGGGACCAGCGGCTCTACATGATGCCGTGCCCCCATTGCCGGCGCCGCATCGACTTCCATTGGGGGCAGTTCGCCTAAGACGAGGGCAAGCCCGGCACCGTCACCTACAAGTGCGAGCACTGCGCCAAGCCCATCCGCGAGGGCGTGCACAAGACCAAGATGATGGCTGCCGGCCGGTGGGTGCCGAAGGTCCTGCGCGAGAACTCCGCTGCCATGGCGCGCATGGAGGCCGGCGACTTCTCTGAGCTCGACGAGTTCAACGCCCACAGCGTCATCCGGTCCTACAAGCTGCCGGGGTTCTACTCGCCCGTCGGCTGGCTGGCATGGTCCAAGATCATCCGCCTGTGGGAGGAGGCGCAGGGAGACCCCTCGAAGCTGAAGGCGGTGGTGAACACCCATTTCGGCGAGACGTGGGTCGAGCAGGGCGAGGCCCCGGCGTGGGAATCCGTCTACGCCCGGCGCACCGGCTCCTACCTGCAGCGCCAGGTCCCGAAGGGCGTGGTGTTCCTGACGGCGGGCGCGGACGTCGGGCAGGACCACGTCGAGATAGCGGTCTGGGGCTGGGGCCGCCGGCGCCAGCGCTGGCTGATCGAGCACATCCGCATCGACGGCCTGAAGGACGACCCGGAGACCTGGGAGCAGGTCACGGCCGCCGTCCAGCGCCGCTACCTGCACCCGACCGGCGCCGTGCTGGGCCTGCGCCGATTCCTCATCGACCGGAACTACCACCCCGAGGTCGTGGACCCCTGGGTCGAGAGCCAGGACCGCTCGGTGGTGTTCGCGCTGCGCGGCTCCGACACCCTCGACGTGCCGGTGATCCTCGTCGGGGTGATGACCGTGTCCCGGGAGAAGGGCATCGGCTTCGTCGTCATCCGTCGGACCGACAACGACCGCTCGGCCGACGACTACCTCCAATACGTGAACACGGACGGCTCGGCCTCGAACGAGTTCATCCGCCAGCTCACGGGACGCTGGAGCCTGCCCCAACGACGCCAACGTCACGACCGGGGAGCTCCCCCTGCTGCTGACCGCGAACTACGTCGTGACGCAGGGCACCGGGACCGCCATCGGGCTGTGGGACTATGCCGGCAACAAGGTGGGCACCGGGACCCGCAACTCGAACACCGACGGCACCTTCAGCGATTTCGGCTTCACCTACCTGCCCAACTTGGATGCCCTGGTGTACCCGGCGGACGACTATGCGGTGACCTACGCCAGTTTCGACTTCGGCAAGAGCTGGCGGCAGGTGAAGACCTGGGGCGCCCGGGGGTCGACCAAGCCAATCACGTCGCGGCCGCCGCACGACCCGGATCTCGCCGAGCTCGCATCCTGCAGGCCGCTCTTCGTCACGTGAGGTCGAAGGCGTCCTCGAAGGCCTGCGGGAAGGTGGCGAGCGCGCCGCCGGTCGCCAGCCCGTAGAAGTCGAACCGCGGCGCGTCGAATCGGACTTCCTCCACGATGAGGGCGAGGACCTCCATCCTTTGCCCGGGGCGCTTGCGCACCAGGGCGGGCGGGTGTCCGGGCTTCAGCGTCACCCACGCGACGTCGGGCTCCTCCATCATGGCGGCGGTGTAGCCCCGCGGCAGGTTGCCGAACCGGTCCCTGGGCGCGGCCGGGCCCGGGACGATGGGCCCCCGCTTAGTCGTGAACGGGTCGCCGGCGCGCCGGGTCCCGCCCTCGACATGGACGTCCACGTAGGATGCCGTCCGGTCCTTGACGTAGATCAGCACCGAGGGGTCGCCGCCGTCGGTGCGGACGCTCGCCTTGTAGAAATCCACGCCCTCCAGCGTGAAGGGATTCGGCCGGTCGAAGGCCGTCAGCATGCCCTTTCGGACGGCGTCCACTGCCGCTTCGCCCGCGGCGTTCAGGGCCTCGACCACGGCCGGCTGGAACGAGCGGGCCATGTGCTCGTCGACCTGGCGCTCGAACCCGGCGACGTCGATTTCGAGGGTGATCTGCAGCATGGGGGCAGGCTGCGGACGGTGTCCGCAACGGACAACCCCCGGACGGTGTCCGCACCTTGGACGGTGTCCGGCGGACGGTGTCCATTTGTCGATTGCCGGGCCGGGTGGGACCATGTCTTCGCCACCGCGGAGAGCCCCATGTCCTTCGACGAACCCACCACCTTCCCGACCCCCGCCGACTTCTTCCCGGCTCCGGACGAGGCCCCCGAGGTGCCGGCCGAGATCCCCCTGTCGGACGCCGAGCGCAAGCGCCGCGACCGCGCCGCCCGTCGGGATGCGGGCCTTCCGGACCCCCGCGTCGTCGATGGCGCCATCCTGATGGCCCTCATAGATTCCCTCGTGCAGGGGAACGCCGCGGAGATGATCACCCGGCACCGCTCGACGGACCGCGTCCTCATCTACCTGAAGCCCATCCTCAAGGATGCGCTGAGCACCCTCGTCCACGACAAGGGCGTGCCGAAGGACGTCGCGACCCAGCTCATCATGCGCCGCCTGCGCCTCGGCTGAGGGCCGGACACCGGCTCCAGGATTCGCCGTTACAGTTCAATGAAGTAACGGGACGCTAACCCTGAACGGACATCGCCCCCCGCGTCGGTGTCCGGTCCACACAGGGGCCAGGGATAACCCTTGACGGGAGCTTCACGACGAGTCCGCGAGCTGAGATCGTCAGGGCCATCGACGAACCCGGAGGCCCCCATGACCAGCGCCCACAACATCGCAGGCTCTTTCGACCGGGCCGGCCTGAGCCTCGCTGGCGTTGCTGCCGGATTCGCCGCTGACGCCCGCGCCCGCCAATCTGTCGTCGATGCCGAGCAGGCCGACCGCGACCTCTCGGCAGCCGAGCGCGCGCGCCGCGCCGTCGCCCGCCAGCGTCGGGAGCTCCAGGCTGCCGTCGACGAAGTCGCCGCTCTCCGTGCGCAGGTCGCTCGGCTGCAGCAGGGGCTCGCCACCGCTCAGGCTGAGACCGCCGCGGCCCGGGGCGAGACCGCACGCATGCGCCAGCGCGCCCTCAAGGCCGAGGGCCTCGTCCTGCGCGCGGCACGGTCGGCCTGACGTCAGCACACCCCGGCATGACGTGATGCGCAGAGATGCGCACGAGTGTGCACAGGGCAAGGGACAACCTCAAAAATGCGGGTGTCCACAAAAAATAAGGCCCGGCCCGGTCGCCCAGGGCGGGCCTTTCGCTGTTCGGGTTGCGGGCTTCAGACGCCGCACTTGAGCTCGTATGAGGGGTCCGAGAGCATATCCTCGAACGCCGCGTCCAGGGTCTCCTGCCACTCCCGGATCTCCTCGCGGGCCCGGGGTGTGATCTGCGCCGCGCTCCCAAGGACGTGCCGGTACTCAGCCTCGGTCGGGCAGAGCGGCAGGCCCTCGATGGGGCGGATGCCGGCCATGTGGGCGCCGACGCGCATCGGGCCAGCGCGGTAGATGTGCATCATTTCGAGGTGGTTCAGGCTGTTCAGCCAGGCGGCCTCGCCCTCGTGGAGGCCGTTGGTCGACGGCTCCTTATCCTGCGTTGCGAGCGCGCAGGCGAAGGCGTGAGCGATCTTGCCCTTCGCCAGAACGGGGTCGAGCTCCACGACGTCGGCAGACGCCACGGCCGCGACGGCGGCTTCGGCCTTCGGGGCCGGCGCCGAGGACGGTGTCACGGATTCAGCGGCCGGGGCGGCGGACGGTGTCACGGGACGGGCGTCCGCGACGACGTCGTCGAAGGCGTCCTCGATGGCGGTGCTCGGGGGCGTCGGCATGCCGCTCATGGCGCGAGCGATCCACTTCGTACCGTCCCACACCTTCTGTGCGGCGGCGGCCATTGCGGCGATGACGAGGGCGAGGGCGGTGGCGAGGGCACGGCGCATTGTGGGGGTGATCCTGTCGGTTGCTACGGGTTCGATTGTCGGCGGGGGCATGAAATCGACTAGGCGGCGCTAGACCTCCGCCGAGCCGAACACCGCGAGCCTGAGCTCGGCGGGGATCTGCTTCCTGTGGGCCCATACCGCCCTGAGGGCGTGGCTCGCCTCGGCCTGCCCTAGTTCCGGCAGGCTCGCGAGGACGTGGCCGGCGTGGCTGTGGGCGGCTGATCAGCCCCGGGCGTTCCGCACCGTCGCCCAGTCGGCATCCATCTCGGACAGCGTCCGGCAGGCCTTGTGGGCTGAGGCGCGCACCTCGGCGACGCCGGCGCGTTCCCACCACTCGCCGATGCGCTCCTCGCCGAGACGCTGGGTGACGGTCCGGACGAGGAGCTCGACCTCGCCGACGAGCTCGCGGGCGAGACGGGCGTCCCGGTCCGACGGACGGTCCCCGAGAAGGCTCGTGGCAAGCCCGCGCTTCCGCTTGTTCCAGGCCCATGCCCGCGTCGCGAGGCAGGCCCGGAGCGCGTCGATGGCCTCCGCCCGGACGGCGCCGCCCTCGGCCCACTCCTTCTCCGCCGCGGCGAGGCGTGCGGCTTCCTTCGTGCGCTCCGCCGAATCTGCGGCTGCCTCAGCCCGCTCGACTGCCTGCCAGACCTCCATGGGCGACAGGGCGGGGATGGCCTCCCAGCAGACGGGCACACGGTCGTCCCAGGAGAAGCCGACGGCCCGCATGCCGTCTCGGTCGGCGGAGTAGGCGCGCCCGAACCAAGCGGTATCGCCCTCGCCGCGCCATAGCGTGCGCGGCCCGTTCCGGGTGTTGCGCTGGCCGGCGCTGCGCCAGGCGAGCCCGAGCACACCGATGGGGAGAGCCTGCTCTGTGGGCAGCGGGTCGTGTGGCGCCGAGACGGCCGCGGCGGCGACGAGGCCGAGCGCGATGATGAAGAGGATGAGGGTCAACATGAGGGTCGGCTGCTCCTGTCAATCGGCTGATTGACTGATTCAAGCACTCCACCCCTCATATTGAAAGACCTCTTAAGCAATGCGGGGTGAGACATCTCGTAATTCTTAATGTGCAAATTGCGAATTACGAATGCTGCGACTTTCGAAGGAATTCGTTATCTTGCATTTTAGCGGAACAGCCGTACCCTCACCTTCGTTGATCGCGTCGGAGACAGGTTATGACCGAGCCGCTACGAACAGAGGACGTCGTCGCCAGGCTGAGAGCGGCCTGTGTCGCCGCGGGCGGGCAGTCCGCTTGGGCGGCAAGCCACGGTTTGTCGGGGGCATACGTAAGCGACGTCTGCCGCGGCCGGCGCGACCCGGGCGACGGCGTCCTGCGCGGCCTCGGGCTGCAGCGCGAGGTTCGCTTCGTGCCGCGCGAGCCGCGTGAGGTCGCCCTCTACGATGACGACGGCATCACCCTCGCGGTGGCCGAGGTCCTGTGATGGCCCGGCGCGTGGATCCACGCCAACTCGGCTTCGAGTTCTCGATGCCGGCATTCATTGAGGCGGCACCCGCCCTCGCGCGCGAGATCTTCAAGCCGGGAACGCTCCCGTCCTATCCGCTCCACATCCCCGGCAGCGCCGAGGAGGCCGAGGCCATCGCGGCCATCCCGTTCGGCCAGCGCTGGGAGAACTACGTCGCGGTAGGCGCCGTCCCGGAGCAGATCGACGTTCCCCTCCCGCGCAAGAACACGCTGACGCTGAACGTCACCGGGACGCGCCTCGGGTGGGCGGCGGGCTATCACCTGACATTCCGCCGACCGGTTGGGCCCGGCGCGAATCCGAAGGCGGGGACTGGGCACTTCGGTGAGGCCTGTGGCGGAGGGCTCCACGCCGACGTCGACGAGAGCGGCTACTTCCTTTGGACGTCGCGCGCCGCAGCCCTGCAGGCAGCCGCCCACCGGGCTTGGTGGTCGTGCTGGAAGCTGGACGCGAAGGTCGCCGCTGAGGTCGAGCGCGCCGTCCTAGGGGTTTTCGGGTTCTCCCCGGTTCAGGCCCCCGGGCACGACCACAGGCGCTGGCTCGTCTCGCGCGCCGACGGGGACGCTAGCCTGGAACGGCGGAGGTCCCAGCCGCGAGAGGACGTCCCGTCGAGCCCTGCCATCGACGAGTACCGCCGGGCCGCCGGGCTGTCCGACACTCGCGCATGGAGGGAAGCGGCATGACGCGCTCTCGATTCGTAGATGGCCTCGCCGCGCTCGACGCCCGCGAGACCCGCGCCTGCTACGCCGCCGTCCTAGCCGCCGCGAAGGCCCGCGCCGGGACAGGAAGGTGGGCGGACGAGCGCCTGCAGATCCACGTCGCCAGCGCGGAGGCGAGCGTCCTCATCGCCGTGCGATGCGCCATCGCCAGCATCGAAGCGTCGATGGCCTGGGTCGACCCAAAGGAGAAGGGGCAGCCATGAGCGAGCAGTATCACGCCGAAGTCGAGTTCCTGTTTGGCGACGGCATCCGGGTCGAGGGGTCCCTCGTCTCGGGGGCATGCATCGCGACCTACAACGTCACCCGCGAGGATCTGCGCGAGCCCCCGGGCCCGGACGATGTCGAACTCGTCTGCATTGAGGAGGTCCGCATCGACGGGCTGACGCCCTCGATGGACGAGGACGAGCAGGACGGCTGGGGCTACGTCGACGAGGGCACCCCGCGCCACGCCGTTTTGGCAGAGGCGCTCCGGCCGATGGTCGAGGAGCACCTACGTGACAGCGTCAGCGGCTGGTTTTCGGCGGAGACCGTCGAGGAGGACGTCGAAAGCGAGGACCCAGAGGATGCGTAAGCCCCATCGTCCAAACCGCGTCCCGGCGCGCCCGCAGGAGTCACGCCTCGCCGTTATGGCGGAGGCGCGCGACGACGAGGCGGGCAGCTACCGGCTCCTCATCGTCAAGGCCGAGGGCGCCGCCGCCGTCGATGCGGCCCTCGGCCTGATCAAGGCCGCCCTCGGCAAGGCCTGACCGACGCACGCGCCTGTGGAAATTAACCTGGCTGTTAACCTTGGACCTCCTTCGGGCTCGGGGCGCCGGCGCGACGCGGGCAGGGTCTCCTCACGGCCGCGGTGGGCGGCCGGGAGAGATCACATGAACAACAACCGAGAAAGCAACCGCAACGGCAAGGTCGAGCCAGCGCCACAGGAGCTGGTTTGGGTCGAACTGTTGGTGGAGCGGGCCAGGGGACTGGAAGAAGCGCTCTCAGGGATGGACGCGCATACGCAGGCCGAAACGTTGCGCGAAATCTTCCGTCAGTCCGACATGGTTTGCGGCGTGTACCCGGATGCCGCAAGCCCCGTAGGGTACCGGTACCTCATCATGAAGCACCCGGCGAAGGGAGTGATGGAGCGATACCTCTCACATGGAACTCAGTTCTTGTTCGGCGCCGTGGTCCGTGAAGGGCACATCGACGCTGACTTCATGAAGGGAATCTACGACATGGGCGTAGAGAACCCGACGAACGAGTTGGTGCAGGAATACTGCTCTGCCATGTGGTTGAGCATGGCTCCGGCTAGCCGGGCTGCTAGGGCGAGAGATGCCGGTGCCGTCGACCGGTAGGACTGCATCCTGCGGGAATCGACCCCGGGTCATCCGCGGGGCCCTCTTTCATTCAGCGTCGGCGCCGTCCTCGTCGTCGGCCTGCCCGAGCCGGCGCTCCTCCGGGATGTCCGGCGTCGCGGCGAGGCGCTCCCGGATCTCCCCCAGGGTCACCGGCCTGTAGGCCCAGCGGTCCACCCCGACGTCGCAGGACTGCGAGGTGTCCGGCAGCAGCCCGTGAGTGTGCCCGAAAAGGCTGATGCTGCCCCGGAACGCACCGGCCCACGCCCTCATGGGGTAATGGCACATAATGATGCGCTGGCCCTCGATCTTCCGCGAGACGAGTTCGTGCTGCTCGTGCCACGGAAGGCTCGTCACCCGCGGCTTGTCGTGGTTCCCCCGGACGAGGTGCTTGCGCCCTCGCAGGCGCTTGAAGATGGCAGCGTACCGCTCTGGCGTGCCCCCCATCCCGAAGTCGCCGAGGTGCCAGACCTCGTCCTTGGGGCCGACCACGGCGTTCCAGGCGGCTACGAGCATCTCGTCGTGCTCGGCGATGTCGGTGAAGGGTCGCCGGCTCATGCGCAGGACGCCAGCGTGGAAGAAGTGCGAGTCGGCGGTGAAAAACGTGGTCATCAGGGCAGCCTCCGTGAAGGGGGCTGCGCACGCGCGTCACGCCCCGGGGATCGGTCTCGTCGGGTGCGGGCGCGCTATTCGTTTCATGTCGGCCTCGTGTGGCTGGTGGCGGAGCATCGATAGCACGGCGCCAGTTAAGGAAACCCTGGACCCAAGGATCCTTTGATCCTGTCCCCAGGGCATTAACCCCTTGGCAGGCTTACGCAGCGAACGCCGTTGACGGGATTCGGGCGAGCTGGCTCACTGCCTCGATGGAGACGCTCGACCTAGACGCGTTGATGTTCACGGCGGAGGTCACCTCGGAGTGGTGGCCCTACGACGTCGCCGCGCGCGCCCGTCAGGACGACCTCATCCCGCTGGAGCTCGCCTCGTTCACGCCCGAGCTCCAGGACGCTTTCTCCGTCAAGCAACTGCGCCTCGCGATCCAGCGCGGCGAGCTCCGGTCCGAGACCCACTCGAACGGGCGTCGAATATTCACGACCCGCCAGTGGATCAACGAGTGGAGAGAGCGATGCCGGTCAGAGCCAAGAAGCGTAAGAAGCCCCGCACCCTCGGCGTCACCGGCCGCGGCATCCCTTACCTCTGGCTCCGAGAGCCCCGGTCCGACCGCCCCGCGGTCTGGATCATCATGGACAAGGGCAAGCAAGTCCGTAGCACTGAGTGCGGCCCTGGCGATGAGCCGGCGGCTCTCGCGCAGCTAGAGGACTACAAGGCCTCCCTCCACAAGCCGGTCACGAAGAAGAACCTGCGCGCCGACCAGGTCCTCATCGCCGACGTGGTGATGCGCTACCTCGCCGTGAAGCAGTCGACGGTCGCCCGCCCGGCCGAGCTCGGGCAGCGCATGACGACCATCCTGGAGTGGTGGGGCGAGCGCACGCTGGCGGACATCGATTCCGTGACCTGCTCCGAATACGTCCGCTCCCGGGTGGGACAGCCGTGGAAGACCCACGCCCGGCTCGGCACCGGCAAGGACGGGGTCCCCGCCCGGCGCGGCCACTCGAAGCCGACGAAGCAGCGCGTCGTCACCGAGGGCGGCGCCCGCCGGGAGCTTGAGGACCTCCGCGCCGCGGTGAACCAGGCCATCGGCGACGGCCTGACGAGGGAGAACGTGAAGGTCACGACCCCGGACAAGTCGCCGGGGCGCAAGCGCTTCCTGGAGAAGTACGAGGCAGCGGCCATGGTGCGGGCCGCCTGGCGCAAGCGCGAGATCCAGAAGGGGCACGTCACCGACCGGTTTCCGGCCCGGCACCTCGCTCGCTACCTCATCGTCTCGCTCCGGACCGGCACGCGGTCCACAGCTATTTGCCGGGCCTCGTTCATCCCGGAGATCGGGCGGCCCTGGATGGAGCTCACCCGGGACGCGAAGGACCGGCCCGTCGCGAAGTTCCATCGGCTCGCCCTCGGTACCAAGGAGGCCGAGAACAAGCGGTACCCGACCATCACGTTGCCCGACCAGTTGGCGGCGCAGTTGTGGCGCTGGCACCACCGCCTCGGGCAGCGCTACGTCCTGGAGTGGCAGGGCCGACCGGTCGACACGACCAAGCGGTCGTTCGCCAACCTCGCGCACGAGATGGGGCTGGGGGATGACGTCGTCCGGCACACGCTGCGGCACACGGCCGCCACGTGGGGCATGCAGGCCGGCATCAACGTGTCCGAACTCTCGGGCTACCTCGGCATGTCCGTCGAGACCCTGCTCCGGGTCTACGGTCACCACTCGCCGAACCACTTGGAGGAGGCGCGCCAGGGCATGGGGGGCAAGAAGAAGAAGGCCGCCTGACCACCGCACGGGGTGCGTCCCGGATCGGTTCCGGGACCAAAACTTGGCGGATTGTTTGGCGGTTGAAAACTTGGCGGCTTCGGGATCCGGCCAAGTCATTGAGAATACTGGTCGGAGTGGCAGGATTTGAACCTGCGACCCCCACGTCCCGAACGTGGTGCGCTACCAGACTGCGCTACACTCCGAAGGCCGACCTGCGTGTCCGCCAGGGCCGGCGAGCGGGTGTATAGC
>Ga0255028_100171_pt1 | contig 15283 bp, 17 predicted proteins | sample DRGLUT_MetaT_FD_178168 | JGI IMG/M metagenome (GOLD analysis project Ga0255028, IMG submission 178168) | Metatranscriptome of freshwater microbial communities from Pennsylvania, United States - DR:GLUT (Metagenome Metatranscriptome) | ecosystem: Environmental > Aquatic > Freshwater > Creek...
CAAAGCGGGTGTCAAGCACGCTGTGAAGGGCGACGACCTCGCCGCGTCTGACCTCGATCAATGGGTCTACACGGTCCTGCTGCCGCACCTTGAGAAGGCCGGCATCAAGTCCGAGAGCGACCAGATGGCCTGGGTGCAGAAGAATTTCACCGGCACTGGCGCCAACGTCGTTTCCAAGCTCATCCAGCAGCGGGAGAGCTTCGAGGCGCACGCCAAGATGTACCAGGGGGCGACCGGGCTGGCGGGTGCCGATCTCAACCGCAGCGATCCCAACGCGGGTATGGGCGCACTTTCCAAATCGTTCGAGACCTTCCTCGGCGTGATTTCATCCCCGATGATGGTGCAGGCCGCACATGCTCTCGACTCGATCTCCGCTGGGATTGGATCGTGGTCTCTCAAGATCGACGAGTTCAACAAGGCCCACCCGGACATCGCTAAGTTCGAAGCGCCGGTTGCGGCGGGCGCTGGCCTGGCCGGTGCCGGCCTCGCTTCGGCGGCAGTCTACAGCGCCCTGAGCCGCGGCTTCGGTCTCAAGACTTCGGCGGTCGCGCTCGACGCGGCCGCAGCAGCGCTGACCGAGGCGGCTGTCATGCAGGGCGCGAAGGGCGCGACCAGCGCGCTGCCCGAGGTGGCGAAGAAGGGCGGCAGGCTTTTACCCGTCCTCGCCGGCGCTGGGCTCGTCGGCGGGGCTGCGGCCGGTATCGGCTACGTCCTCTCCGAATATGGCGACGCGTCAAAATCGGTGAACGGCACCGGTGGCCGGCCCGACGACAGGCTGACCCTCAACCCGTCTGACGAGCTGCCGGGGTTGCCGGGCTCAAACGATACGCCGTCCTGGGCGCCCCGTACTGCGCCGAGCATGACGCTGGCGCCCGGTGCGATGCCGCTCACGATACAGGGCGCTGGCCTAGCGGGCTTCGGTCTGTCCGGTCCGGTGAACCCCGAGACTGCCGGCAAGGAGGCGGGCGAGAAGGTTGGCGGCGGTGTGATCGACGGCATCAAGGCCAAGGCAGGCGAGGCCGTCGAGCAAGCGCAGAGCCTGTTCGAGAAGCTGCAGAAGGTCTTCTCCGGCGGCATCGTAGTGCCGCTGCAGATGAGCTTTGACGGCTCGGGCATGGGGGGCAGATCGGGTATCCAGAACGCCAGCTTCGGCGGTGGCGGTGGTCTCGGCGGGATGATCCAGCGCGCGAGCTTCGGCGGCGGCGGTGGTGTTGGAAGCGGGGTCGGGACCGGTGTCGGTGGGGGCGGCGGTCTCAGCCTACGCGGCGGCGGTGCGACTGGTGGCAGTCGCGGCGGAGGTGGCGGTACGAGCGGACCGATGCCTGGCGTCCCGGCATCGGTCGACATGACGGATGCCGAGCGCAACATACTCGGCCTCATTCAGATGCACGAGAGCCACGGCCGGAACACCCTGAACTACGTGGGCACCCGACAGGGCCTCGACCCGATGACAGCCCGAGGCGCCACCGCTCAAGGCTACTTCCAGATCCTCAACTCCAACTGGCGGCGGCTTGCGCCCGGTCTCGGGATCAAGACGCGGAACGCCATGTCGTCCACCCTGGAAGAGCAGACGCGTGTCGCGTTGGCGCTTCTGCGGAGCAGGGGTGGGCAGCCGCAGGATTGGGCGCCATTCAACCCGGCGCTTCGTGCGGCCATCCGCCGGGGCGATCGAGCGCCGTTGGGCGCAGGTGTCCCGAAAGATGCGGCGGCGCTTGAGCCCAAGCTGATCAAGGGACTCGACGGCAAGGAAGGTCTCGACCTCGGCAACGGCACGATGAAGATGCCGGATGGTTCGATCCGGTCGATCACCCGCAATGGGCTTGAGATCCCGGATTCGCCGGCTGGCGGGCTCGGAGGTGGGACCGGTAGCAAAGCCGACCTACAGGCGGCAGCTGATCGCATGCACGCAGCGGCCGAGCGCTTCGAGAACGCCAGCTTCCACGGTCAAGTCGAGGTGACCGGCCTGCACAAGGCGGGACTGCGGGCGACATCCGTCAAGGTGCGGAGCCGAGGCGGCCTGACCGCTGACATGGGCGTGTCTATGCCCGGCGTGAAGGAAGACATGGCCGACTGGACCTGAGGAGGAGCGGCCATGCTGAATATCACCGCCCAGACCGCCGGCCTTCGGGAGATGATGCAGCCGCTCGCCGCGTTCGGCGAACGTCTGCCGAACGCCCAGGCCAACGCGCTGAACCGGACGCTGACCAAGACCCGGAGCGCTGTGCTGCCGGTCCTCGTGCGTCAGACCGGCCTCGCAAAGCGGATCATCGACAAGGCGATGCGAACTGCCCGAGCGTCGCCCCAGAACCCGCGTGTCGCGATCATCACGCGCGGCGGCGAGGTCTCGCTTCGCTATTTCGGCGCGCACGAGGTCGCGGGCGGCGTTGAGGCGACGGTACGGGGCAAGAAGGATTTCATCGCCGGCGGTTTCCGGCGCTCCGGCCCGCGTGGGCGCCGGACCATGGTCACCAAACTCAACGATCAGGCCTTCATCAACGTCGACGGCGGCCGCTGGCGCGGGAAGATCATGAAGGAGAAATCCGGCGTGTTCATTCCCTACGACCTCGTCAGCGGCCAAACCGCGGCGACCTTCAACCGGATGGTCGAGACCGACCTTCTGCAGGAAGTCGAGCGCGAGATGGCGTGGCTGCTGCCGGCAGGCGGGCGCTGATCGGTGCGCAACTGGCCGAAGACCATCCCGGGGGCCTCGTTCAAGGGCTTCCCGTTCTATGTCGAGGACGAGGGCATCGGCGAGTCCGGGCGCCTCGTCGCGGTTCACCCCTACGCCAAGGCCGAGACCCACGGCACCGAGGACATGGGCCGCAAGGCTCGGAGCTACCACGTCACGGCCTACATCGTCGGCGACGACGCGGATGCTGATGCTATGGCGTTCGTCGAGCGCTGCTCGACCCCAGGCGCCGGCATGCTGGTGCTGCCGATCACCGATCCGATCATCGTCCACTGCGTCGGCTGCTCGACGAACAACCGCAAGACCGAGATGGGCAAGGTCGCGTTCGACCTGAAATTCCTCGAGCAGGGATCCGAGGCCGGCGGCCCGTCGCCGATCGCACTCGGCGACCGCATCGCCCAAGGCGCGCTCGACACGCTCGGCGGCATCGTCTCGGACGCCATCAGCGCCTTCGTACCCGACGAGCTCGTCGGGTTCCTGCCACCATTCTGAGGGTCGGCATGGCCTCGCCTCCCTCATCCGCCATTGCAGGCGCGGCCGTGTCTGCCGTTGCGCTGGCCAACGTCGTTGCCGGCCTCGTGCGCGGGCTACCGCTACCGAGTGCGACCGCACAGTCTTCACTCTCGGCCTGCCGCCGGATCGCGGGCATCACGGCGCCTCGTCTGTTCGCCCTCTCAGATGCCGCGGCGATCGCAGCCGGATTGATCGACACCGTGCAGGCCGCCGCCCGGGACGCTGATCCCGCCGACGCTAGCGCGGGTCTCTACGATGCCGCGGTGGCCACGCAGGCGTGCGTACCGTCGAGCGCTTCGCCGGTCCTGACGCAGGCCTACAGCCTCGCCCGGGGCCTGTGCGTCGGCGTCGAGGTTGCCTGCCTGGGCGAGGCGTTCCTATGCGAATCCCGGACTGACTTCGGTGACCGGCAGGCCGCGAGCGCGGCTCGGGACCGGATCACCACGGCGCTGGAGGGCGCCATCGACCGAGTCGCTGCGGCCCTGGGTCAGCCCGCAGCCTTCGTGCTCACCACCGCGGCCAATCAGACCTGCGCGCACCTCGTTGACCTATCGGGCAGCCTGCAGCCGCTGATCCGCGCCCAAGCGGCGCGTTCGTTCCCTTCGACCGCCTTGGCGTGGTCGCTCTACGCCGATCCGAGCCGCGCTCCCGAGCTCGTGGCACGCAACCGGGTCGGCACTCCGTTTCACATGCCGGCCTCGTTCGAGGCGCTGGCCCCGAAAGCCTGACCCATGGACGGAGATGTTGGCGAGATCGTCAGCCTGATCGTGGGTGGCCACGCGCTTCAAGGGTGGCAGGGCGTGCACATCACCCGCTCGGCCGAAGCGGCGGCGATCTCGTTCTCGCTCCGCTGCACGAACCCGGCTTGGTCCGATGAGGCCGATGCCGTGCGCCGTGGCGGCCTCGTTGAGATCCGGGCTACGCCGGAAGAAGATGTCGGGGCCCGTGGCGGCGGCGACCTGATGTGCACCGGTTACGCCGATGAGTACGAGTCGGAGACCGGCCGGGGTGCACGCCGGGATGTCGGCATCGCCGGTCGGTCCAAGGCGGGCGATGCGCTCGACTGCCCGCCGACCAAGCACAAGACGGGGTTGGTCGAGAAGAAGGACCTTCTCGGCGTCGCCAAGGAGTTCGACGAGTTCGGCATCGGGTTCTTCACGGACCAGACGCTAGCCAAGATCCCGATGGTCCAGCACGTGCCGGGCCAGCCATTCTTCGTGACCCTGGAGCGCGAGGCACGCCGCGAGGCGCTGCTACTGATGGGCCAGCCGGACGGCCGAGTGAAGATTACCCGGGCCGGCGGCAATCGACATGCCGGCGCCCTGGTCGAGGGCGAGCCGCCGATCGAGAGCATCAAGCTTCGCCTCTCGATCAAGCACAAGCGGTCCGACATCCACGTGCGGGGACAGAAGAGCCTCGGAACCGACAAGGACAGCCTCCGGCAGGAGGAGACCGAGCAGGACGATAGCGTCGAGCGCTACCGCCCGGAGATCCTGTTCAATGAGGGGTCCGACACTTCGAAAGAGCTGAAGCGTCGGGCGAAATGGCAGAAGCTCCGGCGCTCCGGCTCGGGCATCTCGATCATCGCCTGCGTCGCTTCGTGGCGCGATGAGGCCGGCATGCTCTGGGAACCAGGGCGCCTCGTGGCGGTGAAGATGGCGAGCGACAAGATTGACCAGGACCTCGCGATCTCGACGGTGATCTTCAACCAGGTCGTCGGCGAGGGCGAAGGCTCCGGCACCTGGGCCGACCTCACGCTGGTCGATCCACGCACGCTCGGCGCGCAATCCGGCGGCAAGGGTTCTGGGTCCGGCGCCGGCGATGGCGGCGGCACCGAGAACGAGGATATCGGCGGCGGGCTCGAGGATGCCGACCTCGGCGGCGACGCGCCGACCACGGCCGGCACTGGCTTGGACGGTGTCGACGCTGATTTCGGCGCGTTCAACAAGCGAGGATCAGCCTGATGGGTGGCCGGCTGTTCCGGGTCGAGCACGTCGAGGCCGACGACAGCGGCGACCAGCAGACGCTCACGCTTTACGGGCAGACGAACGAGACCCTGAAGAAAGTCCCGCGTGTCCAGCACTTCGGGCTCAGCTCGAACCCGCCGGTCGGCTCGCATGGCATGGGCCTACAGTTCGGCGGCGACGACGGCGGCCGGCTTCTGAACGCCGCGCTCGGCCTGGAGCATGCCGCGTCCCGGCCGCGCAAGCAGGAGCCGGGGCAGAACACGATCTACGACGCCTCGGGCAACGCCACCCGGTACCAGGGCGACGACGGCATCTGGCACGATGCCGGATCGCGGTCGCAGAAGATCACGGGCAAGACCATCACGATCACCGGCACCGACAAGGTGGTCGTGCAGGTTGGAAACATGACGGTCACGGTGACCGCGAACCGGGTGGATCTCGGCGGTGAGGGTGGCTCGCCCGTAATGACCCAGGCCGGCGCTTCCTCGGTCGTCTTCGCCAAGACCTGATCGGATCCGCCATGCTGCTCACGCTGACGCCGCTCGCCGATGCGGGTGTGGTTTCCCTGCCGCCGGATCTGGTCTGGCTGAAGGCCGATGGGTCCCGAGCCGGCACCAGCTACGGGGTGCGCGGCGATTTCGCGATCTCCGTCGTAGTATCCGATGGCCCAGGCGGGCTCGAAGCCAAGAACCCGCTCCAGACGGCCGTCATCGCGCTGCTGTTCACGGACGTGCGGGTCGAGGGCTACGAGATCGACGCTGGTCGGGCTGGGGATCAGCGCGGGTGGGTCGGCGATGGGTTCGACATCGACACAGCGTCCGGCGAGCAGCCGCTGGGCTCGAAGCTCTGGCTACTGCGCCGGATCGACCTGAACGACCAGACTGCGATGTGGGCGCAGGCCGAGGCCAAGCGGGCGCTCAAACCGCTTCAGGTCCAGGGCCTGTGCGTGAAAATCGAGGCCACCGCCACGCCCGACTACGTCAACGACACGCTGTGGCTCGCCATCGCGCTCTACGGCCGCGACGGTGCGCAGGTCTACGCCTCGAAATTCGACTTGATCTGGAAGCTCGCCACCGGAGGCGCTTGATGGCGGGCTACACGATCCGATCTCTCGCCCAGCTGGCAGCGGAGGCGACGGGCGCCTTCGTCCAGTCCGTCCAGGGAACGGCGACGAAGCTCTGGCCGAACGTCTGGCGCATCGAGAGCAAGGTGCTGGCGCTGATCGGCTTCGAGATGGAGCAGCGCCGGGCGTGGCTGGTCAAGCAGCTGTTCGCTTCTACCGCCGATCGCGTCTGGCTGATCCGGCACGGGTTCGAGCTCGGCCTGCAGCCGGATCCCGCCAACACCTCGATGGGGGCGGCGACTGCGGCCGCAAGTCCGGGAACGGTCGTTCCGATCGGGCTGCAGTATGCCCGCGCCGACGGTGTGACCTATTCGACCGTCTCGACGGTTACGGCTGCCGGGAACAGTGTCAGCCTTTCCATGGAGGCCGATGTCGCGGCGGCAGCGGGTGATACGCCGGCCGGCACGATCCTGACACTCGTCAACCCGGACGATGCCCCGATCGGCATGGGCACTACGTGCACGGTCGATGCGGCTTCGGACGGCACCGGCCTGTCTGGCGGTTCAGACGAGGAGACCACCGAAAGCTTCCGGGGGCGCGTGCTCTACCGAAAGCGCAATCCTCCCCAGGGCGGATCTGCCCCGGATTATGCCGAGTGGGTGCAGGCCGCGGTCCCCACGGTCAGCGCCGTTTTCGTGGACAGTTTTCAGAACGACACCCGCTCGGTGTGGGTGCAGTTCACGGTCACCGACCAGCCGGACGGGATCCCGACGGACGGGCAGGTCGCGGTGGCCCAGGCTTATTGCGACGACCCGATCCGCCGGCCCGTCACGGCTCGAGCGTTCGTCTCGGCCCCGATTCCGGTACCGCAGGACATCGTGGTAGCCGGCCTCTACCCAGACACGGCCGACATCCGCGCCGCGGTCCAGGCAGAGATCGCGGCGGTCTATGCGGACCGCACGCGGCCTGGGAAACCATCGGACCCGTTCAAGTTCTCGGGTTCCTGGCTCGACGAAGCGGTCTCTCGGGCGACTGGTGAGGACAGCCATGGGCAGGTCAGCCCCGGTGATCAGACGTTCACTTCGGGCAACATGCCGGTGTTCGGCTCGATCGCCTTCACGGATTGAGGACGTCCATGGCCGGTGTTCGTCAGTGGCGCCCGATCGCCGAGTGCCCACCAAATCTGCGGCAGGCTGTCGTGTACGATCCCGAGATGGCATGGCTGGCACGCCATGACGGCTCGGTGATCGACGAACGCGTGGCGACGGCGCGGCGCCACACGGACGGCCGCTGGTACGTCGAGCGGGATCAGGGCGACGGCACCTTCTACCAACCCACACACTTTCTAGATCCGGGCGTGCCGAAAGATCAGCCCGCAGCCCCCGATCTTGAGTCGCTCCGCGCCGAGGCGGCAGCGCAGGAAGAGGCACGGCGCGAAGCCTATGCTCGCCAGAGCCAAGTCGCCACTGAGCGCGAACATGGTGTGAAGCACGAGCTCGAAGCGTTCTGGGCGGATCCGGAGAAGCGTCTGCGCGCGCTCTCGGGTGACACGTGAGCGGCGGCGCCTCAGTCAGCAGCGCGGTCCCGGGCTGGCCCTGCTACAGCTACCCGACGATCCCGCCCTCGGTCGTCGATGTTGAGTCGCAGCCGACCGCAGACACCCTGCTGCCCCAGGTTCTGGCTTTGACCCCACGCGGAGCGGCTTGGGGCACGGATGAGGTCGGCGACGGGCAGGGCGCCGCCCCGATCCAGCGCAAGGTCTGGAGAGCGATTGCGGGGTGGGCCGCGATCCATCTCGGATTGGATTGGGTAGCGGCGACGCAGACCTTCCCGTCCGCGATCACCTACACGCTTCCGGACTGGGAAAAAGAACTCGGACTGCCGGGGCCCTGCACGTCCGGCGAGGGTGGCACACCGGTGCGACAGGGCGCCGTGCGGGCGAAGTTTGGCTCCGTCGGCGGTCAATCGCCGGGCTATTTCGTCTGCCTCGCCTACAGCCTCGGCTACACCGTCACGATCGAGGAGCCGACCCAGTTTCTCTGCGACGTGTCCGAATGCGTCGGCGATGCGATCCAGGAGACCTACTTCTGCTGCGATGACGATGTGATCGGCGATGACGGCGCGCCGCTGGAGGGGTTCATCCTGGCGACCGACGACGCGGCCGGTGACCAGGTCGCAGACGAGTCGATCTGGAAGAACTGGGTCATCCACGTGGTTACGCCCGGTGAAACTTGGTTCACCTGCGATGAGAGTGAGTGCGCCTACGATCCGCTCGAAGGTTTCGTGCCGGCCGTCGACCTCGAATGCTCCCTCCGGGCGCTCTGCCCGCCACACACCGAGCTAACCTTCAACTACGCGCTGGCGGCTTGAGCCCCGCGCATCCTGACCCCGCCCGACGAGCCGATCCTTCTGCCGCTCGCGGCTGAGGGGTCGTGCCTGCGCGTCCTCGGAGACCTCGATGCTGTACAACCCGCCGTCAGGCTCGACCGACGCGAACGCCTCCTATGTCGGCAAAAACGTCGCCGCTGGCACGCAGGGCTCGAAGATCCCCCCGGCCATGCCAGAATTCACCCAGCGCGAGATCGTCGCTGCCATTGCGGCGTCCGGCCAAACGCCGACCAATACAATCCTCGTGCAAGCCGCCATGGCGCTGGCCAGGGGGGTTTTCGTCGGTCCCCTGACCGGCTCGGGCGACTTGGCGGTGGCGACGCTCGGCGTCGTGTTCCCTTCGCTGCTCCAAGGGATGAAGCTCGGCGGAGTGGCAACAGCCTCCAACACCACCACCACCCCGAAGCTCCGGGTGATGAACCTCGGCTCGGCCGGGCTCTATCAGGACTTTCCGATCCTCAAAGAGGACGGGTCGACGCCGGCGGTCGGCGATATCAAGGTAGGGCGTCGGTACCGATTCGAGGCCGATGGCGCCGGCAACGTGGCCATCAGCGGCGGGGGGCTCACTTCTGGGGTCACCAGCGTCCTCGATAGCCGCAATATCGTCGGCGGGCAGGCATATCCGTTTTACAGCTCCGGCACCTGGACATGCCCGGCTGGCGTCACCCGTGTTCGCGCTCAGGTTTGGGGCGGGGGCGGCGGCGGTGGTGGTGCCGGCTGCACCAACGGCACCATCTCGGGCGCGCCCGGCGCGGGTGGTGGCGAGTATGCCGAGGGCGTCTTCGCCGTAGTCCCCGGCACGACCTACAACGTCACGGTCGGCGCCCCCGGGACTGCGGGTTCAAATGCTCCCGGCAACGGTGGCAACGGCGGTACTTCCGCCTTCGACGCCTTCATATCAGCTCTCGGCGGACCTGGATCGACCGGCGTGCTGAACACGACAAGCGGCACGCTGGTGCCGGGCGGCACGGGAGGTACGGGCGGCACTTTCCGCCTGCCCGGCTCGGGTGGCGGCCAAGCGCAGGCGCAAGGATCCTCTGTTCAGAACGGCCTCGGCGGGCCGCCCGGCTTCGGTGGGTCGCCGCAGGGCCCGAACGTGAACGGACCAGGAGTGTCCGGCCGTTTCCCGGGCGGCGGCGGGACCGGTGGATCCAGCATCGTGAACGGCCAAGGCAACCCGGGTGGCGCGGGTGGTGGCGGCTTCGTTCTCCTCTTCGGTTGATCGGGATCGCCCATGTACGCCCTCATCGTGCCCGGCCCGGCCGGAACCATCTACGAACTCTTCGACACGAAGCCCGTGCTCCCAGAGGCCATGACGCTGGTCGAGGTGTCCGCGATAGCGGGCGTCGCGGTGGGCTGGACGCTTTCTGACAAGGGGCAGTTCGCGCCTCCGCCCGTCCCCGAAGTCATCCCTTTGACGCCCGAGGAACTTGCAGCGCTGAAGGTCGCGCTCTCCAAGCGGGTCGACGACGCCGCGGAAGCGCTGCGCCTGACGTTGATCACGCCCGGGTCCGGCCAAGCCATGGAGTATCAGGAGGCCTATGCCCAGGCGCGGGCCGCTCTGGCGGTGACGGGCACGGTGAACGCCTCGGACTATCCGATGCTGGCGGTCACCATCGGCGTCGACATCGACCCGAATACCGGCAAGCCCGCGACCGACGTGCTCGGCGTCGCCCGGTCGGTGAAGACCGCCTACGAGGCCTACCTGCAGGCCGGCGCGGCTATCCGTGGCGTGCGGCTGCTGAGCAAGGCCGAGATCGCCGCATCGCCCGATGCGGACCAGGCGCAGGCGGTGTTCGCCGCGATCAAATGGCCGGCGTTCGGGTAGGATTTTCTCGTGCTCCAAAGCGTCAGATTGAACCGCTTCATCGCCGCGCTGGCCGCCGCCTGGCTATGCCTCGCGGCCCCGGCCTCCGCCGACCCGGCCGCCAACTTCGCGCTCCTGCCGCTGATCCAGGCGCAGGCGACGACCAGCCAGGACGGTGACGGGCTCGCCCAGATCGCGTTCCAGACCGGCTCGCCGGCGGCGCCGATCGACCTGACCGGCATCGGCTTCGCCCTGCAATGGCATCCGGCCGCGGGCGGCACGCCCAACACCACCATCGTGTCCCTATCGGCCGGGCAGTATCTCACCAACGGCGGCCCGACCGGCGTCCTGACGCTCCAGATCCCGCAGGCGCGGCTGCGCATCCTGCCGACCGGGACCTATGTCGCTTCGCTGGTCGCGAGCCTGAACGGGTCGATCGCGGATCTCGGCACCATCACGATCACGCATACCGCGATCGGGGCGAGCAGCGTCACGGCCCTGTCGACCACGCCGCGGAACGCCGCGACGGCCACTAGCATCGGGTACGTGCCGGGGCCGCAGGGGCAATCGGCCTATCAGGCCGCCGTCGCTGGCGGGTTCGTCGGGACGCAAAACCAGTGGCTCGCCTCCCTGGTAGGGGCGACGGGCTCGACCGGTGCGCCAGGCGCACCCGGAGCCACGGGCGCACCCGGCCCAACCGGCTCCCAAGGCCCCACCGGCGCGACCGGGCCGGCCAATAGCCTCGCGATCGGCGCCGTGACGACCGGCACGACCGGAGGCGCTGCGGCCGCGACGATCACCGGCGCGGCGCCCAGTCAGACCCTCAACCTCACGCTTCCTCTCGCGCCTACGGGGACGACTGCCGGCACCGTGGCGGCCGGCAACGACAGCCGCATCGTGGCCGCCGTGCCCTCGAGCCGCCAGGTTATCGCCGGGGCCGGCCTGTCCGGTGGGGGGAATCTCGGTGCCGACGTGACGGTCGGCTTCGGCTCGATCTCGTCCGGCACGCTGCTGGCCAACATCACCGGCAGCAGCGCGGCGCCGACGGCGGCCGCGCCGTCCGCGGTGCTCGATAACGCGTTCGGGTCGACCCAGGGCACCGTGCTCTACCGAGGCTCGTCCGGATGGTCTGGTCTGACGGCGGGGACGTCCGGCCAAGTGCTGCAGACCGGCGGTTCGGGCGCCAATCCAGCCTGGACGACGCTGCCCACCGCCGCGACGGTTCCGGCCGCTGGCCAGGTGCGTCTCGGCTACGCGTCATCGACTGCGCTGACCCTGTGCCCGCGCGGCGGCAATCAGATCTACGTCAACGGCGCCAATCGTACCCTGTCGGCCTGCCAGAGCCTCTCCAACACGGGGCTGACCGCGGGCACCCTGTACTACGCCTATGAATACTGGACCGGGTCAGCCCTGGCCTACGAGTTCTCCGCCACCGGCCACGTCACCGACGCGACGACAGGCATCGAGTTCAAGTCGGGTGACAGCACCCGCACCCTCGTGGGCATGGCCTACACCGCCTCGGGCACCCCGGGGACGTTCGCCGACTCCGTGACGCAACGCTATACGGCATCGTGGTTCAATCAACGCGAGGCGGTGGCGCAGGGATCGTCGGGAGGGGTGAGCACCGGCTCGACCTCCTACGTCGGCCTGCTCCCGACAGCCCTCACCGTGCTGACGTGGGGATTGGAGCCCATCTCATCCCGGGTGACGGGGAACTCGTCGAACAACACGACGGCCGCCAACACGCCCGTCGCGAGCCTCGTGGATGGCTCGGTCGTCGGCTCGGTATCGAACGCAAACAGTGCCGGCGCGAACTACTCGGTTTCCGTCTCGTCGGAATACGCCGCGACGCTCTCCGAAGGGCTGCACACGTTTCAGGCCGCGGGATCGGTCTCCAGCGGCGTCGGCACCTTCAACGTGTCTCAGATCGTGCGCACGAGGAACTGAGCCGTGAAGATCGGACCGACCTTCGCCGCCGAACTGACAGCGGCCGGCATCCCCCTCGACGGCATCGTCTGGGATCCGGCGCCCGGTGTGATCCTAGCGTGCCCGGACGCCGAAAAAGCGCAGGTGGCCGCCGTGCTGGCTGCGCACGATCCGACCAAGACGATGCCGGCCAACCAGTACACGCCGCTCGCTTTCATGGCGCTGTTCACGACCGCAGAACAGGCCGCGATCATCGGCAGCACCGATCCTCGGGTTGGCCTGTTCCGCTGGGAGGCCGCAGGCGCTCAGTTCGTCGACTTGGCAGACCCGCAGACCGTCGCGGGCACGAACCTGCTGGAAAGCCTCGGGTTGATCGCCAAGGGCAGGGCCGTTCAGGTTCTCGCCGGCCAGGCGCCGCAGGCCTCCTAAAGCCGACCCCACCATTCTCGTCCAAGCCTGCTCGCCGGGAGCCATCCGCATGCCTGCTGGCTACGGCCAACCTCGAGATGTGCCGATCGAGATCCGGCGGGGCAACGACGACCCCGCCGTGATCTGGGAGTTCGCCAACGCGGACGGGACCCCGGCCGATCTCACGGGCTCCGTGTTCGAGCTCGCCGTGGCCTGGCCGGACGTGCCGTACTCGGCGGCGAGCGGCGCGCAGCCGGCGGGCGAGATCACGCACAGCTCGGACCCGAGCATCGGCGACGGCGTGCTGGTGATCGACATCGCCGCCGGCAGCGTGACCTGGCCCTACACCATCGCGGAATCGGATCTCATCCCGCGGGGCACGAGGCCGGCTTACGCCCTGCGCCGCGTCATCGGCGGCAAGACCCGTGACTGGGCCGGCGGTCCGGTCATCGTCCGGAGCTATTTGCCGTGAGCGCCGGGTGTGATGGGCCGTTCCGGGTGCGCGTGGTCGTGCCGGCCGATCCCGGCATCGTGCGCGTGGTCGTGCCGGGACCGATGGGGCCCATGGGGCCGCCGGGTCCAGCGGGTGGCGGAGGGTCCGGCGCCGACCCGCAGCTCACTTATTCGATCGCCGGTGCGTCGAGCTTCACCGCGAATCACGGGCGCAACTACCGCCCCGCCGTCGCCCTGCTGCTCCCGAGCGGAGAGCAGGTCGAAACCGACGTCTACCACGCCCCCGGGCAGGTGACGGTGGTGTTCGCCCAACCTTTCACCGGCACGCTTCTCCTGGGGTGATCTGATGTCTCGCAAGTTCCTGAACGGTATCGACGCGCAGAGCCAGCGCGTCCAGAACGTCGCCGCCGGCACGCAGCCGGCCGACGCGGTCAATCTCGCGCAGATCCAGAGCCTCCTGGCGGGCCTGTCCTGGCACGGCGCGGTGCGGGCTGCCTCGACCGGCAACGTCACGGTGGCGAGCCCCGGCGCCTCGCTCGACGGCGTCACGCTCGCCGCCGGCAACCGTATCCTGCTGAAGAACCAGACCACGGCCACCGAGAACGGCGTCTACGTCTGGAACGGCGCTTCCTCGCCCCTGACGCGCGCCACAGATGGCGGGACCGGCAACCTGAACGCCGGTGCGGCCTTCTACGTCGACGAGGGCACGAACAACGCCGACACCGCCTGGACCGTCACCACGGACGACCCGATCACGGTCGGCAGCACCTCGATCGCCTTCGCCAAGTTCGGCGTCGGCGTCGCCTATACCGCTGGATCCGGCCTCACTCTCACCGGCCAGCAGTTCGCGATCGACACCACCAAGGTGCCGTTCAAGATGTCGACCAACGTCGGCGACGGCTCTTCGACCTCGATCACGATCACCCACTCGCTCGGCACGCTCGACGTGCAGGTGCAGGTCTACGCCACCGCGACCGGCGAGACCGTCGAGTGCGACGTGACTCGCCCGACCACGAACACGGTGGCCCTGGCCTTCGCTTCGGCGCCCGCATCCGGCGCCTACCGTGCGGTCATCATCGGCTGACGGCGGCCATCTGAGGGGTTCCGCATATGGCACGCAAGAGTCTCACGGGTTTCGACAACCAGGGGCAGCGGCTCCAGAACGTGGCGACGCCGGCCGCCGCCTCGGACGCCGCGAACAAGGCCTACGTCGATGCTGCGACCTCCGGTGGGTCCGGCGGCGGCCTCACCACCACGCAGGTCCGCGCCATCGCCCGGCGCCAAGCGATCGTTTTCGGCTAGGAGTTCCCGTGGCTAAGCCGATCCTCCGCTCGGGCTACACTTTCGCGCCCGCATCCAAGCAAATCAGCTTTGCCGGAGTGCCGGGCTTCAATGTCTCCGGGCTGCTTGCGATATTCGATCGCACGGCCGGAGTGCAGATCTTCGACGCGACGGACCCGACGCTGGATTATGCCTCCGTCTCCGGGACGACGGTAACGCTCAAATACGATACGACCGCTCTCGCCTCAACCGATGTCCTGACCATCATCTACGACGAGCAGGCGCAAGACGGCCTGACTTCCAGCTATTCGATCACCGCGACGGGCAACCAGATCGGCGTGTCCACCGCCGGTTATGGCATGGCGATCGTGGAACTGACCGGGACCTTCAGTGGCACGGTCGGGCTTCAGGGCAGCAACGACTCGACCAACGGCACCGATGGCACCTGGACGCTGCTCAACGGCACGTTCCCGGACACCAGCCTCGGGTTCGGCCCCGGCAACGACATCACCTCCGGTCTGCGCCGCCGCATGTATCGGATCAGCGAGGCGAAATGGGTCCGGGTCGCCACCTCGGCCTATAGCAGCGGGCCCATCGTCGCCAACCTCGTCCTGCGCACCGCGCCTATGGCCGAGCGGACCGTCTACGTTTCGGGCGGAGCCCTCGGGCTTTCGCTCAACGGCGGCAACGCTCAGATCGGCTACCTCGCGGTCGGACAGTACTTTCAAGAGGCTTGGCGGACCACGCTGGCGGCAGGTGCGACCTTAACCGGTAGCAGTCGAGATACA